>Ga0316193_10000201_pt1 | contig 34502 bp, 31 predicted proteins | sample MerIslsedime2_MG_FD_207735 | JGI IMG/M metagenome (GOLD analysis project Ga0316193, IMG submission 207735) | Coastal sediment microbial communities from Maine, United States - Merrow Island sediment 2 | ecosystem: Environmental > Aquatic > Marine > Coastal > Sediment | place: USA: Maine... | reverse complement strand
CCTTCTTCTTCGCAGGCGCCTTCTTGGCGGGCGCCTTCTTCTTCGCAGGCGCCTTCTTGGCGGGCGCCTTCTTCTTCGCAGGCGCCTTCTTGGCGGGCGCCTTCTTCTTCGCAGGCGCCTTCTTGGCAGGTGCCTTCTTCTTCGCAGGCGCCTTCTTGGCAGGTGCCTTCTTCTTCGCAGGCGCCTTCTTGGCAGGTGCCTTCTTCTTGGCGGGCGCTTTCGTCGTGGCTGCCATCAGGTCACTTCTCGTTCAGCGCGGACTTCAGGGCCGAGCTGGCGGTGAATTTCATCGCTGTCGACGCCTTGATCTCCACGGGTGCGCCCGTCTGCGGGTTGCGTCCCGTACGCGCGCTGCGCTGCGTGGTGCTGAAGGAACCGAAACCGGCCCAAGCGACCTTCTCACCCTTCTTCGTCTCGGCGACGACGTAGTCGAAGAACGCTGCGAGTGTGCGTTCCGCGTCGGCCTTCGACACGCCTGCGGTGTCTGCCACTGCGTCGATGAGTTCTGCTTTCGTTGCCATGAGTCCTCTTTCGGATGGGTGTTGCGTTGCTGTTCACCCCGGTGCACTGCACCGAGACCGACTCCGCCAATACGGCGGAATATGACCATGTGACCGATCGAGGCCCCTCGGGTTCAAGCACCTCAGTCATTGCATTTGCAATGACATGTCCCGTTCACCCTTGCCGGTATTGGACTTCTCCTGGGTCCACCACGGCGCGCGACGGCTGCGCTACAACGTGGACCCGTTGGGTATGGCAAACGATTCAGAGCGAGTCCACGAGGCTCACGCCGAGGAGTGATGGTGACCGACCTTCTTCCGTCCGCTAACGCAGCGACCCCTGGAGCCGATCAGGCTCCAAGCGGTCCCGACCGGACGAGAGGGGGCCAACGAACCCGGCTGGTCGTCGACACGTCCGTGCTGATCGCCGACCCGACGTGCGTGCTCGAGTTCGTCGACGCCGATGTCGTCGTGCCGCTCACGGTGGTCGAGGAACTCGACGGGCTGAAGAGTCGCCCGGACGACGTCGGCAGGGCGGCCCGCACCGCGTTGCGAACGTTGGAGGAACTCCGAGTCGCCCACGGCGGATCGCTCGCCGAACCAGTCCCGACGGGCAACGGCAACGCAACGCTGCAGATCGAGATCAACAACATCCGCAAGCACCTGCTCGTCGAGCACGGGCTGGACCCGTCGGTACCCGACAACCGGATCATCGGCGCGGCGATCGGCCAGTCCGACTACGGCCCCACCACGATGGTCAGCAACGACGCCGCGCTGCGCATCAAGGCGGCGCACCTCGGCGTCGATGCCGCCGAGCACCGACTCACCCGGCCGGATCGACACAGCGCCGCCGTCGGCTGGTCGACGCTCGAAGCCCCCTACGAATCCATCGACTGCCTCTATGCGGCCGGCGCCATTGCCAGGGATGCCGTGACCACGGACTCGAGCGTCGAGTTCACCGAGAACGAGTTCGCCGTGCTTCGCTCCGGCTCGCAGTCGGCACTCGTGCGCGCCGTCGACGACGAGTTCGTCCTCCTGTCGCAGCAAACACCCGAGGCATGGGGTCTGCGGCCGCGCAGCAAGGAGCAGCGGTTCGCACTCGAACTGCTCCTCGACCCCGACATCGCCGTCATCGCGCTCGATGGCCGCGCGGGCACCGGGAAGACGATCTTGGCGATCGCCGCCGGACTCGAGCAGGTCGTCGAGCAGAACCGGTACGAGCGGCTCGCCGTGTACCGTCCGCTGGTCCCGGTCGGCCGGGCCGACGTCGGGTTCCTCCCCGGCGGCCTCGACGAGAAGCTCGACCCGTGGATGGCCGCCATCCACGATGCGGTCGTGGCGCTCACCGACCGCGGCAGCATCAAGGATGCGCGGGACATGGTCGACGAACTCACCACTCGCGGGCAGCTGTCACTCGAATCGGTGACGTTCCTGCGGGGCCGATCACTGCAGCGTCAGTTCGTCGTGATCGACGAGGCCCAGAACCTCGAGCCGACCACGCTGCGAACGATCCTCACACGCGTCGGCGACGGCACCAAGGTCATCTTCACCGGCGACACGAGCCAGATCGACGCGCCGTATCTCGGCGAGTCGAACAATGCGCTGAGCGTGCTGGCCTCGGCGTTCTCGGGCCAGCAGTGCTTCGGACACATCACGCTGACCGCGTGCGAGCGCAGCGACGTTGCCAGCCTGGCCGCCGAACTGCTCTGACCCATCCCCAACGATCCTCCCGCGGCGCGGATGCCCCAGGAGGACGCTGTATACGGACGTGTCCCGTCCGGCGCAGCGGCGAATGGTTCTCCGATGTTTCGAACATCCGCTTGCGGCGTTGGTTCCGAACATTTAGTGTTAAATCGAGAGGTGGAGGCCAGGCCCCCGGCCCCCGGCCCCCACCGATCCCAGCACGAAGGGACCCAGGATGGCCGTTGCAGAGCTGTATGAGTACGACATGCCGTACACGGAGAGTTGGCAGGAACTCGCGGCGTGCAAAGGTCGCACCAGACTCTTCTTCCCACCGAAGGCCGAGCGCCCTCAGGCGAGGGCCCGGCGCGAAGCCAAGGCCAACCAGCTCTGCGCCAACTGTCCGGTGCTCGACGACTGCCGCTCGTTTGCTCGGAGCAACCGCGAGTACGGCTACTGGGGCGGTGAATCCGAAGAGGATCGCCACATGGCCGGCTTCACCGTGTCGGCACCGATCGGCGTGCGAGCCCGACTCCAGAACCAGTCGGGCTGAGCGCCGCCCCCCATCGGCGTCGCTGGTGTCCCGCCCTGACCAGCGGGCACCTGCGACTCTGCGACACCCGCTGTCTATGGTGGCCTCGTGGCACTGCCCTCGTTCGCTGTTGTCGATCTGGAGACTTCCGGGTTGTCCACTCGGCGACATCGCGTGCTCCAGATCGGCGTCGTGACCGTCTGCGCCGATGGCACCGTCATCGACGAGTGGTCGTCACTCGTCAAGCTGCGATGGCCCCTCCAGCGAGTGGGCCCCACGGAGATCCACGGCATCACCAGGCGGACACTGAAGGGCGCGCCCGACCTTCACCGAGTCCTCGACGAGCTCGCAGCCCGCCTCGACGGGTCGATCTTCACGGCGCACAATGCCGCGTTCGACGCAGGCTTCCTCGAGCGGGCCGCTCGGCGGCGGCCACCAGTCGATCGCCTCCGCACCCGGCTGTGGCCCAGCCTGTGCACGTTGCGGATGTCCAGACGGCTCGACCCCGACCGTCAGTTGTCGCACCGCCTCGGCGATGTCTGCGAACGCTATGGAGTGACGCTCGACCGCCCCCACGACGCACTCAGCGACGCCGCTGCGACTGCCGCCGTGCTCCCCCACCTGATCAGCGCCCACGGGATCACCGACGTCGACCAGCTCGAGCCGTTCTACGTCTGGCCGTAGTTCGCCAGGACTCGCTCGACGAGGACCCGCGCTGCCGCCCCTGCGTCGTCCGGCTCGACCACCCGCACCGAAGCACCGAGCCTGATCAGGAGCTTGGCGAGCCATCGGTCGCTCGACACCGGGAGGCGTACTTCGAGCCATCCCACCGGTGCTTCGAGAGGCCGTACCTCGTCGGTCGGATACTCCTCGATGACCCACTGCGCATCAGGAGCCAGCTGGATGAGCGCCCGCGGTACGTCCGCATCGACGAAGAATCGTTCCGGCGCCGCGACGGTCTCGTCGACGGCCATGGCGCGCCCCGTCGGCGCCGCCGACTCGATCCGATCGATCCTGAAGGTGCGGCGCTCACCCGAACGCCCGTCATCGGCCAGCACGTACCAGTTGCCGGACTCGACGAAGACGTGCCGAGGCACGATCGTGCGGTCGTTCACCTCATCGCGGGCCGGCGAGTAGTAGGCGATCGACAGCTCGTCACCGCTGGCTGCGGCCTCCGCGAGATCGTCGGTGAGCGCCGGGCGAGCCAGGTCGACGACAACGCCCGCCGTGTCGTCGCTCCGGGAGGTGTCGGCCGGGAGGGTGGCGACACCGGCCTCGCCGAGCGCTGCGGCCAGTTTGTCGAGGCCACGCCCCAGCGGCCCGCCGGGGTCGGCACCGGGCAACTCCATCGCCGCGCGGCCGGAGGCGAGGAGCGAAAACGCCTCTGGAGCCGTCAACCGAAGCGGACGGGTGAAGAGCCTGGGGATGCCCACGAACACGATGCCGTCATCGACGAAGACGTCGATCATCTCGTCGACGAACGGGGGCAAACCACACATCGCAACGAGCTCCAGATCCTTCTGGACCTGCGATTCGGTCATGCCGTATCGCCTCGCGACGTCGGCCAGTGGAACCTGACCGACCTCCATCAGCCACGGCAGCATGACCAGCAGCCGACGGAGTCGGTCCTGGGCGTTGCGCGGCCCGCTCATCGCATCGGTTCCACACTGGCATCGGTCAACCAGTCCACGATGTGAGCCCGGACCTCGGGCGGTTCCAGCACCACTGCGTGTTCGAGCAAGCCGAGCACCCAGGACCGGAATGCCGGCAGGTTCGATGCCGGCACCGTCACCACGATTCCATCTTCGTCTCGGGCGACGACGCGTTCGCTCCCGACCTCGCGTTCAACCGCGGCGGCACGAATCGGGCTGATCCTGATGTGCGCCTCGATGCCCTCGTCCGTCGTATGGCCGATCTGCTTCGGGTCAGCAGGAAACGCTGCCCGGGGGTCGAACGAGGGAGGTCGCTCGTAGGAACCTGGCGGGCCGACGTCGATGCCGTTCGCCCCCTCGTCGAAGCGGTCGACCCGGAACGTGCGTTGCCCCTGACGATCATGGTCGTGCCCGATGACATACCAGAATCCACCGCGGAGCAGCAGACCCCACGGGTCGAGGCGACGACGGGCTCCCCGATACGAGAACTCGATGGGTGACCGGGCGGCAACTGCCGACCGGATGATCGGGAGTTCAGGACGGTCGGGCACGACGGCGGAGACCGCTGGGCGTTCGTCGCCGATCCCGCCGCCGAGCTTCCAGATCGCGTCCTGGCCGAGGCCGGATCCGGTACGGACCGCGGCGACGGCGACCTGCAATGCGCGCATCTCGTCGGGCGCAAGGTCCAGGTCGGCCAACTCGTACGAGCGGCGGTCGATCCGGTAGCGCGTCTGGCCCGCGTACGGTCCGCCGTTGACCACCTCGGTCTCGATCGGAATGCCGATCTCCCGCAACGCCGCTTTGTCACGCTCGAACGCGGCACGGCGGGCGAGATCGGCCTCGGGGTACTGGCCCTCCAGCTCGCCGGCGATCTGGGTCAGGCTGAGTGGCTCGACGGTCTCCAACAGGAGCGCGAGCAGGTTGGTGAGGCGCTCGACCCGGTCAACCATCGCTCGGAACACTACCGATGGAGCGCTTGGTGCTGGGCACCAAGCGCTCCATCGGCCAGCTCAGAGCTGAAGGGACTTCGTCTGGAGGAACTCGTCGATGCCGTACGGACCGTTCTCACGGCCGTAGCCCGACTGCTTGTATCCACCGAACGGCGCGGCGATGTTGAACGAGCCCCCATTGACGTCGACGGCACCGGTGCGCATCCGCCGCGCAACGGCAATCGCCCGATCCTGGTCGGCCGACCAGACACCACCGGACAGCCCGTACAGGCTGTCGTTGGCGATGCGCACGGCGTCGTCGTCGTCGTCGTAGCCGATGATCGACAGCACCGGGCCGAAGATCTCCTCCTGCGCAACGGTCATGTCGTTGGTGACGTTGGCGAGAACGGTCGGCTTCACGAAGTAGCCGGTCTCATGACCCTCAGGCTTGCCGAGCCCGCCGGCGGCGACAACGGCGCCTTCGTCGATGCCCTGCTGGATGTAGCCCTGGACGCGGTCCCACTGGGCCTGCGAGATCAGCGGGCCGAGGTGCATGCCTTCCTTGGTCGGGTCGTCGACCGGCATGGCCTCTGCTGCCGCCGCAGCGATGGCGACCGCCTCGTCGTAACGGCTGTTCGGGACGAGCATACGAGTGTGTGCGGTGCACGTCTGGCCGGAGTTGAGGTAGCAGGCGAAGATCCCCTTCGGGATGACCTCTTCGAGGTTGGCGTCGTCGAGGATGATGTTGGCCGACTTCCCACCGAGTTCGAGCGCCACTCGCTTGACCGTTCCGGCTGCGGCGGCTGCGACCTGCTTGCCGGCGCGGGTCGAGCCCGTGAAGCTCACCATGTCGACACCCGGGTGCTCGGAGATCGCCGCACCGACGACCGGGCCAGTACCGGTCACCAGGTTGAACACGCCCGCGGGCAGGCCGATCTCGTGGACGATCTCGGCGAGGATGAAGGCGTTGAGCGGGGCCACCTCGGACGGCTTGAGCACGAATGTGCACCCTGCGGCGAGCGCGCCGCCGAGCTTGCAGATGATCTGGTGGAGCGGGTAGTTCCACGGCGTGATGGCACCGACCACCCCGACGGGTTCCTTCACGACGAGGCTGTTGCCGATCGTCTCCTCGAACTCGAAGGTGTCGAGCAGGGTGGCGTAGGTCTGCATGTTGCCGGCGGGGAGGCCGGCCTGGATCATCGTCGACCACGTGACCGGCATGCCGACTTCGCCGGCGATGACCTCGGCAATCTCGGGCGTGCGGGCCTGCAAGGCCTCGTTCAGGCGGATCATGTACTTCTGGCGTTCCTCGACCGGCGTACCGGACCACGACTCGAACGCTCGACGGGCAGCGGCAACAGCCTTGTCGACGTCGCTGGCGGTACCTTCGGGGATCGAGCCCATCACCTGTTCGGTACCGGCGTTGATGACTTCGATGCTGCCTGATCCGTCTGAGGGGACCCAGGCGCCGTCGATGTAGATGTTGGAATAGTCGCGCATCAGACGAGTCTCGCGTGTCGGCAACCCGACTCTGCAACCGAGCCGCCCGTCCAACCGATCGGCCCATGGCCGGCCGGTGGTGCGCAGGTGCTCAGCTGAGCTTCAGGAAGAGGCGCTCGAGTTCGTCGGCATCGAGTTCGGGGGGCTCATCGCTGCCCTCGGGTGTCGTTGTGCAGTGGCGCATGCCGGCGACGACGAGCCGATAGCCCACCCGGTCGAGCGCGGCCTTGCATGCGGACAACTGTGTCACGACGTCACCGCAGTCCTGGCCTTCTTCGATCATCCGCTGGACGCCTCGGATCTGGCCTTCGAGCCGACGCAGACGCTTCAACACGTCATCGTTCACATCCTCCGGAAATCGCATCTCCCGAGCGTACCCCTACCGGTATTGGCACCTGGACCAACCCGCCCCAAACCCGGAAGATGGGCTGGTCGGGGTCAGCGACGGGCGCGGTACCAGGCGATGAGGGCGTTGGTCGAGGCGTCGTGGGCGCCGGGGGTCGGCTCGCCGGTCAGTTCGGGCGTGATCTGATTGGCGAGTTCCTTGCCCAGTTCGACACCCCACTGGTCGTAGCTGTTGACGCCCCAGACCGTGCCCTGAACGTGCACGATGTGCTCGTACAGGGCGATCAGCTGCCCGAGCACCGACGGAGTGAGCTGATCCGCGAGGATCACCGTGTTCGGGCGGTTGCCCTCGAAGTGCCGATACGGCTCACCGGGCGGCGCGTCGCGCCCGAACGCCAGCGCTTCGGATTGGGCGAAGAGGTTGGCCATCAACAGGTCGTGGTGCTCGCGGTACCGATGATGCGGTGTCGCGAAGCCGATGAAGTCGGCCGGCACGATCCGGGTGCCCTGGTGCAGCAGTTGATAGAACGCGTGCTGGCCGTTCGTGCCGGGCTCTCCCCAGACGATCGGCCCGGTATCGCCTCCGACCGGTGTGCCGTCGAGGCGGACAGACTTGCCGTTCGACTCCATGTCGAGCTGCTGAAGGTACGCCGGGAACCGAGACAATTCCTCGGCATAGGGCAGCACCGCCTTGGTGGCCGAGCCGAGGCCATCAGAATTCCAGATGCCGAGCATCGCCATGATCACGGGGGCATTGCGGCCGAGAGGTTGGGTGCGGAAGTGTTCGTCGACGAGGTGAAATCCCTGGAGGAACTCCCGGAACCGATCGGGCCCGATCGCGATCATCAACGACAGCCCGATCGCCGAGTCGACCGAGTACCGACCTCCGACCCAGTCCCAGAATCCGAACATGTTCGAGGTGTCGATCCCGAACGCCTCGACGCGCTCGGCCGCAGTGGACACGGCCACGAAGTGCTCCGCGACCGCGGACTCACCCAACGCATCGACGAGCCAGGCCCGTGCCGTGCGCGCATTGGTCAGTGTCTCGATCGTCCCGAACGTCTTGGAGGCGACGATGAAGAGGGTCGACCCGGGGTCGGAGCCGCGCAGTACCGCGTCGATGTCGGCACCGTCGACGTTCGAGACGAACGAGCACCGGATGCGCTCGTGGCGGTATCCATCGAGCGCTCGGTAGGCCATCGCCGGGCCGAGGTCGGACCCGCCGATCCCGATGTTGACGACGTGGTTGATCCGCTCATCGGCGCGGACCCGGTCGGCAAATGCCGTCATCTGATCGAGCACGGCATGGACCTCCGGAACGACGTCGACGCCATCGACCATCATCGTTGCGCTGCGGGGGGCTCGGAGCGCCACGTGCATCACCGGGCGATCCTCGGTGACGTTGATGTGCTCGCCGGCGAACATGGCGTCGCGACGAGGAGCCACGCCGCCGCGCTCGGCGAGGTCGATCAACCCGGCCATGACGTCATCGTCGATGCGTTGTTTGGAGTAGTCGATGCGCAGGCCGCCGACCTCGACCACGAATCGAGTCGCCCGGTCGGGGTCGGCCGTGAACAGCTCACGCAGATGGGCAGGGCGGGGAAGATCTTCGAGGGACGAAGCGACGGACTCCATCCGCTCGAACCTACCCTGCGACGTGAGGAAGGTCGGTCACGGCGGCAGGGTCGGCGAACGTCCAGGTGCCGCTCCGCCGAACCCGGTCAACGGGGAGCGACGGGTCTCGCAACAACCAGCGCTCCAACAGCGGCGCCTTGCTCGCGCCGTGGGTCAACATCAGGCGCGACCGGGCGGCGTTGACGACGGGTGGCGTCAACGTCATGCGTTCGAAGCCGTTGAACACCCCGACCACCTCGCACGGACGACCGCTGTCGACCACCGGGTCGCCCGGCGGCCACGACGCCGTGTGGCCGTCGTCACCCAGACCGAGGTGCACCACGTCGAACCGCTCGGGAAGACTCCTGCCGTACCGATGTGCAGCGCCGGCGAGATCGCTGGCGGTGACGGGCATCAGGTGCACGACCGCCGGGAGCACCGCCAGCTGGCCGGCGTTGCGCCCGGGGTCGCCGTCCGGTGCGACCCGTTCGTCGACCTGCCACACTTCGATCCGGTCCCACGGAACCTCGAGGGCAGTCACGGCGTCGAACAGCGCCGGAGCGCTGCTCCCACCGCTGACGGCGATGAAGGCCCGGTCCCGACGGCGCACGGCGTCCGCCAGCCGTCGCGCCAACCAGCGGGCCGCAGCACTCGCTGGATCGTTGCTCACACGGAGTTCCACGTCGTCACCGTACGCGAAGCGTCCGCGGCCACCCGTGACTCGTACCCTACGGGCCATGTCCGACGACGCAGGAGCGCGCACCACCATCTCGGCGGGCTCCCACGACGCCGACTCGCAGCCCGCGGAGCGCACGGTGCGTCGCGGTGTGCAACTCGCGGTGGCGGCCTACCTGCTGTGGGGATTTCTCACCATCTACTGGAAGCAACTGAGCGCGTTCGATGCGTTCGAGCTGATCGCCTGGCGGATGGCCTGCGCCGGGGTGGTCATGGCGGTCGTCGTGACGATCCGACGCACGTGGCCGAACGTCGCGGCAGCGCTCCGCGACCCCGGTATCGCTCGCCGCCTCGTGTTGGCGTCACTGCTGCTCACGGTGAACTGGGGGAGCTACGTGTGGGCGGTCACCAACGATCGGGTGATCGAGACCGCGCTCGGCTACTTCATCGCTCCCTTGGCAACGATGGCGATCGGTGTGTTCGTCCTGAAGGAGCATCCGACGACGGCACAGCGAGCGGCGTTCGTCTGTGCCGCCGTTGCGGTGGTGATCCTCACCGTGTCGTACGGGCGTCCTCCGTGGATCGCGCTGGTCCTCGCCGGCACGTGGAGCCTCTACGGGTTGACCACGAGACGGGTTCCGCTGGGCGCTGTCGACAGCCTCGCCGGCGAGACGTTCGTGCTGTTCATCCCTGCGGTGATCGCGGTGATCGCGTTCTCGACGCAGTCCGGGAGCGTCGCCCAGACGGCCGACCCCGTGGATTGGGGGTTCGTTCTCGGAAGCGGCGTGATCACCGCGGTACCACTGATGCTGTTCGCCGGTGCCGCGAAGTCCGTTCCGTTCACGTTGCTCGGGCCGCTGAACCTCTTGGTGCCGGTGATCAACTTCGGACTCGGCTGGTTGATCTACGACGAACCGATGCCCGCCGACCGGCTGGTCGGGTTCGCATTCGTCTGGGCGGCGTTGGCCATGGTCATGTGGGATCGCGTGACGAGCCTTCGGCGCAACGCTGCCCTCGAACAGGCGAGCTGAGCTACGTTGCGCCCATGCCCCGCTCCGTTTCCTCCGCCGCACGGTCGGGCGGCTGCGTGGTGGCGGCGCTCGCACTGGCAGGCTGCTTCACGACCACGGCCGACTTCCGTGAGGAGGCCGAGACGTTCATCGTCGAGGACCCCGAGGTCGCGTCGCTCTTGGGGACCACCTTCGTGTCGGCCACCTGCGTCGCTCCTGAGCGCCAGGATGTCGACGAGAAGTTCAGCTGCTCGGCCACCGACGAACTCGACCGATCCTGGGACTTCCAGGCGACGATCACCGGTGAGGGCAGCTTTCGCGTCGAGGTCGTGGAGGCGACCCGACCGGACAGCTGATGAATGAGGCCGAAAACGCCGAACGCCCGTTGCATCAGGGGTCAGACCCCAGATGCAACGGGCGCCGCGAGATCACTCAGGGCGTGAAGACGCCCAACGAGCCCTCGTAGTTGGAGACGTCACCAACCGGCACGAGGAAGCCGTTCTCGTCGGACCACTGCACCAATTGTGTGCCCTCCGCGGTGTACGCATCCGCTGCGTTCATGATGGCTCGCAGGCCCTCGAGCTGGAGCACCGGCGCGAAGTCGACGTTGCGGGCTGCGTTCATGATGCCGACACGGCTGAAGTCACCGGCCTCGAACGCCTCGACCGCCGCCTGGACCGCAACCTCCATCGAGCTCCAACCGGCGATCGCGATCGTCGAGAGAGCGTTCGCGTCGGGCGCATAGGTCGCCATCGCGTTGACGTAGGTCTGCAACCCCTCGTCGTCGGCGTAGACCGGGTTGTTGGGATCCTTGATGTTCAGCGTGGTGAAGACACCATCGGCACCGCCGTTCGACGCGGCCCCGAAGAACAGCGAATCGGAGCATGTTGCGGTCTGATAGACAGCCGGATCGAAATCGGCATTGGCTGCTTGGGCATTCCCGAGCTCCAACATGAACGCGATGCACTGCGCACCGAGCGGGACCGCCAGGATCGCGTCGGGATCGGCTTGCACCAAGTTGGTCATCTGACCGCTCGGAGCGCCCGAGTCAGCACCGTCGATCGTTTCCTGAGCGACGATCTCGATGCCGTTCTCCTCGGCATAGGCCTCCATCAGTGCGACATAGGACTGACCGAACTCGGTGTTCACGTAGATGAGCCCGACGGTGGCACCCTCGCCGAACTGTTCGACGATGTAGTCACCGAAGACGCGCACCTCGATCTCGTACGGCACGAGCAAGCCACTCGTGAACGGATAGTCCTCGATCTCGCCCCACTCCGGCGCGCCTGTCGATGCGGCCAGCTGTGGGAGGCACTGTGCGTTGGTGTCGTCACGGATCGCCAGGTTGTTCGGGGTCCCGACGATGCCGGAGAGCATGTCGACCTCCTCGTCGAAGATCAGTTCGTCGACGTTGGTCTTGGTCAGGTCGGCCTGGTACTGATCGTCCTTGATCACCAGCTCGATGGGTTGCCCATCGATGCCACCGTTCTCGGCGTTGTAGTAGTCGATGTAGGCCTGCTGGCCAGCGGCCAGCGGCGCGAAGAGCACCGCAGGGCCACCCGAGAGCGGCAGCGACGTGCCGATCTTCAGCGAGCCCTCGATCGGCGCCGTCGCCGCATCGGGATCGTCGCATGCCTCGGCGTCGACGACGAACACGGCGCCGGACGCGTCGCCGGCCTCGGTGCTGTCAGGTGCGTCGGTCGCGTCGGTCGCGTCGGTGGTGTCGGGTGCGTCGGTCGACTCGGGTGCGTCGGTCGACTCGGGTGCGTCGGTGCCGCTCGGAGCGTCGGTCGCTGCCGGCGTCGATGCGTCGTCGCCGGAGTCGTCGTCGCTGCCGCAGGCGGCGAGCACGAGTGCGCCCGCAGCAGCAAGAGCCAGCAGTTTCTTGGTCCTGACCATGGTCAGTACCCCCTCTGTTTGGAAGTGAGTGGATCGTTGTTCACGATGCCGGGTCCGGGTCGTCACCGGTCAGTGACGTCGGGGGCTCAGCTGGGTCGATGTTAGTCGCGGCCTGCTCTGCACTCATAGCGCCCTCCTCGCCGAGCAGCTCCGCAGACGGCTCACCACCGGCCCTCGCCGAGACCTGAGGAACGACAGCGACCACCCTCGAACGCCACATCCTCATGGTGCCGACCGCTCCGAATGGGACGAACCGGGCGAACAGGATGAGCAGCACCCCGAACGTCACTCCGCCCAGACCGTTGATCTTGGTGCCCTCGTCCACCACCCATCCCAGGAAGATGCTGTTCGATGGGTCCTCGCCGACGCTTCGGGCGAAGTCGTTGACGAAGACGTAGAACATCGCCCCGACGAACGGGCCCCAGTTCTGCGCTGCGCCGCCGACGACCATGGCGACGAGCAGCGTGACCGACCCGAACAGGCCGAACAGCGGGATGTCCGCTTCGACCAGCGAGAGCTTGAGGGCATACAGGCTTCCGGCGACGCCGGCGATGGCCCCCGAGAGCCCGAACACGATCGTCTTGATCGAGAACAGGTTCACGCCCATGACGGCGGCAGCAGTCTCGTTGTCGCGAACGGCGACCATCGCACGTCCGATTCGGCTTCGGAGCAGTCCTGCGGAGAGCACCGACACGACGACCAGGATCGCGAGCGACAGCCAGAAGAACCAGGTGACCAGATCGGCCCGGCCGTCGAGCCCGGTCCACGAGGGAGGCAGGTAGTTGAAGCCTTTGATCCCGGGCGCACCGCCGGTGACGCCTGCAAATTCCTCGTACTTGAGCACGGAACGAACGGCTTCGGTGAAGACCAGGGTCACCAACGCCAGGTAGATGCCCTTGAGCCGCAGTGCCGGGATCCCGACCACCATCCCGATCAGGAAGCACACGACCGCCGCCGCGACCATCGTCCAACCGGGCGTCCAGATGTTGTCGGTGAGAAACGGCGTCCAGACCTTGCCGGTGACCAACATCGCCGACGTGAACGCACCGATCGCGAAGAATGCTGCATGGCCCAGCGACAACTGCCCGGTGTAGCCGGTGATCAGATTGAGCCCGGTCACCGCGATCGCGATGATCAGCGCATCCGCGAGCAGCCCGAGGCCGGATCGGCTCCATTCGTTGACGGCGCGGAACATGAACAGACCGACGGCACCGAACAGCACCGCCCGGCCAAGCCAGTTCTGCCAACTGCCCTTCGCAACTCGAAGTGGAAGGTTCATCACACGCGCTCCACACGTTCGGTGCCGAACAAGCCGGCCGGTCGCAACAACAAGACCAGCAACAGGATCACGAGCATGACCGGGAACAGCATGTCGGCGCCGAGGAAGTCGACGTACCCGACGATGAACGCCTCGGTCAGGCCGATGATCAGGCCACCGACCACCGCACCGACCGGTGAATCCAACCCGCCGAGTACCGCCGCGACCGAGGCCAGCAGGAACGGGCCCAGCATGAGCGTGCCGGTGAGCCCCGCAGACGGTGCGAGCATCGCGGCGGCCAGCACGCCGATCGCTCCTGCCAACCCCCACCCCACCACGAGGATCGATCCCACGCGGATACCGACGAGGTTCGACGACTCCTGGTTGTTGGCGACGGCTCGCATCGCGAGACCGACCTTGGTCTTGTTGAACATCAGCCAGAGCAGGAAGAGCACGACGATCAGCACGCCGATGATGCCCAGCCGGGCGATGCGGATCGGCGCTCCTCCGATCGTGACGAAGTCGTCAGCGTCGTCGGGGAAGACACTCGGCAGGCTGCGGGCATCAACACCCCAGATCATGGCCACGATCTGGTTGACGGCGAGGAACACACCGATCAGTGCGACGATGACCGCGCCCGGGTTTCGGTGCTCGATCGGCCTGACGACGATGCGCTCGACGCCGGCGGAGACGAAGAATCCGAGCACCATGGCGCACCCGATCGACAACCAGACCGGCAGGCCGCTCAGCGTCAGCGTCGAGACGAAGAAGGCGCCCATCGTGCCGATCTCGCCCTGTGCGAAGTTGAGCTGGCCCGTCGAACGGAACACGACGACGAGCGCGAGTGCCAGCAAGGCGTAGATCGAGCCATCCGCGAGTCCGTTGACGAAGCGCTCGAGGAACAACGACATCAGCTCACCACTCCCAGGTAGGCCTCTTTGATCGTGTCGTCGGCGAGGAGTTCATCACCGGTACCTGTCGCGACGATGCTCCCCGTCTCGAGCACGTAGGCCCGGTCGGCCAGGGCCAGGGCCATCCCGGCGTTCTGCTCGACGATCAACAGCGACATCCCGTGCTCCTCACGGAGCGAACCGAGCACGCGGAACAGTTCCTTGGTGATCAGCGGGGCGAGACCGAGACTCGGCTCGTCACACAGCAGCAGCTTGGGACGACTCATCATCGCCCGGGCGACCGCCAGCATCTGCTGCTCACCACCGGACAGCGACCCCGCTTTCTGGTCGCGCCGCTCCGCGAGCCGAGGGAACACCCCGTACCAGCGGTCGAGATCTTCCTCGACCCCGGACTTCACGCTGTATGCGCCGGCCATGAGGTTGTCCTCGACCGACAGGTCGGTGAAGGTGCCGCGGCCCTGCGGCACCTGGGAGATGCCGGCGCGCAAGATCGCGTCGGGCTTCGAGCCGCTGATGTGCGTTCCGGCGAAATCGACCGTGCCGTGGCGCGGGATCATCCCGGAGACCGAGCGCATCGTCGTGGTCTTGCCAGCGCCGTTGGCACCCAGGATCACGACGATCTCGCCCTCGGCGACGGTGAAGTCCAACCCGTGGAGGACTTCGACGGGTCCGTAGCCGGCGGTGAGTCCGGTGACGTTGAGCAACGCTTCCGCGCTCATGCCGTCGTTCCCAGGTAGGCCTCGATCACCTTCGGATCGCGCTGCACCTCACTGGGTGCACCCTCGGAGATCTTGCGGCCGAACTCCATGGCCACCACCCGATCGGAGATGCCCATCACCAAGCCCATGTGGTGTTCGACGAGCAGCACCGTGAGGTCGTACTCGTCGCGGACCCGACGGATCGTCTGGCCGAGTTCGTCGACCTCGTGATGGGTGAGGCCTGCTGCCGGCTCATCGAGCAGCAGCAGCCGTGGATGCGATGCCAACGCTCGCGCCAGCTCCAGCCGCTTCAGCGTCCCGAATGGCAGCCCGGCGGCCGGCCGGAACGCCAGCTCCTCGAGCCCGAGCGACCGCAGGATGCCGTAGGCATCGGCTGCGAGCGCACGTTCCTCTTTCGCCGCGCCGAGTCGAGTCATCGCGCGGAAGAATCCGACCTCGCCGAGGTGATGCGCTCCGGTCATCGTGTTCTGGAGCAGCGTCATCGTGGGGAACAATGCGAGATTCTGGAACGTGCGCGAGATCCCGAGACCCGCGATGCCATGAGCCGGTACCGAGAGCAGGTCCTCGCCGTCGAAACGCAGCCGACCGCGCGTCGGGTCGTAGATGCGGCTGACGACGTTGAACATCGTCGTCTTGCCGGCACCGTTGGGCCCGATCAGACCGAGGATCTGGCCTTCCTCGATCCCGAAGGAGAGCCCGTCGAGCGCGAGGATCCCCCCGAACGTGACCGTGATGTCATCCACTTCGAGTAGCGCCACCGCTGCTGTCCCTCTCCCCTGCGTCCGATGCGGTCCACATCGTGTGCGGCCGCGTGCGGCAGAGACCGTAGCAGTGCGCCTGCAGGCGACGAAGCCGAGACGTCCAGACGTAAGAACCTGATGAACAGTCGGGCGGCGCGACGGACCCGTGCGCGAACGGCTCTAGCATCGTTGACATGGCATCGAGCCGGGTGGTCGCGCTCCTTGCAGCGGGCGCGGTGATGCTCGCCGCGTGCGGCGCGGAGGTGTCGGTGACCGCCGAGCGGGCCGAGCCGATCAGCTTCGATCCGACCGTCACGTCTCCGGATCCCAGACCCGGTGTCGGCACCACACCACCGAACGGATCGGCCACCGACCCGAACGCACCGTCGACACCGACGACCGCCCCCGCGCCGACCGCGAGCGTCCCCACCGACCCCTTGGCGATCAACTTCGGTCCCGACAAGCCCCCGCGCGCCTACGACGACTTCCTCCTCAGGGTCGTGACCGACCTCGAGGTCTGGTGGGCCGAGCAACTTCCGGCCGTCTACGGCATCGAGTTCACACCGCTCGAAGGCGACATCTACGCCGCGTATCCCGGCCGTCCCGACGACCTCCCGGGCTGCGGCGCGCCGACCACCACCTACCAGGAGGTCCAGGAGTACGTGGCGTTCTACTGCGGCGTCGGCGACTTCCTCGTCTACGACGACGGCGACAACGGCCTGCTCGCCGAACTCGCGCGCGACTACGGCGCCGGCACGATCGGAACGGTGCTCGCCCATGAGTACGGCCACGCGATCCAACTTCGAATCGGCACGCTCGACCGTGCCCTCGCCACGATCCTGACCGAACAGCAGGCCGACTGCTTCGCCGGCGCCTGGACCGGACGCGCCGCCCGCGGCGAGGCCTCGACGCTGCGCTACAGCGACGGTGACGTGCGCGCCGGCCTGATCGCCATGACCAAGGTGAGCGACCCGCTCGGCATCGACCAGTTCGTGCCGGGCGGCCACGGCTCCGGCTTCGATCGAGTGGGCGCCTTCCAGGTCGGGTACGCCGAGGGACCGGCGCGCTGTGCCGAGATCCTCGACGATCCACTCCCGCTCGTCCCGAACCAGTTCGTCAACGACAACGAGTACGTCTCCGGAGGCAATGCAGCGTTCGGTTATGCGGAGGACGAGCTGCTCGGGTTCCTTCCCCTCGACCTCAACCGCTACTGGGACGAGGAACTGGCGACGACGATTCCCCGCCTCGGTCCGCTGAAACTCGTCGCCGCGCAGTCCGTCGACGAGGTCGCGTGTACCGACCTGCGCGGTGACCTCGCACGTGGTGTTGCCCTCTGCGTCCCCACCGGCGAGGTCGTCATCAACGAACCTGCGGCGCTCGAACTCTACCGATCCTTCGGCGACTTCTCGGTCGGATACCTGCTCGGACTCGCCTGGAGCGAGGCAGTGCAGGAGTCGCTCGGATCGGAGCTGACCGGCGAGCCGCGCTCCCTCGCAAACGACTGCCTGACCGGTGGGTGGGTCCAAACCGTGATTCGCGGCCCCCGAGGTCTTCCCCAGCCGCGGGTCCCCGAGCGCCTCTCGGCCGTGTCGGCGGGTGACCTCGACGAGGCAATCCAGACCGTGCTGCTCCTGGCCGACCTCGGCACCGACGACGACGTCGTCGGGAGCGCCTTCGAGAAGATTGCCGCGTTGCGGACCGGTGTCATCGACGGCACCGACGCCTGTCTCGCTCAGCTCTGAGCTTCGAGCCACGCCGCGATCAACGACGCGAGTTCGACCGGGCGATCTCCCTGAACGCTGTGGCCGGCCCCGTCGACCACCTCGACGGTGATGTCAGGCAGACAGCGTCGGGCCTCGGCGACATCGTCGTCGTCGACGACCGGCGACAACGAACCACGGACGAGCAGCAGCGGACACCGGATTGACGCGAAGTCGTCCCACAGCGGCGACAGCGGCGTGTCCTCAGCCGGCAGCGTCTCGTCCGCGGGAGCTGCGGGTTCACTCGACTCACCGATTCGCGCTCGCGCATGACTCCCCCGGTCGTAACGCCACTGCCACGACCCGTCGTCGAGCCGACGCGCGTTGTGCAGAATCCCGCGTCGGAGCGACGATTCGGATCGTGTCGGATTGAACTCCATCGTCCGCCTCAGCAGGTCGTCGAAGCTCGCAAACGACTGCGGACCGTCGACGAAGTCGGTGACCGCCTTGGTCTTGGCCGAATTGACACCAGGGGTGATGTCGACCATCACGAGCGCTCGAACGAGGTCAGGGTGACGGGCGGCCAGTTCCATCGCGGTCAAACCGCCGAGCGACATCCCGACCACGACTCGGGCATCCGGTGCGTGCGCAGCGATCACCAGGGCGAGATCGTCGGCCATCCCGATCGGCGAGTAGGCGCCGTCGTCTCGCCAGCCCGAGTGTCCGTGGCCGGGCAGGTCGATCGCCAGCGCCGGCCGGTCCGAGCACAAGGCCACGGTGTCCCAGGTATGGGCGTTCTGTGCGCCACCGTGCACGAAGACCAACTCCGGGCTCGATGTCCCCCACCGCAAGGCGCTGACGACCCGCGAGCCGCCATCGGTGTCGTGCACCTCGGTCTCGACCCGTGCGACGGTCGGCATCTCACGAGCGAGCCCGAACTCCTCGATGTTCTCCCCGAACAGAGAGAACTCGTCGTAGTCGATCACGCCGCCACGATGTCACGAACCACCGACGCCGGCCAACGTGGAGGCGGTCGGAGTCGAGATGGCTGGTGCCGAACCGTCAGCCACCCGCTGGAGGTGCGACGGCACCGCCACCGCCACTCGCTTCGGCGGCTGCGGGTGCTTCGGCAATCGTGGTCGTGGTCGTGGTCGTGGTTGTCGTGGTTGCCGGGGGCTTCGTCGTGGTGGTCGCCGGCACTGCCGTGGTCGGCGGCACCGTGGTGGACGGAGCGATCGTCGTGGTGGTCGTCGTGGTGGTGCTGGACGTCGTGGTGGAGTAGTCCGGGTCGATGCGATTGAAGTACGGCTTCTGCGCACCGTAGTACTCGGGCTCCTTCACACCGTCGAAGACGAAGACCTGGTCACCGAGTGTCACCAATTCCTGGAACGTGGGCGACAGCGGAAGCGGAATGCGGATGCAGCCGTGGGATGCCGGCTGGAGCGGCACGTTGAGGGCGCCGTGGACAGCGATGCCGTAGTTGAAGTACACCGGGTCCCACATGCCGCCGAGCGAGCTCTGACGGACACCTTCGACCTGGCGGTCGAAGGTGAACACACCACCGGGCGTGAACGACCTGCCGCACTCGCCGCGCACGAGCGGTTCGTCACCGGGGTTGTTGTACTCGCCCGGGCTGATCGTCACCTCTTCACACCATTCCTCGTTGTCGCCGCTCGACATGTGGGTGATCATCACCGGCACGTCGTCGTGGAAGACCGCGAGGACCTGCGCATCGAGGTAGATCTCGGTGTGGTTCGTGGTCGAGTCGGGCCGCCGTGGCTGAATCACGAACGGGTCCTGCATGTCGGTCCACATGTCGGCGGTGACCTGGCCTGTCGGCTCGTTGAAGGCGACACCGAGCACGAGCTTCTCGTAGGCCCACACGGACCGACGGGTCTCGTCGCCGTAGTAGCCATCGATCGGGCCCGGCCAGAATCCGAGATCGGTGAGGCGCTGCTGGACGGCGGCGACGTCGTCGCCCGCCATCCCCTTGGACAGGGTGCGGTCGAGCTGGGTCTTGGTGACCGGCGCGCTGGTCTCGATCGTCTCGATCACGTTGACCGAGGACGGCACCGAAACCAGTGCAACGCCAGCGGCGGTGTCGGCGGGAGCGGACGAGCCCCCTCCTGCATCGCCACCGCCGAGGGCGACGCCCGCGAACACGACCACGGCGAGAAGCCCGCCTGCGGCAGCAGCGGGCATCCACTTCTTCGCTTCGGGGGAGAGTCGGGGGCGATCGTTCACGGAGTTCAGGCAGACGGGCTCAACGGGTCGACATCGGCGGCGATCCGTTCCTCCAAGCTACCAACGCTGACTCTGCGTGTGACCGCGGGCCGTCGAAACGATCGGACAACCGACTCATCCATGGGTCGAGGACCGCAACGGCGGGTCGACGACCGTGGAGGATCGCCTCACCGCCGGTCGACGACCGGTTCGATGTGCTCGAGATCGCTTCGCAACTCCCACATCTCCTCGAGGATGGTGGTGATCACCGACGGCGAACTGAGCGTCGACACGCCCCGGGTCCGCGGGAAGTAGTCGACCCCGAACTGCAACATCTCGTAGCCGAGTCGGGTGGCCCGGATCACGAGTTCGGCATCGATGAACGAGCCCTCGCTGCGGAGTTCGACGTGATCGAAGATCCGCGCCCGGCAGAGCTTGAACGCAAAGTTGATGTCACGGGCCTTGACGTCGAACAGTGTCCGGATGAGCAGGTTGTAGACGAACGTGTAGATCGACCGCAGGTACCCCTCGCCGGTGCGGTCGAAGCGATAGGCACTGACGATGTCGGCGTCGTAGTCCCGCAGGAGGCGAACGGCCCGGGGCAACTCCGCCATGTCGAACGGGAGGTCGGCGTCGGTGTACAGGATGAGGTCGCCGCTGGCAGCAGCGAATCCGGTCTTGATGGCGCCGCCGAGCTTGCGGTTCACCGGGTGGTGGACCACCTGGATGCGAGGGTCGTCCAGCGCCAGTCGGTCAGCGATCGCTCCGGTCGCGTCGGTCGACGCATCGTCGACGACGATCAGCTCGTACTCGAGGATCTCCGCCGACGTCATCAGGCCCTCGCAGGCTCGACGGCCTGCGGTGATGGCCCGTTCGATGTACTCCTCTTCATTCCACATCGGATAGAAGATCGACAGCTTCTCGAACGGCGCGGTGCGCATGGCATCGGCAATCGGCATTGCGCGCAGGGTAGCTGGCCTCACCCCCAGGCCGACCCTCGTGATCGTCCGCAGACAACCCGACCCGTCGCGTCGCCCACCGTGACCGGTCCGACCGAGGGTCGGCGACGTAGTGTTCAACGTCGTGTCGGACGCTCCACTGCCCTCTACCCGTCCGCTCGCCCCACCGTCACCGCCGGGCCTCGACTCGCCCCGGCCACCTTCGGAGCTGACCGTTGCACCGGGTCCGCCTGCTCGGGCGCCTCGTGCCGGCGAACTGACCCTGCCGTGGCGCGTCGTGATGATCGTGACGTGGGTCGCGGCGTTCATCGCATACATGGCGGTGTGGAAGGCGAGCGAGGAGGTCGGCATCGGCACCTGGTGGCTCGGCCCGCGCTCGAACCCGCAGCCCATGTTGGTGCGGCTGGTCCCCTTCTTGATCGCCGCGGTGTTCGGCGTCCTGGCCAGCTACAACGTGCGACGCTTCCCGTGGATCAGCCTGGGCGGTTCGGCCGTTCTCGCAGTCGTCGCCGTGCCGGACCTGTCACGGTCCACCGGTCTCGCGGTGATCGAATTCGCCATCGCCGGAGCCGTCGCTGTCGTGTCGCTCGCAGCATCGACCGGCATGTACCGAGCCGATGGCGACCGACCGATGGCGACCGACCGATAGCGACCGACCGATAGCGTCGGCGCCCATGTCGGACGCCAACAGCACCAGCGGAGCCTCGAACGCAAAGGTGCTCATGTCGTTGCCGGTCGGCGAACGCGTCGGCATCGCGTTCTCGGGCGGCCTCGACACCTCGGCGGCTGTTGCCTGGATGCGCGATCGCGGAGCGATCCCCTACACGTACACCGCCGACCTCGGCCAGTACGACGAGCCCGAACTCGACACGGTGCCCGACCGGGCCAAGGTGTACGGCGCCGAGGAGGCCCGCCTCGTCGACTGCCGCGAGGAGCTGGTCCGGGAGGGTCTGATCGCGCTGCAGTGCGGTGCGTTCCACATCACCACCGCCGGCAAGACCTACTTCAACACGACTCCACTCGGTCGGGCGGTGACCGGCACGCTGCTCGTGCGGGCCATGCACGACGACGGTGTCGACATCTGGGGCGACGGGTCGACCTACAAAGGCAACGACATCGAACGGTTCTACCGATACGGCCTGCTGGTCAACCCGAACCTGCGCATCTACAAGCCGTGGCTCGACCCCACCTTCGTCGACGAACTCGGTGGCCGCCAAGGGATGAGCGAGTTTCTCGTCGCCCGCAACCTTCCGTACCGAGATCCCGTCGAGAAGGCGTACTCCACCGACGCCAACATCTGGGGGGCCACCCACGAGGCGAAGTCGCTCGAGGAGCTGTCGACGAGCATGGAAATCGTGTCGCCGATCATGGGCGTGGCCCACTGGGATCCCGCGGTCGACATCCCCGCCGAAGACGTCACGGTGCGGTTCGAGGAGGGTTGGCCGGTCGCCATCAACGGCGAGACGTTCGCCTCGCCGGTCGACCTCGTGATGCAAGCGAACGCGATCGGTGGACGTCATGGCCTCGGCATGAGCGACCAGATCGAGAACCGGATCATCGAAGCCAAGAGCCGCGGGATCTACGAGGGTCCCGCGCTGGCGCTGCTGCACATCTGCTACGAACGGCTCGTCACCGGTATCCACAACGAGAACACGATCGAGAACTACCGCACGATGGGTCGTCGCCTCGGCCGGCTCCTCTACGAAGGACGCTGGTTCGATCCGCAGAGCCTGATGCTGCGCGAGCCGCTGTTGCGCTGGGTCGGCTCGGCGGTGACCGGGGAGGTCACCGTCCGCCTCCGGCGAGGCGACGACTACTCGATTCTCGACACCGTGAGCGAGAACCTGACCTACGAACCGGATCGGCTGTCGATGGAGCGGGTGGAGGATGCTGCGTTCGGCCCCCTGGACCGGATCGGCCAGCTGACGATGCGCAACCTCGACATCGTCGACACCCGCAACAAACTCGACGTCTACCGCAAGGTCGGCACGCTCACCCCGGGCGACGTGACGCCCGCTCTGGACGGCCCGACCTCGGAGCAGCCCGGAACGTAACCATCCAGGTCGGTCGGGCCGCCGGCCTCGTCGCTGGCGCTTCCCTCGGCGGCGGCTCGAACTTCAGCCCGCGGCCGGCGATGAGCAGATGAGCTCGACCAGGCCGGCGATGAGTCGGGCGCGCTCGGGCATCGTGTCGACCAGGATGAACTCGTGATCGGCGTGCGCTCCACCACCGACCGCACCGAGGCCGTCGAGTGTCGGCACCCCGATCGCTGCAGTGAAGTTTCCGTCGCTCCCTCCGCCGACGGCGGCACCGCCCAGACCGGGGGCGACCTGAGCTGCGAGCGGCATCAACGTCGCCGACGCGGACTCGGGCATCGGCGGCCGATTGACCCCACCACTGACCTCGACGACCGTCTCGGCGTCGACCGGCGTCAGCGACGCCATCGCCGCTTCCACACGATCCTTCTCGTCGGCTGACTCGACTCGTACGTCGACCTTGATGCGGCCTTCGGCGGGCACGACGTTGTCGGCCGTGCCGGCAGTGGCGACGGTCGGTGTCACCGTCGTACCGACGTCCGGGCGGCCGAACTGGTTGATCGTCAGCACTTGGTGAGCGACCTCGACGAGGGCATTGATGCCCTTTTCCGGTTCGAGGCCGGCATGGGCCGCCCGACCTCGGACCACCACGTCGAACGTGCCGCACCCCTTCCGGCCGGTCTTGAGCACTCCCCCGTCGGCAGAGGGCTCGAGCACCAAGACCGCGCCGCACGCTCGGGCGCGCTCCTCGATCAGCTCCCGAGACGCCAGGGAACCGACCTCTTCATCGGCGCTGAACAGCAATTCGACAGGGGAGAGGTCCTCGAGCGTGGCGAGGCCGTGCAAGGCCTGGACGATGCCACCGAGCATGTCGAACACCCCGGGGCCCGTCGCCCGTCCGTCGGTCACGGTGAACGGTCGCCGCGCCAGCGCTCCGATCGGGAAGACGGTGTCGTGATGGCCGAGCAGGAGCACCTTGGGATCGCCGCCGCCCGACCAGTGGACGTGCGGGCCCGCCGGGCTGTCGATCAACCTCGCCGGACGCCCGAGATGTCGCTCGATCATGGCGGCGAGGGTCTCGGCGGATGCCGGTAGCGCAGCAAGATCCAGTGACGGTGACTCGATCTCGACCAGCGTTCGCAGGTCGTCGAGCATCGCCTCGATGGAGAACGACGGGAAGGTGGTACTCACCGCACCCACCGTATTGGGTCCGAGGACCCCGACCAGCGCCCGATCTTTGCTTGACTGTCCCGGTGCCATCGCCCGCCGATCACCGCAAGGAGCTCGCCGAGTTCCTCAGGTCGCGTCGCGAAGCAACCCGGCCCGACCAGGTGGGTCTCCCGAGTGGTCGGGGGCGGCGCACGCCAGGCCTTCGCCGGGAGGAGGTGGCGATGCTCGCCGGCGTCTCGCTCACCTGGTACACCTGGCTCGAACAGGGCCGCCGGATCAACGCCTCCCACGATGTGCTGCTCTCGATCGGCCGAGCGCTGCGTCTGGACGACGCCGGCCTCGACCACCTGCTGTCGTTGACCGAGCCGGGCACCGCCGCGGTCGCGGCGCCCACAGAGCCGCCGAGCGCCCTGGTGAGGTTGCTCGATGCGCTGATGCCGGCGCCCGCCTACGTCCTCGGACCGATCTGGGAATTCGTCGGGTGGAACACCGCGCAGGCCCGTCTGTATCCGCGGATCCTCGACCTGGAGCCGCCGCGTCGCAACCTGATGTGGGTCCTGTTCGCCGATCCGGCGACGCGTGATCTGATCGTCGACTGGGACATTCATGCCCGCCAGGCGCTCGCCGAGTTCCGATCGGCGACCTCGGCGGTTCGTCATGACCCTGCAATGGTCGAGCTGATCGACTTGCTCAGCACCGAGAGCAAGGAGTTCGCCACCTGGTGGAGCGAGCACGACGTCTCGGGCTTCGAGACCAGACTCCGGAGGTTCAACCACCCGGCGGCTGGGGAGCTGACCTTCGAATACCAGCAGCTGACCCCTGCGGAATGGCCGAACCTTCGAGTGGTCGCGCAGCTCCCCGTCCCGGGCGACGACTCCGCCGAGCGCCTCGCGGTCCGCCACTACCTCGTCTGACGTCGACCACCTCGACCACCACCCCACTGCGATGAGTTCCAGCGCACACCGGTCGCGGCGAGGCTCCTCGCACCTGCGTGCGACTCCACTCCGATGAGTTTCGGCGCGGCCTGCCCTCGGTGAGACTCATCGCACGGGGACTCATTGCACGGGGTGGGTGTCGACCGGGGCGCGGCAATGCGATACAACAGGGTCGGGATGGAGTCGAACCGTGAGAAGGCGCCATGACGATCGACAGTGAGAGGAGACACGACTCGCTCGGGTCGTACGAACTCGCGGATCGGTTCCGACTCGAGGACGGCCGGGTGTTCCTGTCCGGCGTCCAAGCCGTCGCCCGTCTCCCGATCGATCAGCTCCGCCTCGACCGGCGCCTCGGTCTCACCACGGCGGCCTTCGCCTCGGGCTACCAGGGGTCGCCCGTGGGGACGTTCACCGAGGAACTCCGTCGAGCGTCACGCACCGTTGCCGACCTCCCCGTCGTGATCCAGCCGGCCGTCAACGAGGAGTTGGCGGCGACGGCGGTGATGGGAAGCCAGCTCGCGATGACGCTCGCCGACGCCCGATACGACGGTGTCGTCGGCATCTGGTACGGGAAGGGCCCGGGGTTCGACCGCAGCAGTGACGCAATCCGCCACGCTGTCTTTGCCGGCACGTCGATGCACGGTGGCGTGGTGGCTGTCGTCGGCGACGACCCGGCGGCCAAGTCCTCGACGCTGCCGTCGTCGAGCGATGCGACGATGGTCGACCTGCACATGCCGATCCTGTTTCCGGGTGACGTCCAAGAAGCGCTGGACCTGAGCCGGCACGCCGTCGCGCTGTCACGTTCGTGCGGGCTGTGGGCGGGGTTGAAACTGGTCACCGCGGTCGCCGACGGAACCGGCACGGTCGATGTCCACCCGGAACGAGTGCGGGCGGTTGCGCCGGTGGTCGAGGTCAACGGCGAGCCGTTCCACCCGAGACCGAATGGACGCCTGCTCACGCCGTACACGATCGAGATGGAACGCGAGTTCCAGGAGGTCCGGTGGCCGCTGGCCCGTCGTTACGGCGTCGACAACCACCTGAATCGCGTCGTCGTGCGGACCGACCGCGACTGGCTCGGGATCGCTGCATGCGGGCACACCTTCCACGAGACGCGTGAGGCACTTCGAGTCCTCGGGTTCCGCACCGACGACGACCTACGCGCCGCCGGAATCCGGCTCTTCCAACTCCTGATGCCGGTACCGCTCGACCCGGGTCAGGCCCGCGAGTTCGCCGACGGGCTGGCCGAGGTGGTCGTGATCGAGGACAAGAACCCGACCCTCGAGCGACTGTTGAAGGCCTCGTTCTACGACGGAGCGCACCACCCTCGTGTCGTCGGGCGTCGCGACGAACACGGGTCACTGCTCGTCCCCGGCCACGGCACGCTCGACGTCGACACGCTGATCGCGCCGCTCCACGGGCGGCTCGCCGCCCGGCTCGGCGATCGGCTGCCGCCGCTCGACGAACTGGTCCGACCAGCGCGGCCCCGGATCCCACTGACGGTCAGCCGTGCGCCCTTCTACTGCTCGGGGTGCCCCCACAACCGGAGCACCCGCGCCGAACCCGGAACACTCGTCGGTGGCGGCATCGGCTGCCACGCGATGGTCGCCATGATGGACCCCGAGCGGGTCGGCGACATCGTCGGGCTCACCTGCATGGGCGGCGAAGGAGCGCAATGGATCGGCATGGCGCCGTTCGTCGACCGTGACCATCTCGTCCAGAACCTCGGTGATGGCACGTTCTTCCACTCGGGGTCACTCGCCGTGCGCGCCGCGGTCGCCGCGGGCGTCGACATCACCTACAAGCTGCTCTACAACGGCACCGTCGCCATGACCGGCGGGCAGGACCCCGAGGGTCAGATGTCGGTTCCCGACGTCGCCGCGATGCTGCTCCTCGAAGGGGTCCGTCGCGTGATCGTCACCAGCGACGACCCCGACCGCCATCCACCTGCATCGAGACCAGCGGGCGTCGACGTCTGGGACCGAAACAGGTTCGATGAGGCGCAGCGATTGCTGGCCGACCTTCCCGGGGTCACGGTGTTGATCCACGATCAGGCCTGTGCCGCCGAGAACCGTCGTGGCCGGGCTCGTGGCACGATCGCGACACCCGGATTCCGAGTCGTGATCAACGAACGGGTGTGTGAGGGCTGCGGAGACTGCGGTGACAAGAGCAACTGCCTCTCGGTCCAGCCGATCGACACGCCCTTCGGGCGCAAGACCCGGATCCACCAGACGAGCTGCAACTACGACTTCTCCTGCCTCCAGGGCGACTGCCCGTCCTTCGCCACGGTCACGGTGGAGCCCGAGGCTCGTCGAGCACGACCCACACCACCGACCGACCTCCCCGACCCGGTGGCACCGATCGCCGACCCGAACGAGTTCACCGTGCGACTGACCGGCATCGGTGGGACGGGCGTGGTCACCGTCAGCCAGATCCTCGGCACCGCGGCGATGCTCGCCGGGCGGACGGTGCGCGGACTCGACCAGACAGGGCTGTCGCAGAAGGCCGGACCCGTGGTCAGCGACCTACGGATCAGTACCGATACAGCTCCGATGTCGAATCACGCCAACGTGTCGGGGGTTGACTGTGTCGTCGCATTCGACCTCCTCGTCGGCGCCAGCGATGCCAACCTGACCGGCGCCCGAGCGGATCGCACCGTGATGATCGCGTCGACCGATGCGGTCCCCACGGGCCAGATGGTGACCCACCCCGACATTGCGCCACCCCCCGCCGCGCAACTCCTCGACCGGGTGGAGCAGGTCACCCGGGCGGCGGACAACCGCTACCTCGATGCCGCGTCGCTGGCCGATGGGCTGCTCGGCTCCACGACGACCGCCAATGTGCTCCTCCTCGGTGCAGCAGTTCAGGCCGGCGCGGTCGCCGTACCTCCTGGCGACATCGAGCGTGCGATCGGTCTCAACGGTGTGGCCGTCGACGCCAACCTCGCGGCGTTCCGATGGGGTCGGGCGTGGGTCGCTGATCCTCGAGCGGTCGAGAGCGCCGCCGATCTCGCACCGATCGCACGAGCCGAGTCGCTCGACGACCTGATCGTTCGACTCGCCCGCGATCTGGTCGCCTACCAGTCCGAGGACTACGCGCGGCGATTCCTGACCGTCACCGAGGCGGCGCGCGGTGTCGAGCAGCGCTCCGACCCGAGCTCGACGCACTACGCCGCAGCAGTCGCTCGTCACCTCCACAAGTTGATGGCCTACAAGGACGAGTACGAGGTCGCCCGTCTGCTCCTCGACGACGATGCACACACCGCCTACCGAGTCGTCGGTGGCCAGCGGACGGTCGTGAGCTATCACCTGCACCCGCCGATGCTGCGCGCGCTCGGTGTGGACCGGAAGCTGAAGCTGCAGCGGAGTGCCGGCCCGACGTTGCGGGTGTTGCGCGCCGCCAAGGGTGTGCGCGGAACGATGCTCGACCCATTCCGGTGGGCGGAGGTCCGTCGGGTCGAGCGAGCGATGATCCCCGAGTTCATCGACGCCATCCATCGCCTCAATCGATCGCTCGGGAACGGCGCGATCACGCTCGACGAGGCGACGGAGATCGCATCGCTCCCCGATCAGGTGCGCGGCTACGAAGACCTCAAGCTCCGACGGGCAGCCGCCTATCGAGCCGAGCTCGCCCGTCGCCTCCCCTGACGCGCCCCATGGCCCCGCGAGCACTGGGCTCGCGGGACCATGGGGCAATGCGCGGTCACAGGCCTAGCCTCAGCGATCGATGAGCGCCGTCACACTTCTCGTGCTCGTGATCGGCCTGGTCGCGCTGGTGGCGGGTGCCGAAGCACTCGTTCGGGGCGCTTCCCGACTCGCCGCTCGCACCGGGATGTCGAGCGTCGTGATCGGCTTGACCGTCGTCGCGTTCGGCACCAGCGCACCGGAGCTGGCAGTGAGCGTGGGCGACACCCTGCGCGGCGGCGACGAAGCTGGTTCGATCGCGATCGGCAACGTCGTCGGATCGAACATCGCGAACATCCTGCTGGTGCTGGGCCTCGCCGCGGCGGTCGGTGGTTCGCTGTTCGTCGCGCAGCGCATCGTCCGGCTCGACGTCCCGATCATGATCGGAGCATCCGTGCTGCTCCTGCTGTTCGTGCTCAACGAGCGGCTCGGGCGGCTCGAGGGCGTCGTGCTCGTCACCGCCCTCGTCGTGTACATCACGTGGACGGTGATCTCAGCGACTCGTTCGACCTCTCCCAGCGTCACGGCGGAGTACGACGAGGCGCTGGACCCCGAACGGCTGGCGGAGAGCCCCGTGATCATCGACGTCGGCTACCTCGTCGCCGGTCTGGCCATGCTCGTGGTCGGCTCGCAGGCACTGGTCGGCTCCGCCAGCGACATCGCCGCCGAACTCGGCGTGAGCGACCTCGTCATCGGCCTGACGGTCGTCGCGATCGGCACGTCGTTGCCCGAGGTCGCCACCTCTGTGCTGGCCGCGATGCGCGGCGAGCGCGACCTCGCCGTCGGCAACGCGATCGGATCGAACCTGTTCAACCTGCTCGCCGTGCTCGGCATCACCGCGATCGTCTCGCCGAATGCCATCCCGGTGGCGGCCAGTGCCGTACAGGTCGACATCCCGGTGATGGTCGCCGTTGCCGTCGCGTGCCTCCCGATCTTCGCGAACGGTCACGTGCTGAACCGGTGGGAAGGAATCGTCTTCCTCGGTCTCTACGCCGCATACCTCGGCTGGTTGCTGCTCGACGCCAACGAGCATGACGTCCGCGATTCCTACGGTTCGGTGATGATGTTCTTCGTGGTGCCGATCGTGGCACTGACGATCGTGGTGCTGTGGGCGCGGGGCCGCAGCAGCGAGTCAGCCACCGTCGACGTCTGAGTCGACCAGCAACGGCGCTCGAGGAGCAACCAGCGCGGCCCCGACGATGCCCGCGTTGTTGGCCATCAGCGCCGGCACGATCTCGGTGCGGACGTCGATCAGCGGCAGCCACTGATCGGCAGCCTTCGACGCCCCGCCGCCGACGATGAAGAGGTCAGGCGAGAACAACATCTCCACGTGACGGAGGTAGCGCTCGACGCGAGGCGCCCACTCGCCCCAGCCGATCCCTTCGCTCTCGCGCACCACGGCGGAGGCTCGTGTCTCGGCATCGTGGCCATCGAGTTCGAGGTGACCCAGTTCGGTGTTCGGCACGAGGGTCCCGTCAACGAACAGGCCGGATCCGATCCCGGTTCCGAAGGTCAGCGTGATGACGACGCCGTCGCGGCCTCGCCCCGCACCGAAGCGCGTCTCGGCGATTCCGGCCGCGTCAGCATCGTTGACGATCGTGACCTGGTGACCACACGCCTCGCTGAAGACTGCGGCGGCGTCGACGCCGATCCACGTGGAGTCGATGTTCGCAGCGAGTTCGACCACGCCGCTGCGCACGATCGACGGAAAGGCGACGCCGAGTGGGGCCTCCCAGCCGTGGTGATCGACCAGCTCTCCAACGATGCCGGCCATCGCCTGAGGGGTCGACGGCTGCGGCGTCGCGATGCGGTGACGGTCGGAGGCGAGACGACCGGATGAGAGATCGACGATCGCCGCCTTCATCCCGGTACCACCGATGTCGATGCCGAACCCGAGCAGGTTGGTGTCGTGTGCCACGGATGGGAACCTATCCAACGGGCGCCGGGTTCAGCACTGACCGAGGCTGCAACGACGCGCCGGGGCGAGCCCGGTTGAAGCAGCCGGAGCCGAAGGGACCGGCGGGCTCGAGGAGACCTGCGGTGTCGTCGCGCCGGGTGGAGCCGGGACGACCGGTGGCCGCGCAACGGCCATGGCGACACTGCGGGCAAATTCCGAGGTGCTGCCGTCGGAGCCTGTGGTCGTCGCCGTCACCAGCGCGCCGACCGCGATTCCGGGTGCACCGATCGCCGCTCGTCCGTCAGCTCCTGCCGCTGCGGCACCGACGTACTCGATGCCCTGGCCGAAGGGCGACACCTGCAACGGGTCCGCTCGGAAGACTTCGACGAGGCAGCCGGGGCAGGACTGGGCGACGACGACCCCGTCGGCGGCGGACACGATCGAGGGCATCCCGACGCCGCCTTGCACGAACGATGGCGGCGTCGACGTCGCCGAGCCGGTCGGCCAGAGATCGATGCCGAGACCGGACTGGATGCCCGCGATCGAGTTGCGGCTGAGGGTGTTGCCGTACGTCGGGATCCGGGCGTCGATGGCGCAGTTGCTCCCCGTACAAGTCCCGTACAGGTCGTTGGGGACCACCTGGATGCCGGTCTGCGCTCCTCGAACGGTGTTTCCCTGCACGACGTTGAAGATCGCGCCGGCCGAGACGAGCACCCCCCACTGCGCTGAACCGTCGATCGCCGTGCCGTCCGGGAGCACACCGATCAGGTTGTCGGCGATCACATTGCGGTTCACTCCCTTGGAGAGGATCACACCCGCTGGGCCGCCCACGATCACGTTGCCGACGACCTCGTTGCGGGCGATGTCGAGGGGACACGTCGTCCCGAAGCAGTTCGGCCTTCCTTCGAGGTGGACTCCGAACTGCCCGTTTCGGTACGACCTCGGAGCGCTCGATCCCGTGAGGTCGGTGCCGATCAGGTTCCCGATGACGCGGTTTCGTTCGACGCCAGCAGGGGTCCGGTTGTGAGAGATCTCGACGCCGGCTCTGCGGTTCGCGGAGATGACGTTGCGTTCGCCCGGCGCGCCTCCGCCGATGAGGTTGTCGCTCGCGTCCCAGTTGACATCGACACCGTGGCTCCAGTTCCCCAGGGGCGCGCTGCCGTCGGGGCGAAGACCGATCACGTTGTTCTGCACGACGTTGTCGTCGGCGCCGTCTTCGAACAGGCCGACGCCCCGATCTCCGTTGCCCGAGATCACGTTGCGATGCTCGTTGCCCGGCTTGCCGATCCGGTTGGATGATGCACCGTTCTCGATCTGCACGCCGGTGCTGTTGACCACCCACTGCTCCTGACCGAACGTGCCAGACGCATCGGTGCCGATGAAGTTGCCGACCACCTCATTCCGTTCGGCCTCGTCACCCCAGAACCGGATGGTGCGCTTGAAGTCGAAGAGGGCGAGCCCGCGGACCACGTTGTCGCTCGACCGGTTGAAGTACAAGCCGTCGAAACGTGCGGGTCCGGCGCCGCGCAACTCGACCTTGATCACGGCGTTCGACCCGTGATCGGCCGTGTTCACCCGTGACCCGGGCTGGGTGTAGCCGTCGATGACGACGCCCGACCCGTCGGTCACGGTCGGCAGCGCGTCGACCGGCTCGATGCGGTGGACCCCGCCGCCCGGGATCGCGAACTCGATCCGATCTCGGCCCGCGAGTGCGTCGGCCTCGTCCATCGCCGCGCGCAACGTGCAGACCGCACCGAGGCCGCCACCACGGAGCGCCGGATCGATGACACACAGCCCGTCGCCGGGCCTGGCATCGGCCCGACCCGAGGCGTTCACCCGGTCGACCGAGGAGTTCACGACGAACGTTGTTCCACCTGCCCCTGCGCGGTCAGCCGGAACAACGGGGAGCGCGAGCGCAACGAGGAGGAGACCGACCACCGCACCGATGGTGCGACGCGTCCACGAACCCGCCGACGCGCCGCCACGCGTCATGGTCCCTCCGCCTTGGGCCATCGTCGCAGAGTACCGCACTGCGTGGCCGTCGACCGCAACCCGTGGTCGGTCCGCTCGGAACCCGACCCCGACAGACTCGAAACCAACCGCCCGTCAAGTGCCGAGGTGACGCGCCTCGGCCCAGGTGAGTCCCTTCTCGAGGTTGGGTTCGCGCGGGAGCCCGAGTACGAACTCACCGACGATGTTGCGCTGCACGGCAAACGTGCCGCCGCCCAGGGTCAGCGCCGGGCTGAACAGGTAGCCGTAGTGCCAGATCGGGTCGACGTCGGGGTATGGCCCGGCGCCCCTGAAGTTGTTCTCGGTGGGCCCGTTCTGCGCGGCCGAGGGGACCGTTCCGGCCGGACCGGACCCGGCGAGCATGCCGTCGGCGCCGGCCACGGCTTTGGCCAGTTCCATCACGTGCTGGCCGTGTTCGTCGGCCATGATCTTCTGGATCGACGCTTCGGGCCCGGGGGTCTTGCCCTGCAGGGTGGCGCTGAGGCTGCGCATCCGGTTCAGCCGGAGCAGCTCGGCCTCGATGTGCAGCCTGGCGGCCTGGTCACGCAGGACCGGGTCGGAGACGCCGCCGGTGTCACGGATGACCTGCAGGAGTTGTTCGGCCGAGGGTCCCACGCCCCACAGCGAGCCGGCCGCCGAGAGCGACACGCGTTCGTTCGACAGCGTGACCTTGGCGAGACGCCACCCGTCGTTCTCCTGACCGACGAGCAGCGATGCCGGGATGCGGACGTCGTCGAAGAACACTTGGTTGAACGAGTGCGCCGTGGTCATGTCGACGATCGGACTCATCGTGATCCCGGGCAGATCCATCGGGCAGATGAAGTACGAGATGCCCTTGTGCTTGGGCTGGTCCGGGTCGGTGCGGGCGATCAGGATGCCGAGCTGCGCATGGTGGGCGCCGCTCGACCAGATCTTGGAGCCGTTGACGACGTACTCGTCGCCATCCCTCACCGCTCGCGTGCCGAGGTTGGCGAGGTCGGAGCCGGCGTCGGGCTCGGAGAACAACTGGCACCAGAACTCCTCACCGCTGAAGATCTTCGGCAGGTAGCGCTCGTGCTGCTCCGGTGTTCCCGCCAGGAAGATCGTCGGCGCCGCCCAGCCGATCCCGATGTGGTTGTTGGGCCGACGGATACCCGCCTTCGACAGTTCGTCGTCGATGACGAGCTGATCGATCGGGTCGGCGTCGAGACCCCACGGCGCGGGCCAGTGCGGTACGACGTACCCGGCTTCGGCCAGTTCCTTGCCGGTCGGATTCGGGTGTTCGGCGATCCACTCGCGAACGACGCGACGCGCCGGGTGATCAACGGACGGGAGATCGAAATCCATGCGCCCACTCTTGCCGGTCGTACTCGCCGGATCAGATTCGAGCGTGGGGCTCGCCGATGCCGGTCGATGTCTTCGCGGTCGATGTCATGCCGACTTCTTCGCGGTCGACGTCTTCATGCTCTTCTTCGCCGTCGACTTCTTCGCCGTCGACTTCTTCGCCGTCGACTTCTTCGCGGTCGACTTCTTCGCGGTCGACTTCTTCGTCGTCGACTTCTTCGGCGCAGATCGCCTGGAGGTCGCGGGGCCGCGGCGCATCGATGGCTGGGGCTGCACCTCGGCCCACTCCGCTCCGGTCGCCTCGAAGAGACGAGCGACCTCGTCGATGTGGAGGTCGACCAACTCCCACAGATCGGGCACCAGCTCACGGTCGGCGATCAGACCGAAATCGAGTCGGTCGAGATAGCTGTGCACGGTGATGTTCAAACCCATGTCGTCGGCGATCGTCGAGACCGGGATGTAGTTCGTCATCTTGGCCCCGGCGAAGTAGAGCTCATGCCGCGGGCCGGGCACGTTCGAGATCACCACGTTTGCAGGCAGGTTCACCCGGTCGGCCAGCCGCAGCCGGGACTGCAGCCGCATCGCCGCGGTCGCGGCGAGCGGAG
>Ga0316193_10000200_pt1 | contig 34523 bp, 31 predicted proteins | sample MerIslsedime2_MG_FD_207735 | JGI IMG/M metagenome (GOLD analysis project Ga0316193, IMG submission 207735) | Coastal sediment microbial communities from Maine, United States - Merrow Island sediment 2 | ecosystem: Environmental > Aquatic > Marine > Coastal > Sediment | place: USA: Maine... | reverse complement strand
TTTGCCGTGCCTGGCCAGAGTATCTGCATCAGGCCGATTGCATTCGCCTTTGAGCGCGCCTCTGGTTCGAAGTCACTCTCACCCCTTGCCACGGCCAGCAACAGGGTTTCCGGCAGGTGGTGCTCGCTGGCCGCGCGGCTGAAACACTCGGCGTAGGGAAACTCCAGCGCCGGCCGGGTCTGCCGTGCGCTGACCGCATACGCCTGCCAGCGTGTCTCCAGCGCCTGCGCATCGATGCTCGGGTCCGTCTTCGCCGAAGCCGTCGTGATCCACAACACGCCGGCACAGAACAGCAGTAAAGAGGCTTGTGGCTTCATGACTACTCCAGCTCGAGTCCTGTGACGGTTTCAATCTGCCGGATCATTGCCTGGCGCTCGCCGTCATCCCGGTAGCTGAAGACGACCTGGAAGTTTTCAGGTCCCTCATGGCGCACTTCCACGGGTACTTCGGTTGCCAGTGTCAGGCGCCGGGCAAATCCCTGTGCAGCCCACTCACTCTTGAAGGGGCTCCATACCAGGTAGCGGGACACTTCGGTACTGTCATTGAGCAAGGCCGTTTCGTAGGCGCCCATGGATTGATTCCATGACTGCGGATCCAGCCCAAGCAACCGGTCCTTGTCATCCTGCATGAACACTTCATCCAGGACGGCACTGTCAATAACCGCGGGTACCTCGGTGTCGATACTGTCCTCGACAGGCGCCTCCTCTACTGCTCCCGGGCCACTCTCCGTTATGGTCCCTGCGGACAAAACAGACTCACGGCTAACGACCCCCTTCAGCAGCGTCGGGGAATTGCTGACACTCAGCGCCAGCAGGAAGATGCCCAGCATCAGCAACGTACCCACTAAAATGCCTGTTGTCCGCATCATGGCAGTCGCCTCGCCATCCATACGAGCTGCTCACGGTTCGCCGCGATAGCTCCATCTAGCCGCTGCAGCCATTGTTCGCGACCGGCCACATCGGTCTGCAGGCCAGCGGCAGTGCTGCAGGCATCCGGCAACTTCTGCAGCAACTGGCGCAATTGCTGTACCGGTACGGCACCACTGACGGCAATGGCATACACCGTTGGCCAGTCGGACGTCGTGAAACGGGCCTCGGGGAAGCGGTACAGATGCCTCCCCGGGTGCGCCGCCGCGCTAGCGGTCTCGTCACAGGCACCACTCAACTGACTGATACCGTCCTTGGTGCCGTGTGCAATCACGAACACCTCGTCGGCCTGCACGACATCCACTTCCAGCACCGGGCAAGCGCCTTGAGCGTCGCGGCAGGCATCCCGGTAGGCACTGCCGTTGCTGTGCCGCACCAGTTCCATGCGCGCAATGCTCGGTTTGCTGTTGCGGGACTCGCTTGCCACGCGGCGCTTCCCGGGGCTGCTGTTGGCAGGAGGGATGCGGATGTAGGTTGCCGTGTCCATGCCGGCAAGGTGAACGCCGGAATCGCTGGGGTGCAAGATGACCCAGACCTGGTAGAGGTCCGCCTGAATCATGTGGGTCTCACCACGCAGCACGAAGTTCGCCTGCCGGCTGCTATCGGTTACCTGCACCTCGCGGTAACGAGACAGGTTGTTGCCAATCAGGCCCAGCAGGGTACGCAACTGCGGCGTATCAGAGGGACGTGTTTCCACCTTGATCGTCAAATCGTCCACATCCCGCTGGCGTAACAGACAACTCAGGTTGTTTGCCAGGTAGGTGGCGGCGAGGTCCGGCTGCCCGGCACTGAAAGGCAACACCCTGAGTCCCCGCAACGATTCGTCGGTGCGCCGCACCTGCAGGGCGCGTAATTCACTGGCGGTGAGACTGCCAGACCAGTGATGGGTGAAGCCGCTGACCCAGGCACCTGCTTGCACATCGAGGGCCCGCACCGCCACCCGGAACTGTTCGTTCGCCGTGCGCACGATCTCGATACCGATAAAATAACTGGCATTGCGAAGCCTGCCGCACTGCATCTGGTCGAGACGGCGATGGTGTTGCGCCTGCTGTTGTTGCGGCTGCCAGGGAACGTGGACACCGGGTGTCTTCAGCAGGCTATCCATCACCTGGTCACGAATGCTGCGCGTCAGGCCGTCAATGTCCGGCTGAATATCATCACCATCGAGGCGCACGATAATGACGGGCTCGCCCTTGAAGCGCGGATGCTGGCCCAGTTGTTGCGCCACGTAGGGTGCCAGCTCGATGTCCACCCAGTCCTGCAGTGAAGATGAACTGCCGTGCGCGGCTCGCATCGGGTCATGACTGCAGCCGGCCGCCAGTAGCAGGCACAGGATCGCAAATAACGTGAGGCGTGTGGCTGACATGGCATCAATCCTCAAGTATCACCTGACCATCACCCCGGATCAGCAGCGCACCACCCTGCCGTTGCCGCGTCAGTGAAGCAATGGCCTGTTTAGCAGCCGCCGGCAGCTGCACACCCCACACAACAGTTGACTGCCATGGGCCCGGTGCCGTGTTTTCCAGACTGCGGATGTAGTGTGCCGGCACGGTCGCTGTAGACATCTCGTGAAACCAGCGCGGGAATGTCGCCTGCGCAGCGGCAGATCTGCCTGCTGCCATCGACAGGCGCCAGGCCTGTTTGTCGGCCATGGCATAGAGGCTGACACTGCCCGCCGCGACCAGCCGGTCGAGTGCCGCATCGGATTCAAAACGCAGCGTGAAGCCCTGCTTTTCAGGCGCCGGTTTTACTTCTGGTACGGGTATTGATGCCGCTTTTGATTCAGGGGCCGGAGGCGCCTGCTTTTCGATGACGGGGCTGGTGACTGGCTGCCGTGACTGACGCTGCAGCGCCTCGATTTCAGTACGGCTGTGATCGAGCTGCCGCTGAGTGTTTAACAGTCGCTGGCGGAGTTCGCCGAGGTTCTGTTCCTTGTAATGCGCGTCCTGTTCGATGTCAGCCAGTTCCTGACGCTGCTGTTCAAGCTGCCGACCCAGGATTTCCAGCGTTGCCTGCAGTCGCTCGCGTTCCTCGCGGTCCTGTTGTGCCTGCACGGCGACCTGTTGAAGGTGTTTGTTCGCGGTTGTCAGGCGCTGCTGCGTCCTCACCATCGACGACTTCAGTGCCTGCAACTCCGCCTGCAGCTCCCGCAGCTGTTGCTGCTGCAAGCTGATTTCCTGCCGCAATCTTGCCGGCTGCGAAGGCTGCGCCGGTTTCCCCGGCTCCTGCAACGGAATCCCCTGCACCAGCGCAAATACCGCCATCAGACACAGGCCGATAATCGACATGAAGCGCATGACATCGGTTTGCAATGCATCGGTATCACTGCCGGCCGTAGTGGACATCGATGGGTATTTTGCATGGCGGCGCCGGCGCATCATGGCCCCTCCTGCAACACATACGCCGTGCGGCCGCGTGCACAGACCGTGTCGAGTGACGTACGTATATCAGAGAGCAACGCCTCGACACGGTTGGCATGGTTTTGCTCCTGTTCCTCGTAAAATCGACTCAGACGGGTACCCAGCAGAGAACTCTTCACCACGCGCATCACATATCCACCGATGCCACCGACAATGGTGGTCGTCAGCGCCGTCAGGATGCCGCCGTCCACCAACCGCTGCAGCACGGCAGTGGCACCGGCCTGCGTCGCCACGCCCGGATCACCGAGGGCATACAACAGCGCACTGCGCATGCCGATGGCCGTCCAGATCACACCGATGCCAAAAAACAGGCTGGTCCATACGTCGTTCAGATGCTCAAGCTGGCTGATCTCATCCTGCGGGGCATTGTCGTCAAGTCCCCGCTGCAAGCCACGCAGGCTGTGGATGTACAGGCCCAGGGTGATGCCGAAAGGCAGTATCGATAACCCCAGGTTGCGGCGGCTCCACTCAAACAGCACCTGAACCTGGGGCACCTCGAGAATCGATACCGATATGATTTCAAGCACTGTCAGCAGGTAGAGCACCACCAGGCCGGTGATGAAGCTGAGCATCATGCCCAGCAACAGGCCGTTGAAGAAACCGCTATTCTGCCACTGCTTCATCACTGCCTACTCAACCGGCCCACAGGCCTCGCAGGTGGCTTGCAGCACCAGTTCGGTTTCCTGGAAGAGATTACTGGCACGTGTATAGTTCAGCCGATCGGCACTGATCCTGAGCAGCCCCTGCTCCTTGTCGCCCAGTTCCCGGTTCATATCACGCATCACCACGGACTGGTTCGGGCAGGTCTGCTGGCAGACACTGTAGTCGCTGATCAGGGACACGTACTTGACACCGAAATAACGGTTATAAGTTTCACGCGCCTGGCGTTTACTCAACAGGCCGGCATCATTTGTCCACAACAGGAAGTCGCTGAAGCTGGCCTTGTTCTCTTTCTTCGGGTCGCCCTCTGCAATCGTCAGCAACCGCTGGAAGTAGGCGTCGAACTCGTGCTCGCAGCCGGTTTCCAGGTCGAAGCGGGCCGCACTGAGGGCGCGTTCCAGGTTCGGACCTTCCGGCAGGCTGCAGGTCGTCGCCTGGGTCGGGTTGCTGCTGCAGGCAGCCAGTGAAGCGGTCATGGCCGCCACGGTAACAAGGCCGCCGATTTTGTTTTTCATTGATGGTTTCATAACAATTCTCCCGTTCAGTTACTGTCACATTTGCAAGGCACTTTCATAACCTCTGTCAGCCGGGCCGGCAGGTGGAATAGCCATCGGGATCACATCCTGTTCTTCACCGAAGAGGATCGCCTTGACGCCGGCGACGACTTCCTGCATCTCCGGGGTAATGGTGCCGAATGACTGGTTAAGCTGTTCCATCAGGGTGGCGCGACTGATTTCTTCGCGGGTGCGTGCGATCAGGCTGGAGGTTTCCTGCATGTCGAGATAGATATCCGATGCAATCACCGCCAGCGAGGAATTCGTCTTGCCACCGGAGCGCGCCACCAGCTTGTAGTACTGGCTGAAACGATCACTGAGGCGCATACCTGAACGTCCGCGCAGTGACGGTTGACTGGCAGTCGCCGCATTACCGGACTCCTCCCCGATCAACAGTTCCTGCAAGGTCCAGGAGGTCTTTTTCTGTCCCAGTTCCATGCGAATACGTTTCTCAAGGCTGGATGAAGTGGCATTCACCGCGGTTTCCATCTCCGGCAACTTGTCAGCCATGACGTTCAGCATTTCGAGATAGCTTTTTCCGAGTTGCCTGGCAATACGCTCGCAGCCAGGGTCACCTTCATTCCCTTCACACTTGCTGTCCATATAGAGCTTCTGTTGTTCATCAAGCTGGCCAATGACGGCCTGCAGGCCGGTTTCCATCTCCGCGGCAACATTGCCGGTATGCTTGATTTCCTCCAGTACCGTCGTCGGAAACAACTTGATGGTCGGCGCACTCGAACTTGCCTGAGTGGCCACCGGCAGCATCAGGCACCCGGTGAACAGCAGCCTGAGAAATCGTTGTGTGGCTTTCCAGTCACGGGGCGTTGCAGTCTTCATGAGAAAATCCTCCTTGCAGTCAGTGATTTCATGGTTCATCTCGTTACCTTCAACTCCTGTCTTCGTGAGTCTTAATATAGGATAGTGTTCCTGAACAGAACCTGAATGGCGCGGCAAAAGGCCGCTGATGATTCACGGGAACCCGCTGCGGTTGGCAGGGTCACAGACTGTGTCGCCCCGAGGATCCACACATGCATCGCCTGGCTGTCCTGGTTATTATCTTTGTCCTGACACTGTTCGGCTCCGGCTGCAGTCGCACGGAGTTTGCCTACCGCCATGCGGACTGGCTGCTCGAGTATCAGGCCCGGCGGACCGTTGCCGCCAACGCTGACCAGCGCGATCTGTGGCAACCGGTATTGGCTGGCACACTCGCGCATCACCGGGAAGAAGAGCTGCCCCTTGTCATTGACTACCTGGATCTGGCCAGTCGTGGCATCGGGCAAGCGGACAGCGCGGTCGATGCCACATGCCTGGTTGATGCTGCCTTGCTTCTCTATCAACAGCACGCGCGCCTTGCTGTCGACCTCTCGGTACCGTTGCTGTCGACGCTGGATGCCGCGCAGATCAGACACCTTGCCGGCTTCGTGGAACAGCGCCAGGAAAAAGCCGTGGAACACTACCTCAATCCGGACCCCGAGGACCGCAAGACGGCTCGCCAGCAGCGCTTTGTCGAGCGTATCGAAAACTGGACAGGAAGCCTGAATGACCAGCAGCGGCAGCAGATCAGCGACACCCTTGTGCACATCCCTGATCTCAGCGCGCCATGGCTGGCCTATCGGTCACAGCAAACAGACACACTACTGGAGATGCTCAAGACAGGCACCAATGCAGCAGCCCTGCGTGAGCACCTCAATGACTGGTGGGTAGAGATGGACGGTCGATCCGCTGAATTCAACCAGCAGTGGCAGCTTGCGAAACAGCAGTTCATCCATATGCTCGACAAACTCAACGTGACTCTCACTGACAAGCAGCGCACCAGGATCGAGCAGCAACTCTCCGAGCTGCGCAGCGACCTGGCCTCGTTCCTCCCGGCCGCGCAGCCACCGCTGTACTCACCGCTTGTGTCTGTGTGCGCCGCATCTGCCGTGTAACAGCATCCGCCAGCCACCAATCTGAACTCACGAGGGAGCCATGCAGAACAAAAACCATTATCATCACACCATGCTAAAATTCAGCCTGTCGGCCATCCTTGCCTTCGTCAGCGTATGCAGCCACGCTGAATCAACCCTGGGCGATCTCATGGTGGTCAAACGCACCGCGGATGCTGCGGCGCCCGCTCTGTCGGTCGAGGCCACCCTGGTACTCGACCTCAGTACCTTTTCAACCATGGAACAAATCATCCCCGCGCTGGCCGACAAGCGCGTGGTGTTCATCGGCGAGCAGCACACCCGGTACGACCACCACCTCACCCAGCTGGAAATCATTCGTCGCCTGCATGCGCTGCATCCGCAACTGGCCATCGGCATGGAAATGTTTCAGCAACCCTTCCAGCAATACCTGGATGACTATGTGGCGGGCAGCATCGACGAACAGGCCATGCTGAGCGCCACCGAGTACTACCAGCGCTGGCGCATGGATTACCGGCACTATGCACCGATCCTGCGTTATGCGCGCGAGCACGGTCTGCCGCTGATCGCGTTGAATGTCCCCACGGAGTTGTCACACCAGGTGGCGCACGTCGGCCTTGACGGCCTTGACGACGAGGATCGTGAGCAGCTCCCGGCCGAGATTGCTCCGGCCGATGCGGCCTACCGTCAGCGTATTAAAACCGTGTTCGACTATCATCCCAACGATAAAGAGCACAGCTTCGAGCATTTCCTGGAAGCGCAACTGCTGTGGGACGAGGCCATGGCTGAACAAGCCGCTGCCTACCTGGAAGAACACCCGGATCATCACCTGGTGGTCATCGCGGGCAACCAGCATATCGCCTGGGGTAGCAGTATCCCGCAACGCCTGCAGCGGCGTACGCAAGCACCGGCAGCCAGCATCCTCAACAGCTGGAACGGCCCCGTGAAGCCGGGGCTTGCCGACTACCTGCTGCTGCCCGAAGAGCGCCTGCTGCCACCCGTTGGCTCGCTGGGCGTACTGCTGGGTAACGGCGATGAACAGGTCACTATTGCCGCCTGTGCCAGGGACGGCGCCTGTGCGACCGTGGGCCTGAAAGCAGGCGACCGTATCAGCGCCATCGACAGTAACACCATCAGCAACACCACCGACTTGCGCCTTGCTTTGTGGGACAAGCAACCCGGTGACACCATCAGTATTGATATCGTGCGCAAGCGCCTGCTATTGCACGACAAGCACCTGAGCTACGAACTCACATTGCAGTAGCATGCCAAAACAGCAAACTGTCATCGTCGGGCTGATCTGTCTACTCTGGCTACCGTGGGCAAGCGCGACCCCGATTGCGACTCAGTTACACCATGCCCTTGACGTGACGCTGCTGCCCGACACGGCCGGCATCGAGGTGACAGATACCATCACCCTGCCGCAGGGTCATCCGTCCTCACTGACCTTTGCCCTGCACCCCGCACTGCAGCCACAACTGCAAGGCAACAACGCACGACTGGTCGAACTGCCGCAACGAACCACTGGCAGGCCACCAGCAGCGAACCCGTCTAGCGGGCTGACACTAAGCCGCTACCGCCTCGAGCTCGCAGGCGGGCAAAGCCGTTTCACCCTGCGCTACAGCGGCAGCATCGCGCACGCCCTGCACAGCCGGGGCGAAGAGTACGCACGCAGCTTTGAGGAAACACAGGGCATCATTTCGCCACAGGGTGTATTCCTCTCCAGCGCCAGTGCCTGGTATCCGCTCATCGACGACACCCTGGTAACGTTTGATCTGAAGGTCCATTTGCCCACTGCATGGAAGAGCATGAGCCAGGGCGACGCCCTCGACCCGCAGTCAGCCAGTGGCCGCACGCCCGCTGAACACTGGCGTGCCACTACCCCCCAGGAAGAGATCTACCTGATAGCCGGTCCGTTCAAGGCCTACTCCAGCATCGAGCAAGGTGTCACCGCGATGGTGCTGCTGCGCGAATCCGATAGCGCGCTTGCGCAGAAATACCTCGATGCGACCCATGAGTACATCGCACTCTACGACACCCTGATTGGTCCCTACCCGTTCAAAAAGTTTGCCCTGGTCGAGAACTTCTGGGAAACCGGCTATGGCATGCCCTCCTTCACCTTGCTCGGCTCACGCGTCATCCGTTTCCCCTTTATCCTGACTTCTTCCTACCCGCATGAGATTCTGCACAACTGGTGGGGCAACGGCGTGTATGTCGACTACGACAGTGGCAACTGGGCCGAGGGCCTCACCAGTTACCTCGCCGATCACCTCATCAAGGAACAAAATGGCGGCGGCAGCGAATACCGGCGCAATATCCTGCAGAAATATGCCGACTATGTCAGCCGCCAGGGTGACTTTCCGCTGACAGATTTTCGCAGCCGGCACAGCGCGCGCACCGAGGCCGTGGGCTACGGCAAGACGCTGATGCTGTTTCACATGTTGCGCCGGCAACTGGGCGACGCTGCGTTCCGACAGGGATTGCAGGCCTTCTACCAGCGCAACCTTTTCAGGGTGGCCGGCTTCAATGATGTACAGGACAGCTTTGCGACCGTTGCCGGCGAACCGCTGGATGACTTCTTTCAACAGTGGGTGCAGCGCTCGGGTGCACCGCAGTTCAGCATCCACGAGGCGCGCACGGAGCCCGAGAGTGACGGCTATCGTCTGACGACCGTTATCGAGCAGACACAACCCGGGGCTGCATATCACTTGAATATCCCGGTGGCTGTGCACATGGATGGGATTGACGAGGCTTACCAGACACAGCTCAGTATCAGCAACCGACAGCAGACGCTGTCCCTGACACTACCGGCACGGCCGCTACAGCTCGACGTCGATCCCGAGTTCGATGTCTTTCGCCGCCTGCACCGCAACGAGATTCCCCCGGCCGTCAGCCAGTCCATGGGTGCCGAGCGCGTGCTGGTGGTGCTTGCCGAGCAAGAACCGTCAGAACTGAAGCAGGCCTACCATGCACTCGCCGAACGCTGGCAGGAAGAGAAACCCGGGCAGGTCGATATCGTGCCCGACACCGGGCTGCAGACCCTGCCCGGTGACCGCGCCGTGTGGCTGTTTGGCTGGCACAACCGCTTGCGACCACAATTAAACGCCGCACTGGAAGCCTATGATTTTGTAGCCAGCGACGATGGCGTGCACATTGCAGGCACCCCGCTGTCTGCACAAACACACTCGCTGGTGGTACTGGGACGGCAACCGCAGGCCCCCGACCAGGCGCTCGGCTGGCTCGCTGCCGATTCTGCTGCTGCCCTGCCCGGCCTGGGTCGCAAGCTGCCGCACTACGGGCGCTACAGTTACCTCGGCTTCAGCGGCACGGCACCGGACAACATGCTGAAGGGGCAATGGCCGGTGGTGGACTCGCCCATGTCGGTGCGCGTGCAACAGGACGACGCTGTAGCTGCCAGCTACAGCCCGGCCACACTGGCACCGCGTGAGGCACTGGTGCCGCCCGCCGAACCGTTTTCCATTGCGCGCATGCAGCAGGATATCGTCTTTCTTGCAAATGCCAGTCTCGCCGGACGTGGCCTGGGAACCCCGCAGCTGGCACGTGCAGCCGACTATATCGCACAACAGTTCGCAGCGGCCGGCCTGCAACCCGGCGGTGATAACGACAGCTATTACCAGGCCTGGCAGCAGCAGGTCGAGGTGCTGGATAGCAACGCGACATTGAAAAATGTCATTGCGGTGCTGCCGGGCAGTGATCCACGCCATGCGGGTCAAAGCCTGGTGATCGCCGCACACTACGATCACATGGGGCTGGGTGAAGTCAACGGCCGTCAAGAGGATCGCGGCATCATCCACCCCGGTGCCGACGACAACGCCAGCGGCATAGCTGTGATGCTGGAACTGGCGCGCAGCCTGAAAGGAAAACCCCTGCCGCGCACACTGGTGTTTGTCGCCTTCACCGGCGAGGAAACCGGCCTGCTGGGTTCACGCCATTTCGTTCAGCAGTCGGGCACTTCATACCCGACCGACGCTATCATCGCCATGCTGAACCTCGATACCGTCGGACGACTTGGCGAGCGACCGCTGACCCTGTTTGGTACCGGCACGGCGGATGAATGGGTGCATATATTCCGTGGCGCCGGCTACGTCACCGGTGTCCCGGTCATGGCCGTGGCAGACGATTTCGGCTCCGGTGACCAGACCGCCTTCATCGAGGCCGGCATCCCCGCGGTGCAATTTTTCAGCGGTAGCCACGAAGACTTCCACCGGCCAGGGGATACCCCGGAGAAGCTCGACTATGACGGTCTGACCAGGGTCGCCAGGGTGCTGAATGAAACGGTGCACTACCTGGGAGAACGCCCTGAGCCATTGAACTCGACGCTGGGCGGACCGCGCAGCCATGTACCGCCCGCCGGACCATCATCTCGACGCGTCAGTTTCGGTACAGTCCCGGACTTTACCTACAGCGGCAACGGTGTGCGACTCGAAGACGTCCGTGCCGGCACCCCCGCGCAGCATGCCGGGCTACGCAAGGGCGATATCATCATTGCCGTCAACGAGACCGCGGTCACTGACATGCGCACCTATTCGGAGGCGCTGAAGCAGCTCGATCCCGGCGATGCGATCCGCGTGCGTTTTCTGCGCGATGGCGTTGAAAAGACAATGGATACGCAGGTGACCGAACGCTGAACCTGCAACCCTACAGGTACTCCACCATGAACAAGCGAACTCCCAGAATCCTGTCCACCGCGTTGCTGCTGGCTGCGCTGCAAAGCGTTTATGCACAGGAACCGCCTGGACCCGGTGTTAAGGTCGAGCCGTTAGCCGCTGAAAAACACTTTAAAAACCTGCGCCAGCTGACCTTCGGTGGCCAGAACGCCGAGGCGTACTTCTCTCACGACGCGACAGAACTGATATTCCAGTCAACGCGCAATGAACTGGAGTGCGATGCCATCTTCCGCATGGGAAGCGACGGCAGCAACGTGCGCCGGGTATCCTCGGGTCAGGGCGTCACCACCTGCGCCTTCATTGCACCCGACAACCGTTCCATCATCTACGCCTCGACACACCTGCAACAACAGCAGTGTCCGCCGAAGCCGGATCACTCGAAGGGCTATGTCTGGCCGCTGTATGCCGGGTACGAACTTTTCAGGGCCGGACCCGAGGGTGAAAATCCCCGGCGCCTCACCAGCAACGACAACTACGACGCCGAAGCAGTGTACTCACCACAGGGTGACCGTATCGTCTTCACCTCGCTGCGCAGCGGCGACCTCGAACTCTATCTGATGAACCCCGACGGCAGCGGCGTGGAACAACTCACCGATCAGCCGGGCTACGACGGCGGCGCATTCTTCTCACTGGATGGCGAATGGATCGTGTGGCGCGCCTCGCGCCCGACCGGCACGGCGCTGCAGGATTACCAGTTGCTGCTGAAAGACGGTTTGATCAGGCCAGGCAAGCTGGAACTGTACATCATGAATCTGGACACGCGGTCACCGCTTCAACTGACCGATAACGGTGCTGCAAACTTTGGCCCCTACTGGCACCCCGATGGCAGGCACATTATATTTTCATCCAACATGCACGACCCCGAGGGACGTAACTTCGACCTTTACATGATCAACATTGACAGCCGTGACATCGAGCGTATCACCCACTACGAAGGCTTCGATGGCTTTCCCATGTTCTCCCATGACGGCCGCCAGCTGGTGTTTGCCTCGAATCGCCACGGCAAGGTCAGGGGTGAAACCAATGTATTTATCACCGACTTCGTACCCTAGCAGCCGGTATTTGACCTGCAGTGCGAACCCTCTTTCGCGGCGCCCCGGTGGTCCTGACACGGCCCGGGTGCGGCTGACCCGGCCCCATGCTAACAAGCGTACTTACATTTCACCCAGTGGCCGCACCCAGGCGTATTCAAACGGTTCTTTCACCAGCTTGGTGCCGGCCTCACCGACATTACCACCCAGCGCACTGAACGGAAGTGTGACGACAAAAACTGCCGCGCCGATAATAGTGACTGCAGTCATTGGCACCCGCATGAGCACGGCATCTGCCAGCATGGCGCCCCCCGAGGGTCGCTCGGTATTGCTATCATAATCTCGTGCATAGACAGTGGAGACAAATGCCATATTGGACGTGGCCAGCATAACGGCCAGAAAATAGGTGATCAGCTTCCGGTTCAGACTGTGCATGGTGAAAATCTCCTGTTGTGTTCCCTGATGGATGAAAACCGCTGCCCATTGAACCGCTGAAGGCTCCCGCATTATCGGCCGGGCATGTACCAAACGTACCGGATAAACAGATGTTAATCAAACGTAACTCATTGACCTGGAACAACAGAACAAGCAGGGTTGTGATCTTGTTTGCATTATTCGTAAACGAAAGCGTCGTCAAACGGTGCACACAGGGTATCCAGATCATTGGAAATCGGTGGCAACGATTGCAGGTAGATTGCCAGTGAATGCAGATCCGGCCGGGTGAGTCGCATGCAACTGGTCCCCAGAACCTCGGCCATAAGACTATCGGTGAAGCTGCCGTCGGGTTTTTTCCCTGTGCTCAGGAATGTCATCAGCTGCTCGTGTGACCAGTTACCGATGCCCGTCTCTTTGTCCGGTGTGATATTGGGCACCCGCCTGTTATCCGGCCCGGTACAGGTGCCGGCCAGATAGCGGTCGCGACGCGAGGCACCCAGGTAGTCACGCGGTGTATGGCATTCACCACAATGTCCAAGGGCATCGGCAAGATAGGCGCCCCGGTTCCACTGCGCTGATTGTTCCGGATCAGCAGAAAACTCTCCCGCTGCAAAACGCTGTGCCTTCCATATCGACATCATTGAGCGTGCGGAATATGGCCAGTGAAGTTGATGTGGCCGGACTTCCCTGGAGGATGCGGGCAGCGTCATCAGATAGGCATACAGGGCCTGCATATCCCGGCGCGTCATCCTGGTGTATGAAGGATAGGGAAATGCAGGGTAATAATGTTCACCCTGGGGATTCTTGCCTTCACGCAAGGCGCGCACAAAATCTTCCTCACTCCATGAGCCGATACCGTACTCCCTCTGTGGCGTCGCGTTAGGCGGATAGAATGTGCCAAATGGTGTAACAACCGGCCGCCCCCCGGCCATCAGCTGATCACGGGTGTGACACGAAATACAGCCTGCGGCATAAAAGACATACCTGCCATGTTCAAGCACATCATCCGTGGCCAGTGCCACGCTCATACTACAGATGCAACCCACCACACCAGGAAGTGCAGCAAGAATCTTCATCCGGGACAACCGGGCAATCCGCAAGCTATTCATCGTTAAGTTTCTTTTTTACAAAATTAAATGATACGCCTGAGCATTCATGATTACCTTGAGTAGAATCAAAAAGTAAGGCGTATATGGAATCCCCGGGGTCTGGGCCCAGAGACCCACATCTTTTCATGTGGCGATATCGAATAACAACTCAATGGCACGTCCGGATTACACCAGCGGGGCACCTGCAGGGCATTATCACCGCCGTGGCTGGAGCGTCGCGCTGACATGTTTACTGTCCATGATACCAGGGGTGTTCTGATGACAACTGTATTACTGTTTGCAATAACCGTGGCAATCGTTCTCAGCGTGGCCTACTTGCTCTACCTGTGGGAAAGGTACTGCACCCGACACCACGGTCCACGCAAGATGCCACCACGTACCATCAAGCAGCGCAACGTCACCAGTAAAAGAATCGCATCATGACCAAGGCAGCTGATCATTACTGCTGGCCACGCGCTGTCAATATGGCGTCGCGCACGAGCTGGTAACCGAGCTGATTCGGATGCTCCCAGTCTTTAGGACCATGTAGCATGGTCGTCATGGCGACTGCTTTCATACTCTCGGTGACGTCGATGAAGTCATAGCCATGGGCGCCTGCGTGGCTGGCGATCTGCTCTCTGATCCAAAGACTACGGGCTGCATTCTCCTCGATGGTGGCGGAAGTCTTTCCCCTCCCGGCGTGATAGACCCGGAGAGTGATGGGCTGGCGCCACGGGTACACTGTCACGACTGAGGGAATATAGACGATCTCCATGCTGGAATTTGGGTAGGCCTCTTGCAGATAGTGCAGGCATTCGAAAAAAATCGTGAGCGTATCGGATAACTCCCCGGGTGTGAGCTCCAGTGCCGCGGTCTGCAAAGGTATGTCTATGCCCGTCAACGTGCCCTTCACCTCCATGGAATTAACCGTGGCCCTGGGGGGTTTATGTTTCTTTGGAAAGAAGTCGCGCAGCTTCTTGAGCGTTTCCAGACCGAACATGAATCGTGCCAATGGCAAGTAGTAATCCATACGCCTCGCCAGGTCCGGCGGCTGGTTCAGAGCGTTTCGAACGAACCCCTTGATGCTCTCGGAGCCGAGGGTCGCGCCTTGTAAACGGCGCAAATTATTATTCAGATCATTGCCTTCATAGAACAGAAAAACAAACTTCTCCGGCGCAGTGAGCACGGGCATAAAAGTGGAGCGTTTTGACTCTTGCATCGTAAGCAAGAACTCCCGTGTGGAACTGATGCTACCATAGCTGCTGCGGCCGAAAATGAAATAACTATTGGCATCTTTCTCTCTCAGCAGATGCACCACACTGTAGTCTTTTTCACCATTGAGAAACGCGTCGCCCGACCCGGCGGCATGGCTATCGCCCAGCACCGCCTGCCACTTCTCCGGATTCTTATCGTAGGTTTTCGCATAGAACGTGTGATAGAAGACACCGATCGAGTTGACCATGCTGCGTGGATACAGATCCTGCTGAATCAGGTGCGGTAACATGATATTGGCGATGAGATTGAGAAGCAGAAACACAACCAGAAAAGATGTTACAACAACGGCTGAATTGATCAGAAATCGCTTAATGCGGTTCATATATACTCTCGATCCTGACCCTTCCTGACAAGGTCAGATATATTAGCCATGACAAAATGGGGATTTCCAGTCAACTTCTGACCTGCGCTAGCGACAAATAAACAGCAAGCTCATCACTGTCAGCAGACATTTAGCGTGTGATCTGCACCTCCCAATCCGATCACTGTGCTTCATATTAATTACGTTCGAATACACTGCGTGCCAGAATTTCTGCAGCTATAGAAATCCCGTTTTTATTCCAGTGCGTATCATCTTTCCAAAACGTCAGTCTTCCTTCGTGAAGCAAGTTATCCGACTCTTCGATTAGTGCAGGTGTTAAATCTGTTACGCCAATACCATACTTATGTCCAATGCGCCGAACCAATTCCCACTGTTTATGCGGCAATACACTTACTCCACCAGGATTGAGTTCATTTATATGTTTGAAACTAGAGTTTAGAGTAATTAATTTATTCGTCTTATATTCCATACGCATTTATAAAAGTTGCATGATCTTCTTGAACAAGCTGGCATCTAAAGGTTACACGCTCCCCTCCACTATTTCGAATGTCTCGGATGCGCTGGTTTACAGTGTTTCTGACACCAAGATCGAGGAACTACAATGAGTCGCTAGCACGCGTTTAGATGTAATCACAGCTTTTTTCATCAGAAATGTCCTGTTCCTGCCAGCTGCTCACCCTTCGCCATGACCTGAATGCTGATTGTGTTCTGACCGGCAAGGGGGATAACCGGCCAGCAAGAGTCCTTTAGCGCAAGAAAATATAAAGCGACGGCCCAATATGGGGGAAGAGGCAAGCCGTCGCGGAATTGCTCAAATGACTGGATAAGATTACCAGCCTCATTCGGCTGACGTTGGGTCAAAGAATGGTCAAAGCCCTGTGCCCGATGTGACACTTCCTGCTATAAATATCCAGAACTTGCCGTTCCCGAAAACGAAAACGGCGGCCAACGAATAAACGAAGATCGCCGCCATTGCTGAAAACGTCAATTCTTGATTCAACTCAGCTTCAGGTCAGGCTGGATTATGCTGACAAAGCATGAAAAGCGAAAGGAGCACTCTTAATTGTAATGAAACTGAACGACATACAAAACACCATCCTCAAGTGGGCATCGCACCATCACAAGCCCACAGAAGCAGTAAGGCAGCACGTTTGCGATGGCATTGACCGTCCTGTCTCAGATAAAGCATTTTCAAACGCGCTACTTGAACTCCATTCTAAAGGGTTAGTAGCTTCATACATCTATGACCATAGAACCGAGGGATATGCTTTCATATCCTCGCCTAATGACTACAGCATGAATGTGTTGTACTGGCTTGTTGAAGAAAAGCCCGGTTAGTTACTGGCAGTGTCTACCGAGGGAAAAAACATGGAATGTCTCATTAGGGACGCCCCCGCATTTGAATGGATACTTATTTTGGATTTAAGTTGAAGTACGTATTGGGTTGAACGGTTTGCGATGATTTGCTGAAGCTCCGGAACGGTTGAAAGTTACCGACCAGAGACCTGTCCAGGAGCGACCGCTTATACATAATTGCCATCCCCAAGAATTTCTGGAATGGCAAGAGCGGGTCGACACCTACTGTTTAGCATTTTCTTATTTAGAATCAGTCCCTATGTCGCATTGCGGCCAGTAACCTGCCGATCACAGCCTGGGGAGAGCCACACGCTGGCGCATCCGGGTACGGGGGAGTCCTGCCAGAATGGGGCATATCCGGTTTTCCCGTGAAGGTCTCAGTAGCAGCTTTCCTGACGTTCAAAAGCCGGATGCGGATCGGCAATCTTTCCTTAATGGACGTGGTAAACCTGCTTATGATGAGACATGACATCGTTTGGGATGAAATATCAAAATAGCCAGGGATTGTTCTGACTGTGGCCGTATTGATTCATAAATTGAATAGACAATTGCCTTGATCTGGACTAGTTTCTTCCATATGACAGATAAATGGCGCGGTCTCGATCGGGGGCGCCTATGAAATACTTCAATAAGTACAATAAATTAAGTTGCACCGGTTTTCTGTCATCCGCCGGTGGTGGGCATTAAACGGTAAGGTCCGGCTCAACTCAGACCTTCGGGTCAGCCAAATACTTCTTTGGGTATCTTGACCCATGACGTAGACCTTTTGAAGACGGAAGATAGACACAATGAAGTATCTGAATTCTGGAACTCTAGTGTGTCTGCTTGTCTTTCCAGGGCTGGCTTCAGAAGTTTCTGCACGCACATGGACATGCCAGAAAGCCGAGATTACACGGCAAGTGATTGTTTACTACCCGGATGCGCCTGCCCGATTGCCGTGCAAAGTATTTTATGCCAAGCCAAAGGAGAATGCATTGCCACGTGCATTGTGGGAAGCAAAAAATACACCGAATTATTGCGAGCACAAGGCAGCGGAGTTTATTGAAAAATTGAGCTTATTGGGTTGGCACTGTTTTAGCGACGACCTCTCAAAATAAGTCAAATCATTAGTAGACGGTTATCAAATATTAGCTTTTCCCAGCTTCTGGCCGTTCTCGGCAATACCGGCTGCCTGATGGGAACGACCGCTTCTGCGAGGCAGTCGTTCAGCAGATGCCTGTTACGATCTTGTGAGCACCCGCTGAACTACCGTGTTCAGCCAACTCCTGCATTTCCCGGACGACCAGCGAAGGGCGACCGTGCAGCAATTGTTAAGACTGCCCGAGTCAAGTTGCATTGTTAAGTTATGACTGCTTAACCTGGCCGACAATGAATAGCAGTAATGCAGCACCGACGATTGCGGCAACTATTGAACCGATTAATCCTCCCCCCGATATATCAAGCGAATCAGATGCAAGGCCTCCAATGACTGCACCTAAAATGCCAAGAACCATGTCACCGAGCAGACCAAAACGAGCGCCTTTCATAAATTCATCCGCTAACCAGCCTGCTAGGGCACCTATGGCTATAAATATTATCAATCCTTGCGCATCCATAGTCTTACCTCCGTTATAGATCCTTGCCAGTGGGACTGACTGCATTATCTCATGCATTTGTTCTACGAAGAGGTTTTCACAATAGGCAGGTACCCGATTTCAGAACTTCTTGCCTACACCCAGCATGACAACCCATGGGTTAATATCCAGATCGAAACTGGTGACGCCTTTCACATCAGCTGTGGTCTCGAGATTGATATACCAGACCTGACCACTAATCAGCCAGTCATTGCCGAGATCGTAATCCAGGCCTACCTCACCTGCCAGCCCCCAGGAGTCATCCACATCGAGATCGTATGGACTCAACGCACCCTTGGTGTCTTCATCAAAAAAATAGGTGTAGTTAACGCCCACGCCAACATAGGGGTTGAAGCGGGAGCCGGTATCGAAGTGATACTGCAAGGTCAGTGTCGGCGGCAATTGCTTGACCGTGGCGATGGTTCCCTCCGAGGAGATGTCGTGTGTCGCTTCAATATCATGCTTGAACGGCCAGGCTGCCAGCAGACCAATGCCGATATTACTGGTCACCATGTAAGTACCGGTGAGTCCGAGGCTCCAGGCATCATGTGCCTCTACCTTGGCATCTGGCGCAAATGCAGGGATCAAGTCGGATTCTCCTGTCACGAGCACGCCAGCTGCACCCGCCCGGAGTACCCAGTCACCGGCCTCATAGGCGCCGGCCGTCGATACCGGCAGCAGCGTGCTAGACGCCAGAACAGCGGTACCAAAATGTCTAAATAACTTCGAATTCATCAAACCACCCCTCCTTGTAATAAATCAAAAAATCTGGATGCAGAGTATAAAAGATACAGGAGCAACTTTTTACAGAAACGAGGGGGGTATGGCGAATTCGCAAGTATTTACACAAAATAGATTTCTTAGGCAGTCATTGGCCAATTCGTGGGGTTCATCACCCTTTCATAGTAGCGACATGGATGCCTGTCGGAGCGCGTAGTTTGTCGCACGGCTAGAAGACCAGGACCTTTTCCGATTCGACGGTCCATTGCGCCAACTGACTCATGGTGCTGATCTCGGTACCTTCCAACAGAGGTATGGCTTTGATGCCGCGAGCCTCACAGCAAGCGCCACAAAGCCTGACTTGACCACCTTTGGAAACAACGGACTTCACCATGCGCTCAACGTTATAAAAGCCCTGCGGGGTGATTTGCGCAGGCAGCCCCGCTGTAACAGCATCCGCCATAAGAAAAACAAGCACCTCTGTAGCGGGCTGATCTTTCTGCAATGCCATTGCGAGACGCAGTGCGTTATAGGTTTTCTCCGAGCCGTAGGGCGCATCATTAAGAATGAATAGAATTTTCATGTTATTTAGTACCTTCCTTGATGTAATTAAAAGGTTCTCACATCAAAGTGCTAACTGGTAATGGTTGAGCTGAATGTCTCACCAGGATCGCCCCCTGTCGATTAGCGGATCTTATATACGAATCTAATGCAGTGTCGGGTTCGTCAACAACTTGCCGTTCCCGTAAAGAAAAAAGCAACCTGCCCGGGACGGCGCAAGCTGTTATCTGGATAATGAATCCGAATGATTGGAGGTGATGCGTTTGATCCGGTCCGGTATATCCCTGATTAATCGGCTGAACCTACTTCCCTACAATTAGCACCACTACAGCAAACATACATTGACGCGATATGAGTCTAATATGCACTGGACACTCCCCCTTCTATGACTGTAGTAGAAAATAACTACTTAAGCGGGGGGAGATAATGTATTACAGTTTATTATTTGAACCGGGTGTCTGATTGTCTATACGGATGCCCCAAACCAATTCAGTATTTGTTGAATCCAGTATTCAAGTCTTGGCATATAAAACGCCATGCCCAACACGGCAACAATCACAACAACCAACCATTGCAATTTATGTACAAACTTCAAGGTGTCCGGCCTTCAAAGGGCTGCTTTTCGTCAGATATACCCCATCACTACCAGTGCAAGCGTTAAAAGTAAAGCTAATACAACATATCCCCAAAGGCGTGATAGATTTCCTATGACCATACGTCACCTCCTCAGTCCTGCATTAATTATAGTCCACTAGGGCCTGACAGATGAATATCTGGCGTCCAAACACCGGGCATTGAGGCCCCGTCCTAGTTGCGGGGTTTTCCTTGTCCCTCTGACTGCAGCATCAAACTCGATATAGGCATCATTTCTTCAAGTTTTACCTCTGGTGTATAGGTTCTAATGGTGTGATCAAGAATCTCCATCTCGGTTGTGCCAACGTTGCCGGCATCTCATCGCAGGGAAACCAGAATACTTCCGTAGCGAATGTAATTTTCCTCGGTTACTGGCACGCCATATAAACGAAACGCCTGGTCAAGTCTGGACTGGATCTGCTGTTTCGAGTAACCACCCTGGAACACAACTAACAACTTGTCCAGTGCCGTGTCCGGCTCTTTTCCGCGCATCTGCTCAAGGTGAGCAAGATTGCGGCTAACACGGTGATGATTATTCTACGCATTGACATTAAATCCCGGCCCTCTTCCTTGAAGCTATACCATCGGAATGAATGGTGGTTGATACAAATCGAGAATTTCCGGCACCATTAACAGCAAAATCTTACCCTCAATGGCGATATTGCCCTACAGAAAACTGTCCCTGCTTAATCACTTATCTTTCTGCACCTGAGCAACACTTGTCTGCGATCTGACACTGATCGGTAGACCATGCGACCCGTCATTGTGGCGGAGTTTGCTTTTGTACCTAAGGACAATATACAGACTGGGAGTTATGCCATATCTTGATTAAACAATGGATATTATTTTAGATCGTGTGTTGAAAGCGACTGCAGTGGCCATGTATAGAGAGCGTGCAATGAAAGCAATTGCAGACGCTATTACTATAATAGAGCACGCAGACCGTGTACTGAACGCAATTGCAGTGGTTATTATTAGAGAGCGCGTACTGAAAGCGATTGCAATCACTATGGCGTTGCTGGTTATCGCGATCGCCTTACCGTCTATTTATTGACTGCTGTCCCTGTACCCGAAGTAGCCCCCTGTTCCGATCCGCCATAACAATGCATGGCATTGCAACCAGACTTTTCCTGCCTACTTTGTCGATATTTCCTGACAGACAGCTACAAGCCGTATCTCACCAAGCACAAAACTACCGGAACAGGCCGGACCCGGTCCTTGTAGCATGTTATGAAGACTACTTAGAGTTATCCTTCACACGCCCGCATTGCCTCTTATTGACAGCCTGCCCGGCTATGAAAAAATATAAGTCCTGATTCGGTCAAGAGATGATCCCGGCCTTTTCCGATTGACGCGTCGCAATCGCCACGTATAAAAACAATCAACACCTCACGTGAACCATCTTTGCCAGTGATACTGAATGTTTCCAGCCGCGGTACCGGCCAGCTGAAATCGATGCATACCGCCCATCGACAGCCCTAGCTGGAGACACTATGGGTTCTCATATCTAATTGATATTTATCACTTATTAAACACCACCTGTACTTCAGAACAATTTACCCATGCGAAATCCGCGCCTATCCTGAACAGCAGTAGAACAAGAACCGGGACGATGCCAGCGTTTCAAGGCACCCGGAGGATGGCAGCCATATGAATCAAGCGTCGCATACCCTGTTACTGGCAAATCGCTATGGAGAGATCCACAGTGTGGCGTTCAATCCACGGCACGCGAGTCTGCTGGCACTGGCCGCCATCATCGTGATCGCCGGCAGCATTCTATTTAGTGGCTTTCGCGCCGGGATCAACACAGAAGCGCGTCATCAATTATCGGAGCTTGTCGCACTTCGAACATTGATACAGCAGCAACAGACGGAAATAGTCCGGATTCACAAAGAGGCGCAGGGAAATCTCGATGCCCTGGCACTACGTCTGGGCCGGATGCAGGCACACATGCTGCGTCTGGATACGCTCGGTGAGCGCCTGGTGCAGCAGGCCGATCTCGATGATGCGGAATTCGATTTCAACATGCCGCCACCGGTGGGTGGACCGCATAATGCGGCCAGCCATTCAACCATAAGCGTCCCGGACTTCCTTAGCATGCTCGAGGCACTGAACAGGGCAGCGGCAGACCGCGAAACAAAGCTAATGGCACTCGAGCAGTTAATCATGAATCGCAACCTGCATGCACGCACCCTGCCGTCAGGCCGTGCCGTTGAACACGGCCTGCTATCGTCTAAATACGGCAAGCGCATTGATCCGTTTACTGGAATGCAGGAACACCACAAGGGTATCGACATCGCCGGCAAGGAAGGCTCCCGTATCATGGCAGTCGCAGATGGCGTGGTGACCTGGGCCGGAGAACGCACCGGGTATGGCAAGCTGGTTGAAATCAGACACGGCAATGGCTATGTCACACGCTACGGGCACAACAAGCAACCACTGGTCAAGGCCGGTGATACGGTCAGCAAGGGTGAGGCGATCGCATTGATGGGCTCCACCGGGAGGTCAACCGGGCCGCATGTACACATCGAGGTTATCCACGACGGTAAACAGGTAAACCCGGCCAGGTACCTGAACAATTAATACAGGTAGCCCCGGGTGCCGCCAGCTGGTCTCTGCCGGCTTTGATTCACATTTCGGGAATTGCATGGGTCATGCTTAATCTGCTGGACAGCGACTATTACTTAATAACGAGCAAAATCATCGGGGTGGCTGCACAACATGCCACGGGACACGTGGTTTCCACACTTGAAGGTGGCTATGAACTTGATGCTCCGGGTCGCGCTGTTGTACAGCATATACGAGCGCTGATGTACCTTTAATGACGCCGGCCCCGCAAGGGGGACTCTTTAGTAATCACACAAGTTCTACATTGCCATTCGACTGAATTGGGTCCACCTCTCTGGGCTGCTAGTTGATACCACATACAGGAGCGAGGCAGATTTTCCTCATTTTCATGCGGATCAAAAAAACAGATCCGCCCCAGCACTTCCCTGGTTGACATACTATTTTTCTGTATCTAATGAGTGTCCTGGTTGTTGCCAATCGGGTAACGGCAAGCAGGTGGATGTCGATGACTGGCAGTGGGGGTACTTTGGTATAGTTGCAAACCTGTTGTCCGCAATGGTGGGGCGACAGGCTTTCTGTCAGAGACAAGATAATTGAAGTACAGGGATAAATTCATGTGTCACCATATCCAGTCCGGAACAATGACACGGCCATGAGAGAAGTGTAGTGATGCGTATCTTCGTCGCCGGTGGCGGGCAAAGCGCCGAAACCATTGCCAAACGCCTGATCAGGGAAGGCAATGAACTCGTCATCATGGAACTGGACGGGGAGCGTTGCAAGTATCTCGAGTCCCACCTCGATGCCAGGATCGTTCACGGCAGCGCGGGGAGCTTTACCTCCTGGCGTCGCGCCGGAATCGCCACGGCGGAGATGGTGATTGCGGCAACCGACAGCGATGAAATCAATGTACTGACCTGCCTGATTGCCGATGCCGAGGTGCCGGCCGCCACCAAGGCCATACGGCTGCGTACCCGGGAGTTTAGTGACTGGGAGAAGATGCTCACGGCCAGGGGGATACGCATCGACCGCGTCATACACCCGGAAAGCGACATCGTGGGACGCATCTACAATGTACTCGCCGTTCCCGGCGTGTCGGATATCCGTGATTTCGCCGGCGGCGAGGTGAAGGTTTTCGGTATGAACGTGGAGCATGACAGCTGGCTTGCCGGCAAGTGCCTGAGTGATCTGGTACACGCCGGTCCGCCGCAGAACACCATGATCGCGATGATCTTCCGCGGCAAGGAATTCATCATTCCTCACGGTGACGAGATCCTGCAGCCCTGGGATCATATCTACGTCGTGACGACGCGGAAGAATTTCGATGCCACCCTGCATTTCATGGGCATCGAGAAGCAGACTGCCATTCAGCGCGCCTTCATCGTCGGCGGCAGCGAGACGAGCATTGCCATCGCCGAAGTCCTGGAAAAGCAGGGAGTGGCCGTGAAGATCTTCGAAGAGGATGCCGCGCAATGTGAACATGTCGCCGCTATTCTCAAGAAAAGCGTCGTGATTCACGGCGACGGCAGCGATCAGGACACCCTGTTGCAGGAAAATGTCGAGGGGGTGGACGCCTTCCTGGCACTCACCGCCGAGGATGACACCAATCTCATCGTGTCGTTGCTGGCGCGCCAGCTGGGCGCACGAAAAGTAGTGGCACTGCTCAACCGGGTGCAGAATCTTATCCTGGCCCAGCGTCTCGGAATCAACACCACGGTCAGCCGGCGCGTGAAGACCGTCGATGCCATTCTCGAGCTGGTACGCAAGGGCAAGGTGCTCTCGGTGCGGACCTTCCGTGAAGAGGAGGCGGAAGCGATCGAACTCATTGCCCATGCCTCTTCCAAATACGTAGGGCAAGCACTGCGTGAACTGAATTTCCCGCGGGGCGCCATCGTCGGCGCCATCGTGCGTCCCTACGGAGAGGTGATCATCCCGCGCGGTAGTGCGGTCATTGCCGCCGGTGACCGGGTAGTTTTTTTCGCCGCGGAGAGTTGCGTGGCGCAGCTTGAGTCTGATTTTCTCGCCACAGCCGGCGAGGCGTGATGCAGTCCATCATCGTCGAGCCGCGCATCGTCGGCTGGTTGCTCGGGCAGTTCATCACCGCGCTTGCTGCCATCATGCTCGTTCCCCTCGGCTATGGCGTGTTGACCGGCGGCGGCGAGCTGCGCGCACTGACACTGTCCATCGTGATCACCGCGACCGTCGGAGGGTTCCTGATGGCCCTCTCACACAGGCGACCGGCGCGGGAGATCAAGCAGCGCGAGGGCATCCTTGTGGTCGTCCTGATCTGGATGTGCATCTGCTTCTTCGGTTGCCTGCCGTTCTACTTTTCGCCCTGGTTCCCGAATCTTACCGACGCCTTCTTCGAGTCCGCATCCGGCTTCACCACCACGGGTGCGACGGTACTCGACCAGGTGGAGATGCTGTCACGACCGATTCAGCTGTGGCGCTGTTTCTCCCACTGGCTGGGGGGCATGGGTATCGTACTGCTCGGACTGGCGATCCTGCCGCTGGTCGGACAGGGCGGTATGTATCTCTACCGCGCCGAATTCTCCGGCGCCAAGTCCCAGCGGCTCACGCCACGCGTACTCGAGACCACCAAGGCCCTGTGGAAAATCTACATCCTGCTGACGCTGCTGGAGATCCTCGCTCTCTGGCTGGCCGGCATGGACGGCTTCGAGGCCGTATGCCAGTCCTTCTCCACCCTGGGTACCGGCGGATTTTCCACCCGCACGGCGAGCATCGCCGGGTTCGACAGCGCGGTGATTGAATACATCATTATCGTCTTCATGCTGTTGAGCGGCATGAGTTTCATTCTGCATTACCGGCTCTGGATCGAACGCCAGCCACGCAGTCTGTGGAGTGACTATGAACTGCGCGGCTACCTCCTGCTGCTGCTGGGAGCAACCGCGATCGTCGCGTCGGTGCTGCTCTGGAAGAACCACATGGGGGGTGAACAGGCGTTCCGCGCGGCGCTGTTCCAGGTGACCTCGATTCTCACGACCACCGGTTTCGTGACCGATGACTATGCCGCCTGGTACCCGCTATGCCAGCTCACCCTGTTCATGCTCATGTTCGTGGGCGGCTGTACCGGCTCCACCGCGGGCGGAATCAAGGTGGCGCGAGTGCTGTTCCTCAGTCGGGTCGTCGACCGGGAGTTCCGTCGCATGTCCGAACCGCAGGGAGTGTTCACGATTCGCCTCGGCGGCGAGACTACACCCGAGCCGGCCGTGAACGGCCTGCTCAACCTGGTTTATCTGTCCTGGCTGGTGATTTTCTTCGCGTGGTTGCTGCTGACCGCGCTGGGGGTGGACTTGCTTACATCACTCAGTGCGGTTGTCGCCTGTGTCTTCAATGTCGGCCCCGGCCTCGGTGGCGTGGGGCCGTTGAATACCTATGAACAGCTTCCTGACATGGCCAAGTGGATACTGAGTCTGTGCATGATTGCCGGGCGGCTGGAATTCTATACCCTGCTGGTGATCCTCACCCGTCCGTTCTGGCAGCGCTGAGTCGCTCGCAGCTATTCGCCGTGCAGAAAGGTCGTCAACCAGCTGCTGATTGATCCCGGCTTGAGGCTGTGCTGTGAGGTTACAGGCCGGGCCGCTATCCTAGTCGTGCTCTGCGGTAAAGCCGAAGGCCCTGTCGTGCACATAGACGAGCTTGCAGGCATCGATATATTTCGCATCGTGAATCCGTCCAGCCCTGATGTAACCGGTATCTCCCTTGTTGAGGATGACGACCTCCCCTTCCGGGACCAGCCCGGCTGCCGTGCGGGTGTAGAACTGGATGGCCATTTTCCCTTCCACCACCACGGTCATGTCATCACCCGGATGCGAATGCGGCGGCTCTTCGCTACCAGGCTGCCACTGCTCCAGCATCACCTCGACGCCGTCAGGGTTGGCGGGAACCGTTGTTCTCACGGTAAACCCTTCCGGGGTATCCGGCACGGTGACATGGTTCTTCCAGATGGCACTCGTTGACGCTGTCATACCCGATTCCCGGTTATCCTCGGACATACACTATCTCCTCTGTTGCTGTTTAACCAAAGATCCTGATTTATTCGCGTTACATGTTTCCATGTAACAACAGTTGCCTGAATTATTGACATTCCCTGAATAACAGGGCCTGGCAGGTTGCACAGATCGACCGGTCCAGTCGCCGGTAAATACTCGCAATGGCCTTCGTTTTGGAATCAAAAAAGCGGTTGTTGCCGATGTCCCTGACAAAACAGGACTCTGCGGCGAATTCATAGACTGACGATTTCAGGCCAACAAAATACAAGCCGCCGTTCTGCCTGGCGAGGCGGTTGTTTTCTTCAACCAGCCCCCTTGCGCCTGCAAGGTCAATAAAATTGATGCCACTGCCTTCTATCAATATGTTGTAGATGCGTTCGTTCTCCACAATATTGTTGATTCGTTTCTGTATATGATTGATTGAACCGAAGTAAACCGACATGTCTATTCTGATGATCTTCAGCTGCGGACATTGTTTAACCGGCTTTTTCCTTATATTGATAAATTTCCGATGTTCATTCCCGGACAAGCTATCGATCGACAGCGTTGGGATATTCGGCGTTGATGTCTTCGCCAGGAACAAGACCAGTGACAACAGCACGCCAAGGTAAATGGCAAACTCCAGTTCAAGGAATAAGGTGGCAAAAAACGTCGTCAGCAAAATGGCTGACTCTGATTTACTCAAGCGAACCGTCTGATAGATATCATGAAATTCAATAAGCCGGTAGGCGACCAGCAGGATCACGCCGCCCATTGCGGCAATGGGCAGATAAGCGGTGAGTGGTGCAATCAACAGGACAATAACCATCAAAATAACGGCAGAGAAAATCGCCGACAAGGGGGATTTTGCCCCGGCCCCGTAATTCACACCGGATCGGGTAAAAGACCCCGAGCCCGCGTAGCTTGAAAAAAAACTGCCAACAATATTCGACAGGCCCTGGCCAATGAATTCCTGGCTGGCATCGATTCTCTGACTGGATTTTGTGGCGACAGCACGACTGATGGACACCGCCTCTATCAGCCCGAGCAAGGCAACCGCAAAGGCCTCGGGTGCCAGCATTCTCATGGTGTTGAATGAAAATTCCGGCGATGACAGTGGCGGCAAATGTGCAGGTATCTCGCCTACCAGGCTGATATCATCAGTAAAATTCTTCAAAACAATGGCGAGCACACTGCCTGCAACCATACCGATAAGCAAAGCCGGCAGTTTCGGCGCCAGCTTCATGACAAGGATGGCTGTAAACAGCGTGACCAATGCAATCATGACAAGATAGGGATTGATGGTGCCTGCCCCGTTATACAGATCGACCCAGGTATGCAGGAATGACTCACCCTTGGGCACAGCAATACCGGTAATATGCTTCATCTGACTGGTCGCAATCAGAATCGCAGCGCCCGCTGTAAAACCGACCACCACGGTATGGGATACAAAATTAACCAGTGCACCCATGCGCGCAAGTCCAAACGCCAGTTGATAGACCCCGGCTAGAAAGGTAAGCGTTAATGCCAGCGAAATAAATTCCGGAGAACCCGGTTGTGCATGGTGACTGACTGCTGAAAAAACGACAATGGATATAGCCGTCGTCGGGCCTGACACCAGGTGCAGTGACGAACCAAACAGGGCAGCAATAATCGGCGTGACCATTGCCGTATACAAACCATACTCAGGTGGCAACCCCGCAATCGTTGCAAAAGCCACGCCTTGAGGAAGAACAATGACCGCGCCCGTTAAACCAGCGAGAAAGTCCGCCTTGATTGAGTCTCTTGAGGTGTACTTAATCCACGCAAGGAAAGGGAAAATTGACTGTAGTTTCACTGCTTCCTGTGCTGCCTGTTGTTGATATTCATGTTATCTGTAACGCCTGCCATCCATACAGAGATTGTAGCGCGGAACCATCCACACCCGGCACAATTTAAATGCATCAGCCCTCTAGCGATTGTTATCGAGCACCGACTTGACGAACGGTACCGTCAGGCGACGCTGTTCAATCAAGGAGGCGGTGTCCAGGGTATCAAACAGCGCAAACAGCGTCGGCAGATCCCGTGGGAAACGACGCAGCAGGTACTGTGCCGTCTCTTCCGGCAACTGCAACCCGCGTGCCTGTGCCCGGCAATCCAGCGCCGCAATGACAGCCTCGTCGTCCAGCGGCTTTAACACGTAAGTTACGCCCCAGCCCAGTCGTGATACCAGGTCGGGCAAGCTGAAACCTGCCTGGTCCGGACGTTTGTCGCCGGCAATCAACAAGGTGCCACCACTCTGCCTGACACGGTTGAACAGGTCAAACAAACCGCGTTCCCAGTCGTCTTGCCCGGCAATCACCGCTACGTCATCGATACAAATCAGGTCCAGTTGTTCCAGGTCATCGAACACAGTGGCATTGAACGCCCGCAATTCCTGCAACGGCAGGTAGCCGGTGGTGCGTCCACATTGAGCCGCGTCGTAGCAAGCAGCCTGCAACAGGTGCGTCTTGCCCATGCCCGCTGCGCCGACCACATAGACAAGCGTTTCACCGCTGCCGGTTGCCGACTGTTGCAGTCCGTGTACCGTCTCCAGGTTCTGGCCCGGAAAATAACTGTTGAAGCGGGCGCTGTCGCTGAGGGCAAGACCGAGTGGTAACTGGGGATGACTATTCATAAGATAACATGGCGTCATAACCGTCCCTGCGGGAACGACGTAATTGTATATAGCTGCGCGGCTGTCCTGTCAGGTCTTGTCGCGCTTGAACCATGCCCGCCGACCCCAGGTCCAGACATAGTCGAAACCACTCCAGAGTGTCGTTATCAACACACTGACTATGAGGATGTCCGGCCATGGCGCCGGTAGCGCACGCACCCCTTCGCTGAAGATTACTGCCAGAACCAGCAATATCTGGGCGAAGGTATTCAGCTTGCTGACGATACTGGGCGCGGCTTCAAGACGCTCGACACGCATATGAAACACGATAGCGCCACCCACGATGACCAGGTCGCGCAGCGCCACCAGCGCCACCAGCCAAAGGGGAATCATCCCCAGCCAGCCAAGCGTCACAAAGCAGGACACCAGCAGCAGCTTGTCGGCCAGCGGGTCCATCAGCGTACCCAGTCGACTGCTCCAGTTATTGCGTTTCGCCAGGTAGCCATCCAGTGCATCGGAAAAACCGGCAACACCAAAAATAATCAGGGCCATGCCAAAACGATCATTCAACAATAGCCAGACAACCGGCGGCACCAGCAAAAAGCGGAATATCGTAATCAGATTGGGTATATCGCGCGGTTTCACTGTCGCAGGCGGTAACTACCCGGTATCTCGCTGGCGACAGGCTCCAGCACCGTGCCAATGCTAACGGTACGTGTTAAATCATCGAGGCTGCCGTTGAGTTGCAGGGCATAGTCAATTTCCGCACCCGCGACACGTTCAACCTGCATGCCGGACACGGCAGTCAGGCCCTTGAGATAGGCACTGAGACGCGCGTAATCAGACAGTGAATCCACTCCTGACACGGAAATGCTGACCGTATTCGAATTGCCGCTGCCCCGCGCCACTGCAAACCTGGACGCCAGCCTGTCGGCAGTATCATCGATGCCCTGCTGCGACAGCTTGTCGAGTTGCTGGCGACTGTCGGACCAGGCAGCCGGTTTGCCGGCGACTTGCAGATGCCAGCGTGACGACCAGCCACCGGAAGGACTGCGATTCAGGCGTCCAATCAAAACAGCCTGTGGATTGTAGCGTTTCGATGCCGCCATCACGTTTTCGAAAAAGCCGCCCCATATATCCGAGAACCGTACCTGCGACTGGTCTTCAAGATCCATCAAAGGAAACACAATGGGTAAACCTCGCTGCTTCGCCGCCAATGCAATCTGCCGCTGCACATCGGTACCATCATCCGCGGACACCACGTAACGCTTGCCGCGGTCCTCCACCGCCAGCCACACCAGTGTATCCGGACGTTCGTTGCCCCAGTAAGCCTGACCCTGTTGCTGTAACGAGTTGCGGATCGCAGCACCATCGAAACGCACCCACAGTTTCAGCAACGGCGGCTCACTGCCGGGCTCGTTAAAATAGCGGTACTGCTGCACCAGGGCATCGGGTTTCTTCAGCATCTGTTTCGCTGGCGCGGTTTGCAGTACCGCGTCCTGACCGGCTACCCGCACCAGTACCTCCTTGAGGGCATCGCTGGTGGCACGGGTACGCACCCCCGACGTCTGGTTCGGCACGACCACCTCGGCATCAAACAGGTCCGGCGTGGCAGCCCGCGCACCGGGCATTGGCAACGCCATTAACAGGCACAGAAGAGCGGTCAACCAGGGACTGCTTTGTTGATATTTATCCATGTGTTATCACATCAGGTTAAGGAACGCGGTAAAGCATACGGGTATCTGCAGAATTTGGCCATATTGACACGTTCGCCGGCAAATCTGCGGTTTACACCGGTTGCAGGCGGCCGCTACCATAGCGCTCCTGCAAAATCCTGCACAGACCGGCCAATCGGGGGAGTCCGCGCGTGAGCCTACCAGACGATAAACAGGCATTGAATTACCGCGATGCCGGCGTTGACATCGATGCCGGCAGCGAACTGATCGAACGCATCAAACCGGCGGTCGCCAGAACCCGCCGCCCGGGCGTACTCGCCGGCCTTGGCGGCTTTGGCGCATTGTTTGAATTACCACTGGATCGCTACCGCGAGCCGGTACTGGTATCAGGCACCGACGGTGTCGGCACCAAGCTGAAACTGGCCGTGGAGGCCGGCCTGCATGACAGCATCGGTATCGACCTGGTGGCGATGTGCGTCAATGACATCGTGGTGGCCGGTGCTGAACCGTTGTTCTTTCTGGATTACTACGCCACCGGAAAACTCGACCTCGATGTCGCGACTGCTGTCATCACCGGAATTGCCAAAGGCTGTGAACTCTCCGGCGCGGCACTGGTGGGTGGCGAGACGGCGGAAATGCCGGGGATGTACAGTGCCGGCGATTATGATCTCGCCGGTTTCAGTGTCGGCATCGTCGAGAAATCCGCCATTCTTGATGGCAGTGCAGTCAGCCCCGGCGATACCCTCATTGGACTGGCCTCTTCAGGCCCGCATTCAAACGGTTACTCACTGATACGCAAGATCATCGAGGTCAGCGGCCATTCACTGACCGGGGATCTGGACGGACGCCCGCTGGCGGAGTGGCTGCTTGCGCCGACGCGTATCTACGTGAAACCGTTGTTGTCGCTGTTCAGGCAGATCAAGGTGCATGCCCTCGCCCACATCACCGGCGGCGGACTGTCCGAGAACCTGCCGCGGGTGCTACCCGAGAATACCTGTGCCGTCATCAATACCGATTCATGGCAGCAGTCAGCGGTATTCGACTGGCTGCAGCGCAACGGCAATGTCGAGACCAAAGAGATGTACCGCACCTTTAATTGCGGCATTGGCATGGTGGTGTGTGTCGCTGAGGCGGAAGCCAGCGCGGCGCTGGCACACTTGAACAGCCAGGGCGAGGACGCCCGCATCATCGGCCATGTTGCCCAGAGCGACGGCGCAGCCGTGGTCAAGTACCAGGACTAGCCTGCGATTGCCGGATTCATGACAGCCCGCACGGAACCTCGTGTCCATGACTGAACCGGCAAACACTCCTCTCCCGGTTGTCATCCTGATCTCCGGACGCGGCAGCAACCTGCAGGCCATTATTGGCGCCGTTGCCCGCGGCACGCTGGCGGTCGATATCCGTGCCGTCATCAGTAACCGTCCGGATGCCGCCGGCCTGCAGCACGCGACCCGGGCAGGTATACCAACCGCTATCATCGATCACACCCTGTATGCCGACCGACTGGCTTTCGATCAGGCATTGCAGGCCTGCATCGATCACTATCAACCCGGGCTGATCATCCTGGCAGGTTTTATGCGCATCCTGAGCGACAATTTCGTCGCGCATTACCGCGGCCGGATGCTGAACATTCACCCCTCGCTGCTGCCGGACTTTCCTGGCCTGAAGACCCATCAACGCGCACTTGACGCCGGTTGCAAACAGCATGGCGCCAGCGTTCATTTCGTCACCGCGGACATCGATGGCGGACCGCTGGTATTGCAAACACGCGTACCGGTACACGCCGACGACAGCGCTGACAGCCTCGCCGCCCGGGTATTGGAACAGGAGCACCATCTTTACCCGCTGGCAATCCGCTGGTTTGCCGAAGGCCGGCTGACACTCGATGAAAACGGGCAAGCGCTGCTCGACGGTGCCATACTGACAGCACCACGGCAACTGCCTGCGTCTGCGGGCGAACCTGTCTGATGAGGCCACTCACCCGATTACTGCTGCTCACAGGGATGTTACTGATGACGGCTGCCAGCGCTGCGCCGTTACCTGATTTCGAGGCCCAATACAGGCTCGAACAGCACAGCCTGCGCATCGGCACTGCCACTATCGCCTTGCACACGGATGAGCAGGGAGGCTATCTGTACAAATTTTACAGCACGCCAAGCCGCTGGATCGGCTGGCTCATCAATAACCAGTTACAGGAAAGCAGCCGTGGGCAACTCACTGCCAGCGGTATCCGCCCGCTGCAATATCTCTACGAACGCAGCGGTGGCAAGCAGCGTATCGCGAGGCTGTCGTTTGACTGGCAATCGATGAGCGTTGAAAACGACGTCGCCGGCAGTCACTGGGAAATGGACATCCCGCCCGGAACACACGACAAACTGGCCACGCAACTGGGCATGATGCTGGCACACGGCGAGGGCAAAGACGACGTCACCTTCACGGTCGCCGATGGCGGCACGCTCAAGGAATACCGTTACCACGTCATCGGCAAGGAGACCCTGGAGTTGCCGGCAGGCACCTTCAGGACCGTCAAGGTCGCCAAGCTGCGCAAGGACATCGACCAGGAAACCATCATCTGGTTCGCTCCTGCACTGCACTACCTGCCGGTGCGCATCTGGCGGCGCGACAGCGATGATGAAGAATACCAGAGCGACCTGGAGAACTTCAGCCGCTCGTTGTGGGGCAAAATAAACTAGCGCCAGTACCCTTCCGGTCCGGACACCGGATTATTTTAATGCCACGGAAACACACGGAAATATTTATTGTAAGGCTTTTTTCTTCCGTGTTTTTCGTGTGTTTCCGTGGCAAATATTTGGTTTTATGCTGCTAGGTCTTTGGCAGGGTCACGCCCTTCTGGCCCTGGTACTTGCCGCCACGGTCCTTGTAGGACGTTTCACAGACTTCATCAGACTCCAGGAACAGCACCTGCGCAACGCCTTCGTTGGCGTAGATCTTGGCGGGCAGCGGCGTGGTATTGGAAAATTCCAGCGTTACGTGCCCTTCCCATTCCGGTTCAAACGGCGTGACATTGACGATGATGCCGCAGCGGGCATAGGTGGATTTGCCCAGACAGATGGTGAGCACGTTGCGTGGGATACGGAAGTATTCGACGGTGCGCGCCAGCGCGAACGAGTTTGGCGGGATGATGCAGACATCCGATTTCACATCGACAAAACTGTTGGCATCGAAATTCTTCGGATCGACAATGGCCGAGTTGATATTCGTGAATATCTTGAACTCGTCGGAACAGCGAATATCGTATCCGTAGCTAGAGGTGCCGTAGGAAACAATGCGGCCGGCGCCATTCTCGCGCACCTGACCCGACTCAAACGGCTCGATCATGCCGTGCTCGATAGCCATGCGGCGTATCCACTTGTCTGATTTAATCGACATATCCCAACGAGTCCACTCTATCAATTATCTGTTTAATAATCGCTCAGGTGAGCGGGAGACAAGGCGAAAATTGGCGAGG
>Ga0316193_10000199_pt1 | contig 34690 bp, 29 predicted proteins | sample MerIslsedime2_MG_FD_207735 | JGI IMG/M metagenome (GOLD analysis project Ga0316193, IMG submission 207735) | Coastal sediment microbial communities from Maine, United States - Merrow Island sediment 2 | ecosystem: Environmental > Aquatic > Marine > Coastal > Sediment | place: USA: Maine... | reverse complement strand
AAGCCATCCATGATAAATCCGTTTTCAGCGTCCGGGCGCATGATGCGCTCACGGATCATACCGATGACGATATCATTGGGTACCAGTTGGCCGGCATCCATCACGGCTTTGGCCTGTCTGCCGAGCGGTGTCTGAGCGGCCACGGCTGCGCGCAACAGGTCTCCGGTAGATACCTGAGGTATGTTGTACTTTTCAATCAGAAATTTTGCTTGTGTCCCTTTGCCGGATCCCGGGGCTCCGATCAAAACCAGTCTCATTTGCTACTCCACTTTTTCCAGATGAACGAACAACTTGGGGGATTCTATCGATTGTTCAGCGATTGTCGAGCTAAACATGAATAATGCCGCCTAAATGATTATAAAGTCGATATAATTCGGGCTGAATCTGCAGATTAGCTCGCATTTGCATGAAGGATTTGGAATTTAGGGGCTTGCGCGATATTTTGTTCCGGACAAAATATTGTTCATAAAACCACACGTACAAACTGTAACAGGTTAAAAGCCATTAAATTTGCTGTAACTTCTTGTAATGTCATTCACTATCGATCATTCCGCGTCCGCCTTCGTGCAATATGCGGGTTATGCCGGGTTTGTCTTGGGGGATTGCTCAAATCAGTATTAGTTTGTTCAAAGCAGCGACCTTGCAGCTAATGCAAACAGGATCATGTTGTGCGTAGATCTTTAGTCACTGACCATTCGGAGATATCCAGGCTATTCAAAGTGCGCGCAATTGTTGCCGGGCTCTTCAGCTTTTTGCTGATCGCCGCCCTGCTGAGCAGGCTTGGTTGGCTGCAGATTGTCGAATATGCGCATTTTTCCGGCCTGTCAAAGGAAAATCGTGTTCGCCTGATGGCGCTGCCGCCGAACCGGGGGCTGATATATGATCGAAATGGCGTCATATTGGCCGAGAACCGTCCAACCTATCATCTCGAGTTGACCCCGGAGCAGGTTGAAGATATTGATGCCACGCTGGAGGGTCTGGGCGAAATTGTCACCATCAGCGAGCAGAATATAGAGCAATTTCATACCGCGATGCGCACGCATCGGGCCTTCGAAAGCATTTCTCTTAGAACCCGCCTCAGTGAGGAGGAAGTGGCGCGTCTTTCAGTCAATCGCCACCGTTACCCTGGTATGGATATCGTGGCGCGCCTGAGCAGGCATTACCCGCAGGGTTCATCAGCGGCGCATGCGATAGGTTATGTTGGACGCATCAGCGAGAAGGAGCTCAATATCATTGATGTGAGTAACTACCGTGGCTCCACGCATATTGGCAAGACCGGGCTGGAGAAGTATTACGAGGAAGAGCTCCATGGCATTGTCGGGCAGCAGAATGTCGAGGTGAATGCAGAGGGCCGCATCCTCCGGGTGATCGACAAGATTCCGCCGCTGCCGGGAAACAACCTGGTGCTGAATCTGGACATGGAGCTGCAACACACCGCAGAACAGGCGCTGGGCGATTTCGCCGGCGCGGTGATTGTGATGCAGCCCAAGACCGGGGCCATCCTCGCCTTTGTCAGCGAGCCAGTTTACGACCCCAACCTGTTTGTCCATGGTATCAGTGTCAAGGAGTACAAAGAACTGCGTGAGGGTGATTACAAGCCATTGTTCAACCGGGCATTGTTCGGCCAGTATCCACCGGGCTCGACTTTAAAGCCCTTTCTCGGTCTTGCCGGTATCGACGCAAAAGTGATTGGACACAGGCAAGCCATACGCTGTGTTGGTTACTACACATTACCCAACGACGAGGAACATCGCTACCGCGACTGGAAAAAACAGGGTCATGGCGAGATTGAACTGGGAGATGCCATAGAGCAGTCCTGCGACGTGTATTTTTACGAACTGGCGCACCGCATGGGTATCAATCGCATGCATGATTATCTGCGTGAATTCGGTTTTGGTGACAAAACAGGCATCGACCTGCTTGGTGAGCGTTCCGGCCTGCTGCCTTCAAAGGAGTGGAAGCGCAGGGTGCATAATAAAATATGGTATCCGGGTGAAACTCTGATCGCTGGAATCGGTCAGGGCTATATGCTGACTACACCTTTACAGCTGGCCGTGGCAACCTCGGCACTGGCAAACAAGGGCAAGAAAATCCAGCCGCGCCTGTTGAAAGAAATGCGGGATACCAATGGTGAGATCACGGCGATGGCATTGCCCTCTGTTTCAATGATCAAGCTGAAGCGGGAAGATTACTGGGATTATATGCACAAGGCCATGCAGCGCGTGCTGCGCGGCAAATGGGGTACGGCACGTGCTACCGGGTGGAAGCTCAAAGGCTATGAAATGGCAGGCAAAACAGGGACTGCGCAGGTTTTCGGTATTGCACAGGATGAAGAGTACGATGCGGAAACGGTTGCCAGAAAATTAAGAGACCACGCATTATTCATCGCGTTTGCGCCACTCGAAGATCCCGAAATTGTCGTTGCGATAATCGAAGAAAATGGCGAGCATGGCAGCGCCGTGGCGCCGATTGCAAAGACCATAATGGATGTATACCTGTTGAAAGATGATTTGAAAGAAGATGCCAAGTAAATACCAGTTCGATACAGAATATCAGGGACGCTTTGACCGTGTGCTGCAGGTCATTCGCATCGACCCGGTGCTGCTGTTTGGGCTGTTGATACTTACCCTGGCGGGACTGGGTATTCTCTACAGTGCCGGTGACCAGTCCGCCGAGTTAATGCAGAAGCAGGTTATCAGGCTGTCGATCGCGTTTCTGGTGATGCTGGTGGCGGCACAGGTTTCGCCACGTCAGCTTTATTTATGGACGCCCTGGGTGTTTCTTGTCGGCGTGATTCTGTTGCTAATGGTGTTTTTTGCCGGAGAGGTCGGTAAGGGCGCGCAGCGCTGGCTCAAGATCGGTGTGCGCTTCCAGCCTTCAGAGATCATGAAACTGGCGACCCCGCTGATGCTGGCCTGGTACCTGTCCGAGCGTCCGTTGCCGCCGGGATTTCGTTCGCTGATGATTTCGTCGGGACTGGTGCTGGTGCCGACAATCATGATTGCGATACAACCGGACCTGGGTACTGCGCTGCTGGTTGGCACCGCCGGATTCTTCGTGGTATTTTTTGCCGGCCTGCGCTGGCGTGTACTGATCGGTGCAGGCCTGGCGCTGCTAGCGTTTATTCCGATTTTATGGCGTATGATGCATGACTATCAGCGACAGCGCGTACTGACTTTGCTGGACCCGGAAAGCGATCCGCTTGGCGCGGGTTATCATATTATTCAATCGAAAATAGCGATTGGTTCCGGTGGTCTTTACGGCAAAGGCTGGTTAAACGGCACCCAGTCGCAGCTCGATTTTTTGCCGGAGCGGTCTACAGACTTTATTTTCGCGGTGTTTGCGGAAGAATTTGGTATGATGGGCGCTGTCGTATTGCTGTCGTTGTATGCCTTTATCATCTGGCGCGGGCTGTATATCGCCGATCATGCGCAGGATAATTTCAGCCGCTTGCTGGCTGGCAGTTTGAGCATGACTTTTTTTGTGTACCTGTTCGTCAATGTCGGTATGGTATCGGGAATTCTGCCTGTGGTAGGGGTGCCGTTGCCGCTGGTGAGTTATGGCGGAACATCGCTGGTAACACTGATGGCGGGATTTGGTATGCTGATGTCGATAAACTCTGACCGAAAATTGTTGTCAAGATAATAATAATAAAAAATCATAAAACGGATTCATGAATCAAGTTACATCCTTTTTTGCATTGTTGTTCATGTTTGTTTCGCTGAATGTGCAGGCAGATTACAGTCAGCGCAGTGATGTTCAGCAGTTTATTGGCGAGATGGTTGAAAAGCACGGCTTCGACCGCAATGATCTCGAATTGAAGTTTGTGCTGGCAAAAAAGCTCGATGGCGTGCTGGAAGCTATCGCAAAGCCGGCTGAGAAAGTGCTGACATGGAGAGAATACAGGCCGATTTTCGTCACTTCCAAACGCATCAGGCGAGGCAATGAATTTCTCAAGCTGCACCATGAAATCCTGAAGCGTGCTGAAAAAGAGTACGGTGTTCCCGCTGAAATCATTACCGCCATTATCGGTGTTGAAACCTACTACGGCAGGCTTAGCGGTAAAACACAGGTATTTGATTCACTGGTTACTCTGGGATTTGACTACCCGCCACGTTCGCGTTTCTTTCTCAGCGAGCTTGAACAGTTTCTGTTGCTGACGCGGGAAGAGGATATTGATGTCAGTGTTGTTCGAGGCTCCTATGCCGGAGCCATGGGCATGCCCCAGTTTATATCCAGCAGTTACCGTCAATATGCGGTAGATTTTGATGGCGACGGCAAACGTGATTTATGGAACAGCACGGCAGACGTCATTGGCAGCGTGGCCAATTATTTCAAGGTTCATGGCTGGAAAAACGGCGGGCAGGTGGTGGTACCGGCGCGTATAAATGGACAGATAGAAGAGACAAGAAACAAGCTCAAACCGCATACCAGCATTGCAGATCTCGCCAAAAAGGGGGTTGTTCCAAAAGTCGCTGTTGATAATGACGCAAAAGCAACGGTGATAACGCTGGAGGGTAAAAGGGGCAAAGAGTACTGGCTGGGGCTGGATAATTTCTACGTGATTACACGCTACAATCACAGTGCAATGTATGCCATGGCTGTATATCAATTAAGCCAGGAGTTTAATGTGTACTAATGATGGCTTGTAAATATTCAATCAAGTACCTTTGTTTACTGATTCCGCTGTCAGGTTTTCTTGCTGGCTGCAGCGGCAGCGTCAAGGACAGTGCGCCTCAAAGCTACAGCAAGAACTGGGATGAAATACCCGATGCCGTCCCCAGGGATGAAGCTAAAAGTAAATACGGCAATCCAGGCTCTTACGAAGTGTTCGGCAAGCGTTACTACGTGATGGATAGCAGTGAAGGATTCAGGCAGAAGGGTGAAGCGTCCTGGTACGGCACCAAGTTCCACGGGCAACGTGCGTCAAGTGGTGAAACATACAATATGTATGCCATGACGGCAGCGCATAAGACCCTTCCACTACCATGCTATGTTGAAGTCAAAAACCTGGATAATGGCCGCAAGGCTATTGTTAAGGTCAATGATAGAGGGCCATTTCATGATGGCCGCATCATTGATCTTTCCTACGCTGCCGCGACCAAGCTGGGTGTGGTTGCGACCGGGACGGCGCCGGTAGAAATTCGTGTTGTTAATAACGGCACGACCAATGAACCTGGTAAAGCTGTTGTTGGCATCGATGAAGAGTATATCGATGAAAATGGAAAGCTCTACGTGCAGATCGCTGCATTTTCTACTGAAGAAAATGCACTGAAGTTAATCACTGATTTACGCGAAAAGAAATTCCATAGTGTTCGTATTCATGTTGATAATAATAAGGGAAAATTATTATACAGAGTGCGAATAGGGCCGATGCCGACAGATAATGTTGCAGAAAAGGTGCTGGCTCAACTGAAAGAAATTAATTTGAATAATGCAACAATAATCAGATATAACTAAACAGATGAAAATACTAAACAATCCTACATCCTCATTTTTAACGTTTTTTACGCTTCTTTTTCTCTTCATCTTCGCAGCAAACGCCGCTGTTCCGATTCCGGCGCCACCAAAGGTCGCGGCAAAAAATTATATTCTGGTTGATGGGAATAGTGGCCGCGTACTTGCTGAACAAGAGGCCGATATTCAGGTTGAACCCGCCAGTATCACCAAGCTGATGACGTCTTATGTTATTTACAACGAGCTCGAGGCGGGTCGCTTGAGTATGGACGACATGGTTACGATCAGCGAAAAGGCGTGGCGCATGGGTGGTTCACGCATGTATGTTGAAGTCGACAAGCAGGTCAGTGTGCATGATCTGATGAAAGGGCTGATCATACAATCGGGTAATGATGCAACTGTCGCGCTTGCAGAACATATCGCCGGTACCGAGCGTGCGTTCGTTGATTTGATGAATCAGTATTCGGCCAAATTGGGTATGACCAATACACTTTTTCTAAACAGTACTGGCTGGCCTGAAGAAGGGCACCTGACTACGGCGAGAGATATATCAAAGCTGGCGCTGGCTGTGATCCAGGAATTTCCGGAACATTACGCCTGGTATAAGGAGAAAGTGTTTACCTATAACAATATCAAGCAATACAACCGCAACAAGCTGTTATGGAGTGATGACAGTGTGGACGGTGTCAAAACCGGACATACCGAGTCAGCAGGATATTGCCTGGTGGCTTCCGCGGTGCGTTCGGACATGCGGCTGGTGTCGGTTGTGCTCGGCACGGACAGCGAGAAAGCAAGAGCCAGTGTGAGCAAGTCGTTATTGAATTATGGTTTCCGCTTCTTCGAAACACACAGGCTGTATGCGGCAGGTGAGGTTCTTAACCGTTCTCGCGTATGGAAAGGTGATAGCGAGAAAGTTTCACTGGGCTTGCTGAAAGATCTTTATATCACCATACCGCGCGGTTCATACGGGCAGCTGGAAGCGGTGATGGATGTCGATGCCAACATTGTCGCGCCCCTGGATAAAGGTTCGCAGCATGGCGCAGTTCGTGTCAATCTTGCCGAAGAGGAAATGCTGCACACACCCCTGGTTGCACTCGAGTCAGTCGGCGAGGGCAGTATGTTCCAGATAGCAAAAGATCATATCCTGCAGCTGTTCAATTAATACCGAACTACGCTTCATACGTATAAACATTAGTGGCCGCTTCAGAACCTGTCGTATATATCAACGGTGAATACTTGCCGCAGTCGCAAGCAACTGTTTCAGTGCTTGATCGCGGTTTTCTTTTCGGTGACGGTGTGTACGAAGTCATACCTGTGTTTGCCGGCAAGCCATTACGTTTAACTGAACACCTCGATCGCCTGCACAGAAGTATGCACAGGGTTTCACTGAAGAATCCGCTGACGCTGCAGGAATGGGAGGAGATTTTTCAGACATTGCTCGAGAGCAATCCCGGCGGTTACCGTTCGATTTATTTACAGGTCACGCGCGGTGCTGCTCCAATACGGGATTTATCACTCAGTGCAGACATCGAGCCGACGGTTTTCGTCATGGTGAATGATATAAAGCCTGTTGATTATGCGGAGCTGGAAAAGGGCATCGAGGCAATTACTGTAGATGATTTCCGCTGGAAAGCCTGCGACATTAAATCAGTCTCGCTGATTGCCAATGTTATGATTCGGCTGCGTGCTAACGAGCAGAATGTGGTGGATGCCATAATGGTGCGTGGCGGGCTTGTTACCGAGGGTACTGCAAGTAATATATTTGTGGTCCATAACGGCATCATCTCGACGCCGCCCAAAAGCGATTGTCTGCTGCCGGGTATTACACGAGACCTGGTGATTGAGCTGGCGCTGGCGAATGGTTTAACGGTGGAAGAGCGTGATATTAAACAGGATGAGCTTGAAACGGCTGACGAGATCTGGCTGACAAGTTCGACGCGCGAGATTGCCCCCGTTGTAAAGCTTGATAACCATGTTGTTGGTGACGGTGTTGCCGGTGAGTGCTGGAAGAAAATCATCGCGCTCTACCAGGGCTACAAGAAGGAGTTAAGGAATGGCTGATTCAACGCCGGAAGATGAAGAGAGCCCGCTCAAGTTCCCCTGCGAGTTTCCTATCAAAGCCATGGGCAGGGCAACGCCCGAGCTGGAGATTGCCGTGCTCGAGATAATGAATCGCCATGTGCCTGACCTTGGTGAAGGTTCGGTAAAGACCCGCGAAAGTCGCAATGGCAACTACATATCAATCACGGTAACGATACAGGCAAGGAGTCGTGACCAGCTCGATGCGATATACATGGAGCTCACGTCCTGTGAGCATATTGTTTTTGCAATCTAACTAAGTCATGCCGTTAATCGTTCGTGAACTTGGCCTGCAGCCTTATGAGCAGGTCTGGCAGGACATGCAGCTGTTTACCGACCAGCGCAGCGAAACAACAGCGGATGAATTGTGGCTGCTGCAGCACACGCCGGTGTATACGCTGGGAAAGAATGGCAAGCCCGAACACATACTCGATGCTCAGCATATCCCGGTGATCAAATCCGACCGCGGCGGACAGGTGACGTATCATGGCCCGGGCCAGGTTATCGTCTATACACTGCTCGATTTAAACCGCATGCATATCGGGGTGCGTGAACTGGTGACGCGTATTGAAAACAGTGTCATTAACCTGCTTGAAGACTATGGCATCCGTGCAAATGCCAGAAAAGACGCGCCCGGTGTCTATGTTGATGGCAGAAAAATAGCTGCGCTCGGTTTGCGCGTTCGCAAAGGCCGCAGTTTTCACGGACTGGCGCTTAATGTGGATATGGATCTCGAGCCTTTTGCGCGAATAAACCCTTGCGGCCATCAGGGATTGGAGGTCACGCAGCTGTCTGAACTGGCTGATGTGGCGGATTTCAACGCGGTGGAGAAGCGGTTGCTGTCTCATCTGGAGCACCAGTTACTGTAGAATACGCCCATGTCACAGAATTCAGACCAGAAACACGGCGGCACTGGTAAGTCCTATCGTGCCGAGCAGGGCGTCAAGCACAAGGGCGCTGAAAAAGTTGCGCGCATACCGGTAAAGGTAGAGCAGCGAGCTGAGCGCTTGCGCAAGCCTGCCTGGATTCGCGCAAAGTCGCCGTTTCACCCGAATGTCAAAAAGCTGAAAGCTGTATTGCGTGAGCAGAAGCTTCATACCGTGTGTGAAGAAGCTGCCTGCCCGAACCTGGGTGAGTGTTTCGGTAAAGGCACGGCGACCTTTATGATCATGGGTGATATCTGCACCCGTCGCTGCCCGTTTTGCGATGTCGGCCATGGCCGCCCGCTTCCTCTTGATAAAGACGAGCCGGCCAAGCTGGCTGATACGATCAGGGCGATGGGGCTGAGTTATGTTGTAATAACTTCAGTTGACCGCGATGACCTGCGGGACGGTGGCGCGTCGCACTTTGTTGAATGTATCGAACGCGTTCGCACTGAGAATCCGGGCATAGAGATTGAAATACTGGTGCCGGACTTTCGCGGCCGCATGGATATCGCACTTGAAGTCATGCATAACCATCCGCCCGATGTTTTTAATCATAACCTTGAAACGGTTCCTCGTTTATACAAACAATGCAGACCCGGTTCTGATTACCAGTGGTCGCTCGATCTGTTAAAGAAATTTAAACAGGCGCAGCCGGACGTGCCAACAAAATCAGGCCTGATGCTGGGTCTTGGTGAAGAGCTTCAAGAAGTCATTGAGGTGATGCGTGATATGCGCAAGCACGATGTGGAAATGCTCACACTCGGTCAATACCTGCAGCCCAGCGAGCATCACCTCGCAGTGGAGCGCTTTGTTACACCCGATGAGTTCAATGCGCTCTATCGTACGGCCATGGAGATGGGCTTCAAGCACGTGGCCAGTGGGCCGATGGTGAGATCGTCGTATCATGCGGACCTGCAGGCCCACGGCGAGTTTTGAACAAAACAAATTCATGAGCACATATAAATATGAAATATTTTTTTAAAGTTATTCGTTTAATTCTGCAGCCTGTCATTCTATTCATTGATTGGGTAACGCGTCCTTCATGGCCGAAGCGCAACGAGGAAGAGCAGAAATTGATCGATGAGAAAACATCAAACCTGGCGCTGTACCAGTTTTATGCATGCCCGTTCTGCATCATCACGCGTCGTGCCATGCGCAGGCTGGGTTTGAATATTGAAATACGTGATGCGCAGAATGATCCGCAATGGGAGCAGGAACTGGTCGAGCAGGGTGGTAAACGCCAGGTGCCTTGCCTGCGAATCAGCAGTGAAGACGGTAAGGTGGAATGGCTGTATGAGTCCAAAGATATCAATCACTACCTCGAACAGCAGTACGGTGATACCCCGCTAAGTGGAAATTAATATATGTCCGCAGATGAACACAGATAAACACAGATGTTTTTAGGGTCCGCCTGCCGCTCACGGCCTCACGCAAATATACTGCACATACAGCGACGTAGGCTGGCATAAGCGAAGCGGTGCCGGCGGCAATAATTATTCACCGCAAAGCCGCAAAGTGCGCAAAGGTTTTATGGTCCACGAATAACGTAAACAAAACAAACACATAACTAAATGACTTAGCGCTATTCGCTTCCTTTGCGTTATTATTTCGGGCTTCCTGCCCTCCATCCCTCATTATCATTCGGGGCCGCACTTTTTGCGTTCAAAAATGCTCCTGACATTTTTGTCGTGGACAAACAACATGTTTTATATCTGCGTTTATCTGTGGATAGCAAGTCTTTAAATTTGAGATTGCCTGCAACGCTTCGCTTATGCAGGCCTACGTCATTGCCTGAGATGCAACAGTTCAGACTTTATCTGACAGTTACAGACAGATTTTGCGTGGTGGAAGTCGGCTTGTGTTAGAACTTTAACGTCTTGTATTCTCGCCAAGGCGCAAAGGCAGCAGAGGCTTTATTGGTCCGCCCGCCGCTATACAACCCCACGCCAATAAACGTAAATGTTTGTTATGGTCCACAGATGAACACAGATAAACACAGATATTCATTTCGTAGGCCAGCATAAGCGAAGCGTTGCTGGCGTAATGCATATTTAATCGCACTGAAGCTGAGGCCGCATAACAAACATCTGTGTTTATCTGCGTTCATCTGTGGACGAAATATTCCTTCGCGGCCTTTGCGCCTTGGCGAGAGTAAATATCAGTCGTTTTTCAAGTCGCACGATATTTTTTATAACTAGCGGCTCATGGCCAACCGCAACAAGCCGACTACGCTGACCGCATCGGTGATTTCACCATCTATAACGAGCTGGATGGCATCCTTGAGCGGCAGTTTCATCAACTGCAAATCTTCGGTTTCCTCGAATTCGGTTTCTCCCTGGCTGAGGCCGGTAGCGACATAAACGATACCGCGTTCATCGGTGACCGAGTTCGATGTATGCAAATGCATCAGTGTTTGCCAGTGATCGGCGTTTAAACCGGTTTCCTCCCTGAGTTCGCGTTTCGCCGATTCCAGCGGGTCGATATGCAAAGGTCCGCCGCCCATCGGTATCTCCCACGAGTAGCAATCCGGAACATAACGGTACTGGCCAACCAGCCAGGTATTATTGTGTTCATCCAGCGGGATGACGCCAATAGCAATGTTCTTGAACAGGATTTTTCCATAGTGCGATAACCCGCCGCCCGGATTGATCACATCGTCTTCATCAAGACAGAACCACGGGTTTTCATAAATCCGCTTGTTGCTTTGCTGCTTCCATGGATTGGGCTGTGTTTTCAGTCTGGGTGCTGCCGGTTTCATCTCGGTTACCTCAATATTCTGCGTTTGATGTTGTTGCGGCCTTTTATCCGGCTGTTTGCTGGAAGCGGTGCTTCGCGGGTCCGGGCGCTGGTTGCTGCTGCACCCTCATCCTGCCTGATTGCATGCAGGTGGATGCCGATATTGTTTGTCGCCAGGGCGATATCGTAATCCGTCTGCAGCTTCATCCAGTAGGCGGGTTCGTTGTTGAAATACCTGGCAAGGCGCACAGCGGTGTCGGCGGTAATGGCGCGCTTGCCGAGGACGATTTCGTTGATGCGTCGAGGAGGGACCTCAATAGCGCGTGCAAGCTGGTTCTGGCTCAGGTTTCTGGGCTGCAAAAACTGCGCATGCAGGGTTTTTCCGGGGTGGTGCCATGCCATGTGTGAACTATAACGATATGCGTTATATAACGCAAATCGTTATAGTTCAGTGGCTAGGGACGAGGAACGAGGTGCGAGTAAAAACCTGTGGATATGCGCTAACACTTTCTTCCAATTAGTCCACAGATGAACGCAGATAAACACAGATGCTTTTATACCGTTATTCCTGCAAACGCAGGAATCCCGTGTCTTTGATGAACCACAAAAAAATAATGGTCCGCGAAAAACGCAAAAAACGCGAACAAATCAAAAACATAAATAAAGGGTTTAGCGCTTTTTGCGTCCTTTGCGTTTTTTGCGGACAAATAACATGTTTTATATCTGTGTTTATCTGCGTTCATCTGTGGACCATAAAAAACCTGCCTCCCGCACCTCCGCAGTGAATAATTATTTGATGTTCATGTTGCCCGACTTCTGTATTGAAACTCGATCCAGTTTTCTCCTATAATGAGAACATTATGAGAACAAATGATTTAACTCCCGATCTGACCGATAGTCAGCGCAAGGTGCTCGACTTCATCCAGCGCTTCATTGCGATTTACACCGTGCCGCCCAAACTGCAGGAAGTTGCCGAGGGTATTGGCATTTCCTCGCGCGGCGTCGCACACCGTTATGTGCAGGCATTGGTAGAGGCTGGCTATATTGAAACTGACAGCGGCAAGCACCGTGGTATTCGCCTGCTCAAATCGAACCCGTACCGCCCCGAGTCCAGGCTGCCGTTGCTGGGGGAAATTGCAGCCGGCAAACCGATCGAGGCTATTCCGGGGCAGGATGAAATCGATCTCAGCGAATTTTTTGGACACAACAATTTTGCGGTCCAGGTGAAAGGTGATTCGATGATCGATGCCGGTATCCTCGATGGCGACACTGTGATCATCGAGTTTCGTGAAACCGCTGATGACGGCGATATCGTTGTTGCCCTGATCGACGAAAGCGAAACCACGTTGAAACGCTTCAAACGCAGCCAACGCGGCAAGTACATCAAGCTGATACCGGAAAATAGCGAGATGGAACCGATGGTGTACGAAGCCGAGCGCGTGCGTATACAGGGTGTGTTGATCGGGCAGTTAAGGAAGTATTGAAGCTTTTTTTGTCCACAGATGAACGCAGATAAACACAGATGTTTTTATAGTCCGCCTGTCGCTACACGGCCACACGCGAATAAACGCAAATGATATTTATGTCACTCCTGCGAAGGCAGCGACGTAGGCTGGCATAAGCGAAGCGTTGCCGGCGCCAATAATTATTTACCGCAAAGTCGCAAAGTGCGCAAAGATTTTATGGTCCGCGAAAAACGCAAAGAACGCGAACAAAACAAAAACATAACTAAAGTGTTTAGCGCTTTTTGCGTCCTTTGCGTTTTTCGCGGACAAATAACATGTTTAATATCTGTGTTTATCTGTGTTCATCTGTGGACTATGGTTTTTCCTTTGTTCTTGTCCCTGTGAATTTTTGTCCCATATACTGGCCGCGTGCGATTGCGTTGATCGATATGAATGCCTTTTTCGCATCGGTCGATCAGCGTGATTTTCCATCGCTGCTGGGTCAGCCGGTGGCGATTACCAACGGTCTGCGCGGCAGTTGTGTGATTACCAGTTCCTACGAAGCGAGGGCGAGGGGGGTGCGCACCGGCATGCGCTTACCGGAGGCGCGGAGCTTATGCCCGAACCTGGTGCAGCGCCCGGCACGCCCGGAGGTCTATGCGCGCGTTTCCACTAACATCATGCATGCTCTGCATGATGTATGTCCTGACATGGAAGTGTTTTCTGTTGATGAAGCCTTTATCGATATTACGCCCTGCCAGCGTTTATACGGATCGCCGGTGCGTACGGCGCATTTGCTGAAGCAGGCGGTGTATCGCGCCTCCGGCTTGCTGTGTTCCATTGGTGTCAGTGGCGACAAGACCACGGCCAAGTTTGCCGCCAAGCTCAACAAGCCGGACGGTTTTACCGTGATTCCACCGTGGGAAGCCAGGGAACGCTTGCGTGATGTGCCGGTGACCGAACTCTGTGGCATCGCCGAAGGCATCGGTCGGTTCCTGGCGGACTTTGGCGTGAAACGTTGCGGTGACATGGAAAAACTGCCGATCAGCATCCTCGCACGGCGCTTCGGCAACCCCGGTCGTCGTATCTGGTATATGTGCCAGGGTGCAGATCCCGATCCATTGCACCCGGATGTGGCGGCGCCCAAGTCCATCGGCCATGGCAAGGTGATGCCGCCGGGTACGCGCTCGCGTGATGTGGTGTTGACCTATTTGCAGCACATGTGCAGCAAGGTAGGTGCGCGTTTGCGCCGCCACGATCTTGAAGCACGCACGTTCTGGGTCGGCCTGCGCCTGCACTATGGCTGGGTCGGCGACAAGGTGCGGCTGCCGACTTTCAGTAATGACCATCGCAAGATTTACACCTACTGCCGGCAGACACTGGAACTGGCCTGGCAGGGTGAAGGCGCGCGCCAGATACAGGTCACCGCGCTGGACCCGCAGCCGGAATCGACGCAACTGGACATGTTTGCCGATGACCCTGAGAAACAGCTGCAGGACAAGATGCTGCACAAGGCCATGGACAGCATTAACCAGCGTTATGGCGAGTTTACGTTGTCGCCGGCCCGGTTGCTCAATCGTTCAGATATGCCCAACGTTATTGCGCCGGCGTGGAAACCGGACGGGCATCGACAGACGATATAAACAAGTGATTTTCTAGTACACGCAAATAAAAATTTTAATCCACAGATGAACGCAGATATTAAACATGTTATTTGTCCGCGACAAAAATGTCAGGGGCATTTTTGAACGCAAAAAGTGCGGCCCAGAATGATAATGAGGGGTGGAGGGCAGGAAGCCCGAAATAATAACGCAAAGGACGCAAAAAGCGCTAGAACCTATAGTTATGTTTTTGTGTTGTTCGCGTTGTTTGCGTTTTTCGCGGACCATAAACCTTTGTGCACTTCGCGATAAGCAACTTTGATGCCGGCAACGCTTCGCTTATGCCAGCCTGCGCCGCTGCCTGCACAAGAATGCCACAATATAATTTGCGTTTAATCGTGTGGGGACGTGTAGTGGCCGGCGGATTTTGAAAATCTCTGAGTTTTGCGGTGTTGGCGTTAAATTGACATGAAAAAAAGCCCGCTAGAGAGCGGGCTTTTGATGCATGAACACAGCAGTTTTTTATCTAAGTTGTAGCCATCTTCGGCCAAGGGCCTGGTAGCTCAGTGTGTTGCTGACTGATCCACCATCACCACTACAGGTCAGGGCGAATGTAACCGAGCTGTTGATCACGATAGACTCCGAGCCGGTGATCGATTTTGCGCCCGACCAGTCGCCGGATGCAGAACAACTGCTGGCGTCCGTTGATGACCAGCTTAATGTGATCGTGCCACCGCGACGCACAATGGATGGGCTCGCTGTCAGGTTAAGCGTTGGCGCAGTCACTGCAGGCGGTTCATTCACTGTCACCGTTACACTGTCACTGGCACTGCCGCCATCGCCATTACAGGTAATGGTGTAGGTTGTTGTGATACTGGGGCTCACTGATTCAGAGCCATTGGTTGCACTACTGGTGGTCCAGCCGGCTGTGCAACTCGTAGCATCAGTGGAATTCCAGCTCAACGTTGCTGACTGTCCTTGGTCAATGGGTGATGGAGAGACCGAAAGGCTTGCTGTTGGTGCGGGTGCAGGCGTACCTCCACCATCGCTGATAACAGTTGTCTGCGCACTGGCAACCTGTTCGTGTTTCAGGCTCTGTGCATCATAAAGCGCCTTGAAAGTCTGTACCTGCTGCAGGTGAGCATCACGATACAGGTCCTGCAAGAAACCGTGTGCGATGGTCTGGTAATTTAAAGACACGCTTACATTGAGATCGCCTGCAACAGTAACCGGTATGCGATAGGTTAATTCATCGCTTCCCAGGTTGAAGTCCGTGTCATTGGCTGCCTGTCCAAGGACAGCGACATCTGATGGCACGTTTAGCTTGTTAAAACCTTTCGGGGTCAGTCTATTATCTTTCAGGTACCGGGCGCCACGAAGCAGGGTGTAGGTGATGTTACTATCAGAATCACCCATGACTGTTTCATAAATTTGCACCTGGTCGGCCGAGGTAATCTGATTGTAATGCGGTTCAAACTCGGCTTGATTCACATCATTGTCGGCATCGGCAATGGAGCCGTCGGCATTGATGCGGCCAGATTCAAATACAATATTATTGTTGCTGTCAGTTACCTTGAAGTTGAGCCACATGCGTCGTGATGGATAAGCCGTGGGTGCTTTGTGCCCTGAATTATTTTGCACTTTTACACGTGCTTCCAGCACGCCATTGTTCACCGAGGCTGACACGATCTCTACACTTGCGGCACTTTGCAGCATGGCGCGGGCACGGTTGATGCTCAGGTCCATATTGGAGCTTGTAACGTCCAGTTGTGCTGCATTGTCGCGCAGCATGGTCAACATCGTCGTGTTGGCCCCTACCAGTTCATGTTTTGCAAAGCCGTCTTTGGTGCCCAGCCACCCGGGACGATTGGAGACTTTTGATGTGGTCTTCGGCATGTGGCAGTCCTGGCAACTTTGTGGATTGCTGCCGGCGTCATCAAAAATAGACTGTTGCCATTCGGTGTAAGGCATCTGTTCAGGGAATCCTGATTCCGGCGTTGTAGATATTACATCGCCGTTTGCATCAACAAATGGGGTTTTCAAATTATGGCAGGTGGCACATAACGCTGAATCCGAAACGTGTGCGCTGTAAGCCGGCGTGTAACCCGTGTTATTGATCATTGGCTGGCCGAAGATATCACTATACTGCCCATAGATGGTTTTCGTGTCATTAATATTGTAGTGGCCGGAAAAGCCTGGCAGCGTTCCCAGGGTGCCATCATCCGTGATCTGGTGACACACGGTACAACTGACACCATTCATACCAGCATCGTACAGGGCATGATTGGGATTCAGAATGCCATCGGCTCCAAATAAGGTTATATCGCCACCTTGCACTTTGGTTATTTCGTAATTTGCCATTGGCGCATGACACCTCGTGCATGTGTCATTTATCATTGTCGCCAAGTGTGGATTCCTCTCCAGCTCTGTTGCTACCTTGGCTTGCCAGAATGGGTCCTTGGTCGCATTCGCCATCATCGAAGTCCCCCAGTCCCTGGTGATGGAAACGTTCTCCCCGGTTGTGTCAGTGAGGTCATCGTGGCAGCTGGCGCAATTGCCAGAGCCGGAAAAATGTGAAGTGGTGAAATTGGTGTTTTCTGCATACGTAGAAAAAGAAAACAGGAATAGCAGAATTGTGAATGATGCACGAAGCAGTTGGTTAATCATCTTGTACCTCTGGTGGAATAATTAGTTGTCAAATACAACAACTAAAAACTGATAAATTATTAGTTATTTCTGTTGGCGGATAAGTAGTTCAGGTGTGATACATGTCCAAATCCTGTAGGAAATGACATACAACAAAACCAGTTCCGTCGTTCATTTAGTGCGGTACGCTATCAGCTTAAAAATGTGTTTGTATTGATAATTGTCAATTTTGAAAGTGCAAAATCAGGCAGGATTCAAGGTGTTTTGCTGATTCAGCAGTGTTCACCGTAAGGGTGGGAGTTAGAAAAAGTTCGATTTAACGCAAAGAGCACCAGGGCGCAAAGGAATTGTTAGTCCACAGATTAACATCTGTGTTTATCTGTGTTCATCTGTGGACCATAACAAACATCAGCGTGGGTCCGTGTAGCGGCAGGCAGACCAGTAACAGGCATTTAGGCTTTCGCTGTATTACCTTTTTGGAATGTAGATATCGGTAACTGTGCCTTCGGCGACTTCGGCGGCGAAGTTGAATGTTTCAGACAGCGTCGGGTGCGGGTGCACGGTCAGGGCAATGTCTTCAACATCGGCGCCCATCTCCAGCGCGAGTACGGCTTCGGCGATGAGTTCTCCGGCATTGGTTCCAACCATGCCGGCGCCGATAATCCTGTGGCTGTCTTTTTCGAACAATACCTTGGTCAGGCCCTCGTTGCGGCCGATGCTAAGTGAACGTCCGCTTGCGGCCCACGGGAAAACGCCTTTGGAATATTCAATGCCTTCGGCCTTTGCCTGTTCTTCGGTGATACCCATCCACGCAACTTCAGGGTCAGTATAGGCAACGGATGGAATGGTCTTGGCGTCGAAGTAGGATTTCATGCCGCTGATGACTTCTGCCGCGGTTTTGCCTTCGTGTGTGGCTTTATGCGCCAGCATCGGTTGGCCGACAATGTCGCCGATAGCGTATATGTTGGCAACATTGGTTTTCTGCTGTTTATCGACCGGAATAAAGCCGCGTTCATCGACTATAACGCCGGCATTTTCGGCACCAATGTCCTTGCCATTGGGGCTGCGCCCGACGGCGAGCAGGACACGGTCAAAGGTATCGGTTTCAGGCGCGCCTTTGCCTTCGAAGTTGACCTTGAGGCCGCCCTTTTGTGCCTTGATCTTGGTGACTTTGGCGTTTAGCCAGATGTTCTCGTAGCGTTTTTTCACGCGTTTTTGCAGCGGACGTACCAGGTCGCGGTCGCAACCGGGGATCAGGTCGGGCGACAGTTCAACAATCGATACGCTGGAACCGAGGGCGTCGTAGACGGTTGCCATTTCCAGGCCGATGATACCGCCGCCGATAACGAGCAGTCGCCTGGGGATGTCTGCCAGTTCAAGCGCGCCGGTTGAATCCATCAGGCGCTCATCCTCATAAGGGAATCCGGGTATGCGCATGACTTTTGAGCCGGCTGCAATAATGGCATCGTCAAATGAAATGCTTGTGGTGCCGTCTTTACCGGTCACTTCAATGGTTTTCGGCGAAGTAAATTTTCCAACACCGGTCACGATTTGCACCTTGCGCTGCTTTGCCAGTCCGGCGAGTCCGCCCGTGAGCTGGCCGATGACCTTGTTCTTGAAGGCGGCGAGCTTGTTGATGTCTATTTTAGGCTTGCCGAAGGTGACGCCATGCGCGGACATCTCTTCCGCTTCGTTAATGATCTGCGCCGTGTGCAGTAATGCCTTGGAAGGTATGCAGCCCACGTTGAGGCAAACGCCGCCTATTGTGTTGTACTTCTCTATAAGGATTACCTGCTTGCCCAGGTCGGCAGCACGGAAGGCGGCGGTATAGCCGCCCGGGCCTGAACCCAGCACGACGACTTCTGCGTGCATATCGCTGCTACCCGCTGGTGCTGTTTTTGCCGCGGGTACAGGGGTTGGCTCGCTTGTGGTTGATTCTGCAGCCGGCACGGATTTTTCTTCAGGTGCTTCAGTTGATGGAGTTTCTGCTACTGACAGTTCCATGGTGAGAATGACGTCACCCTGGGAAACCTTGTCATTAACTTTAACCAGCACTTCCTTGACGGTGCCGGCCTGCGGAGAAGGAATTTCGATGGTGGCCTTGTCCGACTCGAGCGTGATCAATGCATCTTCAGCTGCGATTTGATCGCCCGCTGTAACCAGTACTTCAATGATGTCGACGTTAGTGAAATCGCCGATGTCAGGGACTTCAACTTTTACAATTTTGCTCATATATCAATTCTACGGTATGTGTACGTAGGAGCGGCTTTAGCCGCGAACCTGATTGAGTTAACTTCGCGGCTAAAGCCGCTCCTACATGAAATCACAATAATAGCCGGCGGGTATCGGACAGCACCTTGCTCAGGAACGAAGTAAAGCGCGCACCATCGGCGCCATCGATAACACGGTGATCGTATGAAAGCGATAACGGCAGAACCAGGCGTGGTACAAACTCACCGTCTTTATAAACCGGTTTCATTTGTGCCCGTGACACACCGAGTATTGCAACTTCAGGCGCATTCACGATCGGTGTGAACGCAGTACCACCGATACCGCCCAGACTGGAAATGCTGATGCAGCCACCGGACATGTCGGCAGGTGACAGTTTCTTGTCTCGTGCCTTGATGCTGGCTTCAATCAATTCATTGGCAAGTTCGATCAGTGACTTGCGATCACAGTCACGAATAACCGGAACCACAAGACCATCGGGTGTATCGACTGCGACACCGATATGGATGTATTTTTTCAATACCAGGTTTTCACCGCTCGCATCCAGCGAAGAGTTGAAGCGCGGGTATTCTTTCAGCGCGGAAACCAGTGCTTTCATCAGGAATGCAAGTACGGTGACGCGTATGCCTTCGTTTTTATGTTCTTCGTTGAGCTGCTTGCGGAATTTTTCCAGTTCGGTGATATCCGCTTCATCAAACTGGGTGACATGCGGCACAGTGACCCAGTTGCGGTGCAGGAACTGGCCGGTCAGCTTGTTTATCCTGGTCAGCGGTTGTGTTTCGATGTCGCCAAACTGGCTGAAATCGATTTCAGGCATGGGCGCGACACCGAGGCCACCGGTACTGCCTGATGTCAGTGCCTTTTTCACAAAGGCTTTTATGTCTTCTTTCAGGATGCGGTCTTTGTTGCCGCTGCCGGTGATTTGCCCCAGGTCGGCACCGAGCTCGCGGGCGAATTTACGTACCGAAGGGCTGGCGTAGGCCTTGCGGAAACCGGCCTCATCGACCGGGGTCGGTGCAACAGGCGGGGGCCTGTGTGCGGGGGCTTTAGCCGGGGCAGGCGCTGCCGGTTTTTCAGGCTCTACGGCTGGTACCGGAGCTGCCCGTTCAGGCTCATCGGCCGTTACTTCGGCAACAGGCGCGGCTTCGGTCTCGGAAACTTCCATGGTAACCAGCAGGTCGCCCTGGGAGACCTTGTCACCGATGCTGACTTTTATTTCTTTAACGGTACCGGCATCGGGCGAAGGAATCTCCATTGCCGCCTTGTCGGACTCGAGCGATACCAGCGGGTCCTCGACACTGATGGTATCGCCTGGCGATACCATGATCTCGATGACTTCTACACCCTCGAAGTCGCCTATATCAGGAACAAGAATGTCTTTTACATCTGCCATTATCTGATTCCTGTTAAGCCTTTAGCGGGTTTGGTTTGCTGATGCGGATGCCATACTTCTTGATGGCGTCCTTTACTTTTGAGGCAGGGATGGTGCCTTCATCGGCCAGTGTTTTCAATGTTGCCACGGTGACGTAGTTGCTATTGACCTCAAAGTGCTTGCGTAGCTGCTTGCGTGTATCAGAGCGGCCAAAGCCGTCAGTACCCAGGACCGTGAATGTGGCGGGTACAAAATTGCGGATCTGTTCAGCAACATTGCGCACGTAATCGGATGATGAAATCACCGGGCCTTCGCAGTCCTTCAACTGCTGCTCTACATAGCTGACGCGCGTTTTCTTTTCAGGGTTGAGCATGTTCCAGCGTTCGCAGTCGCGTGCTTCGCGTGCCAGTTCGTTGTAGCTGGTCACGCTCCAGACATCAGCGCTAACGCCCCAGTCGTTCTTCAGTTTTTCTGCGGCATCGATGACTTCGCGCAGAATCGTGCCACTGCCGAACAGTTGTACTTTGGGCTCGCCTTTTTTAGCGGTATCTTCACTGAAGCGGTACATGCCATTAACGATGCCTTTTTCAACGCCCTTCGGCATTGCCGGTTGAACGTAGTTTTCGTTCATCGCGGTGACGTAGTAATAGACGTTTTCCTGGTCATGCATCATGCGGCGCATGCCATCGTGAATGATGACTGCCATCTCGTAGGCAAAACAGGGATCGTAGGCGATACAGTTGGGAATCGTGGAAGCGACCAGCAAGCCGTGGCCATCCTGGTGCTGCAGGCCTTCACCGGCAAGCGTGGTGCGACCGGCCGTACCGCCAATCAGGAAGCCGCGCGCCTGCATATCGCCGGCCGCCCATGCCAGGTCGCCGATACGCTGGAAACCGAACATGGAGTAATAAATGTAGAACGGAATCATGTTGACGCCATGCGAACTGTAGGCCGTTGCGGCCGCGATCCATGATGACATGGCGCCGGCCTCGTTAATGCCTTCTTCCAGAATCTGGCCGCTCTTGTCTTCCTTGTAGAACATGACCTGTTCCCTGTCCTGCGGCTCATACAGCTGACCGACTGAGGAATAGATGCCGAGCTGGCGAAACATGCCTTCCATGCCGAAGGTGCGGGCTTCATCGGGCACGATCGGAACCACGTATTTGCCGATTTTTTTGTCGCGCGCCAGCGCTGTCAGCATGCGCACGAATGCCATCGTGGTCGACAGTTCGCGTTCGCCAGAACTTTCCAGCATGGCCTTGAAGAAATCGAGACCGGGTATTTCCAGCGGTGCGGCAAGGTGCTGGCGTGTGGGCAGGTAACCGCCGAGGGCCTTGCGGCGGTCTTTCAGGTACCGTATTTCTTCGCTGTCTTCCGCCGGGCGGTAGTATTCCGCTTTCTCGACCTGTTCCTCGGATAACGGAATGTCGAAACGCTGACGGAAAGCCTTGAGCGCATCGATGTCCATTTTCTTCTGCGAATGCGTGATGTTCTGGCCTTCACCGGCCAGGCCCATACCGTAGCCTTTAACGGTCTTGGTCAGGATCACGGTTGGCTGGCCGGTATGTTTCATCGCGGCTGCATAGGCGGCATAGACCTTGTGCGGATCATGGCCGCCACGGTTCAGTCGCCAGATATCTTCATCCGACATGGTTGCAACCATGGCTTTCAATTCAGGATACTTGCCGAAAAAGTGCTCGCGCACATAGGCGCCGTCCTTGGACTTGTAGTTCTGGTAGTCGCCATCGACCGCTTCTTCCATGCGCTTGCGCAGCAGGCCGTCTTTATCCCTGGCGAGCAACGGGTCCCAGTAGCCGCCCCAGACGACCTTGATCACATTCCAGCCGGCGCCGCGGAACACGGACTCGAGTTCCTGGATGATCTTGCCATTGCCGCGCACGGGGCCATCGAGGCGCTGCAGGTTGCAGTTGATGACAAAAACCAGGTTGTCGAGTTTTTCGCGGCCGCCCAGCGAGATCGCGCCCAGGGATTCCGGTTCGTCCATTTCACCGTCACCGCAGAAGGCCCACACCTTTCTGTTGGTGGTGTTGGCGATACCGCGGTCCTGCAGGTATTTCATGAAGCGGGCCTGGTATATTGCCATGATCGGGCCCAGTCCCATCGATACCGTGGGGAACTGCCAGAAATCCGGCATCAACCAGGGGTGCGGGTAGGAAGACAGGCCGTCCCCGTCGACTTCCTGGCGGAATTTATCCAGTTGATCCTCGTTCAGGCGGCCTTCGAGGTAGGCGCGCGCGTATATTCCGGGTGCCGAATGGCCCTGAAAGAAAACCAGGTCGCCACCATGCTCATGGCTGGGCGCGCGAAAAAAATGATTGAGGCCGACATCGTAGAGTGTGGCTGCCGAAGCGAAGCTGGCGATGTGGCCGCCGAGTTCCGAGCTTTCCTTGTTGGCGCGCACCACCATGGCCAGTGCATTCCAGCGCACCAGCGACTTGATGCGGCGTTCGACCGATGTGTCACCCGGATGCTGTTCCTGCATATGCGTCGGGATGGTGTTGAGGTAGGCGGTGACATTGCTGAACGGCAGGTTGGCGCCCGAGCGACGCGCATCGTCGATCAGCTTTTCGAGCAGAAAGTGCGCGCGTTCCAGACCCTCATTTGCGATAACCGCATCGAGTGCGTCCAGCCATTCCTGCGTTTCCTGGGGGTCGATATCGTGTTGCTCAGTCATGTATCTCTCACATGTTTTGTAAAAATCGCTGCACGTTCAGTTTATTTGCCGTCGATTTCTACGAAATTCTTTAGTTTTTATAGTTAACCAGCGGGCTTATCCGGACATTTTTCGGCGGTTCAATGCTGGCAGGAAGCGGAATTATAGAAGCTAAACGCGATATAGTCGAACCAAAAAGCAGTGAATAGTTAACAGATAACAGTGAATAGTGGGTAATCAATAATCAAAAGCTTAGGAAGTTAATGGGTATGCTGTCATCTTAGGGCGGGGCAGATGAAATTACGGGTACAGTTCCAGGCATTGTTTTTTCACTGTTCACTATTAACTGTTAACTATTCACTGATTTCAGCCTGTATAATCCCGCCCCTGATAATTGAAACTCGACTGGAGAGCCAGTATGTCTGCCAACAAATCTTCCATTAAAAAAGCCGTGCTTGCCTACTCGGGTGGTCTGGATACCTCCGTGATATTGAAATGGCTGGAAGACACCTATGGTTGTGAAGTGGTGACATTTACCGCGGACATTGGTCAGGGCGAAGAGGTGGAGCCGGCACGTGCCAAAGCCGAGGCGGCGGGCGTTAAGGAAATCTATATCGAGGACCTGCGCGAAGAATTCGTGCGCGATTACGTGTTCCCGATGTTTCGCGCTAACGCGATCTATGAAGGCGAGTACCTGCTCGGTACCTCGATTGCACGCCCGCTGATTGCCAAGCGCCTGATTGAAATTGCCAATGAAACCGGCGCCGATGCGATTTCTCACGGTGCTACCGGCAAGGGTAACGACCAGGTGCGCTTCGAACTTGGCGCCTATGCGCTCAAGCCGGGCGTGCATATCATTGCGCCGTGGCGTGAATGGGACCTGCTTTCGCGTGAAAAATTAATGGCCTATGCAGAGCAGCATGGCATCGCTGTTGATTTCAACAAGGGCAAAAAGTCACCGTATTCCATGGATGCGAATTTATTGCACATTTCCTATGAAGGCGGCGTGCTCGAGGACCCATGGGCGGAGCCGGAAGAAGAAATGTGGCGCTGGACTGTGTCACCAGAGCGTGCGCCGGACAAGCCGACCTATATCGAACTCAGTTATAACAAGGGTGACATCGTTGCCATCGATGGTAATCCAATGACTGCTGCTGAAGTGTTAACACTGCTTAACAAGGTTGCGGGTGAAAACGGCATCGGCCGCCTTGATATGGTTGAGAACCGTTATGTGGGTATGAAGTCACGCGGTTGCTATGAAACGCCGGGAGGCACCATCATGCTCAAGGCGCATCGTGCCATGGAATCATTAACGCTTGATCGCGAAGTTGCGCACCTCAAGGATGAGCTCATGCCGCGTTATGCCGAGCTGGTTTATAACGGCTACTGGTGGAGTCCCGAACGTGAAATGATGCAGCAGATGATCGATGCCTCGCAGGCAACGGTAAACGGCGATGTTCGGCTCAAGCTGTATAAAGGCAATGTCGAAGTCGTTGGCCGCAGGTCCGATGATTCGTTGTTTGATGAAGACATTGCAACCTTTGAAGATGATGCGGGTGCCTATGACCAGAAAGACGCCGAGGGCTTCATCAAGCTCAACGCCCTGCGACTGCGTATCGCGGCAAATAAGAAACGTTAAATATTTAACGCAAAGGCGCGAAGGCGCAAAGGACGCAGAGAAAAAAATAGTCCACAGATGAACGCAGATAAACACAGATAATATTTATGTCGCTCCTGCGGAAGCAGGAGTCCAGTGCCTTTGTGTGCATATAGGAAAAAAATAATGGTCCGCGAAAAACGCAAAGAACGCGAATAAAACATAAACAAAGCGTTTGGCATTTTTCGCGCCTTTTGCGTTTTTAGCGGACAAATAACATGTTTTATATCTGTGTTTATCTGCGTTCATCTGTGGACTAAAAAATTCTTTCGCGGCCTTTGCGTCTCCGCGCCTTTGCGTTGAAAGAAGTTTTTTTATAGCAGGAAGACCGTTGCCAGTCCGAGGAAGACGAATAGTCCGACGATATCGGTTACGGTGGTGACAACGACGCTGCCGGCGATTGCTGGATCAATGCCCAGTTTTCTGAGTATCAATGGAATCACTGCACCGGAAAAAGCAGCAACAACCAGGTTGATGATCATTGCAGCTGCGATGACTATGCCTATATCGAGTTCATTAAACCATAAGAAGGCGATGCCACCGACAACCAGCGCCCAGACGATTCCGTTGAACAGGCCAACGATGAGTTCTTTTGATATCAACCAGTTGCGATTTGCCCGGCTGACCTGACCCAGTGCCAGGCCGCGGGTGACCAGGGTCAGCGTCTGTGTGCCGGCGATGCCTCCCATGCTGGCGACAACATTCATTAACACGGCAATGGCAACTACTTTTTCCAGCGTGCCTTCAAAGTTCGACACCACCCATGATGCCATGAACGCGGTGATCAAATTGATCCCCAGCCACAGCGCCCGTCGACGTGAGCTTGGTACTACCGGTGCGAACAGGTCTTCATCCTCGGTCAGACCAGCCATGCTCATCACAGAGTGATCGCCTTCATCGCGAATAACATCGACAACATCATCGACAGTGATTCGGCCAAGCAGTCTCATCTGTTCATCTACAACAGGTGCGGACAACAGGTCGTTGTCTTCAAATATTCTGGCCACGCTATCATCTTCAGTTTCGGCCGGTATGGCCTCGATTTCGCGGCTCATTACATCAGCAACGTACAACTGAGGATCCGAGGTAACTAAAGTTGTTAATGGCAGTACGCCAATGTATCGGTTGTCGTGGGCGGTAACGATAAGGTTGTCGGCATTGCTGGGTAACTTGCCCAGGCGTTGCAGATTGCGTAACACAACTTCAAGCGTCACTTCGGAACGCACGGTGATGGAGTCGGTGTCCGTATCCATCAAGCCGCCGGCACTGTCTTTCGGGTAGGAAAGAACTGCTTCCAGGCGCCCTCTGCGCTGTGTATCTAATGATGTGAGTACCTCGCCGGTTACCTTGTCCGGCAATGACTGTATAAGGTCAGCAAGGTCGTCGACGGCCATGTCCTCGGTGGCGTTCACCAGGTCTTCTAGAGGCATGTCACGAATCAGTGTTGTGCGGACTTCATCTCCGACTTCAAGCAGAACAACACCTTCTTTGTCGGGGCTGACCAGGTCCCATAATAGATTGCGTTCGGTATAGGGCAGGGACTCAAGCAGATCCGCGATTTCAGCCGGTCTCAGCTCATTGAGCATACGACGAGCATGCTGCATGTTGCCGGCCTCAAGCGCTTCAGACAGGGCCTTGAGCTGTGATTCGGTTTTTTCGGTTGGATCGATGTCTGCCATTATTAATCAGCATTAGATGACTGTAAGCGCATTCCTGCAGCGGCGTGGTTGCTGCAGAAGTATAGCCCGAATATTACACGAAGGCTGCCGTGGAATGGTCGATAGTGATATCTATCGCAAGCAATTACAGAAAATTAAATGGGTTATAAGCTGATATAGATTGTTCGTGTGGTTTTGAACAATATTTTGTCAGGAACAAAAATTCGCATCAGCCCTTCGGGGCTGGTGCGAAAAATATTTGCAGAAGATTTTTCGCCAGATTGCCCCTGAAATTCAAATCCTTCATGCAATATGCGGGCTCGTACGTTGCAGTATGCTTCAGCATAAAAGCAGTTATTTATTCAGCTTGTAGACAAGTGATTCGATTTCATTTAAATCGTGGCAGCTCAGGATTTTTCGTACCCTGGTGCGCAGCTTACCAAGGTTGCTGTTATTGATAATGTGTTTGATTTCAAGAATGGCGTTGGCCTGTACGCTGAAATAATCCAGCCCCATGCCAAGCAGCAGGCGGGTGTATTTCGGGTCGCTTGCCATTTCACCACACATCGAGACCGGCACTTTTGCCTTTTTGCCGGCATCGATCGTAATCTTGACTAATTGCAGCACAGCGGGGTGTAGCGGGTTATACAAATAGTTGACCTCGTCATCGATGCGGTCAATAGCGAGTGTGTACTGGATCAGGTCATTGGTGCCGATAGAAAGAAAGTCCATTCGTTGAGCAAATATATCTGCGGACAATGCAGCTGCCGGGACCTCGATCATGGCGCCGATCTCAATCTTGTCATTGAAGCGGGTCTTGCGCTGGCGCAGCAGTTCTTTGGCGTGTTCCAACAATGCCGATACCTGTTCCAGTTCATGAATGCTGGTCATCATCGGTATCATCATCTTGACGTCGCCATAGGCCGCTACCCGCATGATGGCGCATAATTGCGGTAAAAAGTTTTCAGGTTCTTTCAGGCATCGCCTGATTGCGCGTAAACCCATCGCAGGGTTGTGTGCCATCGGTCCTTGCCCCAGTGATTCCTGTATTTCTTTATCGGCACCGAGGTCGAGTGTGCGAATGGTTAATGGTTTGCCTTTCAGACGGAATAATGCACGCTTATAGGTTTTGAACTGCGCTTCTTCATCGAGTGTCTCGTTGTTGTTCAGAAACATCATTTCTGTGCGGTATAAACCAACGCCGGTATTGTCATGCTGTTTAAGGTTGCGGATGTCTTCAGGCCGATCGATATTGCCCTGTATAAGAATATGGACACCGTCTTTTGTTACAGCCGGCTTGTTTATGAGCTGATTCAGTCGCTGCTTGTGAACTGTATCCTTTTGCCGCAACTTTCTGTAATGTGTCAGTGAACGCGGATCGGGTTCACCAATAACAACACCGTAGTGCCCGTCAATAATCAACTGTTCAGTTGGATGAATCAGCTGGCGAGCATTATGCACGCCGACAATGGCGGGTATGCCGAGATTTCTTGCCAGAATAGCGGTGTGGGACAGGGGGCCGCCGAATTCGGTCACAAAGGCGGCCACTTTTTGATGTTGCATCATCAAGGTGTCCGCTGGTGTAAGGTCGTCGGAAATAACGATGCGTCCCTTGAGTTTTACAGGTTCCATTTTTGATTCCGGCTTCTTTGCCAGGCAGTGCTGTATTCTTTGCACGACATGAAGCACATCATCCTTGCGTGTTCTCAGATATGGGTCATCCATTTCATCGAATATCTGCACCAGGCGGTCACACTGAACCTGGAGCGCCCATTCGGCATTGCAGGAGAATTCCCTTATTATTGCAGCTGCGCCTTCATCAAAAGCCGGGTCTTCCAGCATCAGCAAGTGGGAGTCAATGAATACCAGGATGTCTTCCGGCGTGTCTGCTGCAATCCTGTTTTTGATTTCATGTAACTGCGTACTGGCTTCCTTGATGGCCAGTTGCAGTTTTTCTATTTCCTTGTGATGATACTGGGCGGGGACATTGTATTCTGTTGCTTCCGTAGTGGCGCGAATGTAGACATAGGCATTGCCTATAGCTATGCCGTGTGATACCCCGATGCCATTAAGAAGTATGCTCAAATGTTATTTTCCATATGTGCCAATCAATTATTCGTCTTCGTAGAAGCGGTTATTTATCAGCTGCTCGAGTGCATCCAGGCATTCCTCCGCATCACTGCCATTAGCATGGATAGTTATGGTCGAGCCTTTGCTGGCGGCCAGCATCATAACCCCCATAATACTCTTGGCGTTTACCCGTCGCGAGTCTTTTTGAATATCTATATTGCAGTCAAAACTGGTGGTGAGTTTTACAAATTTGGCCGCTGCGCGGGCATGCATGCCAAGCTTGTTGATAATCTCTATGTCGCGACTGGCCTTCATGCAATATGCGGATTAGCTCGTTGTTGATGTAATGCCGTGTTTGCCGCCTTCGATAGCCACGTCTTTCAGTTTTGTCAGTGGAAGCGATCTGTAGTTCATGACACGGATGAGCATGGGTAAGTTGAGCCCGCTGACGAGTGTTCTGTTTTTGCTGTTGAGAAACTCGTTGGCAATGTTGCACGGTGTACTGCCATAGCTGTCGGTAAGAATAAGCACGCCTTCGTCAGTAGACAATTTTGTCAGTGCGTTGGCAACCTGATTTTTCATGCTTTCAATATCTGCATCCATGGGCACTTCAACGCAGGCGGTATTGTTTAACTCGTCATTGAGGATCGAACTCGTAATCATCAGCATATCATTGCCAATGTTCTTGTGTGTAACCAGTAGCAGTGCGACGCTCATGTTTACTTGCTTAATCGAGTTCTCTGTGGCGTATGGATACTGTATCAATCCTGCCCATGAAATACTCGCATAATTGCTGGGCGATATACACCGACCTGTGCTGCCCGCCCGTGCAGCCAATGGATATTGTCAGATAGTAGCGGTTTTGTTGCTCGAATTTCGGTATCCAGGTTTGTAAGAAGTCTCGAATATAATCGAGCATCTGCTCCACTTCCACACTGTTATTCAGGAAATCCATGACTTCTGCATCGAGGCCGTTTAACGGGCGCAGGTGATGTTCCCAGTGCGGATTGGGCAGGCAGCGTACATCAAACATGAAGTCAGAGTCAGTCGGTGTGCCGTGTTTGAAGCCGAATGACTGAAACAGTACGGACAGGCTGTCTTTTTTCTCGCGTCTTACTATCCGCTCTTTGACCAGTTCGCGTAGTTGATGAATATTGGTGAACGTGGTGTCGATATAAAGATCGGATCCGGCGGCGATGTCGCTGAGCAGGTTTCTTTCGGCTTCAATGGCATCCGCCAGCGGCAGTCCTTTTCGTGTGAGCGGATGTCGCCGGCGTGTATCACTATAGCGTTTTATCAGGGTGGCCGGTTCGGCTTGCAGATAGATCACCTCGATATTGATGTCCAGTTCTCGCAGAGGCCTGATGATCTCAGAGAAGCGTCTCAGGTCATGAGATGCGCTGCGTGCATCTATGCCTACGGCGATGTTGTCGTGATGCTCGATGGTCCTGCTTATTACGCGTTGTACAAATTCGGACAATAAACCCAGTGGCAGGTTGTCGACGCAATAATAGTCTTCATCTTCGAGTGTGTGCAGAGCTACAGTTTTGCCGGAGCCCGAAAGTCCGCTGATGATTGTCAGGTTCATTGAAAACTATGTTGATTGATTGTTAATGGCTATTTGCTGCAGACCGATGAATTTTTGTGTCGAATTATTTCCGGAGATGCTTAATATGTGGTTTCGAACGGCTGCTTCTACCAGCACTTCGATATTCCTTCCCGGCGCCACAGGTATCAGTATCTGTGGGATGTCGATCCCCATGATTGTGCGTGTTTTTCTTTCACCCTGCAGTCGGTCCAGCTGTGCGTATTCCTTTTCGCTGAGTCGCTTGAGATGGGTAATCAGTTTAAGGTACTTATGTAGTTTAAGCGCATTATCGCCATACATGTCGCGTATGTTCAATACGCCGAGTCCCCGTACTTCCATGAAATCCTTGAGAACGCTGGGGCTTCTACCTTCAAGGATGTCAGGTCCTGTGCGGGTAAACTCGGGCGCGTCATCGGCAATCAGGCGGTGTCCTCTGGATATCAGTGCGAGTGCGAGTTCGCTTTTACCAACACTGCTTTCGCCGGTTATGAGTACACCTGTGCCAAGAACTTCCATGAAAACGCCATGCACAACCTCTTTCTCGGAGAAAATGTTGTGCAGATAAAAGCGTGCAATATCAATCACTTCGTTGCTTTCCGTTATGCAGCTTAACAATGGTATGTGATATTTATTTGCGTGATCGATCAGCATATCGGGTACAGGTATGCCGTCAGCCATGATGATGGCCACAGGCCTGGCGGAAAAGATTTCATGCAACATATTGTTGCGAAAGTTATCTTCCAGGTTTTGCAGGTATTCGCATTCGGTTTTGCCAATGACCTGGATAAGATTTTTATGGACTACATTAACGTGCCCGACCAGGGTTGCATGCTGGCTGGCGCTGATTTCGTGGAGTGGCTGATCAGTGTTCTCCTGCCCGGCTATCCAGTCAAATTCAATCTGGTTTGACAGGTTGACCAGGATGGATTCGGCAGACAGGACTTCGGTCATGATGCCTGGCTTGTAACTTGCCAGCCTGTAAGCCTGTCGTATAGTTCTTTGGATGTTTTCGATGATCGAAGATTATGGCACAGGGCTTCATCACTGAAGCGACTGGCGAGATTGGAGAGGATCTCCAGGTGCTCATCCGTATAGTGTTCCGGCACCATGAGCGCAAATAACAGGTCAGTGGGTTCACTGTCAGGGCTGTCGAAGTCGATGCCGTGTTCAAGCTTGATGAACGCACCAATGGCCTTATCACTGCCACTGGTGCGAGCATGAGGTATAGCAACGCCATGTCCCAGGCTGGTAGAGCCCAGTTTTTCCCGCTCGGTCAGGTGCTGGAATGTATCGAAAGCGTCCGCAGTCGCAGACTGTTTCGCAAGCAACTCAGCGAGAAGTTCAAGGGCTCTCTTTTTGCTGCTGACATCAGCATTGCAAACAACGGAGTCCTTGCTGATTAGCTGTGCTAGATTCATCAGACCTGTGGTATTTCGCTCGGTTTGTGATGCAGGTGGTTCTTGAGTTTTTCCTTGTGTTTCTTGACCTGGCGATCAAGCTTGTCAACAAGTGAGTCTATAGCTGCATACATTTCTGCTTCACTGGCTTCTGCAAAAATATCATTGCCGCTCATGTGCACGGTGGCTTCAGCCTTGTGATTCAGTTTTTCGAGAGTCAGTATGACATGGGTATTGCTGACCTTATCAAAATGACGTTCTAACCTTCCCATTTTTTCATTGACATAGTTTCTTAAAGAATCTGTGATATCAACATGGTGACCAGTCAGATTAATTTGCATATTTCTCTCCGCTATTGTCCTCAAACAAGACGCTTTCTCTCATTCGAGGGTGGAATGGACATCGCTTCCCTGTATTTTGCCACAGTTCGGCGAGCAACATTAATGCCTTCCTTGACCAGAAAGGCAGAAATCTTGTTATCGCTCATCGGTTTCCTCGGATTCTCGTTTTCAATGAGCTTTTTCACCATGGCACGGATAGCTGTGGCGGAACATTCGCCGCCATCCGCCGTACTGACATGGCTGGAAAAAAAGAATTTGAATTCAAATACACCGCGGGGTGTATGCATGTATTTTTGAGTGGTAACCCGGGAAATGGTGGATTCGTGCATGTCGAGTTCTTCTGCAATATCACGCAATACCATCGGTTTCATGCCTTCGTCGCCATATTCGAGAAACAGGCGCTGGCGATCAACAATGGCCTTGCCGACACGAAGTAAGGTATCACTGCGGCTTTGCAGGCTTTTCAGGAACCAGCGAGCTTCCTGCATGCTGTTTCTCAAGTAGCTGCTGTCTTTGCCGCGACCTGACTTTTTGACATATCCGGCATAAAGCGGGTTGATTCTTATTTTGGGCGCAGATTCCGGGTTCAGGGAGATGATCCATTCGCCATTAACCTTGCGAACAAATATGTCAGGAATGATGTATTCGGCCCGATTCGGAGAGATGGTGGAACCGGGTTTTGGGTTCAATGACTGAATGAATGTTATCAGCTCCTGCAGCTTTTCTTCCGACAGGCGGGTTGATTTGAGCAGGCGTGCATAATCACGGCTGCCGATTTGTTCAAGATGATCGCGTATCAGCATACGTACATCGGCGAGTCCGGCCGTGCTTTTGTCGAATTGTCCAAGCTGCAGCAGCAGGCATTCCTTCAGGTCACGCGCGCCCACGCCCAGCGGGTCAAAGTGTTGAATCAGGTGAAGTACTGCTTCAACCTCGTCGAGCTCAATATCGAGTTCATCAACCAGTCCCGCATGGATTTCTTCCACGCTTTCCGTGAGATAGCCGTCATCATTGATTGCGTCGATTATGGCGATGCCGATAGCGAAGTCGGTATCACTGGTAGACATGTTTCTGAGCTGCCAGAGCAGATGTTCTGCAAGTGTGTCGCCCTCTATGCTCTGGTTTTCAAGATAATCGCCGATATTTTCACCGCTGATCTGCGTTGCATTGCTGATACCCGCGGTTGCAATATCGTAAATATCTTCCCATTCGCTGTCGACAGGCAGTTCATCGGGCAGGTCCTGGGTTCTCTCCAGGTCCAGCTGCTCATCCTGCTGGTGGAGTTCAGATTCACTCTTGTGTTGCTGTTCCCGTTCGTTGCCGCTGCTGGTGCTTTCTTCTTCTATCTCCAGCATCGGATTTTCTTCCAGTGTCTGCTGGATTTCTGTCTGAAGATCCATAGTCGACAATTGCAGCAGGCGGATTGCCTGTTGCAGTTGGGGCGTCATCGTCAGATGCTGGCCGAGTTTGAGCTGAAGGGATGGTTTCATACTGAGTGTCAGAGGTGGGCTTAACCGATCCCTTAGAGCTTTCCTTGATGAATTTCAGGAACACCCTGTGGATTTGTTATGCCCCGATCCGTTTCCGGGCTTGTCTCCTGTATCTATTTGGTTGTGTAAAGCGTTCTATATACCTATTTATAGTCGAAAATCGTGGCCTAGATAGACTTCACGCACTTGATCATTTTCGAGAATCTGATCAGGCTGACCATGAGCGATAATCTTACCATCGCTTAATATGTAGGCACGATGGCATATACCCAGGGTTTCACGTACATTATGGTCGGTTATAAGGATGCCGATATTGAGACTGATCAAGTGTTCAATGCTTTTCTGGATGTCGATCACCGAGATGGGGTCAACACCGGCAAAAGGCTCGTCCAGCAGGATAAACGCCGGCTTCGAGGCGAGCGCACGTGCGATTTCTACGCGCCTGCGTTCACCGCCGGAGAGGCTCATGCCAATACTTTCACGAATATGCTCGATCTGCAGTTCTTCGAGCAGCAACTGTAGCTGCTCTTCACGTTCCTGTCTGCTGATTTTTTGTGCTTCCAGGATGGCCATAATGTTGTCTTCGACCGACAGTTTCCTGAAAACCGAGGCTTCCTGGGGCAGGTAACCGACACCGCGCTGGGCGCGCGCATGCAGGGGCAGGTGGGTGATGTCCTCGCCGTCCAGAAAGATATGGCCTTCGTCAGCCCTTACCAGGCCAACCATCATGTAAAAGCAGGTGGTCTTGCCAGCACCATTTGGGCCCAGTAAGCCGACAACTTCACCGCTGTTGACACCGAGAGAAGCATCGTTCACGACCGTACGCGATTTATAGCGCTTGACCAGGTTTTCAGCGTTCAGTTCAGGCATGGTTTACTGCTTTTTGATACTTTCTGGCGTGATAGTGATATTGACGCGCTTGTTCGCGTTATCATCACCGGCGATAACGACCTCTTTGATGGTGTCGTAAATGATCTGGTCGCTCTCCATAACAGAACCTGCCTGTTCCAGACGCGCCTTATCACTCAGGATAAGCCTGTTTTCTTCGGCCTGGTATTCCATTTGCATGCTTTGAGCGTTTATATATTTACCGCCTTCCGATAACTGGCGGTAGGTTGCTGGCGAGCCGGTGACGGTTATATTTTTAAGCACCTTGTTCTTCTGTATCGCGATTACCTTGTCACCCTTCAGCTCAATATCGTTTTGAGTCACGCGAACATTGCCTTTGTATTGACTGATGCCGCTCTTAATTTCGTATTTCATGTAATCGGCGTAAATATTTATCGGGGCGTTTGATACGGCGGCTGCCGGGTTTTGCTCGGCG
>Ga0316193_10000198_pt1 | contig 34769 bp, 34 predicted proteins | sample MerIslsedime2_MG_FD_207735 | JGI IMG/M metagenome (GOLD analysis project Ga0316193, IMG submission 207735) | Coastal sediment microbial communities from Maine, United States - Merrow Island sediment 2 | ecosystem: Environmental > Aquatic > Marine > Coastal > Sediment | place: USA: Maine... | reverse complement strand
TGCAATGGCAGATCTTCGAACAGGATTCGGCCATCGGCAGTCACGAGGAAGATCGGCGGATCTTCCGCAGCATTCTGTCGGTGCTGTATGCCGCGCGGCGCAAGAACCCTCTGTCGGGCGGCATGGGGTCCATCGACCTCGAGAAGATTCTGGGTGTTCCGAGAGAGCACCTGGAGTTCCCGTCCTGGTACCTGAAGAAGAAGGGGTGGGTAGAGGTACTCGATTCCGGTCAATACGCGATCACCATCGATGGAATCGATATGGTCAGTGCGGAAGATGTCTCCATGCCGAACGATCGCCTGCTGGCTGAAGCACCGATGGCTGAGGAAGACGCGGCATAGGGGGAATGGCTGTCCCCGTCTCCATGTAATGCCTCTTTCCGTTACGCCGATCGGGCACGACATTGAACGGATGTGTGGGTTCATATTTCGCCGCGTCGCGGTGCTGCTTCTCGTTCTGTCCGCGATTCCGGTAGCGGGTCAGGCCCAGCACGCCCAGACTTCAACGGGAACTCTCACTCTCCCAGCTGCTTCCCTTTCGGTCGACGAACTCGCATTTGTCGGCGCAATCCCGTTTGACACCACTCCTGTTCCCGGCAACGCTCACGGGGACACGCTATCACAGAAATTGGAGTGGGCCGATCAGCCCCCGAATGTTCCGCGGGCGCTTGGTGGGATCGCGGTCACCAACGTCCTCGCGATCGGCATCAACGTGCTGTGGCGGGATGAGCCATCTACGCATCCCGGGTCGTGGTGGGACAACATCCAGGGTGGCTGGGAATGGGACACGAATCCAATCCGGGTCAACTCGTTCGAGCACCCGTGGGCGGGGGCGGCGTACTACAATGTGGCCCGGGCGAATGGGCTGTCCTTCTACGCGGCGCTTCCGGCCACTGCGGCGGGGAGTCTGATGTGGGAGCTGTTCGGCGAACCGAGGCCGCCAGCCACGAACGACGTCCTCACGACGACACTGGGCGGTGTCGCGCTCGGGGAGCCGTTGCGCCGCATGTCGCTCATCGTCCTCGACAACCAGGCTTCCGGATTCAACCGGTTCTGGCGTGAGGCAGTGGTATTCGTATTCAACCCTGGTCTCGGACTCGACCGCCTGTCACGCGGCCAGTTGTGGAGTACGGGAGCCAACCCCCCTGACCGCCGTCCACAGGCGCTCGCGGCCCAGGTCGAGATGGGAGCGGTGCGGCTGACCCCGGCCGGTGGATCTCCTGCGCAACCGGCGGATGCGGCGATTCTAAGGTTCGGGCTGCAATACGGAGATCCATTCGACGGAGAGAGGATCACCCCCTTCTCTTCATTTTCCGGCACAATGGAGATGTCGAGCCTGTCGGCGGTTCTCACGCAGCTCGGGGCGCGTGGGATCATCACCGCGATCGGTCAGAAGGATGGACCGACCGACAGGGTGGTCGGCGTATTCCTCGACTTCGACTATCGTTGGGACGGACGAGTTGGCTTTGCCGAACAGAGCATCGGGCTCGGCCTTCTGTCCCGGTTCGGCAACGAGCGCTGGCGTGTGAAGACTGACCTGAGCGCCGAGGCAGTGCCCCTGCTCGCGAGTACTGACCGCTGGTCGACGCCGGCGACCGGTCGCTACTACGAATTCGGCAGCGGGCTGGGTGGCAGGGCGGTCGCGCAGCTCGAACACCACGGCAGGCGTCTGGTCTACGGAAGCCTCCGCGCGTACTGGTCGGCTACTCTGAACGGCGCGTCGAGCAGCAAGCTGATTCAGATCGCGGAGATCGAGGCTCGCACTCCGCCGCTCGGTCCCCTCTCGCTCGGAGCGAATTACCGGCTGTATCGGCAGAGCAGCCGGTATGACGACCGACGGACAGGCAACGAATCCATGTCCAGTTTCTCGATCTTCCTGTCCTCGGGAGGTTGAGCGTTTCCGGACCCGAAATCCCCGACCGGCTTCGAGATGAGTACGACGACTGGTCGTGGCAGCTCGCGTGGCAGTGGCCCCCGAATACCGCCACCTGGCAGCTGGTCAGTCCAACCGAGGAGGTCCGCTTCCTGAAACTGGCCCGACACGGCTGGACCCCCAGTATCTCCGACGAGGCTGCCCGGATGAAATGGGCTCGGGACCACCTGCCGGTGCCTATGGTCGTCGACCAGCAGCGGGACGAATCCGTGGAGTGGCTGATCACTACGGGTCTCGAAGGAAGGAACGCGACAGACTCCGGTCTGCAATCCGATCCGGACCGGTTGGTGTGCATCCTGGCGCGGGGATTAAGTCGATTCCACGCGGCCCCGGTCGCCGCGTGCCCGTTCGATTTTGGCATCCGCACAGCTCTGAATGTCGCCCGGGATCGACTGGAGCGCGGAGTCATAGATCCTGTCGAGGGATTCCATTCCGAGCATTCCAGTCTGACTGCGGCAGAGGCCGTCGCCGCACTTGAGCGCAGCCGTCCTGCCAATGAGGATCTGGTGGTCTGCCACGGGGACTACTGTCCGCCCAACGTCCTGATCGCGGGCAATCGGGTCACGGGTTACGTGGACCTGGGCGAACTCGGTGTGGCGGATCGGTGGTGGGACCTGGCAGTGGCGACCTGGAGTGTCACCTGGAATCTCGGACCGGGATACGAGGATCTGTTCCTTTCGGAGTATGGAGCGGAACTGGATCGGGGACGGCTCGCATTCTACCGACTGCTCTATGACGTCGTGTCGTAGCCCGACGACGCTTCCTCAGATCCGAGGTCTTCGGCGGCCGAAGCGAGTTCCGTCGCGAGTCTGTCGGCTCTTCGGGCGGTGTCTCGCGCGGCCAGCTCCCAGATTCCGCGGCCGACCGCAGCTCCGAGAACGCCACCTCCTACCGCCAGAGCAACGAGGGGCACCCCGAACACCCCCAGCGGCGCCGCGACTGATGCAGCGAGAGTCAATCCCATGGCACCGGGGAGCAGATGCAGCAGCGGCCTGATATGCTCGGGATATCGGTCTGCCACATCGATGCGGGTCGGTCCATCCTGCTGGCTGATCGAGATGTCGGTCGTGACCTGTGCGCTCGTCGAAACCCAGTTCACCCGGCCCAGTGCCTCGCTGACTATGCCCTTACGGCGGAGCCGATTCTCGACGAGTCGCAGCAGGAGTTCGATGTCCGCGTCTGACAGGTGCCGGCTCAGAAGCCGTACGGACCGGCTGACGGCAGGAGGCCCCAGCCAGCCAGGTGACTTGCGGGGTCCGTGCAGGGCCAGGTCCGCTGCGGCGGACTCGATGAGTTCGGGACGGATGCCAGCCTCCTGAGCGACATCGCGAAGCTCCGAGAGTGAAAGGCTCTGTGCGAGCCCCCGTTGCGGCAGCCCGGCTCTCTCCAGCTCGACGGCATGACGCAGGATCGCGTCGATTTCGTGTTCCGTAAATCTTCTCTCTCGATCTTCCATCCGCTCAGGCGTCCTGCCGGGTGAAATGGGGTCGTACGCGCTGATCGGACAAGATACGTCCGGATGTACCTGGCAGTAACAACGGCAACCCACCTCGTTCATACGACCGCGTTCTGCTAGCTTCGAGTTCAAGATTCGGGCGTACCGACCTGAAGCACTCTACCAAGGACGAGCCGATCGATGATGACAGCGGCGGCAGCACTCGAACGTCTGCGCGAAGGGAATCGGCGATTCGTCTCACGAGGGCCAGGCCGTGAAGCGTACCAGGGCCGCGCGCCCGGGCCCGAGTTGTCCGGACGACAGGAGCCATGTGCAATCATTCTCGGCTGTTCCGACTCGCGGGTGCCGGCGGAAATCGTGTTCGACCAGGGACTCGGCGACCTGTTCGTCATCCGCGTGGCCGGGAACATCGTTGCCCCGTCTCTGGTCGGCAGCGCAGAGTTCGCTGCGGAGCAGTTTGGCACCCGGCTCGTGGTGGTCCTGGGGCATTCGGAGTGTGGCGCGATCCTCGCCGCGCTGGAGGCGATAAAGCGCCCGATTGAGAACCAGTCGCCCAACCTCCAATCGATCATAGACCGGGTTCTTCCTGTCGTCGCGGAGACGGTGAGGAACGGACAGGGTCTCGAGCCTGAAGACCTGGTCCGAGATGCGGTTCGCAGGAATGTGAGAGCATCGGTAGAACACCTTCGACACGATTCGCAAATCCTCGCTGGACTGATCGAAACGGATGGTCTGCTGGTGGTCGGCGCCGAGTACTCGATCGACACGGGAGAGGTCGAATTCCTCGACGAAATAGGTATCACGTGAAGCGATGTGCGCTGTTACTCCTGTTGTCTCTGGCGGCTTGTTCGACCGGGCAGGATGCGGAGTCGGACCTCGTCGCGATTGATGTGCTGCTGGACCCGGAACCGTCGATGGCGGCTTTTGCCGTCGCGGCAAACGCGAGGCTCAGAGAGAACTTCCCGGCTGGCTTCGCGCTCGGCGCAGACCATGCTCCACACGTCACCGTCCTGCAGCGGTTCGTCCGTGCCGACGATCTTGGCGAGGTGGCTGCCGCGGTTGAGGAGGTGATACGGCGATTGGACACCGCGGGCCTCCAGTTGACGGCTACCGGTTTCTACTTTCACCCACACGAAACTCTCGGTCTGGCGGGAATCACCGTGGCGCCGACACCCGGATTGCTCGAATTCCAGGCAGCGATCATTGCGGCGGTCCAGCCATTCAGTGTCCCGGACGGTACGGGTGCAGCGTTCGTGCAGAATCCAGACGGAGTGCCGATCAGTCAGTCGACAGTCGACAACATGAATGCATTCGTATCGAAGTCCAGCGGGCAGAACTACGACCCGCATATCACGGTCGGCCTGGCAGAGCCGGCGTTTCTCGACAGTCTCGTAGGCGAGCCATTCACGCCGATTCCGTTCACTCCTGGCTCGGTAAGCATCTATCAACTCGGCGACCTGGGCACCGCCCGGATGAAACTCTGGCCGCAATACTGACCGGTCCGAAGAGTTCGCCGGTCGGGCTCTCGCGAATATCCTGACAACAGAACGGAAGTCGAGCCCATGAATCAACTTCGCATTGCCTCGTGCACGGATCTGGAAGATCGCTCTCCCGCCCATGCGCTCGTGGGCAATACCGATCTCGTGGTGATTCGCTACGACGACGAGGTGTCGGTGCTCTATGGAAGGTGTCTGCACCGCGGCGCTCTGCTGGCCGACGGCCACGTCGTGGGTGACAACCTGATCTGTGGATTGCACCTGTGGGACTACCGCGTTGATACGGGGATCAGCGAGTACAGCAACGAAGAACAGCTGTACAAGTTCTCGGCCTGGATCGACGATGGCGGGGTCTTCGTAGATGTGGACGAGATCGAGGCATGGGAGCGTTCGCATCCGCAGCCCTACAAACGTGATTCGTATCAGGGCGCGTACCAGGACGTGCACGGCGCTCCCGAGGAGCCATATGTCGGCCAGATCCGCAATCTCGCCGGCCACGGACTCGAGCAGACCGGAGCCCACGGTCCGGTAGCGTCAATGGGAGTTCCGCGTCAGCAGCTTCCGTCGTGGGATGACCTGCAGTTCGTTACGGCGCAGTTGCACCGCCTGCCCCAGCTGGATGAAGTGCCTGTCAGCACGGAACTGATCGTTGGACCGGGGGCCAGGAAGCCGCTTCGTCTGGAGATACCGATCTTCGTCTCCGACATGAGCTTCGGTGCGTTGTCGGAGGAAGCAAAGGTTGCCCTGGCGCGCGGCGCCGAGCTGGCGGGGACGGGGATCGCCTCGGGCGAGGGCGGCATGCTGCCCGACGAGCAATCCGAGAATTCGCGGTACTTCTACGAGCTCGCCTCCGGACGGTTCGGATTTTCGTGGGACAAACTCGATGTGGTCCAGGCCTTCCACTTCAAGGGCGGGCAGGGCGCAAAGACAGGCACTGGCGGGCACCTGCCGGGCGAGAAAGTGAAGGGAAAGATCGCCGAGGTACGAGGATTGAAGGAGGGGGAGCCTGCGGTGTCGCCGGCGCGATTTCCCGACTGGACGAGTCTCCACGACTACACGGATTTCGCGACTGAGGTGCGAGAGCGGACAGGCGGTATTCCGATCGGCTTCAAGCTGTCGGCGCAGCATATCGAGAAGGATCTCGACGCAGCGCTCGAGATCGGAGTGGACTACGTGATTCTCGATGGGCGCGGAGGGGGAACGGGAGCGGCGCCGCTGATCTTCCGGGACAACATTTCGGTACCGACCATGCCCGCCGTCGCACGGGCAAGGCGACACCTGGACGCGAGCGACGCCTCGCATGTCACGCTGATCGCCACGGGGGGCCTGCGTACGGCGGCCGATTTTGCCAAGGCGATGGCGCTGGGTGCCGACGGCGTAGCGATCAGCAACTCCGCGATGCAGGCGATCGGCTGCATCGCGATGCGTGCCTGTCACACGAACAGCTGTCCGGTGGGGATCGCCACGCAGAAGGAAGACCTGCGAGCCCGGCTCGCGGTAGACGAAGGGGCGAAGCGGTTGGCCCGATTCCTGGGGGCGACGACCCACCTCATGCAGACGCTCGCACGAGCGTGTGGTCACACGGACCTGCAGGGATTCGTGCTTGACGATCTGACCACGTGGAAGAAGGAAATCGCCGAACTGACCGGGGTGGAGTTCTCAGGAGTCCGAGACTCTCAGAGCCGGGCGTTGAATGGCTGACCGACACGGGGTGTCCTGGCGCCGCCTGCTCAGTGAGGCGGTCGTAATCATGGCCTCGGTGTACCTCGCCATCGTCTTCGAGGGAATGTCGGAGGACCGGGATCGAGCCACCGAAGCTGTAGACGCACTCGGCCAGCTCGTGGAGGAACTTAGAAAGGATCGTGCTGACGTTGCCGAGGTAATTGCGGAACAGGAAAACTTGAGCCGGCAGTACGTGAACCTGCGCCGCTGGTTCGAAGATCCGTCATCCATGCCAACGGACTCAGTCCAGGAAACGCTGGATCTGGTGGCATGGTCCAATCGGACCATGTTTCCTCGCGGGGCGGCGTGGACGACGATGGTTGCAGCCGGCCAGCTCAGGTACCTGGAGGATGTCGCGCTGGTGACTCGGCTGGGGGACCTCTACGAGAACGTGAATCCCCGCATCGAGTACAATGGCGCCGCCTACGACGAGAATCTGATGGCTGTGATGCGTGAGTCCGTTCCCACGGTGTGGGATTTCGAAGCCAGCGGGCTGGTGACGGGTGATCCGGAGGCGGTCGCCATGGTCCAGGGACAATTGCGATTCCTCCACGTGGCATTCAACGGCTGGTATCTGTGGTATCTCGCTCAGTACGCTGAGCAGCTCGACGGTCTGATCCTGGACGTCGAAGCCTACCTCGATGCCCGAGATGGACTGGAGGGCTCAAGGCAGGGAGGCTAGGACCTGACGCGCGAACGTCGCCGAAGAAAACCACCGAATGAACTGCGAATGGCGTTAGCAGGTCCGGGATGTTCCTGGAATGCCGGCGGTGCGAGTCCTGGTTCCGGGAGTACGGGGCTGTTGCTCGAACCGTTCGGGCGCGCAGCCCGCTCGGCCTCCAGCTGTCTGGCCTCGAGAACCTGGATTCGCTGGTACAGGTCCTTTTCTACTCTCTCCTGAGCCTGGATCTCCAGCAGGATCGACTCGAATTCGACCTTGCCCTGGGCGATCAGCCGTTCAGCCTCCTCCTCGGCTCGTTTGACGAGCTCACGCGCCTGGATCCGGGCCTCTCGCATCAACCTGCCCGTGTCCCCCTGCTCCGCGAGTTCGTGCAGCTTCACCTGCGACTGAATCGACTCGAGTTCGGCCCTGGCCCTTGCGGCAATCTGCCCGGCCTCGTCTTCTGCCTGCGCCACGAGATCGTTGGCGTGAGCCCGCGCCTCCGCTTCGGTCTGCTCCACAAACTCACGAGCCTGACCCAGGGCATCTTCCTCGGCTTGCGCGACGAGTTCACTCGCCTGCTGCTGAGCGTTCTCCTCGGCCTGCGCGAGGATTTCTTTGGCCCTGGCTTGTGCTTCCGCCTCGGCCTCAGCCAGGATCTCGCGAGCCTGCCGTTGCGATTTCTGGATACTCGCCTCTGCTTCTGCGACCTCGCGCTCGGTCATGTGTCGCGTGTGGCTCGTAGCCATCAGGCGGGCGAGTTCCTGTTCGGCCCTGCCGCGCGCGGTCTCGAGCTCCTTGACCCTGTTCTTCAGTTTCTGCTCGGCCGCTTCGCGATCACGCAGGTCGACAAGAGCCGCCTCCAGGGCACGCTCGAGCTTGTCTCGCTCCCTCGAGTCGGGCCCGCCGGACGGCGTCTGCCCGGGTGATCGCTCGTTGACCATGCCGCGCAAGGTCTGATACTGCTTTTCGACCTTCTCGGCCCTGACCTGCAGCTCCTCCGAGCGAATCGCGAGCTCCTTCCGCTCGCGCTCCAGTTCATTCCGCTCCGATTCGCGGTCTTTGATGGCCTCGCGCAACTCGTCAAAGGTCCGATTCTTCCTCCGGGTCTGATCGACCGCGATTGGTCCCAGGAGGAAGGCGCTGCCGAACACCGCGGAAAGTGCGAGCAGCTCAGACGAGAATATTGCCGCGGCGATGGCGGCCAGAAAGACGATTGCCGTGACAGCTACGACCAGTGCCGTGCCGTGTTCGACGGCACCACGGTTTCGGGAGTCCGGGTCATGTGGATTGACCTCGAACGCACCATCGTCTGTGTACCAGGCCCACAGTTGGCCGAAACGTGAGAAGTCCATGCCTCCGCACGATACATATTCCGCACCAGATTGTAAGTCCCTGTGAGCGCGACATCTGTGCGAATACCGTCAGGTGTGGTGTTGTCGCTCATCCACAGGCTGGGCCGAAATCGAACAGGTCAAAGCGTCAGAGATGGCCCGTCAGATCCTGACGACCGCCGGCCGCTGAAACCGGTTGTAGAGCCAAGCAAAGACCGCGCCGCAGCTTGCACACGGGGTCGCGTTCAGATCCCCGCCAGCGCCGCTTCGAAGTCGGCTATCAGATCCGCGGTCCCCTCGATCCCGACGGAAACGCGAATCAACCCATCCGACACGCCGACTTCGGCTCGTTCCTCCCGGGTCAGGCCGGCGTGCGAGGTGGCTGCCGGACGTGTGATCAGCGACTCCACGCCGCCGAGGCTCGGGGCCACGATCGGAATCGTGACGGCTTCCTCGAATCGCTTCGCCGCCGCTTCTCCGCCAGCGAGTTGGAAGCTCATCATTCCGCCGAAACCGTCAAACAGTTTGGTCGCCCGCTCGTGCCCGGAGTTGGAGGAGAGGCCGGGATAATTGACGCGGGTTACGGCCGGGTGCGCCTCCAGGAATCGAGCGAGGGCAAGTGCGCTCTCGTTCTGCTGGCGGACTCGCACACCCAGCGTCTTCAGGCCGCGGTGCAGGAGAAAGCAGGCGTGAGCATCGAGGGACCCGCCAAGGAAGCTCATCATCTTCTTCACCCGGCCAACCAGCTCGGCCCGCCCGATTACGGCGCCGCACACGATGTCCGAGTGACCGTTCAAGAACTTCGTGCCGCTATGCAGCGACAGATCGAAGCCGATCTCGGCCGGACGGAAATTGACCGGGCTCGCGAATGTGTTGTCGATCACCGAGATCAGGTCGTGTTCACGAGCGAAGGCGACGACTGTTTCGAGGTCGGCAACCTGGACGAGCGGGTTCGTGATCGATTCGACGTAAATCATCCGCGTCTCCGGACGCAGAGCTTCGGTCCAGGTCTCCGGGCGCTCCGCGTCCACGAAGTCGCACGACAGGCCGTGGCGTTCGAATTCCCGCCGGGCGTAGTCGTAGGTGCCCCCGTACAGGCAGTCCTGGAATATCACGTGATCGCCGGCCGAGAGCAGGGAATGGAATATCGTGGTGATGGCGGCCATCCCGCTGGTGGTGACCACGGCCGCCTCAGCGCTTTCCAGAACAGCCAGTTTGGCGGCCAGGACCGTGTGGTTCGGCGAGTTGCTGAGACGCATGTACTTGATGTCGTGGTAGCCCTCGCCTTCGACGGACTCGAAATTGGCGGACTGAAATATCGGCAGCGCCACGGCACCCTCGATGCCGGGCCGGATCTCGCCGGAGTGGATGAGCTGCGTGTCGATAGATATCTCGCGCTTCGTCATTCGGATTCCTCCAGGACAGTTGGCTAACACAGATGCGCCAGAGTAGTCGGTCCGGGTAGTCCCGGTCCAGCCATGTCCGCCGCTGTGCGACGCAGTGCCCGGGAAGTCGTATCTTGAACCGCCTATGCGCACGGATGGAATACTACCGATTCTGGCTCTGACGTTCGGAGTGGTCGCCGCGCTGACAGGCGTTGGACTGATTGGCTCCTATGTCTGGTGGGCCGTGGTCGCCCGGTGGGGAGCGGCGGACCAGTCGCTGCTGTTCTGGTATCTCCCATTCCTGTTGTTCGGACTGGGAGGTATCGTCTACGGATCGACGGCGGGCGCCTGGGGGCTGAGCCGTCTACGGAGCAGGGATCGAGGGGCTGAATGAAACTCGCCCGCGCGGCTTCCAGGCTCGTTCTCGGAGTCGCTTCCTGCCTCGCCTGCTCATCGCCCGAACCGGAACTGCCGACCAACGTCGTACTGATCGTCATCGACGATCTGGGCTGGACGGATACCGGTGTGTACGGAAGCACGTTCTACGAGACGCCGAACATCGATGCCCTGGCCGCCGGTGGAGCGCGGTTCACCCAGTTCTACACGGCGAGCCCCGTGTGTTCTCCGACCCGTGCCAGCCTGATGACGGGGCGGCACCCGGCCCGGTTGGATCTTACGAATTGGATCGGCGGCGAGCAGAACGGGCTGCTGACGCAGGCCGAGTACATCCGGCAGCTTCCCCATGAACAGGTGACGATCGGGGAGGCGTTCGCGGAGCAGGGCTACTCGACCGGCTACATCGGCAAATGGCACCTTGGAAGGGCAGGGTATCTGCCGGATACGCAAGGGTTCGAATTCACTGCAGCGGTCAACGAAGCCGGTCAACCAGGCTCGTATTTTCCGCCGTATGAGAATCCGGACTGGCCGATCACCGACGTGCCGGACCTTGCAGGTGATCCGCAGGATTCCTACCTCACGGACCGCCTGATCGATGCAGCGTTACAGTTCATCGAGACGAATCGAGATCGGCCGTTCTTCCTGGTGCTGTCGCACTATGCCGTTCACACACCGCTGCAGGCACCGTCCGAGGCCGTGCAGAGATACGAACAGCAGGCGGCATTCCTCGGACCGGACAGGGACGAGAATTACGAGCCGGAACGTGAATCCAGCACGAAGCTGCGCCAGGACCACCCGACATACGCCGCGATGGTGGAAAGCACGGACCTGAGCGTGGGCCGAATCCTCGTCGGGCTGGCCGACCTCGGACTCGACGCCCGCACAGTGGTCGTGTTCGTGTCAGACAACGGGGGGCTCAGCACCCTGACGCGCCGGGGATTCAACCAGGCGACCGCGAACGCCCCGCTGCGGGCGGGGAAAGGCTGGCTGTATGACGGCGGTATCCGGGTACCGCTGATCGTTCGCTGGCCGGGCAGGATCAAGCCGGGGACCGTGGTCGATAGCCCGGCGATGAGCATGGACCTGTTTCCGACTTTGCTGGACATGGCGGATCTCCCGACGCGGCCCGACCAGCATGTAGACGGCACGAGCCTGACTGGCGCCATGACCGCCCGCACCGGTGCCCGAGAGGCCCTGTACTGGCACTTCCCGCACTACCACGGCTCGGGCAACCGTCCGGGAGGGGCGATCCGGGCCGGAAACCTGAAGCTGGTGGAGTGGTTCGAGGACGGGTCCGTGGAGCTCTACGACCTGTCGGACGATATTTCGGAACGCCGTGACCTGTCCGTCGACCGTCCGGCCGACACGGCCAGGCTGCTCGGGGCGCTGCGGGCCTGGCGACAGGAAGTCGGCGCCAACATGCCGACCGAGCGCTGAACTCCAGGCCGAGCGGAGTCTGACGCGGCGACCGCGGATCTCAACGCAGTCCGCGGACCGCATCTCCCCGGATTTCGAGTACTTCGGGCCGGCCACCGTAGTGCTCGGCCATGCCCACGTCGATGCACCAAACGCGGCCGCCGCAGTAGGCCGTAATGCCGGCATCCTGCACCGTGTGCCCGACCACCAGGCGTTCCACGTCCAGCCGATCGAGCACCGAAGCGAGTGTATCGCAGGCTGCGAGGTCCGGGGCGTCTGAGTACAGCCGATTCCACACCGGGCTTCGCTCACCCCGAATCCACTCCGGCTGGGGGGCGTCGTTCCTGAGCCACGCCTGGATCTCGGCGTTCATCCGGTCCAGGCCCAGGTCCACGTGCTCCGGCAGGACGCTTCCGTGGGTGAACAGCGTGTTCCCGAGAATCAGGAAGGTGCTTCGCTCCGCAAGGAGAAGGGCGAACTCGCCGCCGGGCCTCAGGGCCTGCGCCCGGGCTCGCTGCTCTGGTTCCAGTGTCGCGAGAACGGAGTCGATCGTCTCGACGACCGTGACGTCCTCGAAATCGGCGTAACCGCCGTCCGTGACGTAGCGGTAGTCGTAGTAGGCGTTCATCAGTTCGTGGTTGCCGTTCAGCGCGTAGACCGCGCCGCCGACTGCCGCTGCCTCGTCTTCCAGCCGCTCGAGGAGCCGGATGATCGCTTCCTCGTCGTCCCCCCTGTCGAGCACATCCCCCGTCTGCACGACCACGAGATCTGCACCGATCCATCGGTCCAGCGAGTCGATCGCTCCGGCGAGACGAAGGGCAGTCCTGGTGGCGTCGAGGTCTCCGTGCAGATCACCGATCGCAATGATGCGGGCGGGCCCGATCGGTTCGGCGGGAGTGTCGTCGGCTACCGGCGGACCGGCACAGGCGCAGAGGACGAGCACGACCAGCACGGCAATCCGGTTCGCCCCGAGGACGACCTCTGAATGGAGTGTCACCGGTTCACCACCGGGATCCGGATGTGGGAAGGATATGTGGCCGAATGGTGCACCCTGTTGTTGGCCACCAGGCCCACCGACTCGTCGTAGTTTCTGCCGCCCGTGTTCAGATTCCTCGTGAAGCGCGGGAAGTTGGAACTCGATACTTCGATCCGCAGACTATGACCGGGGGCAAAATAGTTGGAGGTGGACATCGGGCTCACCTCGAGCTCGTATACCTGGCCGGGTTCCATGAACACCTGTCGATCGTAGCCCTCCCGGTACCGCGCTCGCTGGATCGTCTCATCCAGATTGAAGGCCCGGCCGTCCGGGTACACGTCGAGCAGCTTAACCGTGAAATCGGTGTCCCGCGCGTCGGACGACACGTGGAGGGTGATTCCGATCGTGCCGCTCACCTCGAGACCGTCGGCAAACGGTTCGGTCGTGTACACGAGGATGTCCTGTCGCGAGGCTTCGAGTTCCTGCTGGTCGAACGAGCCGGCATCGATCGCGCCTCCCGTGCAGCAGACGTTTCCGCCGTGAGATCTCACCGGGTCCATCGGGTCGTAGGCGAAGCCGTCGGCGACTTCTTCTGGCCCTGGAACGCTTGTGGTCAGAATGCCGTCGCCGTTCAAAGTGTTCGCGCTCCCGTCCGAGTCCAGGTGCAAGTTCAGGATCTCGACTCCCTCGGGTGGCCAGGTGGCGGATGTGCTCCACTCGTCGGCGCCCATCGTGTAGTAGCGCACGCGGGGGAGGGAGTCTGCGATCCCGTTCGATTCACCCTTCAGCCAGTGGTCGAACCAGGCAAAGATCAACCCGCTGTAGTCCCACCGCGCATCCCCCACGGAACGCTCGCCGACTACCGTATTCTCCTCAGCCCGCGTATACGCGCAGTGCGTGACTGGAGCCACCATCGCGAACTGATTATCGCGTGTCTCGGCGTCCAGTCCGTTCGAGCGCACGTGGTTGAACAGCGCCAGGTTCGGTCCGATCGAGACGTCATACCACGACATGAACCACAGGCTGGGGACGCCGAACGGCTCGTCATCGTGGTACAGGCCGCCGCGATACCAGGCCGGGTCGTCCGGCGTGCGCTGGATCATTCGGCCGCCGGTGGCCACGGGTGCGGAATCGGCGAACACGCCCTCCGGCCCGTTCACGCTGCGCATCAGATCCTCGACCGGCAGGTGCCAGATGGCTTTCGGCCAGTCCACTCTCGGCATTTCCGGGGCGAGATCGAAGTAGCGGGCGAGTCTGGCCCGGTCGGCGTCGTCCAGGTCAGGGTCGAATTGCGGACGCTGCGTGTTCTGGACTCCATACAGCCACGAGAAGAACAACATCTGTTCGGCCCCGCCTCGGTACCAGTTCCCCTGCTCGTACCAGTCGCCGATACGTCCGACGCCGGCCCCGAATCCCTGGGGCACCATGGCGGCGTGGGCTGGATGGTCGAGTGCAGCGAGGCCCATCTGCCACTCGGCCGTGGACGAACATCCCAGGGTGCCGACCTTTCCGTTGGACCACGGCTGGTCTGCGATCCACGTCAGGGCGTCGTAGCCATCAGTCTTCGGTGGGCCCAGGATGTCCCATTCCCCCTCGGAGAAAAACTTTCCGCGCTCGTTCTGGTTCACGTAGGCGTAGCCCTGGCGTACAGCTTCGAGGGGCCGCCGGAGTCGACCCGTGTTCATTTCACGGTCGCCCCACAGATTCATGTTGTAGGGCGTCTTGACGAATATCGTCGGCACCGGGCTCCCATCGGATGTTCGCGGCCGATAGATATGTGTGGCGAGGCGGACGCCATCCCGCATCGGCATCATCACCATTTCCTCGACGATCGCTATTTCGTTAAGCTCGGCCCACAGGTCTATCTCCGGGGCTTCCGCGGCAACCGGCACCTCGCTCTGATCCTGCCTTTCGTCGGTCGACGCAGGGGAACAGGCGATGACTGTCGAGAGCACGGTCAGGACGAGTACGAGTGCGGATTGGGACAGGGTGCGCATGAGCTGGCCTCTCCAGGGAGTGATGAACCGGTACGATAGGCCGGTGGAGACCGCGTGTCGACAGGCACGGCTGACCTTGTCAGGGTGGACGCATATTCGATACTCATGGAGCCCACGCAATGCGGACTTCGCCGCACCGTTGAGGAGAATCAGTGTCAGTCTACAAGATCGTCGACGTGAACGTGAAGGACCCGGCGAAGTACGAGATCTACAAGGCGGGAGTCTCTGCGCTGATCGCGAAACACGGCGGAGAATTCCTGGTGCGTGGAGGTGAATTTGAGGTACTGGAGGGGGATTGGCTCCCGACCCGACTGGTTTTGTTTCGGTTCCCTGACAGGGAGAGCGTAAGCGCGTTGTATTCCGATCCCGATTATCAGGACCTCATGGCTCTTCGGCACAGCTCGGCCGAAACCAGGATCGTGGTAGTCGACGGCGTATGAGGTGCCGTAACTTTCGGGAATCGCCGACCGGGCGGAGTCATGCAGCCTGATCTGAGCGTACTGCGCGAAGCCGCGTCGAGCGCTCATGTCATGGCTCCCGAAGTGTCTGGCTGGTCGGTCGGGATGCACGTTCAGCATTGCTGCCTGGCGATGATCGGCGTGTGCAAAACCCTGATCGATTCCGCCCCCCCGCTTCCGGACCGTCGCTTCTCCTTGCTCACGACACTGATATTCCTGACAGGCCGGATCCCTCGGGGCCGAGCCCAGGCACCGGAACAGGTCCTGCCCGTCGCGGACGTTTCCGGAGACGAACTTGTTGCGTTGCTGGATGAGTCGGAGCAGTTGCTGGAATCTGTTCGGGCTGCCCGGGCCGACTCGTGGTTCCGGCACTTCAGGTTCGGAGTACTGGACCGTGATCAGACCCTGAGATTTATTGGAATTCACAACGGGCACCACTGGAGAATTATCTCGGATATCCTGGCCACCGAAGGAGCCGGGACGACTCCCTCGACTGAGGCGACGACATGAGAATTCTGATCGTAGGTGCCTCAGGCACTATCGGCCGGGCAGTCAAAGCAGAACTTGGCCAGCGACACGAAGTACTCACGGCGGGACGAAACTCCGGAGACATTCGACTGGACATCACGGACGGCGAATCCATCCGGGCAGCCTACGCCGATGCCGGGCCGCTGGACGCGGTCGTGTCGACGACGGGCACTGTAAGATTCGCTCCGTTCGCCGAACTGGATTCAGCAGGATACGAGGTCGGACTTCGGGACAAGCTCATGGGCCAGGTGAACCTGGTGCTGATCGGCCGCGACTCGATTTCGGATGGCGGCTCGTTCACGCTCACGACGGGAGTGCTCGACCGAGAGCCCATAGTCGCCGGCTCATCCGCGTCCATGGTGAATGGCGCAGTCAACGCGTTCGTCAGAGCCGCAGCGATCGAGATGCCGAGGAGGCAACGGATCAACGCCGTCAGCCCGGGGGTCATACAGGAAGCGATGGAGGCCTACGCGCCTTACTTTCGCGGTTTCGAATCCGTGCCTGCGGCCCGGGCCGCTCTGGCATACTCGAAGAGCGTTGAGGGTGCCCGAACAGGCACCGTGTTTCGGGTGGAATGATTGGCCCACGTCCTGGAACCGGGAGTGGGGTCGGAATCCCTGAACTGAGAGATTCGCGTGAATAGAGTGCTTTCGATGACGCTGCGGGCAGCAGCAATGCTCCTGGTCCTCACGGTCGGCTGCTCATCCTCGGACGAACTGCCCCCTGAGCAGCGGTCGAATATCGTGGTGCGCGGTGACACGACCATCGTCACCATTCCAGCGGCGTGGTCTCCTCCGACGGACAATGCGAAAGTCGAGATCGTACTCCAGGGCGACGAACTCCGAATCCCGACGGGAATGGCCCGTGCTGGCAATCGTGTGATCATCGCGGACCAGATTCAGCTCCACGTACTCGAAGATGACGGGAGCTTCGTCGCGACGACGGGCGGATTTGGAGACGCCCCCGGCGAATTCGGAACGATCATGGCGATCGGCTCCATGGGCGACACGACGATGGTCCTCGACTATCGACTTCGACGGCTGTCGTTTCACGACCTGAATGGCGACCACATGGCGAATGCACGGGTCCTTCCTGTGGCACCGTTCGTGAATCCCCGTCCGGGGGATTGGGATCTGCAGGCGTATGACGGAGGAGTTCTCTACCTGTCAGTCGAGAATCCTCGCGTTAATCGTCCCACGAGAGCCGCTATCGTGTGGGCCGACTTCTCGGGTGACAGCCTCGAGGCCGTCCGTGCGTGGGCCCACATCGACTGGATGCATGCGAACGGCACCGTGATGCCGAAGCAGTTGTTCGGCCCCCGGGCTCACGTTTCCCTCGGTTCTGACGGTTTGTACGCGTTCGGTGATGGGGTCGAGTACTGCTTCATGCTCGAGCGAGTCGGAGATCAGGCGGTTCGGAGAGTCTGCCGGGACTGGGAGCGGGTCGCCGTGTTACCCGAGGTGCGCGACCCGGGGCTGACAGTGTTCGAGCATGTCGACGAATCGGTACAACAGGACTTCACGAACGAGCTCGAGCAGATGGAGGTCGGGGAGCACTGGGTATCGTACGACCGGCTGCGGCTTGATGAGCTGGACCGGACCTGGGTTCGGCGGATCGGGCCCGAGCAGGCTGTTTCGCACCCGCACCTGTGGACGCTCGCGCCCGAGTTGCGTCCCGAATCGTTCGCGTGGGACGTGTACAGCCGGGAGGGCGATCTGCTTCGCACGGTCGTGTTCCCGAGCGGCTTCGAGCCACAACTGCTGGAAGAAGGCCAGGCGTTCGGGTTGTGGCGATTGCCGGACGGTGAGATCACGGTCGGTAAGGCGACCTGGGAATAGACTGTCCGTGAACGGTCAAACTGCCGGTCCGGGTGCACGCATGGGACCCGAGAGGGCGGAGTAGTGAACTGGCGCTCTGGCGGACGCACCCGGTGGAAACCTGATTCATGCGCCAACACGTGGAATGCGCGAAATGAAGATGATATCTACGTCCGACGCGCCTGCGCCCGCAGGTCACTATTCCCAGGCCGTCGTGCACGACGGCCTCGTATTCGTGTCCGGGCAGCTGGCCGTTGATGCGGCGACAGGGCGGAAGTTCGTCGGGACCATCGAGCAGCAGACGAAGATCGCGCTCGAGAACGTGGCCGCGATCCTCAGGGCAGCGGGTAGCGACATCGATCATGTACTCAAGACGACCGTCTACATTTCGGACATCGAGTTGTGGGGTCGGGTGAACGAGGTGTACGCCGATTTCTTTGGAGGCCACCGTCCGGCGCGGGCCGTCGTCCCGACGCGAGAGCTGCATCATGGATTGCTCGTCGAGATTGAAGCCATCGCGACGGTGCTCGCGGACTGAGCCGAGATGCTGCCGCCGAAGACCTGAGCCGGGCGCCGGAACGGAGAACGCTATGCCAGAACGCGAATCTGAGGTGTCATGACCCTGAAGTCCTGTGCGATGATTCCGGCTGCCCTGTTCCTGCTGGCCTTGCCACCAGCCACGAGCGCTCAGACTGCGTCCCCCTACCTCGTGGTACTGGGAATCGCACAGGACGGCGGTGTGCCGCAGGCTGGTTCGAACGAGCATCCCGCCTGGGATAATCCTGATCTGAAGCGGCTCGTGGTCAGCCTCGGTCTCGTCGCTCCAGCGACCGGTGAACGCTGGCTGTTCGAAGCGACACCTGATTTCCGTGAGCAGCTTTTCCTGCTCGACCAGAGCGCGCTGGTGGGTCCTGCACCCGGCCTGGATGGGATCTTCCTCACGCACGCTCACATCGGACACTACACGGGCCTCATGTTCCTCGGTCACGAATCGCTCGGCGCGATGGGCGTTCCGGTGTACGCGATGCCGCGCATGGCCGAATTCATTGCTACGAACGGCCCGTGGAGCCAGCTCGTGAAGTACGAAAACATCGTACTGAAGCAGCTCGAGGATGGAGTTCCTGTACAGCTCGGGAGCGGACTCACGGTCACTCCATTCCTGGTTCCGCACCGGCAGGAGTTCGCCGAAGTGGTTGGTTTCCGGATCGAGGGACCGAGTCGCTCCGTTCTATTCATTCCCGACATCGACAGCTGGGAGACATGGGACGAAGCAGGCACCCGTATCGAGTCGGCGATTGAAGCGGTGGACGTGGCCTACCTGGACGGGTCGTTCTTCGCGAACGGCGAGATCCCGGGTCGCGATATGACCGGATTCCCCCACCCGTTCATCGCCCGCAGCATGCAGCGGTTTGCCGGGCTTCCAGCTGCCGAGAAGGCAAAGATCAGGTTCATCCACCTGAATCACACGAACCCGGCGCTATTGGATGATGGCGAGGCCCGGAAGCAGATCGAGAGCAACGGCTTTCGCGTCGCGGCCGAAGGTGAGAAGGTCGAACTCTAATTTCCCTCTATCGGAGCCCAGGATGACGAACCGTATCGCTCTCGTCGCGGCAGGCCTGTTCGCAATCGGTTGCGCCCCCGACAACCCTGAGCCTGACACCAGTTCGGCCGAGGTAGTCTCAGCCGCCTATTTCGACAACGCCGGCCGTGAGGATCTCCTGGCCGGCGGGATTCGGATGATCCCGATTGAAACCCCGAAGGGAAGTTTCCGCGTGTGGACGAAGCGCGTGGGAAACAACCCGACGATCAAGGTCCTGCTGCTACACGGCGGGCCCGGCGTCACCCACGAGTACTTCGAGGCGTTCGATTCGTATTTCCCGGGTGCCGGAATCGAGTACTACTACTACGACCAGCTCGGCTCGTACTACTCGGACCAACCCGACGACACGGACCTGTGGGAGGTGGAGCGCTTCGTGGATGAGGTCGAGCAGGTACGCATCGCCCTGGGCCTCGGACCGGACAATTTCTATCTGCTGGGCCAGTCCTGGGGCGGCATCCTGGCCCTGGAGTACGCCCTGCAGCACCAGGACAAGCTCAAGGGTCTCATTATTTCCAACATGATGGCCAGTATACCGGCCTACAACGAGTATGCGCGCACGGTCCTGATGCCGGAGATGGACCAGGAGGCCCTGTCGGAGATCCAGGCGTACGAGGCCGCGGGAGACTATGCCAATCCCGCGTACATGGAATTGCTTGTCGAGCAGCACTATGTACACCACGTCCTGCGCATGCCGCCTGCCGATTGGCCGGATCCGGTGAACCGGGCATTCGCGCATATGAATCCGGACGTCTACGTGCTCATGCAGGGACCGAGCGAATTGGGTGCCAGTGGCCGCCTGCTGGAATGGGATCGTACGGCCGACCTGGAGCGGATCCGGGTCCCGACACTGATGATCGGTGCGCGGTATGACACTATGGATCCCGAGCATATGCAGTGGATGGCCGACGCCGTGCAGAACGGCCGCTACCTGCACTGTCCGTCAGGGAGCCACCTGACCATGTACGATGACCCCGCGACGTACTTCCCGGGGCTCATCGAGTTCATCGAGGACGTCGACGCGGGTCGGATGTAGAATCCGTGAACCCAAGCGAAGCGCTATCGTCATGAGCCGCAGCCCAACCTTTCGGATCGCTGCCGTACAGGCATCGTCCGTCTTCCTCGATCTGGATGCGACCCTGAGCAAGGCGCATGATCTCGTTCGCCAGGCGGCGAGCGAAGGGGCTCAACTGGTCGTGTTCCCGGAGGCGTTCGTCTCCGGCTATCCGGTCTGGGTGTGGTTTGCCCCGGCTGCACACACGCACCCCCTGCGAGAGGCGTACACGGCCCTCCACCGGAGCTCGATCACGATTCCCGGTCCGGAGACCGATCGACTGCGTGATCTGGCCCGGGAGACTGGCGTGACGATCGCGATCGGTGTCAACGAGAAGAACGCTCAGGGAAGCGATTCGACTCTGTTCAACACGCTGATCTACATAGGACCGGACGGATCGATCCTCGGCAGGCACCGGAAGCTGATCCCGACTACCGGAGAGCGCCTCGTATGGGGCCGGGGGGACGGCGATGATCTCGACGTGCATCAATTGCCATTCGGCCGGATCAGCGGACTGATCTGCTGGGAGAACTACATGCCGCTGGCTCGCTACACGCTGGCGGCCCGCGGAGTGCAGATCTACGTCGCCCCGACCTGGGACCACGGCGAGCCATGGTTGTCGTCGATGCGGCATGTGGCCAAGGAATGCCGGTGCTTCGTGATCAGCTGCTGCCAGGCGTTTCACGTCGACGATGTCCCCGATGGGCTTGCAGTGAAGGAGCAGTATCTCGGAGGAGTCGCCGGCTGGATCAATCCCGGTGGAAGTGTGATCGTGGATCCGGATGGGAAGGTCGTGGCGGGTCCAGTGGAAGAGGAAGAGACCATACTATTTGCCGAGATCCACCCGGATCAGCTGGTTGGACCACGCTGGCAACTCGACATCACGGGCAATTACGCGCGTCCCGACGTGTTCGAACTGAGAGTACGAGGACGCGCCTCGCCCGTCCTGGGCGAGATCGACGAAACAGACCTAGAACACCCGGGTCTGCCCTGACTCGAGATCAAGCAGCCGTTGTTTGCGCCACAGTCCGCCGCCGTATCCCGTCAGCGTGCCATCGGATCCGATCACCCGGTGGCACGGGATCATGATGGCAATGCGGTTGTCACCGTTGGCCCGCGCGACTGCGCGCACTGCGGTCGGCCTGCCGATGTTCCTCGCCAGATCTCCATAGGAGGCGGTCGTGCCATACGGGATTCGCCGGAGAGCCTGCCAGACCGTCTGCTGAAATCCGGTTCCCGGCGCTTCGAGCGGGACGCTGAACTCGCTCAACTCGCGGGCGAAATATGCTGAAAGCTCCTCTTCCGCTGCCCCGGTCACGGGATTCGAACCGGGTATCAACACGGCGCCCAGGCGGTCCCGCAGCCGCTTGAGTTGGGTCTCGAGCATACGACGGTCGATGAACTCGAGCAGACACAAGGAATCGTCCGTTCCCCCGACGAGCATCGGACCAAGCGGCGTAAGAACCCGGGTCACTCGAACGGTACGAGCGTCACGAGATTCCGTAGGTGGGGCCCCGAGCAGCTTTCGAAACGCTTCCTGGAAGCCACTCAACGAATCGTATCCCTGGGCGTAAGCGGCGCGCGACACTTCTTCCCCCTGCCGGATCCGTCCGAGCGCCTCCCCCAGACGTCGTGACCGGCTATAGGCGTGAAAAGTGATTCCATGGTGGCGCTGAAACCAGCGCCGCACTCGCTCTGGACTCAGACCTCGCTGTTCGAGGTCACGGTCAGTCCAGCGGCGCGATGGATCGGCTTCAAGCGCACGGATCAGGTCCCGAAGCCAATCCGGGGGGGTGCCTGGTGGCTCCATCGGGCGGCAGCGCAGACACGGCCTGAACCCGGCTTCGAGGGCACCCCGAGTCGAGCCGTAGAACTCGACGTTCTCGGGGCGTGGCTTGCGGGCGCTGCACGTCGGACGGCAGAAGATCCCGGTGGTCAGGACCGCAGTCCAGAATACGCCATCGAACGAAGCGTCTCCGTTGAGGAACGCTTCCAGCATTGTCGTCCGCGGAGGAAGTACCGTTTGGTTCATGAGTCCAAGATGAACTGGCCGGCGGGCACCGGCTACCGGAGAATCGGCATCGAATTCCCGCATGTCCGATGCGCCGGTGCTCAGGCGGCCCGAATCCGCGCTTGCGGTCGCGAAGCTGGACGGTCTATCGTCGCCGCGTCGAACCGGATGTACACAGAACCCACCGCGAACGATCGGACCACGCAGCGTGACGACGAATGGTGCACCGCGGGACACGGCAGTGATCTGGGACTTCGACGGGACGCTCGTCGACTCCCACCGGAAGAACCTGCAGGTGAATCGGACGATCATCGGCAGATTGACCGGGCGTCCTGCTTCGTCGTTCGAGGCCCTGTCTTCGATGCGGGCATATGGAAAGGCCGTGGCTCGCGCCAGGAACTGGAGGGAGTTCTACGCTCGGGAGTTCGACCTCCGGGACGCCGACGTGGAGCGTGCCGGTGAATTGTGGCCTGAACTGCAGAATTCCGATCAGACACCGCAGGCGCCGTTTGGTGGAGTCCGTGAAGTGCTCGACGAACTGTCCGATATTCCTCACGGAATTCTGTCCCAGAACGACAGCCTTGTGATCAATGCGTCGCTCGAGGCAAGCGAACTGTCCGGGTACTTCAAAGTCGTTCTGGGCTATGCGGAGCTCGGGCGGGAGGCTCAGAAGCCGGCTGCCGGAGGGTTGTTGCGCTGCATCGACGAGCTCGACCTGGGAGCATCTGCCCGGGTGTTCTTCATCGGAGACCACGTGACGGACACCATTTGTGCGTCCAACGCGAGGGCAGTTCTGATCAAATCTGGATCCGCGCTGGAGCTGGTCAGCGTCGGCGCGTTCTTCAGCGACTACGTCGGACAGGATGCATGGGAAGTCACTCCCGATCGTATCGCCAGGACGCCATCCGAGATCGTGGACATCGTGAGAAATGGCAGGAGCCGATGAGCGGCGCCGGCGATCGTTTCAGTGAGCAGGAGATGGCCCGTATCCTGAAAACCGCATCGGCCGATGGAACGAGTCTCCCGGTCGCCAGCTCGAAATCCGGACTCACAGTCGGAGAGATCGAGTCTATCGCCCGAGAAGCCGGCCTTGACGTGAGTGGAATCGCTGCCGCAGCCGCCCGGGTCGCGATGGATCGCTCGCGCGGCGTCCTCGGTAGCGCAGACATTCTGGTCCTGCGAAATCGGGTTCCGGGTGTCGTATCGTCACGCGACTATGGCCGGCTGGCCGATACGATAGGAGATGCCGCCGGAGATCCGGGTACGCGGAACGCCGCGTTCGGCGGCCTGGAGTGGGAGTCGTCGCCGGGGACTATGGCCAAGATGAGGGTCACGGTGACGCCCGACGTTGACTCGACAACGATTCGGGTGCACACGGACGCCTCGGCCCTGAAGGGGCTGTGCTACGTGGCCTCGACAGCTGGGGCTCTGGCTCTGGGCGGAATCACCGGAGCGATAACCGAGCCTGCTGCGGTGCTCACCGGAATTGGCATCATGGCCGGAGCCGCGTCGGTCGGAATGGCGACGGGGTGGACGGCGTGGCGCATGCAGGCCAGGCGCCTGAAGGAACGGAGCGCCGCCGTCTTCGCTGCGGTCTCGACGAGGGCCGCCGAACTGGCCCGACATGACGAGAGCGCAGCCCAGGGCGAGGAACCGCCCGGGGCGGATCAGGAAAGCAGGTAGTCGAGCACGTCGGCCGCCGTGTAGGACGTCCGACCGTTGAGGAACAGGCCCAAATTCTCCAGATCGTCCCCGCTCGTGAGGAGAGGTTTCTCCGGAGCCTCCCCATTGCGCAACTGACCGCGGTCGAGGTTCGACATCAGCGCGTTACACAGACATTTCCTGCCGACCGTGTCCGCTTCGAGGCCGCCCTTCTTCACGTACGTTTCCACCGGCTCGGCCGGACACCGGTAGTTGATCCCGCCCTTGTCGGTGCGGTATGCGGTGCGCAGGTAGCCGAGGTCGCACACGCGGGTTCGCTGCTCGTACGTCTCCTGCTCGGAAATGCTCTGCGGCAATTCCACCACCTTGAACGGAAATCCGGTCGGGGACGCCCTGCCGTCGGTCCTGATCTGCACGTGTCCATGCAGAGATTGCTGAATCACGCGCCGCTTCAGCGACTCGGCCGTCCCGGCCTCGTCACAGTAGGCGAACAGCGTCCCGACCTGAATACCCGTCGCGCCGGCATCCAGGGCCTCCTGCAGCCTGCCTTTGTGGCCAGCTCCGCCGGCGAGCCAGAAGGGAAGTCCGAGCTTTCCGATCTTGTCGAGATCGACTTCGTCCCGCTCACCGTACAGGGGCTCGCCCGCTTCGTTCAGCCGCCGCTCGCCGCGCGGCGGCGCGTTATGACCGCCCGCGGTGGGAGCCTCGATGATGAACCCGTCGACTCTGCCGGTCGATTTTCGCGCCAGCATCGTGGCAAGAGAATTCGAAGCAATAATTGCCAGGAACTTCGGACGCTTCAGTGCGGGGAGCGGACCGTCGAACTGCTCGGAGGGATCGAACTCCAGGTCTTCGCAGTCGTAGTCCTCGGATTCGGCGACGTCGAACCGAATGGTCGCCTTCTCGTTGCGCGAAAACCTGTCGAGCACTCCGGGGATCTCGCGAGGGATACCGGCGCCCATCAGGACGTAGTCGACATCCGCGAGCATGGCGCCGTACAGCGACGCCAGGTTCGGCATCTGGACCTTGGTGAGAAGATTGACTCCGACCAGCCCGTCGTGGCCCTCTTTGGCGAGCGTCACCTCGACGAAATTGGCCAGTGCTGTGAGCTGGAGCCGGGCCTTCTTCATCTTCTGACGGAACATCGGAAGGTTTGGATACGGCTCGCCGTCCGCCCGCCCGCCCGGGTTGAAGTAGCGCTCGAGGACGTGGGAAACGACCTCCGGGAACGGGAACGACTCCATGGCCCGGCGCACGTGACCGCCCTCGTCACCGTCCGCCAGTCGGCGGACCATGACGTGATCGACCACGGTCCCGGAGACCACACCGAGATACCCGGCACGGGCGACGGCGTTTGCCAGGACCCAGTTCGAGATACCAACCCCCATCCCCCCCTGAATGATCGAGGGATACGTGGCGGCTTGAGTCATTTGCGGCCGAATCTTGTCATGCGCCTCCGGAGAATTCTCTAATAATCGACAAGCATTTTACGCTTGCCGGGTCCTTCCGGTCAAAGGCGCCCAGAATCAGCCTGCCCCCCCGGATTCGTCTTCGGGCGAGCCGTCGGCCGCCCGGGAGGCTTTCAGAGCACGCAGGCACGCCGGGGCGAGGTACAGGTTCGAAGCAGTCCGGCCACCGACGAATGCCGCGAAGGCGGCCGTCACACCGACCAGCCCCAGACCCCAGGCACCTGCGATGAACAGGAGCGCGATCGCCGAGACCTCGATCGCCGTCGCGACCGTGATTGGACGTGTCCGGCGCCCCTGGATCAGGATAGCGCGCTGAAATGAGAGCAGCACCGAGATCGCCGGAAGAGGAACCAGAACGCGGGTTGGCACGATCGCCAGGCTCGACAGTTCCGGCGACAGGCCGGAAATGCTCTCGAACCACACCGTGGCGAACGGGGTGAAGGCAATCAACGCCAGCCCGGCGGAAGCAACCAGTCCCAGGGTCATTCCGAACCGGGCAAGCTCAGGGAAGTGCTCGAGTCGCTTCCCGAGCAGCGCGATCGCCGCATCCTGGTAGCTGAGACCGAGGGACCGGAAGATGAACGACAGGGCATTGACCACCGGGAAAACGGCGAGCGACTCGAGGGGCGAAGGAGCTCGACCCATGAAGAAAGTGAGCATCGGCTGCACCGCGAGCCCGATGAACGAAGTGAGGGCGAGCGGGAGATAGAAGTGGGCGATCCGGCCATACGTGAGCTCGACACCTGTGTCCCCGGCCGAGAGCAGGCGACGAATCGTATCTCTCGCCATCCACCGCGCGGCCACGGCCTCGAGCACCACTCCCGCTGACAGCGCAGCGGCACCCACCCAGGCGCCGGGGAATTCGGTCGCCCGATAAAGAACCAGGGCCGTGGTCGCCATGGCGACCAGACGGAGGACGGTTCCGATTGCCACGAGGCGCGTTCGACCGGAGCGGATCAGAACGCCCTGCACGAACCGTCGATAGCCGATTGCACCGGGCCACGGGAGAAGCAGCCAGAGGGCCCCGTTGGTGAGCGTGACAATCTCCCCGGAGAGTCCGAGGAGCGTATGCATCAGGAAGCGAAACACGGGTGGCGTCAGAATCAGCAGCAGAAGAGCCGTTCCCACGACCCCGAGTGCAGTGCCGAAGTTCCGCAGGCGGAAATAGCTGCGGCGGTCCTCGACGAGCGCCGTGGCCGCGCTCATCAGCATGATCACAGGCGCTTCGACGAGGATCCCGATCGCGAACGCGACCCCGAACGCGGCGAGATTGAATTTTGGATCCGCGAGGCGCGCGATCACGGCGGCCAGGAACGGGCCTTCCGCCGCCATCATCATCCAGGTCGCCGCGAGAGGCAACCAGAAGAGCAGTATCGACTTGTAGGAGCGTCGCAAGAATACCGGTCAGTGTGGAGGTCGGTATGTCAGTTCGGGAGTGGCAAGATGCGCGGCTGCGCGGCCTACGTCCAGACACCGATTTGAGGCAGTTTCGACAAAACGGCCCGGATCGGCGATATTCATGCATCAGACCGGGCATCGACCTGGGCCGATTCTTGTATTCAAAAGGGATTTACCGGATTCTTAACGCATGATCCGATCGCGACAGATTCTGCGCGGCCCCGCGTTTCCTGCGGACATCGTTCGGTGTCTGGTCCCACCATTTGTCGCATTGTTCACTGCCGCGCTGTGCCTGGCACCGACCGCCGGAATCGCCCAGGTCCGTGGTGGCTTCGAACTGCCGCCGCCGCAGGGTCACGGGTTCGTGTTCAGTCACTGGACCACAGCGGATGGTCTTCCCCAGGGTACCATCAACGACATTCTCGAGACGGACGACGGGTATATCTGGCTCGCGACGTTCGGCGGCCTGGCCAGGTTCGATGGAATACTGTTCGACGTCCTGGACGTCGTTACGGTGCCCGGGCTCGAGTCCAATCGGATCGTGGCGATCGAGCCTGCGGCCGACGGGGGGTTCTGGGCCGTCACGCAGGGCAACGTCCTGGTCCGCGTAGCGGCGGACTCTGTTGTCGAGAGGATTCCGATTCCGACCTCTAGAGGCGTGAATGCGGGCCAAGTGTGGATCGATTCCGCCGGTACCATCTACATGGCAACCGGGGCGGCCGTGTTCCAGTATGCAGCGGGGGAGTGGCGCTCATTCGGGACCGCCCAGGGTCTGTCAGGGACGGTCAGTGCGCTGGCACTCGACTCCGATGGCCGAGCGTGGATCAGTACGACATCGGGGCTATTCAGGCTCGGACAGGATCGCGTTTTCGCGGCCGACACGAGCCAGTGGCTGGCCCAATTCCCGATTCAGACCATGTGGGTCGATTCGCGTGACCGCCTGTGGATCGGGACTCGAGCCGGGCTGGCGCTGCTGGATTCAGATCGGGGTGTGGTGCGTTCCGTCCAGCCGGTCGGTGCGGAATCGAACCTCGGCGCGGTGACGGCCATCGGGCCGGGACGGCCGAACGAGTTGTGGATCGGAGGAGAGTGGGGACTCGCTCACCTGCACCTGGAGCCGCAGGGGGGGGAGGCGACCGTGATGTCGGAGCATCCGTCCCTCGATGGGAGGGCCATTTCGGCGCTGAAGCGTGATCGCAGGGGAAACATGTGGATCGGGAGCAGGGGCGACGGGCTCGCGCGACTATCCCCGAGGCGAATCTGGCACCTGACGGCTCGGGACGGACTGCCTGCAAGATCGGTGAGCCATATCACCCAGAACTCATCGGGTGGGGTATGGGTTGGTGGGGCCTGCCGCGGTCTGACGAGTGTCACTGACGGTGTCATGGCGACAATCACCGCCGACAGCGGCGGGCTCCCGGATGACTGCGTGAATTCGCTGTTTCGCGATCGGGAGGGAGCGGTGTGGATCGGCACCAATGGATTCCTGACGCGAATCGATGCTTCCGGGACCAGGCGAATCTGGACGGTGAGCGATGGAAATGCCCCCCCGCCTGCGATCGCACCGATCGTACAGGATTCCGCAGGGCGAATCTGGTTTGGAACCGGGAGGAACGCGCTCGGTTTCATAACGGCGGACACGGTCAGGCTCGTCGAACCTGAGGGAGCCCTGCGATCCCACCGGATCATTTCGATGACGTTCGCCTCGGACGGAAGTCTGTGGGTTGGGCAGGCAGGCAGGATTCTGCGCATTTCGCTTGACGGTGATCAGATCGGCCAGCTCGAGGTGTTCGACCAGACAGATGGGGTGCCTCCTGGCACAATTCGCTTCCTCTACCAGGACAGGACCGGAGACATCTGGGTCGGATCATATGGGGGAGGCCTCGCACGGTGCGAGCAGCAGTGTGAGCGGTTCAGCCGCATTACAAGCAGGGAGGGCCTGGCGGACAATTCGATCTCCGGAATGATCGAGGATGAACGTGAGCGCTTCTGGATTCTCGGAAACCGCGGGGTGTCGGTCGTTCAGCGAGCCGTCGTGGATTCTGTGATCGACGGGCTTCGGGCCCGGGTCGACGCCGTGGTGTTCGATCAGAGTGATGGAATGCCGGAAGGCAACGGGGGAAGCCCTGCCGCCTGGATCGGGGATGACGGAATCGGCTGGTTCGCAACCATCGATGGTCTCGTCGCAATTGATACGCGTGCATTTCCGCGGGATACGCTCCGCCCAATCCCCCGGGTTGAAGTGACCCGGTTCGGAGGCAATGACTGGTCCGGGAGCGATCCGATCGTGATCGGTGGCGGAGCGACGGAGGTCGGATTCCGGTTCTCAGCCTCCAGTGCGGTCAATCCAAGCGGGACTCTGTTCCGCTACCGGCTTCGTGGACAGGACGATCGGTGGGTCTACGCCGACAGGGCCGGATCGGCCAGGTACCCCCGGGTGCCGCCGGGACAGTATCTGTTCGCCCTGGAAGCGCGAAACGAGGACGGGCTCTGGAGTTCGGAGCCGGCACTGGTTGAATTCCAGATTCTGCCACTCTGGTGGCAAACGAAGTGGTTCCAATGGGGCGCCGGACTGCTGGCTGCGGTATTGGTCGGCTCCGGCCTCGTGCGCCGGGTCCGCACGGCGGAGTCCCGCACCCGACAACTCACCCGGGCGATCCAGGAGCGCGACATGGCGGAGGAGCGTTCCCGGAGGTGGCAGCGGGACCTCGAGCACGTGGCGCGGGTCGCGACCGCCGGCGAACTGACCACGTCTCTCGCACACGAGTTGAATCAGCCGCTCATGGCGATCGTCAGCAATGCGGCCGCGGGTAACGCGTTGTTGTCGAATCCCGACATGGGGAAGGAGGACGTACGAGAGGCGCTCGACGACATCGCTACGGAAGGGAAGCGTGCGTCGGAGGTGATCAAGAATTTGCGCGAGTTCCTTCGCCGTGGTTCAGTAGAGTCCGAACCCGTAAATGTGAACCAGTTGGCGCGCGATGTCCTGGTCCTTCTCACATCGGAGCTTCGCGAAACGAACGTCGATGTACGTCTCGATCTGGCAGGCGACCTCCCGACCATCATGGGCAACCGGGTCCAGCTGCAGCAGGTCCTCGTCAATCTGGTGCTGAATGCGATCGATGCGATGCGGAACCGGGAGGGCGAGCACAGATTGGCCTTCAGGACGCGGGCCGTGGGCGACGGAGTGGAAGTCACGATTCGCGATACGGGACCAGGACTCGAGTCAGGACAGGAAGCCAGGATTTTTGAGCCGTTTGTGACTACGAAGTCGAGCGGGATGGGTGTCGGACTCGCGATCAGCCGGACCCTGGTCGGCGCGCATGGCGGGAAGATCAGAGCTGGCAATCATCCGGACGGTGGGGCGGAATTCGTGTTCACTCTGCCGGTCACGAAAGTCGGGACAGACTCCTCCGAGCCCGCCGAGCATTCTCGGTACAGTCGAGTCCGAAGGGATCACGGCCATGCAGATTGATCCGACGGTTTTTCTGGTTGACGACGACGATGGCGTCCGAGCTTCGATAACCCGGCTTCTCACTGCATCGGGGCTGCACGTGCGGTCGTTCGCGTCGGCCCAGGAGTTTCTCGCCGACTCAGACCGGGACGGTCCCGGTTGCCTGGTCCTGGATCTCCGGATGCCCGAGATCGACGGGCTCGAGTTGCAGGAAGCGTTGCGCGACGGGGATTCGACTCAACCGATCATCTTTCTCACCGGGCACGGGGGCGTTCCGGAGAGCGTCGCCGCGATGAAGGCGGGGGCGACGGATTTCTTCGAAAAGCCTGCCGAGCCGTCCGAACTCCTGGCCGCCGTGGACCGGGCGATTGCGCTGGACGCGCGGCAGAGGGGGGAAAAGCTCGAACTCGGCGATCTGGAGCGACGGCTTCACACGCTGACCCCGCGTGAGCGGGAAGTGTTCGAGCGCGTCGTGGCCGGTCGGCTCAACAAGCAGATCGCCTATGAGTTGGGGGTGTCTGAGAAGACCGTAAAAGTTCACAGGGGACGGGTGATGGAGAAGATGGAAACCTCGTCGCTGGCCGAGCTCGCGCGGCTGGCGGAGCGTCTCGGCGTAGGAGTGGAGTTGACCTGATTCACCGTATTCTCGCGATGTGATACCCTCGTAGTTGCTCCTCAGAACATCACGCAACACCCGAATTCAGATCTGAGCCGCATGGGACCAAGGTCCAATGCCCACGGAACGCCGCGCAGGCGAACTTGATCAGGCCGCGAGAAGCAGACTGTCTCCCGGCGATACCTGGGCGATGCGGGGGGAAGCGTGAACGACGAAGATCCGAAGCGAGGGCAGACGCTCTTCGTCGTCGATGACGATCCGGCGATCCGCCGGGCGCTGTTCAGGCTCGCCCGGGCCATGGGCTACGGAGCGGAGACTTATGGTTCGGCCGAGGAGTTTCTCGCCGACCCGCCGTCTACGGACGCCGAGCCGGGCTGCATCCTGCTCGACGTGTCGCTTCCGGGCCTCAGTGGTCCGGATTTGCACAAACAGCTTCGGGAAGACGGCTGGGACGTGCCTGTGATCTATGTGACGGCGCATGACGACCCGATCACTCGCGCGGCCATCGAGCAGACCGATGCAGCTGCTACGTTTGCAAAACCGATCGAGGTGGCGGCGCTGCTCGAAACGATTGGAGAAGTGTTCGGGCGTGCCAATCGGGTTGAGAGCAATGGAGTTCCGGAGCTGGCGGGGCGAGGAACGGACAAGGAAGAGGATTGACTGAGATGAAGCAGTTGTGGACGATGACAACGGATGGGATCGGGCTGATCTTCGTGGCTCTCGGAGTGATTCTGGCCGACAACCGTGGCTCGACCGAGGTTCCGACGGGCGGATTCCCTACGGGTACGGCTCGCTGAATGAACCGACTCTGGCCGGTAGTGAGTCCCGCGTCAGCCCACGGCGCACAATCTGGAGAATTCGAGGTGGCCGGGCGTCGTCGTTGAAGTGAACCGACGGATGCGCAGACTTCCGCCGATGTTCCGGCTGCCTCGAGACTTCACAATTCGGATCCGATGGGTCAGGGAGCTGCCCGTCGGCGAGCGGCTCGAGACTTCCGTCGTGGCAATCAGAACGATCATGGCGGAGGCTCGACCGTTCAAGCTCTCTCCTGTCGCCGCAAACTGTACCCACTCACATTGCTCTGGGTATTCGCCCCGTCCACCTAACCAGGTTCGTGAATGGTGCCTGGCCTGAATCCCGATCGGCCGTCGTCGTTGTTGCCACGGCTCGTCATCCTGCTGGTCGGACTTGCGCTGGTCACCCAGGTCGGATTCGACTTGATGCTGGTGCGGAGCACATCCCCGCCTGTTATTTCTGACGGCAGAGATCTCCTGGCGTTCGTCACGGCCGGGCTGATCGCCGAAGATGAGAGATTCGGATCTGAATCCGTCTACAATCCTGATGTCAACCGTCGCGTCCAGGGAGAGTTGACGGGGAAGAACATTCCCCCCGGCACGGGTCTGCCGTTCATTCACCCTCCGTATCTTCTGCCTGTTCAGAGGGCGCTCGCGCCCCTGGACTACGCCCAGTTCTGGCTGCGCTGGTCTGCCATCATGGGGTGCCTTTTCCTCGCGGGCTTCCTGTTCCTCGACAACACTCTCGGACGTGAAGAGGTCTCGTTTCCGCTCCGCCTGGCATTCGTCACCGTGGGGGTCGCATTCAGTCCGGTGGTGATCAGCCTGGTCCAGGGACAGGACACGGCCCTGGTCTATCTCGCGGTTGCGGGCTGGCTGGCCGCTTTCGCCGCGAGACGGGACGTCCTTGCAGGGCTCGCGCTATCTCTGGCCACGATCAGACCGCACATTGCGCTCGTCCTGGCGATCCCATTCCTGTTTGCCCGGCGACGCGTGTTCCTTGGGTTCGCGATCGGGACAGTAGTGCTGCTCGGCTGGTTCCTGATTCAGGTCCGGCTGGCCGGTCTGTTCGAATACGTGCAGGTATCGCTGGGACTTGCCGGGGGAAAGGAATCCGGCGTTGACCTGCCGAACTGGGTGAGTCTGGTCGGAATCGGCGACCGGCTGCTTCCGGAGGCGGTCGGCTGGCTCGGGCCCTTTCTCGGCTGGGGAATCTGGGTGGGGATGATCATCGGGCTCTGTGTGCTCTGGAACCGACGGAGCCGGAACGGCGGACCGCTCCTGCTCGATCTCGGCATTGCGGTCTTCCTGTCGCTCGCTCTGGCCCCCCACATGAACTTCCACGACCTGGCGCTCATTCACCCGGCGCTGGCTCCGGCGCTTGTCGTCCAATCGCGGCGGGTCACAGGCCGTTCGGGCTGGTGGGTGATCGCCGGCCTGCTGGGCATATCGCACCTCATCAGCCTCGCGACAGTGCCGGACTTTCTGGCACGCGATTTCTTGATCGTATTGAGTTATGCGGTGGCCCTCTTGATTCTCTTCCGGGCCAGCGGCCGCGCGGCCACCAGTCAGCGTGATCCGATCGTTGATCGGGGCATCGCGTGATCGTCACGCTCCGTGATGGGCTGCGGATTGGGGTCCGCGATATCGGGTCGGATCGCTCCGCTCCTCCCTTACTGCTGCTACATGGATTCAGCGGTTCAGCGAATTCGTGGGGCGAACCGTTGCTCACCCGGCTGTCCGTCGGCCGGCGCCTGATTGCGGTTGATCTTCCGGGACATGGGGAGAGCGAAGTTCCTTCCGATGCCGGACGTTTCGCGTTCGCCGCGGTCGTAGCCGATCTCGCGGACCTTCTGGATACACTCGAAGTCGCTGCGGCCGTCTGGATAGGGTACTCAATGGGGGGGCGGCTGGCCCTTGGAGCGGGACTGTTCGTTCCCGACCGGGTATCGGGGTTGGTCCTGGAAAGCGCATCGCCCGGACTGGCGACGGAATCCGAGCGTGCCGAGCGCCGGTTGTCCGACGAACTTCTCGCTCGCCGCATCGAGTCCAACGAGATCGGAGTGTTCGTCAACGAATGGGAGGACCAGCCGCTATTCATGTCTCAGCAAAGACTCGCAACGGCCGACCGTGCCGAGTTGCGCAGACGCCGAATGGAGAATCGACCCGTGGCGCTGGCCGCGTGCCTGCGGGGACTGGGTACCGGCATGCAGCCATCACTGTGGAGCGCTCTCGAACACGTATCCGTTCCGACCCTGCTGATCGTCGGCCACGAGGATCCGAAATTCGTCCAGACGAACGAGCGGATGCTCGAAGCACTGCCGGCTGCCCGACTCGAAGTTATCCCGGATGCCGGACACACTGTTCACCTCGAGCAACCGGACGCATGGCTTACGGCAGTCGAGAGTTTCGTGTGACTGAGGAGGTCGCTTCGTGAGGATCGTTGGAGGACGATGGGCCGGGCGGGATCTCGTTTCACCCGGTGCAGGCGTCCGGCCGACAAGCGAACCGGTCCGGGATCGCTGGCTTTCCCTGCTGGAACAGGAGATCGAAGGGGCACGCGTGCTGGATCTGTTCGCTGGCACAGGGGCGCTCGGCCTGGAGGCAATGTCCCGCGGCGCGGCGCGAGTGGATTTCGTGGAAAACGGGCCGGCCAGTCTCCACGCGCTCAAGGCGAACGTGGCGGCCTTCCGGCTGCGCAAGAAGGCCCGCATCTTCAAACGTGACGTGATTCCGTTCGTGGAAGCGCTGGGTCCCGCGACATACGACGTGGCGTTCGCCGACCCTCCATACGGTTCCCGAAAGCTCGACCGGGTCATCGAACAGTGGCTGCGCGTTCCGTTCAGCAGGATTCTGACCGTAGAACACGATCGAGATCATCACATTCCGGGCAGGGCGAAGCACCACGACGTGGGTGGACAGACGCGGGTGTCCGTGTACGTCGCTCCCCGCGAGTCAAAGGGGCGCGCAAGCGAATGAGACTGTCCCGGCTGCTGTCCGCGGCGCTTCTCTTCGGAACGGTGCTCACCACGGCTTCCCTCGTCATCGCGCACCCCCCCTCTGTGCTCGTCATGGACAGTTGGGGGAATATCTATTTCAGTGACCTGGCGAATGTCTGGATCCTGCGGCCGGATGGAACG
>Ga0316193_10000196_pt1 | contig 34854 bp, 47 predicted proteins | sample MerIslsedime2_MG_FD_207735 | JGI IMG/M metagenome (GOLD analysis project Ga0316193, IMG submission 207735) | Coastal sediment microbial communities from Maine, United States - Merrow Island sediment 2 | ecosystem: Environmental > Aquatic > Marine > Coastal > Sediment | place: USA: Maine... | reverse complement strand
CAACAGTGCTCGATTGCCAGAAACCATGCTATATATAGCGGCCGATGAATACCTCAGCCCTGCAATTTAATATTATCTATACGCCCGGCACGGTGCGTTATCTCACGCCATTTATCCTGACACTACTCAAGTGGTCTGATTGCCGTTACCGAATTGTTGCCAATGGGTGCTCACAGGCTGAATGTGAATTACTGACGGCGATCAGCGATCTGGACGACCGACTGGAGTTGTTGGTCATGCCTGAACAGCGCATGGTGCCGCACGGTGAGACACTCAATTTTCTGCATGAGCGTACCGATGCAGATTATTTCTGCTTCATGGATTCGGATATTCTTGCAGTAGGCCCGTTTCTGGATGATTTCCGGGACGATCTGGAAAGCTCCGAACTGTTTTCGTCATGCCTGCCCTTATGGCACAACGACCGTGACATAACGATCCCGGATTATTTTAACCATATGCATGGTATTCACGCCTATACCAGCAGCGGGCAAACCATCGCCTGTGACTACTTTGTCGTCTATGACAACAAGGTTTTTACTGATACCCGCAATGAAACCAACGTCGGGCTGGCCGTTTGCGGCTGGAATGACATAGCGCCAGAGCATCAAAAATCAATACAGGACATGGGGCAGGCCAGAGACGACTACGATAGCGGCAAGGTACTTACGTTGCTAATGGCCGCACGCGGGACAAAAATAAATTTCAGGCAGAGTGACAACCTGAACCACATCGGCGGATTCACAGAAGTAGGTGCCTTGAAAGGGGCCATGCTGTATTCACGCGGCCGCGCGGATGCGTTCGCCAATATGCTGCCGGGTGCATTGGGCAGTGGACTGATTCATGCGGCGGACATCTGGTATGCATGGAAAAGAGGAACGCCGGATAACACGCGACGGGAAAACCTGAGTCTCGTCAGTCGCATGCGGCGCCGAACCACGACGGCCCGCTATTTCTACCTGCTAATAATTGGGCTGATGGATGACAAACCAGTGCCCGCCGTGCCAAAACTGGGCGACCCGATTGCCGAACAACGGCTCGAGGATGTAACCAGAAAAATCGCGGCGCTTATCGCTGACGTCCGCAGCAATCCCGGCCCCTGGCAGGACAAGGCCCACAACACCACTACCCCATAATGTCCGACGAAGTGGATGTCTGCCCTCTATTTCTTAAGGTTAAATTCACCGCCTCACGTAAGCGCGGGTCAGACACCGTTGTTATTTCGAACTCGACCGCTCAGGAAAAATTCACCGCACGCAAAGATTCTGCTCCGACAAGCGTATGGCTACCAGCCCTTTTTGATGCAGTCTGCGACATAGGCACGATCCTCATCACTCAACCACCAGCCGTTTGGAATACAGATCATCTCGTCGACCAGCTTGTCTAGCTGCGGCAGGGGCGCTCTATATTCACTTACGCATGAATGCTTGTCGTTTCTCTCATGCACGCGGCTCACCATAATGTTGCATGCTTCCATATGCCGCATAAAGTCCTCGCGACGCTCCACTTTAATAGTATGAATCCACGCAGCTGAATCGGCCCACGAATCCCGGCGCATATTGGTCACACCCGGCACATCGCCCAACACTTCATCGTACCAGGCCGTGTTGTTCTTGAATTTCTGCACCAAACCATCAATGTGGGGGTAATTATGTATGCCTATCGTCGCGCAGACGTCGTTCATATGAAACTTGAACCCCCATTCGGAGATATCGGCTTCACAGCGAAAGTCCTCTTTCGGTGCGTCACGATCAATACCATACCAACGCAATAGCTTGCCCCGATGGTAGAGGTCTTCGTTGGGCAGCGTCATAAATCCGCCATCAACGGTGGTGAAATGTTTTATGGCCTGCAAGCTGAAACAATTTATGTTGCCATGATTGCCTAACAGCGCCCCTTTGTAACGAGTGCCGTAGGCGTGCGCGCAGTCTTCTATAACCCAGGGCCTAAAACCGATTCGCTCCTGTGCCCGGTCCAGAATGGCAGCAAGCCGATCGAGATCTACCGGGTAGCCGCCCCAGTGCACGATAGTAATTAATTTCGTCTTTTCGGTAATTTTCGCTTCAAGATCATCCAGATCGATGTTGCAGGTTTCAGGATCTGCATCAACCCACTTGATATCCAGACCGTTGGCAAGCATTGGCCAGTTAGTTGCAGTGCATGTCAGCGCGGACGTAAGGACCTGATCACCATCCTGAATGCCAGGCCAGCCCGACGCCGGGTTCGGTCGTTTTGCCAGGAAAGCCGCAAGATGCAGTGCCGAAGTAGCAGAGTTAAGTGTTATCAGCTGTGAATTACCGACATGGGTCGCAAGCAGCCCCTCAAATTCATCAACCTTGGGTCCCTGTCCTATATACCCGGACATCAGGACCTCATTGACGGGTGCCAGAACGTCTTCACTCATGAAGACCTTAAACATCACAATTTTCTCTCTGCTCATATTCGCGACAACTTATTAGGTACCTAATCAGCCAGCGATTATATAAGGAAAACTGCGGAAAAGTGCTTGATGTGCGACACGGTTTGAACAGTGGCTTTGGCAGCCATCGGCAGGCCGATTCATGCCACTTAGAACACCTGATCGACTGTGTTGCTTAGCGAAACAGCAACAATGGAGACATACTCAGCGCTGGCTAATGCAGCGGCAGCCGGAGTATTGCCGTTGGAGACTCGTCTTCTACGGCCAACCCACCTTCGACCGAATTGTTCAGGGATGAAGGTGACATATCGAAATGACGTTTAAACATACGGCTAAAGTATGAAATGTCATTAAAGCCTACGGCGAACGCAGCATCCGTCACCGATGCCTTTTGATCCCTGATCATTTTGTAGGCTTCACGCAGCCGATAACGAACGACATAGTCGCGAAAGGCGATCGTATATTTGTCCTTAAAGACCCGACTGAAGCGGAATGAACTCATGCCACACAAACGGGCAACATCATCACACCGTATTTTTTCGCGAAAATGTTGCTCTACGTAATAGAGTGCAGGCGCAAGACTCTTGTCCCCGCTTCCGGACGTACTCACAATGCTGGCAGGCATTACCTGGTCCGACTTAGCCATCACGCGATTGCCCTGCCCGCGTTTCGCTGTGCAAATATCATTCAGAACGCCATAGCACCGCAGCAACTCATCTTCCTGCAAGGGCTTCACTAGAAAGTCGGTCATGCGACTGCGGAAGGCCCACACAGCAAGCTCTTCGGAATGCTGCATGGTTGTGATAAACATAGGGACAGATGAGTAGAGGCGCTTCATCTCTTCAACTAATCGCGAACCCGCCCGGTCAGGGTAATCAAAACTAAAGCAGACAACGTCCGGGTCCTCTACAGACAACCTGCGTGCAACCCGTTCGTGTCTGCGGCAGATTGCAACTTCAAAATAATCTTCGAGCATAGCTTCAGGCTGAGCATCAGCATCCGCTGTACTAAGGTCTATCCACAATAATCTGATTTTGTCTCCCATAACTATGTGCTCGCCTGAGAGCAATCAAAGCAGCATTGCTCGATTCCCACCAGTTTTAGGCAACCCCAGATCACCTGTTAATTAAGATGCACTAACAGTAGCGGCTATACCCATTTTCCTATTGAGACCACCGTCACAAATTTCAATACTCAATAGATTAGTTACAACTGCTCCATTCAGGTTTTTCACAATAACTACACGACATAAGCTGCTGCTCACCGGAAATGGCACAGTTTTAAATAAAGGTATTTCTCGATTTCCGGTTTTCTGACTCACCATAATCACGATGAAATATGTCTTCTAAGAAACTTCCAACGACGAACAAGTTTTTTCTAACTGTAGACAGCACTAACTCCGTATAAATGTACGCAAGCCGGGAGACAGAGAAAGCGGCCGTAACGGTATTGCTAGCCGTTCATGGATGAGCAAGGGGCTCACCGCTAACGGAAGCAGATTTTTTTGTCACCAGGTGCTCCACAAAGAAATGGTTCGGCGTGGATTTTAAATGAGCTCATTAACGAGGATAGAAGAATGAAAAACGCAATAAACAAATTCCTTAGGGAAGAAGATGGTCTGACCACAGTCGAATATGCAATCGCAGGCGCCCTGGTCGGCGCTGCTGTTATCGCCTCTTTCGGCTTTCTTGGCGACGCTGTTGACGCTGTGATTACTCGAATCACCGGTGATCTCAACGCCGCGTAAGCACTTGACGTGAAGGGGGGGGACTCCCCCCCCGGATCGTCTTATCAAGTTGGCAAATGACAGCTTGAATACTTTTTCAATTTTCTGGAAATATTTGTGATTAGCAGCATGCAATACACCGGCTTCACCATCGTAGCGCTCAGCGTAATGCTGATTTCTGTGGTCTGGACCGACGTGAAGACTCATCGCATCAGCAATGCGATGGTCATTATGATTGTGCTGCTTGGCCTTTGCTTCCAGTTGCTTGCCAACGGCGTAAATGCTGTCGTCATGCAAGGACTCGCCGGGATGGCTGTTGGGCTTGGTGTATTCCTGCCTTTCTACATTGCCGGCGGCATGGGTGCCGGCGATGTAAAACTAATGGCTGGCATCGGTACTATTCTGGGCCCGTTTTCAACGCTTATAGCCGGAAGTGCTGCACTCGTTGCAGGTGCGCCACTGGCGCTATATTGCCTGGCCCAGCGCAGCCGACAGGCACGCAAATTAGAAGAACGCGCAGCTGCAGGCATGGGCACAAACCGCATTGCCCCCGCCATGCCCCACTCCGCAAGAAAGGAACGCTTTCCGTATGCGGCAGCCATCGCTGTCGGAACGATCGCGGGGCTATGGCATTCCGGCCAATTGCAGGAACTCATAGGAGCAATTGTTTGATGAATACGCCCGAATTGAACCTGGCCACTACACAAGAGACAGGCAACTCTGCGGCAAGCATCGCAGATTTTGGTATGAGCCGGCTGGAGAAGCTTGCGAAACGGCCGAACACCATAGAGGAAACCGGACTGAGCGAATCGTTCCTGGGAGACCTTATCGGCAAGCATCTGCTGGATGGCGGCGTTTTAACGCTGGCCAATCTGACCGAACGAGCCGCGTTAACAGGGCCCATCCTCGAAAAAATACTTGATTTCATGCGTGCTGAGGCCATGGTTGAAACACGTGGCATAGCAATCGATGGGTCGGTTGCTAATCTGCGCTTCGCCCTTACCGATCGAGGCCGGGAAGCGGCTAAAGATGCCATGCTACGCAGTGGTTATATAGGCCCCGCACCTGTGCCGTTGAAAGACTACGTCCGTGTTGCCCAGGCGCAAACAGTACATGGCAGCAATGTCGATGCGGAAGACATGAAAAAGGCTTTTGCCGGCGTCGTATTGCGCGACGAGATTCGCGACAAGATCGGGCCGGCATTGAATTCCGGGCGTGCCATCTTTATATACGGGCACGCGGGAACCGGTAAAACCTATATTACGCAGCAGCTCGTGCGACTGTTCCCCGACGAAACATTGATTCCCTATGCTATTTCCATCAACGAAAACGTCGTCGAAGTATTCGATCCGGTTTTACATCGGATCAAGGACATGGGCGTTGGTGAGTCAAATATCATGCTGGCCAAAGGGCACGACCCCCGTTACGCATGCTGCGAAAGACCCGCGGTTATCAGTGGCGGTGAACTTACCGCAGACATGCTGGACATACACTACGACAGCTCAACCAGACGCTATCAGGCACCGCTGCAGCTAAAAGCCAATAACGGTGTTTTCATCATCGATGATATGGGCCGGCAACGTATCGCGCCGGAGACCGTTTTCAATCGCTGGATTGTTCCGCTTGAAGAGAAGAAAGATTACCTGACGCTGGGTGCAGGACGGCATTTCAGTGTGCCCTTTGATGTAGTGCTTATATTCTCAACGAACCTGCATCCTACCGATATTGCGGATGAGGCCTTCCTGCGTCGCATCGGCTACAAAATCGAATTCCCGACACTTAACACTGATGAATACCGGCAAATATGGGATGGATACTGTGCCAGCACGGGAATCACCGTGGATGACAATGTATTCGAATTTGCCGTCAATGGCCTCCACAAGGTCGATGAAGTACCCCTGCTGCCATGTCACCCACGTGACCTGCTCAGTATCGCAGCAGACTGGTCTGCATATGAAGGACACCCCAGGAACATAAACAGAGAAGCCATGGCCTGGGCATGGAAAAACTATTTTGTCTTATCACGCAACAACACTGACGCCTGGCATTCTCCAGCTATGGGCGGAGGAATAAAATCATGATGAAGAAAAGAGGCCTTTTACTCGTAGCGCTATCCCTGGTGATGGGTGTCGGCGCTGCCTGGGTAGCCAACAACTGGGTGCAGATCCGTAACGGCCAACTATCAGCCGTTAACAAAGATGAAGTCGCTGTTGTTGCCGCCGCAATGGATATCCCTTACGGCACAAAAATAGCGCCGCGGCATCTCACCACCATTACTGTTCCACGTCAGGTGGTACCGGGTGATGCAGTGCTAGATGAAGAATTGATCGTGGGTTTCGTATCCTCCACGGATGTGGTCTCCGGCGAGATGCTGATGCAATCACGGCTGAGCGAGCACGGCAGCGGCAGTACATTGGCCGCCCTGGTCGGCGATGGCATGCGCGCCATTACGGTACGCGTTGATGATGTCGTTGGTGTAGCCGGCTTCCTACTGCCAGGCAATTACGTAGACATCATCGCAATCAAGCTGAATCGCCAGTCCAAGATCGCAAAAACAGACACGGTACTGAAGAAAATTCGGGTTCTGGCCGTCGACCAGAAAGCACGCACAGACGACAGTGAACCCGTCGTTGTGCGCGCCGTAACCATGGAGATGTTGCCTGCGGAGTCTGAAGTGCTCGCGAAGAGCATGGCAGAAGGCACTATCCAGCTCACATTACGCAATCCCAATGAGGAAGATGCTGTCGTGGTAGCGGAGGCGAAGCCGGAACCAAAACCAGTTGTGCGACGTCGTCGGACTTACACACCGCCAGCACCTGAGGTGACCATTATTCGTGGCACCAAAGTTAACAAGCAAAAAACCAAGGGCTGATTGAGGCAAAAGAAAATGAATGCCTACAGCAAATATCTACAAGGATTTAACGCTTTACAAGGAAGTAACGCCATGAAACACCTTGAACTGAAAATAACCCGCAGCCTGCAGTTTTGGCTAATCATAGCGGCGACTGTCACGTTGCAATCGCTGACACTTACTGCCTCTGCGCAGAGTGTTGAAACACGCCCGGCCCTGCGCCAGGGTGTTACCGAGGCCATGACCGTGCCGCTGTTCAAATCAGGCGTTTTGCGCCTGGATGAGGCGGCTGCGCGAATTTCGGTTGGTAACCCGGATATTGCCGACATACTGATACTGCGATCCACGCAGCTATATGTGCTTGGCAAAGACATCGGCACCACGAATGTCATCCTCTGGGACCGCAATGACCAGCTTATAGGCACGGTCGAGGTTGAAGTTACGCATGACCTCACGTCGCTGAAAGGCAAGCTGCATCAGCTGCTACCTAATGATGAGATTACGGTCTATAGCTCACAACGAGATATCGTTCTGAGCGGTCAGGTCAGCAACATCTCAAGCATGGAAGCTGCGCTGCGCATCGCCGAAGGTTATCTGACATCGGCAGGCACAGCGGTTGACGATATTCAGTTTGAAGAAAGCGGCGAAGGCAACGGTATTGAAGGTACCGTGGTTAACCTCATGCAAATCGGCGGTGGCCAGCAGGTCATGCTGGAAGTCAAGGTTGCCGAGATCGCCCGCAGCGAACTACGCACTATAGAGTCAAAAATGGCCTTCCTGAGCAACAGCGGTCGCTGGGACTTTGGCGGCATTAGTGGTGCCGGAAGTGGCGTCTTGAACGACGTAGCAGGCACAGGATTCCCTGCTATTGCCGGTGCAGTGCAAGACAAGGGCTTGTTTGCCAGCTACATGAGTGATGACTTCCTGTTTAATCTCGCTCTTAATGCGGCAAAACAGGACGGTCTGGCCAAGATTCTGGCAGAACCAACCCTGACCACACTCACCGGCCAGGAAGCTGAGTTCCTTTCAGGTGGCGAGTTCCCGATTCCGGTTCCGCAGGAGTTTGGCCGCACCACCATCGAGTTCAAGGACTTTGGTGTAGGACTGAAATTCCTGCCCGTCGTACTGGGTGACGGTGTCATCAATCTTAAGGTCAACATCAGCGTCAGTGAACTGGTCGAGAACAACAGCATTGTTGTCTCTGGCACGACGGGCCAAAACAACGATATCCAGAGTAGTGTATTCGTTGTTCCGGCGCTGACCAGACGCAGTGCTGAAGCAACCTACGAGTTGCGCGATGGCCAGACTATCGGTGTTGCCGGGCTGATCAATGAGAATCTGCGTGAGACCATCAACAAGTTCCCCGGACTTGGCGACATACCGGTACTGGGCAACCTGTTCCGCAGCCAGAGCTTCATCAAGGGCGAGACGGAACTCATGATCCTGATTACGCCACGTCTGGCGAAACCGATTGATCCAACAAAGCTTACTTTGCCGACCGATGCATTCATCGAGCCTAGTGATGCTGATTTCTACCTCCTGGGCAAGATGGAAAAGAATCTCCCTAAAGGTAGTAGTGGCGGCGGCGCAGACAGCGATTTTGGCCACCAGGTTCAGTAATCCGGATTAATACCGAATTAGAAAAGGAATAGAACAATGAAAAGCACTCAAACATTGAATATATGTCTCCTGACCGGAATCGTGATGGCGATAGCACTAACCACCGGCTGCGCCAGCGGCCCCACCCGAGTCGAAGAGGACTATGGCAATTCAGTCCGGGCCATGCGCCAGGCGCAGACGATGGATCCCGTTGCTGCTGCAACAGTGGACACCACTCCGATTACGTCAACGGATGGCCAGCGGATGGAGAATGTACTCAAAACTTATCGCCAAAGCGTTGGCAGCCCGGCAGAAACAGGCAAAACCATTGAGTTTGATATCAGCGATTAATCACTGACAAAGGAAACAACCAGTAAGGCCAATTTACGAGGTGACCATCATGCATACACACAGATCAGAGAAACAGGCAGGACTAAATTCAGCTCGCTCAAAGCAGCGAGGAATTGTCCTTCCTCTGTTCGTGGCGGCAATGACGGCCATACTCGTGATGGCCGGACTGGCGCTCGACATGTCACATGTCATGTTAAACAAATCGCGCCTACAAAATGTCGTCGATGCTGCTGCGCTCGCTGGTGCCAAAACACTGGATGAGACAGGTGACATGGCCCAGGCCCGCCAGGCCGCACTGAATGTGTTCAATGACAATGCCGAGCGCGATGGCAATGGAGAAATGGAATCGGATGTAGACACTGCAGCCAACGATGTCACCGTTGAGTTCTCTGCACAGCTTAGTCCTTTTAGCCCTAGTGGAACGCCACCCTTTGTGCGGGTCACCGTGGCTGAGTTCTCCATGAACGCATGGCTGCTTCAGCTCATTAACGTGGATGAGAAAATAGTTAGTGCCAGCGCGGTATCCGGCCCTTCGCCAGTTATGGATACCACAGTGTGTGATCTCGCGCCCTTTATCGTTTGTAAATATCCTGAAGCCGACGACGATGACCCATTCTGGGGATACCGCCAAGGCGACGTTAATGTACTGAAAGGTGCGGCCCAAACCGACTCGGACATTGGTGGCGGCAACTTTTATCTGGCCGCCCTTGATGACGAAACAGGTGGCAGCACGCTGGCCGATAATGCAGCGGGTGCGTATGAGGGTTGCGCGACCGTCGGTAACGATATTCTGACGGAGCCAGGCAATAAGCGAGGACCTACCTCTGCTACTAATCAGCGCATGGGCTGCAATGAACAAGGCAACTGTGGACCCGGCAACATCAAAGGCAAGTATCTGCCGGACCTGGTTACTACCGAGCAGCAAGATGAACTTACATCCGAAGATGACACTATGAGGGTTTATCTTCGTGGTGAATTACTAGGCGACAGCGACCCCGAAGCAACGGATCGTGGCCTTGGTGCAGATGCACTGGATTTTAACTATGACGACTACGTTGCTCGCACCAGAGATGGGCCATATGACAATCCTGACCCTACTGGTGTGCCAGGACGCCGCAACTTAACCGTTATTGTTGCCGATTGCAGCGGAAAGAATAGTGGGCGAGACAGTCTGCCGATTGAAGGCTTTGCATGCTATTTCATGCTTCAGGACATAAGAAAAAGCGGCAGAGTGGACGAGCTTTATGGTCAGTTCGTCGATAACTGCGAAGGCGATGGTGTCATAAGCCCCGAGCCCGGTGATGGCCCAGGGCCCACCAAGATTATCCTCTATAAAGACAGTGACAGCATTGATTCATAGTGAGCAACAGCCATGAAGAATTCTAAGCCACAACAAATTCGACCCATTGCTTACCAGAAAGGTATAGCAGTTATCGAAAGCGTGATTGTTCTACCAATAGTTATCTTTATTATTCTGATTGTTGGTGAACTGGGCAATGCCATCCTGCAATACAACACACTGACACAGGCAGCGCGCGACGGTGCACGCTATATAGCTGGAGCAGCAGAAGCCAATACGGGGGTCATTCAGCTAACACAGGCAAAAATAGAAGCCGCTGAAAACCTTGTTCTATTTGGTGATATCGATGCCGGCACCCCCGTTTTACCAGACCTGGGCGTCGACAATATATCGGTAGCACTAATTCCTAATACAAAAAATATTTTGGTATCTGTTGAGTACGACTATCAGCCAATATTTTTCCCGAATATCCCTACGATTATGGGAATTAGCGGTACCGGCGGAGCATTCACCATGAATGCTGAAATAGTCATGAGGATTCTGTGATGAGTAACCGTACATCGAGCAAAATCAAGAATAGACTAAACGGGAAGCAAACAGGTGTTTCCAGTGTTGAGTTTGCAGTCGTAGGAGCGGTATCTCTGATGATACTGTTCGGTTGCCTGGAAGTTTCTCGCTTGCTGTTCACTGTCAATGTGCTGGAAGAAGCTACCCGGCGAGGGGCACGAGTTGCCGCAGTTTGCACTGTAAATTCGGCGCTGATTGCCCAGACAGCTGTATTTAACGCTGATGGCGGAGGCAGTGGTGAGCCATTGCCTAACCTGACCACGGACAATGTACAGGTGGAGTATTTGGACGAAACGGGAACCACAATCGGAAACCCAGCCCCTGTTTCTGGCAGTCCAGGCACGACCGGCTTTGAGAGTATTCGGTATGTGCGGGTACAGATCATCAACTACGAGCACACTATGGTCATACCTGGCCTTGATATCAGTTTTACGACTCGCGGGTACCCGACAACGATACCAAGCGAGGCCCTGGGCATAGCACCGTTCGGGCAAACGAGTAGCTGCTAAGTATGAACATCTTGATACAGACAAACGATCAATTGACTAATGGTGTAAAAAGTGCGCGATAAAATTGACATTATGGTTGCCGGCCGATCAAAAACGGTCCTGGGGGTTTTGGATAAACAGCTACAAAACCCGAATTACAATGTGCGCCAGCGCCACATCAGCAATGGCCACTCTAACCCGCTCTATGGCATCAGCGAATCGCCAGATATCCTGGTATTCCATCTGAGCGCCATGGGTGAAGATGAGGTCAACAGCCTTTTCGAGAACCCTTCCGAGAGCCGACCGGCCACGATTATTATTGGCCCCGCCGACAATATGAAGTGCATACGCCTCTCTATGCAAGCCGGCGTGCGCGACTACCTGGAAGAGCCGCTTAATGACGAAGAGCTGCAGAGCTCTCTTGCCAGAATCTGTGGCGACCTGGCCAGCAACGTGCCAGCAGAGCAACAGAGTTCCGAAACCATGATGACTGCAGTGGTCAGCACCAAAGGCGGCTGTGGCGCGTCCTTTTTGGCCACCAACCTGGCTCATGTCATGGCGAGCGAAGGACGTGAAAATGTCGCGTTGCTGGACCTCGATCTGCAGTTCGGTTCGCTGGCTCAGTATCTGGACGTTAAGCCTAATCATGGTTTGGTAACGGCCCTTGATATGGCCGACCAGCTCGATGGCATTGCGCTGAATGCCTACATGGCGAAACACTCCAGCGGCCTTGCACTAATGAGCCCTTTGGATGATGAGATCATCTTGCCCCGGGACATAGACTCCACACGTTTCGGCCGGATACTGGATCTGCTGAAGGAAAACTACAGCCGCATCATTGTCGACCTACCGAGGCAAATTGATGAGCTGAGTGCAGATATCTATGAGCGTGCAGATCACATACTGCTTGTTACCCAGCAGGAATTTGCCAGCGTAAGGGATGCCAACCGGCTGCGTAATCTTATTCTGACCGAGCTGGCGGTGCCTGCCGATCGTATATCCATGGTTATTAACCGTTATGACAAAAACTCGGCGGTTGAGCTGGGTGACATTAGTCGCTCAATGGGTATAGACAAGAAGGATTTCATACTCATTCCCAATTCCTATAAGAGTGTCGCTGAAAGCATCAATATTGGCATACCCATGCTGGAACATGCCCGTAACTCCCAAGTGACCAAAGCTATAGTCGAAGCCAGCCATCAGCTTGAAGGACGTGAACCAGGTACACGAACCGATCTCGTAGGCCGTGTAATGTCTAACCTGAACGTACTTTCAAACCTGGTAAGAGGATAAAGGCATGTCCGCAGTATTCCCCGACAAGAAATCGACCGGCAAGCCTAACGGCCGCGGCGGTGTATTCAACAAACTTTCACCGCAGCAACCCATAGCCGTTACGCAGGATGAAGTTATGCCGCGTATGCTGGACCCTCAGGAAATGGAGTGGAAAAAGCAGATTTCTGAGTCACTGTTGGAATTGATGGACCTGTCTCTGATCGCGACCATCCCGGAAAAGGATGCACGCAGCCAGATACGTAGCATGTCCGCGAAGCTGCTCGATGAGGCCTCCGCACCCCTTAGCCGCGCGCAGCGCCAGCAGATCATTCGCTGTATCGAAGATGATGTGATGGGCCTTGGCCCGCTGGAGCCGCTGCTGGCAGACAAAACTATCTCAGATATTCTGGTCAATGGTGCGAACCAGGTCTACGTAGAACGCAGGGGCAAACTGGAAGCAACGGATATTCGCTTTAACGATGACCGTCACCTGATGGGCGTCATTGACCGCATTGTTTCGGCGGTTGGCCGCCGTATCGACGAGTCTTCGCCCATGGTCGATGCACGACTGGCAGACGGGTCACGTGTCAATGCCATCATCCCGCCGCTGGCGCTGGATGGCCCCATGATGTCGATCCGGCGATTCGCGGTTGAATTGTTAACCGTTGATGACCTGATTGAGCTTGGCTCAATGACTGCTGCGGCCGCACAACTGCTGGAAGCGGTGGTCAAAAACCGAATGAATGTGCTGGTTTCAGGCAGTACCGGTGCCGGTAAAACCACCCTGCTCAACCTGCTATCCGGTTTTATTCCCGAAGACGAGCGTATTGTAACGATTGAAGACTCGGCGGAGCTGCAGTTAAAGCAGGATCACGTGGTGAGACTGGAAACCCGGCCCGCAAATATCGAGGGCAAAGGCGAGATAGCTGCCAGGGAACTCGTGCGCAACAGCTTACGTATGCGCCCAGAACGCATCATTGTTGGCGAGGTCCGCGGTGGCGAAGCTCTGGACATGCTGCAGGCCATGAATACCGGTCACGATGGCTCACTCACAACGATTCACGCCAACACACCCCGTGATGCTCTGTCCCGAATTGAGAACATGGTCGCCATGACCGGAATCGCGTTCCCGGCGAAGAGTCTGCGCGCGCAGATCGCCGCCGCCATTCACGTGGTGGTTCAGATCGAACGACAGGAAGATGGCCGTAGACGTCTGGTAAGTATCCAGGAGATTAACGGCATGGAAGGCGACATCATAACGATGTCAGAACTATTCACATTCAATCGTCAGGGTATGGATGCAAACAACAATGTTATAGGCGAGTTGGAGCCAACGGGAATAATTCCTGCCTTCCACAAGAAACTGATTCGCAAAGGTATTGATTTACCGGTTAGCGTATTTGGTCTTGGCCTCGGTGAGAACAGCTAAAGGAGCACGGCCATGTCTGAAGGAGTTATTCTATTTCTGGTAATGGTTTTTGCGACAGTATTTTTTCTGGCGCAAGGGCTGACCGTTCCCGTATTCGGCGAAGGCGGCAAGATGCGCAAACGGCTGAAACAACGCCTTAGCGAACTTGATTCGGATGATGAAGAAGACGAAATTGCTTCGCTTCTACGTAACAAATATTTAAGCAACCTCGCGCCATGGGAAAAATCGCTTGAATCACTATCGATACTGGAGCCCCTGCGCAGAACTATAGAACAGGCTGGCTACTCGATACTCGCCTATCGGCTCGTGCTGATTTGCATCGTCCTTGCGATTGTAGCCGGAGCATTGGTCTGGAATTTCACGCGCATTCCACTTGCCGCCGCTTTCGGCACAATTGTTGGCGGCTTATTACCTTTCATGAAGGTCTGGAAAGCCCGCACGGAACGCATGGAAAAATTTGAAGAACAATTGCCCGAGGCAATTGACTCCATGCGTCGTGCACTGCGTGCCGGGCATCCTTTCAACGCAGCCATCAAACTGGTTGCCGAAGATATGGATGAACCGATCGCTCGCGAATTCGAACTGACTTTTGCCGACATAAATTACGGTAATGATGTGCGTCGCGCCATGCTGGGCCTGTTACAGCGAGTCCCCAGTATGAATGTTATGGCACTGGTCACTTCGGTGCTGGTGCAGAAGGAAACCGGCGGTAATCTGGCAGAAATCCTTGGCCAGATATCATCGGTAATACGCGGACGCTTTCGCTTTCAAAGGCGCATCAAAACACTGTCGGCAGAAGGCCGGTTATCAGGCTGGATACTTGCGCTGATCCCTTTCGTTCTATGTGCAATTCTCACTGTTAGCAGCCCCGACTACCTGCCGGTATTGTTTGAAGATCCAATAGGTAGACAGGTTATTGCTGGCGGATTTATTGCCGGCATGATCGGCATACTGTGGATTCGCCGCATCATCAGAGTTGAAGTATAGGGAACAGATATGGAAACCATAACCACTACAGTGACGACCTGGGTTTCAAGTCCCGATAATCAGCAGTTGATATTTTTGCTGATGGTTGGTGCAAGCATTGCTATTTTCGCAATGGGAATTTCTGCAGTATTTGTAGGCAATAGTAATCCTGTCAAGAAGCGCATGGGTGTCGAACTAAAATCCCGGCAGGAAGAAGATGCATCAGAAGGCACCCGGCGACGGTTAGTTGATATCCCATCCCTGATGGGTCCGGTCGCTCAGTGGCTAATTCCCAGTTCCGATATAGAACTCAACGAGACCACCAAGAAGCTAACCTACGCCAACTTTAGGGCGCCCAATTCGCTGGAGACCTTCTACGGCATCAAGGCTGCATTGGCCATCGCCTTACCCGCGGTAACATTTTTTGTCCTGCGCTGGTTCCCGGATGTGACCACTCAGCAAGCCATAGTGGCTGCGATTGCAGCAGTGGGCCTGGGCATCTTCGGGCCCAACGTGGCCCTGGAGAAAATCGCGGCACGCAGAATCAAGGCGTTGCGGGACGGCTTCCCGGATGCACTTGATTTACTTGTGGTTTGCGTCGAGTCCGGCCTCGGTCTGGCCGCGGCAATTCAGCGTGTTTCGGTAGAGGTCGGCGTCAGCCATCCTGAACTGGCCATGGAACTTTCGCTGGTCAATGCTGAGACGCGTGCCGGCGTTGACCGGGCTAAGGCGCTCCGGAACCTTGCAGATCGCAGCGGGCTGGACGATATACGAGGGCTGGTCAGCATGCTGATCCAGGCTATGCGGTTTGGCTCCAGCATAGCGGAGACACTGCGGGTCTATTCCGAAGAGTTTCGTGATCGCCGCATGCAAAAAGCCGAAGAAGAAGCGGCAAAAATCAGCACAAAGCTTATTTTTCCACTGGTTTTTTGCCTTTTCCCGTCCTTTTTCACGGTCGCGATTGGCCCGGCGGTCATTCGATTTATTGATGTATTCCGCCAGATGTGACGGACTCGATAGTCTGAAACACGCATAAATACTAGAGTCACGGTTGTTATCTCTTTGCGAGAACGCCTGTGTCACCCCAAGTATCCGGTCTTATAAATACAAAAATGATCCGCAAGCTTATCGTGCTTACGGCGGCTTTGGTTTGCAGTGGCTGTGTGACCAGCGGTGCAGAAAAAACTGACGAAAAGGACGTCTGGGCGGCTTATTCCGTGGACGAAATTCTCGAAGCGGGCAATGGTGCATTTGATAGCGGCCAATATGAGCGGGCTGTATTTATCTATATGCAGGCGCTGGAGATCGAGCAAAGCGCCGAAACCCTGTATCGAATTGCAATCGGTAAGGATCGCCTTGGCGACAAAGCTTATGCCTATCAAGCGCTAAAGAAGGCCATTGAACTCGATCCGAATCATGCGCCCAGTCAACAGGAACTGGGGCTTATCTATATGGCAATGGGTCAGCCGGAACAAGCCGAACTACATCTGGCCAAAGCCACCGAACTCGATCCCAGCCTATGGCGGGCATGGAGTGCACGTGGCGTTATAGCGGATATCGACCAACGCTACGCGGAAGCTGTTCGTTTATACCAGTCCGGCCTGCTGGGCCATCCGAACTCAGCGGCCCTGATGAACAATATTGGCTACTCCTACTACCTGTCCGGGGATCTGGAAGAAGCAACCCGCTGGTTTGGGCGCGCTATCCTCACTTCGCCGGACTATAAGCCAGCCGTAAAGAATCTCGGCTTGCTCTACGCGCGTCAGGGCTGGTACGACGAAGCAGTTGAAACCTTTAGCAAGGTTGTGGACGAACCACAAGCGTATAACGATACCGGCTATATAGCGATGCGCAATGGTGACTACTGGAAGGCCAGCGAGCTTTTAGCCGAGGCCATCAGGTTGTCACCCACCTACTATGAAAAAGCTTATGAGAACCTTGAAGACGTAAAAGCCGCAATCAAAGACGCTGGCAATGAGTCTGCCGCCATGGATTCAGACACGGGTGAGCTGAGCAATATCAGCGAGGTAATATTCCCTGATGGAAAGGGAACACAAACCCGGTCTGTAATGCCTCGCGCTCTGAATGTCAGGGCGGGGCCAAGCTCTGATAGCAAAATTGTTAACTACCTGAGAACAGGTAACGAAGTCGAAGTCATCATGACCTTGCCGGGCTGGGCATTTGTTAACTATCGGCCTGGCAAACGGGGCAGCAATCTAACTGGCTGGGTAAACATCAACTATCTTTCTGGCGTCGAAGACCCGGTCACAGCAACTGCGAGTAGTCCGGCTTCGCGGCAGATCAGCAGTAAGCCAGCCGCCGAAGTTGCCGACAGTCAAACCAGTGCTGTAGCCAGTGAGGCAACAAACTCAAGCACAACCGTGGAATCTGCTAATGCTGGCGCTGCGACGGCGTCTGCCCGGACAGACTCAGACCCTGAAGCGCCGGACGCCGAGTCGGTAATCAGGGCCCTTGATGCAGTTTGCGGACTGGGCGACCAGACAGAAAAAACCCCGCTCACGGCGGGGTCTTGTATCGGCGTTGCATCCGCAGACGCTGACGAGTAAGTCTTTACTCAGCCTGTGCAGCAGGCTCGGGTTGATCCAGCAACTGCACTATCGCCATCGGCGCTGCATCACCGGGACGATGACCCGCCTTAATAATTCGCAGATAGCCGCCAGGCCGTGTCTTGAAACGCGGGCCCAATTCCGTGAATAGCTTGCCCACCGACTGCTTGTCCCTCAATCGCGAGAAAGCCAGCCGACGATTGGCTACGCCATCTTCCTTGGCAAGCGTGATCAGCGGCTCTATCACCCGACGCAGCTCTTTGGCCTTAGGCAAAGTGGTGCGAATGGTCTCGTGCTGAATCAGCGACGATGCCATATTGCTGTACATGGCTTTACGGTGGCTGCTTTTGCGCCCGAGGGTGCGGCCTGATTTATGATGTCGCATGGTCTGTTTCTACCGTTATCTGTTGCTAATCCTGCTTAAGCGGCGACGTCATCGTCCGCAACAAGACTTGGCGGGGGCCAGTTTTCCACGCGCAGGCCAAGGGCCAGTCCGTGACTTTCCAGCACTTCCTTAATTTCCGTGAGTGATTTCTTGCCCAGGTTAGGCGTGCGGAGCAGCTCAACCTCGGTACGCTGAATAAGATCACCAATGTAGTTAATATTCTCGGCCTTAAGGCAGTTCGCAGAACGCACCGTAAGCTCAAGCTCATCCACCGGACGCATCAGTACGGGATCGACATGCGATTCAGCTGCTGCCGCATCGGCCTCATCCTGACCCTGCAGATCAACGAATACATCCAGCTGATCCTTAAGGATGGCGCCGGCTCGGCGAATCGCTTCTTCAGGATCTATCGTGCCATTTGTTTCGATGTCTATGAGCAGCTTGTCCAGGTTGGTGCGCTGCTCTACACGCGCTGCTTCAACGATGTAGCTCACGCGGCGAACCGGCGTAAACGACGCGTCAAGCTGCAACTGGCCGATATTGCCAGTGTGATCTTCCAGATTTACCAGTTGTATGGCCGGACGATAACCACGACCGCGCTCAATAGTGAGACTCATTTTGAGTTCACCGGTGCTGGTAAGATTCGCAATAACCAGATCAGGATTCATGATCTCGATATCGTGATCAACCTGGATGTCAGCACCCGTTACAGCACCAGGGCCCTTTTTATGCAGAATGAGCTCTGCGTGATCACGCGTATGCATGCTAATGGCGAGATCTTTAAGGTTCAGCAGGATTTCAACAACATCCTCCTGTACACCCTCGATGCTGCTGTATTCATGCAGAACACCGTCGATGTCCACTTCGGTCACGGCACTACCAGGCATGCTGGATAACAGCACGCGACGCAAAGCATTGCCGAGCGTATGGCCAAAACCACGTTCGAAAGGCTCGATGACTACGCGCGCCTTGTTATCAGTGTGAGACTGCACCCGCACTGTGCGGGGCTTAAGAAAATCATTCATGTCAGACATTTGGTACTGCTCCTGCTGTTACTTGGAGTAGAGTTCGACGACCAGGTTCTCATTGATGTCGGGGAGGACATCTTCGCGCTCAGGTAAAGAACGCAGAACACCGGTCAGTTTTTTCTCATCCACATCTACCCAGTCGGGAAGCCCCATTTGAGTAGATATTTCCATTGCGCCTTTTATGCGCATCTGTTGTTGTGCCTTCTCGCGCACGCTAATAACGTCACCGGCAGCGGCCTGAAATGATGCAATATTCACAACATTGCCATTTACCGTGATCGCTTTGTGGCTGACCAGCTGACGTGCTTCTGCGCGTGTCGAGGCATAGCCCATGCGATAGACAACATTGTCCAGCCGCCCTTCCAGCATACGGATCAGGTTTTCACCGGTAGAGCCTTTACGCCGTGCTGACTTTTTATAGTAGTTACGGAACTGCTTCTCCAATACACCGTACATACGGCGTAATTTTTGCTTTTCACGTAACTGCAGACCGTAGTCAGACAAGCGCCCACGGCGCTGGCCAGCGGTCGTGCCCGGAGGCGTTTCCAGCTTGCACTTCGAATCAAGCGGGCGAACGCCACTTTTCAGGAAAAGGTCAGTGCCTTCACGGCGTGACAACTTACATTTTGGTCCCAGATATCTGGCCATCTTCGTTTACCTCAAACCCGCCGCTTTTTAGGCGGTCGACATCCGTTATGGGGAATAGGAGTAACGTCTTCGATATTCGAAATACGATACCCGGCGTTATTCAAAGCGCGCACGGCAGACTCTCTGCCCGGGCCAGGCCCCTGCACCCGCACTTCGAGGTTTTTCAACCCGAATTCCAGCGCCGCAACGCCCGCTTTCTCAGCTGCGACCTGGGCGGCAAAAGGTGTGCTTTTACGTGACCCGCGAAAACCACAACCACCTGCGGTCGCCCAGGACAATGCATTACCCTGACGATCGGTGATCGTAATTATCGTGTTGTTAAAAGAAGCGCGAATATGGGCGATACCATCGACCACATGCTTCTTAACTTTCTTGCTCTTCGTTTCTGCCATTAGTCTATTTCCGGAAAACTGCTATTGCTTACTTTCTGATCGGACGACGCGGACCCTTACGGGTACGGGCGTTTGTTCGAGTGCGCTGTCCACGTACGGGCAGGCCTCGACGATGACGAATGCCACGAAAACAGCCAAGATCCATAAGGCGCTTAATGCTCATGGCATTCTCACGCCGCAAGTCACCTTCAACCTCATACTTGGCTATTTCTGAACGCAGTCGCTCTACTTCCGGCTCGCTCAGGTCTTTAACCTTTACACCCGGTTCGATACCGGCAGCCGTGCATGTAGCCACGGAGCGCGTATGCCCTATGCCGTAAATGCTCGTCAAAGCAATGACGACATGCTTGTTAATAGGGATATTTATGCCTGCAATACGGGCCATGATTCTCTCCGGTAGCTTCCTTAGCCCTGGCGCTGCTTATGGCGCGGGTCGGTGCAAATTACGCGCAGCACACCTTTTCTGCGGATGATCTTGCAGTTTCTGCAGATCTTCTTGACTGATGCTCGAACCTTCATCGTTCTCTCCAAATACCCTGTGGCAGAACCGCTTTAGCGGACCTGACCAGCACGGCCGTAGCCGCGTAAATTAGCTTTCTTAAGCAGGCCGTCATACTGATGCGACATCATGTGCGCCTGCAACTGGGACATAAAGTCCATCGTTACAACAACGATAATCAGTAGTGAGGTACCACCAAAATAGAACGGTACCCGTGCGTACAAAATCATGAATTCTGGCAACAAACACACTGCAGTGATGTACATCGCGCCCCAGAACGTAAGCCGCGTAAGCACCTTGTCGATATAGTCAGCCGTCTGAACGCCTGGACGTATACCCGGAATAAAACCACCCGACTTCTTCAGATTGTCTGCCGTTTCGCGCGAATTAAAGACCAGCGCGGTATAGAAAAAGCAGAAGAATATAATCAGTGACGCGTAGATCAATATATAGATCGGCTGACCCGGCGAAAGTTTCGCTGCCAGCGACTGCAGCCAGCCAAAACCCTCACTGGTGCCAAACCAGCTGGCGATAGTGGCAGGGAACAGGATCAGACTACTGGCAAAAATCGGCGGTATCACACCCGACATATTAATCTTGAACGGCAGGTGGCTGGTCTGCCCTGCCATCATTCGCCGGCCTTGCTGACGCTTCGCATAGTTCACGGTGATGCGGCGCTGGCCACGTTCCATATAAACCACGAAATACGTGACTCCGAGTACCAGCAGAATAAGCACGAGTGCCAACGCTGGCGACATTTCACCGGTACTGACCAGTTCAAGCGTGCCACCAATCGCTGCCGGCAGACCGGCGATGATACTGGACAGGATAATCATGGAAATACCGTTGCCGATGCCTCGCTCGGTGATCTGCTCACCCAGCCACATCAGGAATACCGTGCCCGTCACCAGTGTCACAGCCGCTGTAAATACAAAATTCGGACCCGGATTCAGCACCACGCCCTGGTTCTGGAAGGCAACCGCGGCACCCACAGCCTGCGCTGATGCCAGCACGACTGTTCCGTAGCGGGTGTACTGAGTGATCTTACGCCGGCCTGACTCGCCTTCTTTCTTCAGCTGTGCAATTTGCGGCACTACAACGCCAGCCATCTGCATGATGATAGATGCCGAAATGTACGGCATGATGCCCAATGCAAAAATACTGAGTCGTTGCAAGGCGCCACCGGAGAACATGTTAAACATGCTCAGGATAGTGCCTGACTGATCCTGGAAGAACTGAGCAAGTGCCTCTGAATCGATTCCGGGCACAGGAATAAAGGTACCAATCCGGTAAATGATTAAAGCACCTGCCAGGAATAACAGGCGCGAACGCAGATCAGCGAAGCGGGTTGCTTCGCCGAGAGCAGCTGCTGGATTTGCCAGATTGCTTTTTGCCACGTCTGTTACTAACCCCGAAGGGTAGAGTCCTCAATCATTAAATTCGTAATATTAATCGTTTCGCCGGGTCTTCAGGCTTCGATGGATCCGCCAGCCTTCTCGACTGCTTCGCGGGCCCCTTTGGTTACGCCTACGCCTTTCAGCTTAACGGCCTTACCCAATTCACCGCTCGCAAAAACCTTCGCACGAGTCGTCTGCTGAGCAACAATACCGGCGCGCTTCAGTGCCAGGATGTCAATAACTTCGTCTGGCAAGCCGTTCAGCTCGCTGAGACGAACCTCAGCATATGTGCGGGCTTTCGCAGAACGGAAACCCACTTTGGGCAGGCGACGCTGTATAGGCATCTGCCCGCCTTCAAAACCAACCTTGTGGTAACCGCCCGATCGCGCTTTCTGTCCTTTCTGACCCCGACCGCAGGTTTTACCCTGGCCAGCCGAATGGCCTCGCCCCAGACGCTTGCCTGGTTTCTTGCTGCCAGCAGCAGGGCCCATTGAATTAAGTTTCATCTATGCATCCTCGACGTGCAGGAGATAGGAGGCTTTATTAATCATCCCGCGATTCTCCGGCGTATCGTCAACAATTACGCTGTGCCTGATACGGCGCAGGCCCAGGCCAGCCACGCAAGCCTGGTGATTTTTCAACCGACCGTGGCGACTCTTTATAAGAGTGACTTTAACTTTTCCAACCTTAGCCATGACTTCAACCCGTAATATCGGCGACGGACTTGCCGCGTTTCGCTGCAATTCGTTCTGGCGACTGCGCACTGCGCAATGCGTTAATGGTAGCTCGCACCAGGTTTATTGGGTTACGCGAGCCATAACTCTTGGCCAGCACGTTACGAACACCCGCCGCTTCAAATACGGCGCGCATCGCACCACCGGCAATAACACCAGTACCTTCGGAAGCAGGCTGCATATAAACCTTGGTAGCACCGTGACGACCAATCATTTCGTAATGCAGGGTATCGTCTTTCAATGACACGCGCTCAAGACCATTTCGGGCAGATTGCATCGCCTTCTGAATCGCCAGCGGAACCTCTCGAGCCTTGCCGTAGCCAAAACCAACTCGTCCTTTGCCATCGCCGACAACAGTCAACGCGGTGAAGCCGAATTGACGGCCACCCTTAACAACTTTTGCTACGCGATTAACGGTAACGAGCTTTTCGATATAGTCGTCGCCGGAACCTTGATGATCATGTTTCGCCATTAGTCTTTTACTCTGCTAAATCCTGAGACCTTGCTCACGCGCTGCGTCAGCAAGCGCCTTAATTCGACCGTGATAGCGAAATCCCGACCGATCAAATGCAACCTGTTCTATACCAGCAGACTTCGCCTTATCGGCGATAGCCTTACCAACAGCTTGCGCTGCCTCAATATTGCTGGTGCTCTTCAACGACTTGCGCATATCTGCCTGGATCGTCGAAGCACTCGCTAATACCGTACCGCCGTCAGGCCCGATAACCTGGGCGTATATATGCTGGGCGGTGCGGTGCACCGAAAGACGGGGAACCTCAAGCTCCCGAATCTTTGCTCGCGTTTTGCGGGCCCTGCGCAATCGATTTTGTTTCTTGTCCATTCGTCTTGACTACCTGCTATTAGGTCCGGGCTAAGCGCCCCAACCTCTATTTTTTCTTCGCTTCTTTTCTGACTACATGCTCGTCAGAATAGCGAACGCCCTTGCCTTTGTATGGTTCTGGCGGCCGATAACTGCGTATGTCTGCAGCAACCTGACCAACCTTCTGTTTGTCGATACCCTTAATGAGTATCTCGGTCTGACTTGGCGTCTCAATGGTGATGCCTTCTGGCACGTCGTGGTCAACCGGGTGCGAAAAGCCCAGCGTCAGGTTTAGTTTTTTACCCTGCGCCTTCGCACGATAACCAACGCCAACAAGTTCCAGCTTGCGCTCAAAACCGTCAGAAACGCCGGTAACCATATTGTTCACCAGTGACCTGGTCGTACCCGACATTGCATGTGCAAAGCGCGAACCACTTTTTGCTGCGAACGTAAGCTGGCCCTCTTCGATATTGATCGCAATATCGGAGTTAACCGGCATCGACAATTCGCCCTTGGGACCCTTTACAACAATTTCACCGGCCGCCTGCTTGATTTCAACGCCTTTCGGCAGGACTACCGGTTGATTAGCAATTCTCGACATATGGATTTCTCTGCTTCATCACCCAAATCAGGCGACTATGCAGATCACCTCCCCGCCGTAACCTTTATCACGTGCCGCACGATCCGTCATAACACCTTCGGACGTAGATACGATCGCAACACCAAGACCGTTCATTACCTTTGGCAAGTCATTTTTGCCACGATAAATCCGCAGACCAGGCTTGCTGATTTTCTGGATTTTCTCAATCACGGGCTTGCCATCAAAATACTTAAGCAACACTGTAAGCTCGCGCTTATTGCCGGGCTGCTCTGCAACATCGAATTCAGCGATATAACCCTCATCCTTCAGGACTCGCGCGATGGCTTCCTTCAGTGTGGATGAAGGCATGCTCACGGATTTTAGCGAAACGTTCTGACCATTTCTGATCCGCGTCAGCATGTCCGCTATGGGGTCTGTCATACTCATCTTTCGTATCCTCAGATTTCCGGTTACCCAGCTCTACCAGCTGGCTTTTCTTAGACCCGGAATATTGCCTTCCATCGTCTGCTCACGGAGTTTGTTGCGGCCCAGGCCGAATTTGCTATATACGCCACGAGACCTGCCCGTAATGGCGCAGCGATTTCGTATCCGCGAAGGGCTTGCGTCACGCGGCTGCTTCTTAAGCTTTTCCATCGCTTCACGGCGCTCTTCATCAGTGGACTGCGCGGAACCAATAGTCGCCTTTAATGCAGCCCGTCTGGCTGCAAACCGCTTCACTGTTTTCAGACGCTTGGCGTCACGTGCAATCATGGACTTCTTTGCCATATCTTCTAACCCGACCTTTGTCGTTTAATTCCTGCGCTTATTTCCTAAAAGGAAAGCTGAATGCCTGCAGCAACGCTCTGCCCTGCTCGTCGTTCGTGGCGGTAGTTGTAATAGCTATATCCATGCCGCGCACGGAATCAACGCTATCGTAATCAACTTCGGGGAACACGATCTGTTCCTGCACGCCCATGTTGTAGTTTCCACGCCCGTCAAATGCTTTTGCATTCAGCCCGCGGAAATCTCGAATACGAGGGATAGCAATGCTAACCAGCCGATCGAGAAATTCGTACATCCGCTCGCGGCGCAACGTAACCTTGCAACCGATAGGATAGCCATCGCGAATCTTGAACGAAGCCACTGACTTGCGAGTCAGCGTAATCGCCGCTTTCTGGCCAGAGATCAACGTCATGTCCTCAACCGCTTTCTGAATGAGTTTCTTGTCATTCACGGCCTCACCCACACCCATATTAAGTGTGATTTTGGTGATCCTGGGGACCTGCGTAACATTGTCGAGGCTCAGCTGTTCTTTTAGCTGAGGTACGACTGTTTCATTGTAAAAATCGTGCAACCTGGCCATCTTGTCAATACTCTCGAATGTCTCTGTGCAGTATCTTTATGAGATATCTGCTTTGTGTCGGTGCTAGCGGCAATGCGCTATACGTCGACAACCTCGTTATTTGACTTGAAGAAACGCACCCTGCGACCATCTTCAAGAGTCTTAATGCCGATTCGGTCACCCTTACCAGTGACGGGGTTGAACAGCATGACATTCGATACATGCAACGAATGTTCCTGCTCAATGATGCCGCCCTGAACCCCGGCATTCGGGTTTGGCTTCTGATGTTTCTTTACCGTGTTTATGCCTTCAACCACAACGCGGCCATCTTCATCAATGACTTTAAGCACCGTCCCGCGACGGCCCTTGTCTTTGCCCGAGATGACAATTACGTCATCGCCTTTTTTGATTCTTTTCATCGTTTGGCCAATACCAATCTGTTATTCCGAAAGCTCTACAGAACTTCGGGAGCAAGCGAGACAATTTTCATAAACTTACCGGCTCGCAATTCGCGCGTAACCGGGCCAAAAATTCGTGTACCAATCGGCTCTAGCTTGGCATTCAGCAGCACCGCAGCGTTGCCATCGAAGCGAATAAGCGAACCATCCTGACGGCGAACACCCTTACGGGTACGAACCACCACGGCGTTATACACCTCACCTTTCTTCACCCGGCCACGTGGGATCGCATCTTTAATGCTGACCTTGATCACGTCACCTATACCTGCGTACCGGCGCTTGGAACCACCAAGAACCTTGATACACATAACGCGGCGTGCACCACTGTTGTCGGCCGCGTTGAGAATCGTCTGCATCTGAATCATATTTGATCACCGTCGGCCACGCGGACCGCACTTCCACTACGCGTTCGCGCGCTCAACAATTTCAACCAGACGCCAGGACTTGTTTTTTGACAAGGGCTTGCATTCAGCGATGGTTACAACATCACCTTCATTGCATGCATTGTCTTCATCATGAACCATGATTTTCGTAGACCGGCGCAAATACTTACCATACAGAGGGTGCTTAACCTTCCGTTCGATAGACACAGAAACTGACTTGTCCATCTTGTTGCTAATCACCTTGGCGGTGAGCGTACGTTGCTGCTCTTGAGTCACGGCTTTTTCCGTTTTATCCGTCATACTGAAGCACCCTTCGGCTTCGCACTCTCAATTTTCTGAGCACTCAGCACTGTTTTCACGCGGGCAATGTTTTTCCGTACCTTGCGGTACTGATCAGGACGCGCCATCTGTCCGGTAGCCTGCTGCATACGCAAGTTAAATTGCTCACGGCGCAGGTTTACCAGCTCTTCAAGAAGCTCGTCCTGGGTTTTGTTTTTCAGTTCACTCGCGTTCATCTCAGCACCTGCCGGGATACAAACCGGGTTGCGATCGGCAGTTTGGCTGCCGCCAGTGTGAAGGCCTCACGAGCAATTTCTTCGCTCACGCCTTCCATCTCATACAGAACTTTGCCGGGCTGAATCTGGGCTACCCAGTACTCAACACCACCCTTACCTTTACCCTGGCGCACTTCCAATGGTTTCTTGGTAATCGGCTTGTCCGGGAAAATCCGAATCCAGATCTTTCCGCCACGTTTGATGTGACGCGTCATTGCACGCCGAGCCGCCTCGATCTGACGCGCTGTAATGCGCCCGCGACCAACGGCCTTAAGTCCAAACTCACCGAAAGACACCGCACTGCCACGATGTGCCAGGCCGCGGTTGCGACCCTTCATCTGCTTGCGAAATTTTGTTCTCTTGGGCTGCAGCATTTTCTATATCCTTAACGGGCAACCTGCTCGGCAGCCGGCGAAGCGGCTTCAAGCTTTTTGCCAATCACTTCACCGCGGAAAATCCATACTTTCACACCGATGATTCCGTACGTTGTTTTTGCCTCGGCAAAACCATAATCGATATCAGCGCGGAAGGTATGCAGCGGGACACGGCCCTCTCGATACCATTCTGAACGTGCTATTTCTGCACCATTCAAACGACCACCGACCTTGACCTTGATACCTTCGGCACCCAACCGCATGGTGTTCGTAACAGCACGCTTCATCGCGCGCCGGAACATCACACGACGCTCAAGCTGCTGGGCGATACCCTCGGCCACAAGTTGCGCGTCAAGTTCCGGCTTGCGGATTTCGGCTATGTTCACCCGAACATCCTGCAACGGCAGATTTATCATGCCGCAGATTTCTTTACGCAGCTTCTCGATATCCTCGCCTTTCTTGCCAATTACAATGCCCGGGCGTGCCGTATGTATCGTAATGATGGCTTTACGCGCAGGTCGCTCGATGTGAATACGGCTAACCGACGCTTCCTTAAGCTTCTCCTTAAGGAACTGGCGCACCAGAAAATCGCCATATATATATTCGGGGAACTGCTTGCTATCCGCATACCATTTAGACGACCAGTCCCTGGTGATACCAAGGCGGATGCCGATCGGATGTACTTTCTGGCCCATATCGGCTCCTTTACTCGTCCGCAACCTGGACGATAATGTGACTGTTGCGCTTAAGAATCCGTGTGCCACGCCCCTTGGCGCGCGCACGGTAGCGACGTAACCCAGGGCCATCATTGATTTCGATAACGCTGATCTTCAGCTCATCGATATCGGCACCATGGTTGTGCTCTGCGTTGGCAATTGCCGACTCAAGCACCTTCTTTAAAATAGCCGCGCCCTTTTTGGGCATGAAGCTAAGCGTTTGCAGGGCATTGCCTACAGGCTTGCCACGCACAACGTCGGCTACCAACCGGCATTTTTGTGCCGAAATCGGCGCATACATTAATTTAGCTGAAACACGCATACCTGAAACCTAGGATTTCCGATCACCAGAGTGACCTTTGAACGTCCGGGTTACCGCAAACTCACCGAGTTTGTGGCCCACCATGTTTTCCGATATCAATACCGGAATGTGATCCCTGCCGTTATGAACGGCAATGGTCAAGCCAATCATGTCGGGCACGACCATCGAACGTCGCGACCAGGTCTTGATAGGTCTGCGACTGTTACTGGCCGATGCCTCCTGAACTTTCTTTTCCAGGTGACCATCTATAAACGGTCCTTTTTTAATCGAACGTGGCACGTCTAATCTCTCCGAATCGGTTGACTGCCTGCTAAAAACTATTTGCGACGCTTACTGCGACCACGAACAATCATCTTGTCCGTACGCTTGTTGCTACGCGTCTTGTATCCCTTGGTAGGCGTACCCCATGGGGAAACCGGGTGCCGGCCGCCCGAAGTACGTCCTTCACCACCGCCATGCGGATGGTCGACCGGGTTCATGGCTACACCACGTACCGTTGGCCGTACACCTCTCCAGCGTTTTGCACCGGCTTTACCAAGCTTGCGCAGATTGTGCTCGCTGTGACCGACCTCACCAACCGTGGCGCGGCAGTCAACATGAATCTTGCGCATTTCGCCCGAACGCAAACGAACCGTTGCGTAGGCGCCTTCGCGAGCAGCCAGCTGGGCACTTCCGCCAGCGGCGCGCACGAGCTGTGCACCCTTGCCGGGCTTTAACTCGATGGCGTGAACCAGAGTACCGACCGGAATATTGCGAATCGGCAGAGCATTGCCCGCTTTGATCGGCGCGTCCTTACCGGACACGATCGGATCGCCCTCTTTACAACCCTTAGGCGCCAGTATGTAACGGCGATCACCATCCACATACAGCACCAGCGCCAGGTGAGCACTGCGATTAGGATCGTATTCGATCCTCTCAACCTTGCCCTGCACACCATCTTTATTGCGCTTGAAATCAATAATGCGGTAATGGCGCTTGTGGCCACCACCTTTATGACGCGTCGTAATGCGCCCTGCATTATTACGGCCGCCAGATTTGGAAAGCTTGGCGGTAAGTCCCGATTGCGGCGCACCCTTGTGTAGATTCGGGGTGCTGACCTTTACCTGGAAACGGCGACCAGGTGATGTCGGTTTTTGCTGTTGAAGTGGCATGTCTTAAATCATCCTTACTCGTAACTTACTCGGCACCGAGAAAGTCAATGTCATGACCTTCCGCCAGAGTTACGTAAGCTTTTTTCCAGTCGGCACGCTTGCCCATGGTTTGACCAAAACGCTTGGCCTTGCCGCGGACATTAGAGACCTGCACGGCATCGACTTTAACCTCGAACATCATCTCAACGGCCTGAGCGACTTCCTTCTTGGTGGAATCACGCCGAACCTTGAAACAGATCTGGTTGTACTTTTCGCCAACGATGGTCGACTTCTCGGACACATGAGGCCCAACAAGTACGGTCATCAAGCGTTCCTGATTCAATGCCTTACTGCTGATCTTACTCATGCGAAACGCTCCTCAAGTGCTTTGAGTGCGGCTTCCGTCGCAACAACCTTGTCGAATCGGATCAGCGAAACGGGATTTACTTCACGTAAGTCCAGCACATCCACCCAGGGCAAATTTCGCGCCGCAAGACAAACCTTTGTTTTGTAATTTTCCACCAGGATCAGCACATTGCGGCCGACCTTCAACTCGTCCAGTTTGGCCGCTAACAGTTTCGTACGCGGCTCTTCGATCTTGATGGGCTCCACAACAACCAGGCGATCCTGGCGCACCAGCTCCGAAAGAATCGAGCGCATGGCGGCGCGATACATCTTGCGGTTAACTTTCTGGCTGTAATCTCTGGGCTGCGCAGCAAACGTGCGACCACCACCAACCCAAATAGGGCTGCGGCTGGTACCGGCACGTGCACGACCCGTACCCTTCTGCTTCCATGGCTTCGCGCCGCCACCGCGCACGGCAGAACGATTCTTCTGCGCTTTCGTGCCCTGACGACCCTTCGCCTGGAAGGCTGTTACAACCTGATGAACCAGCGGCTGGTTGAACTCGGCGGCGAAAGTAACGTCGGCCAGTTCAAGAGTGCCGCCTGCTTGAGTATTCAGTTTCATATCGTCACGCCCGGCCTACTCGGCCTGGGCCTCCTCAGCTGCTGGAGGTGGTGGCGGGGGCGGTGCATCAGACTTAACGGAGGGCTTCACGAACAGCCGACCGTTCTTGGCGCCAGGGACAGCACCCTTCACGAGCAACAGGTTGCGTTCAGCATCAACCCGCACAATCTCCAGACACTGGGCGGTACGACGAACGTTGCCGAGATGCCCGGTCATTTTCTTGCCCTTGAAAACGCGACCCGGAGACTGGTTCTGACCAATAGAACCCGGTGCGCGATGCGCCAACGAGTTACCGTGCGTCTGGTCCTGGCCACGGAAATGCCAGCGCTTGATCGCACCCGCGTAACCTTTACCGATGGAGGTGCCGGCGACATCGACCAGCTGGCCTTCCTGAAAACGCTCAACCGTTATTTCAACGCCTGGCTTATAACCTTCGAGTTGCGACTCTTCAACACGGAATTCAAACAGACCTTCACCAGGCTCGGTTCCGGCTGCGGCATACTGGCCAGCATCCGGGCGCGTTACGCGGGACGCCTTGACGTTCCCTGTGGTTACTTGCAGTGCAGCGTAGCCGTCACTGTCTGTGGTTTTAATGCGCGTTACCCTATTGGGCAGGGCCTGAATTACGGTCACAGGAATAGACCTGCCGTCTTCAGTAAATATGCGGGTCATACCGCTTTTGCGCCCTACGAGACCGATAGCCATTTTGGCCTACCCCTGTTGACCAACGCCTGTAGTAACAAGGCTGGCCGCAATTTCGAATTTGTTCATAAACAAGGGTCAGACTTCGTACTCGTTCGGTTAAGCCGCGTCGCTGCGTTGCTTGACCGATCAGAATCGAAATCTGGCCCGGTGGAATCCATTCAAGCCCGGGAACCTTTGATTTTCTTTAGGTTATCCCTGAGCAACTAAAGGCCCGACGCAGGTGAATTCCCGCACCGAGCCCTAGTGAGCCGGAAAGTATAACAGGATAATTTATTAGTTCAATTTAATTTGAACATCCACGCCTGCAGGCAACTCCAGCTTCATCAGAGCATCCACGGTTTTGTCCGTGGGCTCGACGATGTCCATCAAACGCTTGTGGGTACGCAGTTCATACTGGTCCCGGGCGTCCTTGTTGACGTGGGGCGATATCAATACTGTGAAACGCTCCATCTTGGTTGGCAACGGCACAGGGCCCTTAACCTGCGCGCCCGTGCGTTTGGCTGTCTCCACGATTTCTTTCGCCGAGTTGTCGATCAGTCGATGATCAAACGCTTTTAGCCGTATCCGTATATTCTGGTTCGTTGCCACTTTATTAACTCACTGATTTATTAGGTTTTTCTCGGGTCGGCGTTTGAAACCGCCCGCAAAGGGTGGCGCATGGTAGCGAACTGAGCGGGTTAAAGCAACTCGGATCGGCGGATATCTTTGTGGGGAGCCGGGTTTGGAGTTGTTGCTTTGCGGCGGATCGGTGTTGATCAGGCGGCTGATTTGCGTCTAAACCGGCCAGCGCGGAGCCGAACAGCCAGACTGCGGCGGGGGCACCGGGACCGCGGTTACGACCACGTTATCGAAGTAGTAGAGGGTCAGACACCTGCCCACGTCAACGAGGCTGCACGTGCCAGGCCCGTTCTGAGATAGATTGCCGTTTGAAATTGCCGGCAGGCTTGAGGACAGAGGTCAGGGTGTTGTGCGCAGCGAGTTAAGCGGCCGAGAAAAAGCATGCTTTTTCCGGCATTAATTCGTCTTAAGGTCTTTTCAGCCGCCCGGCTAGCGCCTGAAAAGACAGCCTCATTGAAGACCGCAGGGAGCCATCGCGGAGTGCAACACCCCGACCGCTGACCGGGCTAATTCGCCGCTGCCTCGCGACGTGATGCATGGGCCGCGGACGACCTCCGGCAATTATGAGCGGACGGTCAGTCGTGGCGGATTATCGCTTCGGCAACGTTGGGCGGCACTTCGGCGTACTTCGAAAATTCCATCGAATAGGTCGCCCGGCCCTGTGACATGGAACGCACATCGGTGGAGTAGCCAAACATTTCTGCGAGTGGCACTTCGGCTTTAATTATTTTGCCAGCGGGAGATTCGTCCATCCCCTGCAGTACGCCGCGACGCCGGTTCAGGTCGCCGTTTACGTCGCCCATGTATTCATCAGGCGTAACGATTTCTACGTCCATGATGGGTTCCAGCAGGACCGGGTTCGCTTCTACAGCGCCGTTCCTGAAACCTATGGAACCGGCTATTCTGAAGGCCACCTCGCTGGAATCAACATCGTGGAATGACCCGTCGTACAGCGACACCCGTATATCAACCATCGGGTAACCACCAAGCACGCCCGACTCCAGCTGCTCCTGGATGCCTTTGTCTACCGATGGAATAAATTCTTTGGGCACAGTACCGCCAACAATTTCGTTTACGAACTCGTAACCTGCCCCCGGCTTAAGCGGCTCCAGCCGCAACAGGACATGGCCGTACTGCCCGCGACCGCCAGACTGCCGTACGAACTTGCCTTCCGCCTCAACCGTTTTACGAATGGTTTCACGGTAGGCAACCTGGGGTTTGCCGACGTTGGCCTCAACACTAAATTCACGTTTCATCCGGTCGACAATAATGTCGAGGTGCAGCTCACCCATGCCCGAAATAATCGTCTGCCCGGATTCCTCGTCGGTATGCACCCGAAATGAAGGATCTTCGCGGGCGAGTTTTTGCAATGCTACAGCCAATTTTTCCTGATCAGCCTTGGTCCTGGGCTCAACCGCTACAGAAATAACGGGGTCCGGAAAGTTCATACGTTCCAGAGTGACCACATGCTTCAGGTCGGTCAGCGTGTCACCGGTTGTAACCTCTTTAAGCCCAACAGCCGCTGCAATATCGCCGGCCCTGACTTCCTTAATCTCTTCGCGATCATTCGAGTGCATTTGCAAAAGACGCCCGATACGCTCTTTCTTGCCCTTAATCGGGTTATAGATCGTATCGCCCGTTTTCATGACACCAGAATAGACCCGGAAAAACGTCAGGCTTCCCACAAAGGAATCCGTCGCTATTTTGAAGGCCAACGCGGCAAATGGCTCATCATCACGGGGTGGTTTGGGGATTTCCGTCTTGCCGTCCTCTGCCAGGCCTGTAATTGGCGGCACGTCCAGCGGCGAAGGCAAATAGTCGATAACAGCATCCAGCATGGCCTGAACACCTTTGTTCTTGAAAGCGCTGCCACAAAGCACGGGCACGATGTCATTCGCCAGTGTGCGCTTCCGCAGACCCAGGCGAATATCATCCTCACTTAACTCGCCGGTTTCGAGATATTTTTCCAGTAAAGCTTCGTCGCCGTCGGCGGCGGCTTCTACCATGTCTTCGCGCATAGCCTGCGCCTGGTCAAGCAACTCCGCTGGAACATCGGCGAATTTAAACGCCGTGCCCATGTTTTCTTCTTCCCAGTATATGGCCTTCATGCGAACGAGATCGACTACACCGCGGAAGTCTTCTTCCACACCGATGTTCAACTGCACCGGAACAGGATTAGCGCCAAGGCGGCTTTTAACCTGCTCGATGACGCGCAAGAAGTCTGCGCCGGTGCGATCCATCTTGTTGATGAAGATCAAGCGGGGCACATGATAGCGGTCGCCCTGACGCCACACTGTTTCGGTCTGAGGTTCTACGCCGCCAACCGAACACAGGACGGTAACGGCACCGTCAAGGACGCGCAGGCTACGTTCTACTTCTATAGTGAAATCGACATGCCCCGGCGTATCAATGATATTGATGCGGTGCTGGTCGTACTGCTTGCCCATACCAGCCCAGAAGCAGGTAGTCGCAGCGGACGTGATGGTAATACCACGTTCCTGTTCCTGCTCCATCCAGTCCATCACGGCCGCGCCGTCATGGACCTCGCCTATCTTATGGGATATCCCGGTATAGAAAAGGATGCGTTCGGTTGTAGTCGTCTTGCCCGCATCAATATGGGCCATAATGCCTATATTGCGATACTTCTCTATTGGGGTTGTGCGCGCCACAGACCAATACTCTTAGTCGTGACTGGTTTTTACCAGCGGAAATGCGAGAAGGCTTTGTTAGCCTCTGCCATACGATGCGTATCCTCACGCTTTTTCACCGCGGAACCACGATTGTCGGCGGCGTCCATCAATTCATTTGCCAGTCGCTGAGCCATCGATTTTTCACTGCGCTTGCGAGCCGCATCGATTACCCAACGCATCGCCAACGTGTCACGGCGGGTTTGGCGAACTTCAATTGGCACCTGGTAGGTTGCACCACCCACACGACGCGATTTAACCTCAACGCTGGGCTTCACATTTTCCAGTGCCTGACCCAGCATCTCGACGGCCTGCTCTTCCGTTTGACCACTCTTATCGGCCATCTGCGACAAAGCATCGTAAACAATACTTTCGGCAACAGATTTTTTGCCCGAATTCATGATCATGTTGATAAATTTGGTCAGCCGCTGGCTGCCATGCTTGGGATCCGGGAGCAGCTCGCGCTTCGGTGCCTGTGAACGTCTGGACATATCTTCTAAATTCCTGTGTGTTGAATCGGCCGCCTATTTAGGACGCTTTGCACCGTATTTACTGCGGCTCTTACGCCGATCGCTCACGCC
>Ga0316193_10000195_pt1 | contig 34866 bp, 32 predicted proteins | sample MerIslsedime2_MG_FD_207735 | JGI IMG/M metagenome (GOLD analysis project Ga0316193, IMG submission 207735) | Coastal sediment microbial communities from Maine, United States - Merrow Island sediment 2 | ecosystem: Environmental > Aquatic > Marine > Coastal > Sediment | place: USA: Maine... | reverse complement strand
CACGGAAACGCTTCAATGATCTGCTGACCGGTCCACTGAGCGGTCGGATGCTCCGTGACATTGAAGTGCACAACCCGGAGCTTATCTGCGGACGTTTCGTTGTTCTCTGATACACAGCAAGTTGATGTCGCAGCGCCACAATCTCGAGTTGCAGGGAGAGCCGTGACCGGATCACGGTAGACACAAGGAGTAACAGGGTGCAGACAATGGGCTTCATGGTTCTGGATCCTCTTCGGCAGCAACAATGACCGAGGACACCCGATTGACGTCACCCCTGAAAAAGTTCAGGAATATCAGGCAGTACGTATTTTCAGGAAGGACAGCCGGATTAGGTGATTGGCAGGGACAGCAGTACGGGTTTATACGTATAGCCAGAATCGTTGAACTGTGAGCGACCGGCCGAAAGGAAACGCTTATCTGTCAATTCACCTGTACACGTTCAGTTAAACCATGATTACTCGAGTCTTTATTGACATATATCAATAATCTGTCATACACAAATGTAATAATGTGAAAATGTAACAATGGCATGATGCCTCACAAACGATTAACAGGATTGTAAATTGCCCTACTTTCGAATTGGCCAAGCCAACCATTTCATGCACAAACTACTGCTGGTGATATTGGTAGTCGTGTTTGCCTGCCTGTCGTGTAGCAGTGAAGCAGACACGAGCGACAGCAATAAGGCATGGGACAGGATGGTAAAACACCCCGTGCACACCAACCACAGCAGTTTCTTCCAGGAACCGTTTACAGATGGTCCTGCAGTTACGCGTGCCTGTCTCCAGTGTCACAAGGATTCGGCACATGAGGTTATGCAGACCGCTCACTGGAACTGGCAGGGTGAGGAAGTCATGGTCAGCGGCCATACAGAACCCATACGCATAGGCAAGCGCAACGTCATCAACAATTTCTGTATCGGTATCCAGTCCAACTGGCCTGCCTGCACCATGTGCCACATCGGTTACGGCTGGGAGGACGAAACGTTTGACTTTGACGATCCAACGCGTGTCGACTGCCTGGTCTGCCATGACAACAGTGGCACCTACCTGAAGAAATTTCGTGGTGCTGGAATACCGGATGAATCGGTTGACCTGCTGGCAGTCGCACGCAGCGTAGCCATGCCGCTGCGGCAGAACTGCGGCAGCTGCCACTTCCAGGGTGGAGGTGGCAACGCGGTCAAACATGGCGACATGGATGAGACCCTGCTGTTCCCGAGCGCACGCATCGACATACACATGGGCAAGTACGACATGCATTGCGTGGACTGCCATCGCACACAGCAGCACCAGATTCGTGGCCGCTCCATAACAGTCAGCGTGGGCGGTGAAAATTTCGTGGAGTGTACAGACTGCCATGATCCAGAGCCGCACGCCGAGATACGTCTCAACAAGCACACCGACCGGGTGGCCTGCCAGTCCTGTCACATCCCGTATATGTCGCCGGATACGGGCACCAAGATGACCTGGGACTGGTCGGAGGCAGGCCAGGACCTGGATATCACTGATGAGCACCAATACCTCAAAATCAAGGGCCTGTTCACCTGGGCAAAAAAGGTCAAGCCTGAGTACTACTGGTATAACAAGACTTCGGCACGCTATATCACGGGCGACAAGATCGACCCTAGCATCCCCACACGTATTACTGGCCCCTTCGGTGAGCACGACGACCCGGAAGCGAAGATCTGGCCCTTCAAGGTGCACCGTGGTAAACAACCCTATGACACGGTAAACGGTTATTTCCTCGTTCCCAATGTGCATGGCAACGAGGGCTTCTGGACAGCTTTTGACTGGCCCAAAGCACTTGAGCTCGGTTCCAGGGTAACCGGCCTGCCCTATAGCGGCAGCCATGATTTCGCGCCCACCGAGATGTACTTTCCGCTATCCCACATGGTCGTGACCCCGGACAAGGCCCTGAGTTGCCGCGACTGTCACGGGGAACGCGGACGGCTCGACTGGCGCGCACTGGGCTATGCAAATGACCCGCTGGGTGGCGAAGTCCACGAGCACGACCCCGTCTATCTCTTCGATGCGAATGGCGAGCCGGTCACCGCATCGGGCAACCCTCTATCAATAGCAGAGACCTGCGGCCTGTGCCATGAACTCGAGGATGATGCCTTCATCGACACCCATGGCTATCACAGCAGCGTGCAGGATACCTTATTGCCTCCCGAACGGCGGCAGCTGATGATGGATGGTCCGCGTATTCCGGCGACCGATGCTAGTCAGATGAACTGCTTCCTGTGCCATCTGCAGCAACCCGATCATGAGGCCAGGCAGGCCGCTATCGATAACGGTGAGGTGGAGTGGTCGGTAAGTGCAACGCTGCTGGCTAGCGGCCTGCTGACACAGTCGCAAGACGGTTACCGGTGGAACCCGGAACGTATTGCTGACGATGGTGAAACCACACTGATGCTGCGCCCGGTAACCGAGGCTAATTGCGGTGTCTGTCATGGCATGGTCCACGACGGCACCGACCCGCTGCTGGTGCAACTGGGTACGGGCAAGCATTGGACCACGGAGAAGACCGGCCAGGTATTCTCACCCCAGCGGGTGCGCCTGTCCGCCATGAACCTCAAGGACAAGGACAGCCTCGACATGGTCTGGGACGTGCACTCGGAACGCCTCGTCTCCTGTGGCGATTGTCACTATTCACGCGGACGACCCGCGCGGCTTGCGGGTGAGGCCTCGGACGCCAGCGTAATACCGGCGCAGGGCGTACGCCGCCGCTGCGAGAGCTGTCACAGCCTCACCGGCACCCATGACTGGCTGCCGCAACGGGAGCGGCATTTCGCTGCCGTGGCCTGTGAAGCCTGCCACATACCGGAACTGGAGATGGCCGCGCAACAGTCCATCGACCACACAGTCATACGGCCGGACGGCTCACCCCAGGTCAGCTACCGGGGCGTATCAGGCGATGTCCGCAATGCCAGCAAGGCCTATATAGAGGGCTACAGCCCCCTGCTGCGAGTCGGCAAGAATGTGTACGGTGAATACCAGGTGTTCCCCTATAACCTGGTATCGCGATGGTACTGGGCGGACGGAGAAGGCAATGACGCCATACCGCAGTCGTTGCTGCGCAGTGCGTGGCTGGATGGCGAACACTACAGTGAGACCATTATGGAGGCCTTCGATACCGACCAGGACGAGCAGCTCGCGGCGGATGAACTGCGTATCGATAATCACACCAAACTGGTGCTCATCCAGGAACGCCTGCGTGAGGCGGGTGTGAAGAACCCGACCGTACGTGGCGAAGTGAGCGCCTACCACATCCACCATAATGTCCGCCACGGCAATCGTGTCAACCGTGACTGCACGGTGTGCCACCCGGATACGGTAGCGAACCTGCCGACATTTGACCTGGCCCCCTATGTGCCTGCAAACATGAAACCCGTGCTTGTGCAGGAGAACACCGAAATCGTCCTGGACGGCAAGTGGCAGGTAAGCGCTGACGGTGCCTTGCAGTTTGCGCCAAACAATGGTGTAGCTGCATCCCTGCAATCAATCGAGAGCACCATACGGAGTGAACCATGAACGAACTGGCTGAAAAGGTGAAGTACTGGAATCCCTACCTGGGTGGTGTCCTGCTGGGTGTACTGCTGTTCCTGTCGTTCTTCGTGACCAGCCATGGACTCGGTGCGTCGGGCGGAGTTAACCGCATCGCTGTTGCTGTCGAGGATCTGGTTGTGCCCGAGCATGTCGACAAGACCCCCTACATTGCCAAGATGGCCGGCGGTGACCGCGATCCGCTGGCGCACTGGCTCGTCTGGGAGGTCGCCGGGATCATGCTTGGCGGTTTTGTTTCCGGGCTGCTGCGTGGCCGGGTCAAGGTGCAGACTTATCACGGACCACAGATTTCTTCTCACACCCGCTGGGCCTATGCCTTTGTCGGAGGCGCTCTCATGGGCTACGGGGCACGCATGGCACGCGGCTGCACGTCCGGACAGGCCCTGAGCGGCGGCGCAGTGTTGTCGGTGGGCAGCTGGGTCTTCATGTTTGCGGTTTTCGCGGGCGGCTATGGGCTGGCGTGGTTTGTCAGACGCCTGTGGCAACCGGAGGCATAGACCATGGCCCCCTTCGATCTGGTTGCATTATTTGGCACCGAAGGCTCCTATCTCATTTACCTTGCCATCGGTTTCGCATTCGGCTTCATTCTGGAATCCAGTGGCTTCGGTGACTCACGTCTGCTGGCGGCACAGTTCTACTTCCGCAAACTGAACGTACTCAAGGTCATGTTCACTGCCATCGTGGTAGCAATGATACTCATCTTCTGGTCTACCGCACTGGGCTGGCTTGACTACGATGGAATCTGGGTCAACCCAACCTATCTGTGGCCAGGCATCGCGGGTGGACTGATCATGGGCATGGGTTTCATCCTCGGTGGATATTGCCCCGGCACCTCGCTGGTGAGTGTCGCGACGCTGAAGCTGGATGGCCTGTTCTTTTTCCTTGGACATATCACAGGCATAATCATCTTTGGCGAGACAGTGGAATTCATTAGCACGTTCTGGAACTCCGGCTACCTCGGCTTCTTTACCCTGCCCGAACTGTTCAACCTCGAGACCGGCATTGTGGTGTTCCTGGTGACCTGCATGGCACTGGCGATGTTCGTCGGTTTCGAATGGCTGCGCAGCAAGATTTACGGCATGACGAAATGAACAAACGCTATATACCGGAAATACTGGGCGCCACTGCGCTGCTACTGGCCTCGGGCGCACTTGCCTTGTATGGCCAACCCGGCCTGGAGCAGAAATGGGAGTACCTCGCCGAGAAGTATGAACCGCTACTGGTAGAGCGCACGGTCTATATCGACCCGGCCGAACTGCTGCATCTAATGAATGACGATTACATTCACCTGGTCATCTACGATGTACGCTCGGAGTCGGACTGGAACGAGTTTCATCTGGTGGATTCCGAGCGCATAGCCATAGAAAACTTCGCAGCACAACGCGACCGGCTGCGTTTGCTGCCGGAGAATGCCGTCGTGGTGGTCGTCAGTAATGATGAAATACTCGCTACCCGGGCCTGGAAATACCTCATGACAGTAGCCAAGTCGAACGCCTACATACTCGAGGGCGGATTCAATCTCTGGCTCAACATCTACGGCGTGCCTGAAGAGGAAACCGACAGTCACGGCAAGGCCAGCCTGGGTAAACCGGACGGCACCCTTCGCCACGGGTTCAAACTGGCCCTGGGTGACCGGCATGCGGCGGCCCAGCCTGACGAGCACCATTTGCCACACCGCGAATACACAGCAAAGGTCAAGCTGCTGAAGAAAATTGCAAAGGCCGGCGGCTGTGATTAGTCATGCTTAGGCAAGGGCATTCCTCTAACGAAGGAGACCACGGCAATCGATTACACCAGCAGCGCCCTCTGTGGTCAGTGGTGGTGGGTGCACCGTTGGGAAATAGAACCACTTGAGTTCGGTATACCGTTGCTCCAGATAACCGCACTGGGTATTCGAAGTTGGCTACGCCATAATAGAGTGCGCGCTTCTCCTGACTATACTCCCTAGTGCAACACTAGCCGAATCAAATCAATACGTGAAAGCAATGCGGTTACAAGTACACCTGACACGGCAGCTTAGCGGCCCCGCTCTACAGGCGTATTCTACAGTACTGTCCACATCATCCGGTGACAGGTACTGCGCCTTGTACACGATTCAAAGATTCTCGATCTGGCCAGCAAAAGCAGGCAGATGAATTTTGGAGCCGCTCACCAGGTTCTCATTTTGCTCATCGTACATCGTCATCGCCTTGGTCATTTTCTCTCGACGATTGAACTCATCTTACGACTCTCAAATCAGTTGGATCGCAGACAAGGTCACTCAGGTGCGGGAAGACCGCTAATTAACCGGGAGGCTGTAGTCACCTGATTTTCATTACAGTAATTTGACTTATATCAACGCAATTCCGTCCGCAATCGGGTATGTTACTTACATATGCCAGTTAATAACATGGAGATATCAAATGAGACATATCAGTCAAATACCAGTCCGCGGGCTCGCTGCTCTGCTGCTTGGATTGGGGTTAACAGGCAGCCAAGCCTTGGCAGATATTGTCGGTAGCGTGCATGATTTTTCCACCAGTGGCTTCTCAGGTGGCGAGATCTGTGTAGTCTGCCATACCACTCACCATGCCGACACGTCGGTTACCGAAGCGCCCCTGTGGAACCATGAGCTGACCTCGCAGACCTTTGCCATGTACAGCAGCCCGACGCTGGATGCGGCACAGGATGCCCAGCCCAGCGGTGCGTCGAAACTGTGCCTGTCCTGCCATGACGGGGCAACCGCGCTGGACGCGTATGGAGGTAACGTGGGCAGTGTCTTCATGACTGGCCCTGCAGCCGTGGGTGCCAACAATGACCTGACGGATGATCACCCGATCTCGATTATCTATGACAGCGCGCTGGCTGTCACCGATCCCGGGTTGCACGATCCAACACAGCAGACAGTCACCATCGGCTCAGGTGACAAAACCCGCACCGGTCTGGTCAGCGAGCTCATGACGCCGGCGGGCAAAGTCCAGTGCTCGTCCTGCCACGACGTACACAACGCCTTTGTGGCTGGCAATAACCGTTTCCTCCTGATGCTACCCAAGTCCGGCAGTCAAATCTGCCTCGCTTGCCATGACAAGTAGGTCTGCCGTATCAGCACCACGCGTATTCATTGGCTCAACGCCATTCTTGTCCTGGTACTGCTAAGCGGCTGTGCGGGCAACCCCAAGACGAACGAATCGGGCGCTTTGTTCTACCCGCTGCCGCCCGATGTGCCGCGCCTCCAGTATCTTACCCGCTTCTCAACACCCGGTGATGTGGAGAGCGAGAGCATGGGATTCAAGGACTTTATCGTCGGCAAAGATACTGCGGGCGACCACGTGGTCCGCAAGCCCTATGGCGTGGCGCTGCACCAGGGCAAGGTCTATGTTACCGATACCCGCGCCAACGGCTATGCTATCTTTGACCTGAATCAGAAACGTGCTGATCTGGTGCAGGGCTTTGCCGGTGGGGCAATGAAAAAGCCCATAAATATCACCGTTGAACCCGATGGCACCAAATATGTGACCGACACCGATCGCAACCAGATCCTGGTGTTCAATGCAGACGATCGTTTTGTGCGCGCCTACGGGACCCCGGACCAGTTCAAGCCCATTGACGTGCTGGTGGTGGGAGACCGGCTTTATGTCTCGGACCTGCAGCACCATCAGATTCAGGTGCTGGACAAAACCAGCGGAAACACCCTGTTCAGTTTCGGCAAAGCCGGCTCCGGGGAGCAGGAACTGTTTCAACCAACCAGCCTGGCGTTGGGACCCGACGGGGGGCTGTACATCAGTGATTCAGGAAACTTCCGCATACAGAAGTTCTCACTGGACGGGGACTTCATACGAAGCTACGGCAGTGTCGGCGACGCCGTAGGGTATTTCGCCCGCCCCAAGGGCATCGCGGTCGACCGCGCAGGTCGGATATATGTTGTTGATGCTGCATTTGAAAATGTACAGATTTTCGACAAACACGGCACACCCTTGATGTTCTTCGGACAACCGGGTGACCAACGCGGTAACATCAATTTACCGACGGATATTATTATCGATTACGACAATCTCGAGTATTTCCAGCACTACGCAGCACCCGGGTTCGATCTGGAATACGTCGTCCTGGTCGCCAGCCAGTTCGGCATTAACAAAGTCGTCGCCTTCGGCTTTGGTAAGATGGAAGGTAGTGACTAGGCGGCCCCCCGCCTCACTGACAAGGAAGACGGGAACCAGGCGATAAGCGGGTTACTGGACGTGGTTGATATGACCGATTCTGGAACGCGCTCATATTCGCAAAGGAAGCGCCGCTACAAAACAAACCGCTCCACCGTAAAGAGAGCAATAGATAATGTGTGTTGTGCGTTCATATGTAATACGTATAACAAACACTCCTCAGCGTATCCGGAGTGCCATCATTTGCGGACTGGGTTTGCTGGCAGTGTTACCCTCACTGTGCGGCGCACAATACGCTGACATCACCCCGTTCAAGCTGATCGGCGTCGAAGGCGCTCTGTCGGCCCGCTATAACCTCGATGACTATGAGCAGACTTCGGGGGACGGGGATAAAACCTATCAGACACGTAACACTTTCGAGGAGGAAATTTCTATACTGACGCACAGCTATGCATACCATCCGGATTTTCTCAATATGGACCTGGGTGGCGGCCTGCTGTTCGTGCAACAGGATTTCGACTCCGACCAGGGAAATAACAGCGCCAGGGAACCATTGTACAATCTGACGGCCCACCTAAGGTTTCTGGAAAAGAAACCCTATCCGTTCCGGATGTTTTATGACCGCAGCAATCCGTCGGTCAGCACCAGTCTGGCCGGAAGTTTCCTGGTGAAAAACACCCGCTATGGCATGAATGCCGCCTTGCTGGAACCGTTTTCCCCGGTTACGCTCAACCTGGAGGCATTCCGGTTTGAAAGTGACGGTTCCGGCTTCGGCACCATTATCGACCAGACCACCGACCAGGCTGCCATCCGGGCTTCCAAATCCTATGCTGGCGGCGATAACGTCAGGCTATCCTATGTCTGGACCGAAGCCGACTCGCAAAGTGGCAGCCCCGGACTGCCGATTCAAAAAACGTTGACTACCACTAAAACCACAGACGCCAGCGCGGTCAATATTTTCGGCAGCGACGATCGGGTTCGCTTGACCCAGCTCTTTACCTATACCAACCAGACACTGGCCCCGCAACTGGCCCCTTCCTCGGAACTGGACGATCTCCGCTACAGCTATGACATGCGCTGGACACATACCGAAAAAACGCAATCCTTCTATCAGTACCGCCTGCAGAAAAGTGACCGCAGCGAGGTGAATAGCACCAACCGGAATGCCAGGGTCGGCGCTTCCTACGAGCAGCAGCAGGGCTGGCACGGTGACATGGATATTCATGCCGAGAAGGAAGACCAGGACACCACGAATTTCGACAGAAAGGTGTATGGTACGCGGGGGGCAATCGGTTACGATAGAGCCATTCGGCACGGCTCCATGCAACTGGGTGCTTCCATGCGCCTCGACCAGACAGACCAATCCACCGGGGGCAGCGATACTATCCAGGTATTCGACGAAAGCGTGACCCTGACCGGTACCACGCCGGTAGCTTTACAGAACGACTTCGTCATAACCAGCAGTATTGTTGTGACCAACCAGGCCAACACCCAGATGTTCATTGAAGGTCTGGATTACAATGTCCGGATCATCGGCGCCACCACCGAGATTCAGCGCCTGATCGGCGGCAACATTTTTGACGGCCAAACGGTGCTGGTAGACTACCAGTACCAATCGGGCGGCGATGTAAAGTTCAACTCCTTCAACCAGAACTATTTCAGCAACTTCAAAATATTCAGGTTCTATGACATTTTCGCCCGCTACCGCCAATTGAACCAGTCGGTGAAAAGCGGTCAACCCACCACACCTCTCAATGATATTGACAATTTACTGGTAGGGGCACGCGTCGAATATCCCCTGTTGAGCGGCTGGCTGCTTGGGCTCGAAGCAAACTACGAAAACCAGGACGAAGATGTTTCACCCTTTACTCGCCAGTTGTACAAGGCCCATGTCGAAATCGCGCTGCCACGCACCACGCGACTGCGGGTCATGGGGCGGCGTGAATTCGTGGACAATAAAAATTCACCGGAAGATGTTGACTTGAGCCAGGTCATCGCACAGCTGACTTCGCGACCCTGGCTGCGCACCGCTGTCAACGCCGAGGCTGACTATGAGAAGGATACCGGCGGCACCCAGATCCGGCGTCGCCAGGCTTTGGCCGTGGGCCTGGTTTGGGTCTACCGACAGCTGCAGTTCACGGTGCGCGGTGAGCACATCAATGACAAGCAGGGTCAAGTGACAAGGAAAAACAATATAGTAAGGTCTCAGCTGATACGGCGGTTCTGATGACTATACAACGCATAGTCAGTTTCGCATTGCTAGTCCTGATCGGCACAGGTCCCTTCCTGAGCGGCTGTACAACTGCGCGAAACACCACGCCCGTGATGCAAGCCGAGCGGGTCTGGCCCGAGCCCCCGGCCCAGCCACGCATTCGCCATGTAAAAAGTGTTTACAGCGCCGAAGATCTGGGTATCGAAAAATCCTTCTGGAAGCGACTGAGTGAGTTCATTACAGGTCCTTCCAGCACCCGCCTGGTACGACCCATGGCAGTCGTGGTGGATACTCACAATGAAATGATCTACGTCGCCGATCCCGGAGCACGGGGTATCCACCGCTTCGATCTAAGCGGTTCCAGCTACAAGCTCCTGTACCGCGAAAATGAGCTGCCGCTACCCTCACCAACAGGCATGGCACTCGGACCGGATAACCGGGTTTTCATCACAGACTCTACCCTCGGCCGACTGTACGTGGCAACGCCCGACACTGACTTCCTGTCCCCTGTCAATCTGCAAGCTGAACTGCAACAACCCACCGGGGTGGTTTTTGACCTGGAAACGGAGCAGCTGTATATCACGGACACATCAGCACACGCGATTAAAGTATTCTCAGGTTCCGGTGCCTTTATCCAGCAATTTGGGCAGCGTGGCAGCGGCCCTGGCGAATTCAATTTCCCGACCGCACTGTGGCAGGATCGGCAAGGTCAACTGCTGATCAGCGACTCGCTTAACTTTCGTATCCAGAGGCTCAATACCCGAGGGGAATTTATCAGCCAGTTTGGCCAGCCTGGCGACGCCAGTGGCGATCTGTCGCGTCCCAAAGGTGTCGCCACGGACCGTTCCGGGCATATCTATGTCGTCGACTCAATGTTTCACGCTTTCCAGATTTTCGCTGCCACCGGCGAACTGCTATTCATCCTGGGGTCGCAAGGTCATGGCGCCGGGGAATTCTGGTTGCCCACCGGCATTTTTATCACACCGGACGACAGCATTTACATTTCCGACTCGCACAATCAGCGCGTCCAAATATTCAGCCATCTCGTTGGTGAACCATGAAATTATTGACATGGGCAGGGTTGGCAACGGTGCTGTTAATGGCGGGCAATGCTGCCCACGCAGGGGTTGCCGATACCAAGCATAATCTGTCGGTCTCGGGGCCGGCCACGATCAAAGCCAGCAGCGAATCCCAGATCTGTATCTTTTGCCATACGCCGCACAATGCCTCGGCTGCTGCGCCATTGTGGAATCGCCGCGACCCGGGCAGCACCTACATCCCCTACTCCAGCACCACGGCGATCGCCAATCCAGGACAGCCCACCGGTGCATCGATTCTATGTCTGAGCTGCCACGACGGTACCATCGCACTGGGGGAGATTCTGAGCCGCCCGACGGATATCATCATGGCTGGCGGTATCACCACCCTGCCCCGCGGTGACACTCAACTTGAAACGGACCTGTCCGACGACCATCCGATCTCGTTTGTCTATACAACGACCATCACCAGCGGTGGCGAATACGTAGACCCTACATCGCTGACCGGTCCCGTCCGTCTGGACGCCAGTGGTCAGATGCAATGTACCAGTTGCCACGAACCGCACGACAACACCTGGGGCAAGTTCCTGGTCAAGCCGGCGCGCGCGTCGGGCCTGTGTACCACCTGCCATATCAAGAATGGCTGGATACAGTCGCCGCACAATCTGTCCGGCGCCACTTGGAACGGGCAGGCGACCGACCCCTGGCCGGCCACCAACTGGAGCACCGTGGCCGACAACGGCTGCCAGAACTGTCACCGGCCACATACTTCAGGAAGCCGCGAGCGCCTGTTGAACTACCTGGTTGAGGAGGATAATTGTGCAGCCTGTCATAATGGAAATGTGGCAGGCAAAAATGTCATGTCCGTTTTCAACCAGTTTTCCACTCACCCGATCAGGGACACCCTCGAGGTGCACGACCCCGCTGAATCCAGCACCGTCACCAACCGTCATGCGGAATGTTCCGATTGCCACAACCCGCATGCTGCACGTGCCGGCTCCAGCGCCGTCACGGGAGCGCTGCTCGGGGTGCGCGGTATAGATATCAACGGTACCGAGATCGACCCCATTACCGAGACCTACCAGCTGTGTTTCCGCTGTCATGCTGACAGTCCTGGCAAAACACCGGCGTCGACGCCACGCCAGATCGAACAGACCAACACGCGCCTGGAGTTCAGCATGACCAATCCGTCTTATCATCCGGTCGCGGTCGCGGGGCGCAACCCCGATGTCCCCAGCCTGATTTCGCCACTGACCCCGATCAGCACTATCGGCTGTACCGATTGTCACAACAGCAATGCCGCACCCGCGGCTGGCGGTACCGGGCCAGAGGGCCCGCACGGTTCGGCTTTTGAACCGATACTGGTACGGCAATACCTAACCATCGACAACACCCCGGAAAGCCCATTCAACTATGCCCTGTGTTACAGCTGCCACGACCGCAACAGTATCCTCGGCGATGAGAGCTTCAGCCTGCACAACAAGCATATTGTCGAACAGAGAACCCCCTGCAATGTCTGTCATGACCCGCACGGTATAAGCGATACCCAGGGCAACAGCATCAACAGCACCCACCTGATCAACTTCGACATCTCAGTGGTTTCCCCGGCCATGGGAAATATGGGCGGTCTCCAGTTCACCGACAATGGACGGTTTGCCGGCAGTTGCACCCTGAACTGCCATGGTTGGCAACATATGAATTCATCTTATCCGAGAGGTGGCGGTGGGGGCGGTGGTGGGTTCGGTGGCGGTGGTTGATGGTGTGTTTCGGCACGACCAGACTTTGTGAACTGCTACTACTGTAACCGACTACGACGATGGTTGCGGCAAGTAAAACCCCGTCATATTAATCGTTGGTGTACATCCAGTTTAACACCGGCTGGATAGCCGTTTCTCCAAAATCGCCTCGCAAGATCTGCGCCAAGTCAGCAGGATTCATTTTTCTACGGTGAGCCACGAACCCTCATTTCTCATTCCATGGCGTGCAACGACAACGATCGAAGCGGCTTGTTGCGCCGTGAGGATTGTGGCAACTGCTGCAAAGCAGCTTTTCGTGACGTAATGAATGCCCATAGGGCTGGTAGGTCTCGGTGCCTATCGGTGGTATGTGACAGCGATAGCAGATGCCGGCCTGATCTTGCCGATCTGTCACGTGACGGTCACCATGGATCTGATGGCAATCGGCACAGGCCACATCATTGTCCTTGTGGATGCTGTCAGGCCAGTTCTGGAGTGGTCCGTCATCGTGACACTCCAGACAGATCCCGTTGAGCATTTCCACGGATTCGCCGAACCGCCCCGCCATGCTGATAATACACTCGCCCTCTTCGTCCAAGTGCATGCTGCCGGGACCATGGCAGATCTCACAGTCGTTGTCCAGTGCCTCACCATGCAAAGTCATTTGCATGGTGGTGACCGTGTCTTCATGGCATTCATTGCAGACGTCGACCCCCATGTAATCTCCATCCGACATGCCCGCACAGGCGTTTTCTTGCTGGTCGGCGGCATCGATTTCAGCCGCCCGTGCACCGGACAGGGTACCCGGCAACCCCAGAATAATGAGCAAAATTGTTGCCGTAGTTTTCATCATGAATGATCGCATGGGTACATGGTGTGGGTAGCGAATTCCTAAATCACGCTGCAATTGGAGTCTGAAAAAGTCTGTTGCAGAGTGATATCCAAGAATTTTACCCCGTCTGCCCAAGTTGGACCAATTATCCTGATTGCATAAGAGACACATTAGGCTCATGTTACCCGGAAGTGGAGCGATGATGTGCGAGGACCACCAATACGCTGCCAGGCAATCACAGTCCCCATTTGGACAAAAATCAGAGCATCCCGCCACCCCGACCAGCGGCGCGAGAGCCACGACCAGAGAATACGGTCTCCGGAGCTAATTTGCGGGCTTTTGGTTGTTCTCTGATACACAGCAAGTTGATGTCGCAGCGCCACAATCTCGAGTTGCAGAGAGCCGTGACCGAATCACAGTAGACACATGTAGTAGCAGCGCACACACAATGGGCTTTATGGTTCTGAATCCTCTTCGGCAGTGACAATGACCGAGGACACCAGACTGACGTCGCCCCTGAAAAAGATCAAGAATATCAGGCAGTACGTATTTTCGGGAAGGACAACATAATCTTCTCCACTAATACCTGGTTTATTGTGGTTGTTTATTATTTTTCGGTGAACGGCTTCGAAAATAATATCATTTCGCTGCTGCCTGCATTTAACTCCAGTTCAGATTAAGACTGGTGTCTTTCCCTGCCCCATCGGACCTCTCAGCAGGTTTGCCCCCCCAGACAGCATAGACCGGGTCGGACACTGTGGTCTCGCCTGAATGCGGATCGCTCTCCGGGCGCGGCCAGCCCCGGGAAGAAAATGTGTTCAGCTTGTCAAATCCGGCCTGCTGCAACCACTGCGTGACCAGGCCGACCCGCTCGAACTCATGCAGTTCACCCCAGACATTGATGGCCTTGGTCGGAAACCAGCGGTTGCTGAAGGTCAGGACGAATACGCCACCGGGGCGCAATACACGCAACACCTCGGCAAAAACCCTGCGCGGCTGAACAAGGTATTCCGCCGATGCCGTGCAAACGACGGCATCCAGGCTGGCATCGCCAAAAGGCAATGTATTTTCCTGATTCAAATCCTGTACTACCTTTGCAGTCGCTGAACGGTTGGCCTGAAGTTCCTCTGCGTTCATACCGAGGGCGTACAGCTCTCGCAGTGAGCAGCCTTGCAGATGCGAATCGTAGCTTGCCATCAAGTCAAGGACCTCAGCCTCTCCGGGAAGCAAGCGCGCATAGAGAGCTTTGACAGTATCAAGGGCATGCACATCGAGGTGCTGCACGAAACGGGAACTCGAGTAGAACAGCCTGTCTTCCCTTTCATCCATGCGCGCCATTCCATGCTCCTCGTCAGGGAAACGGGTATCCAGACCATCCTGGACGGGCGCAGCGAGACCCGGGTAGCGCAGAAGAGCGTCGAGCGGACTGCTACAGCGCCCGCCTCGCATGTCGGAACCAGGCAGCACCCGGTCCACCCGACACACCACTTTGAACGGAAAGCGAGCAAGCGGGTGATTCAGATCCACGCGCATGGTCTGTTCATCAAGTTCTGTAATGCGTGCCGGCTCGAGGGCTTCCCGCACTATACCCTGGAGCCCGTGAAAAATTCCCTGGGGATAAAAGCGCCCGAAACGCGGTTCAACTTCGAGGCCGCGGCGATAGGCACGATCGAACCGGGAGGGACTGCCTGATACCTGTCGAGCAGCGTCCCAGGCACCGGTCAATTCACCGGCAGGCACCGTTGCCTGTGCAGAATCTCCGGCCCGCATCCCGACAAGCTTCGCACCGATTTCCGCTGGTAAATAATCCGCTTCGCGCCAGACACTGAATTTTTCGACGTGCATTTCGTCCTCATGCGCGACGCTACCATCCGACCAGTACAGCGTGAATGTTAGCGCGGCCAGCCCCTGGCTTTGGAGCACCTTGTCTTGCTCCGACTTTTGCTTTATTACAGCGTTCATGTAGTTCTCCTTCTGAAAAGAGCAGCCCGTCGCGCCACACCATTGCTTGCAGCACAAATGCCCGGATGGCAACTGTATTATTGCTGCGCGGCCTGAGCACAGGACCGGGTGGACGCAAGAGCATTTTCAAGACACACAGGGTCAAAGTCATCATTGGTTTCGGGCCAGCCCGAGGCATGCTGCAGGATCCGCGCGACCTGTAAATCCACATGCGCCGCATCCGCGTTCAGAGCCGGAACGTAGTCAAAACGTTCCCCGCCAGCCGCTATGAAACTGTCTCGTCCCTGCATCGCTATCTCTTCCAGGGTCTCGAGACAATCACTGGCAAACCCCGGACAGACGACCGTCAGATGCCGAACCCCTTCGGACGGCAGGGTCTCCAGCCGCTGTACGACATACGGTTGCAACCAGGCCGCCTTACCGAAACGTGACTGGAAGGCCATTTCCCACTGCGCCTCCTCGAGACCCAGCTCTTCGGCAATCAGTCGCGCAGTTTTATGGCAGTGGCAGAAATACGGGTCACCCGCTGTCAGTGTGGCTTTGGGCATACCGTGGAAGGAGATGAGCAGTTTGTCACCCTGCCCGTGGATTTCCCGGTGACTGCGGATCGAGTCTGCAACCGCACGGATGAAGCGCGGGTCATCGTGGTAGGCACCCATAACACGCAGCTCGGGCACCCAGCGCCAGCGACTCAGACTGGTAAACACCGCATCGGCAACTGATCCGGTGGTCGCACCGGAATACTGCGGATAGAGTGGTAATACCAGCAGGCGTTCCATGCCTTGCTCCTGCAGTTGCCTGAGAACCGTGTCTATGGCGGGCTCGCCGTAGCGCATGGCCAGCGCAACCGAAACCGGACCCGGCACACAGCGCGCCAGCTGTTCCTCTACCTTCTGTGTCAGTGCCTGCGATATAGCCTTCAGTGGCGAACCCTGGTCGGTCCATACGCTGGCATAGGCACGCGCTGATTTTTTCGGGCGCACCCGCAGAATGATACCGTGCAGGATCACTTTCCAAACCAGCCTGGGAATCTCAACCACACGCGGATCAGAGAGAAACTCGGCCAGGTAGCGGCGCACCGCGGCCGGCGTGGGTGATTCCGGCGTGCCCAGATTGACCAGTACGATGCCCAGCCGCGGCATGCGTCCGTGCTCAAATTCGCGTAGTCCGCGGTATCGAGTATTCAAAAGTTACTCCATCTGGTGACAAGTGACGATAAATTTATACAAATTACTTGTACAAGTCAAATTTATATGTATAATTTTTGCATAGTTATTATCTTGCCGGAGAAGATACGGGATGTCGTTTTTACTGACAATCTGTGCTGGCCAGTTCGCAACGCGGGCCGGGAGGACTAAAACAGGCTCTGACGAACACCATTAGCCCCCCCTTTTTTTGCTGAACCCACAATCCGGACAACGAGGAACCACTCATGCATGCACTACTTCTGATCGCCCATGGCAGCCGCCGCGAAGCATCAAATGAAGAAGTCCGTGAACTGGCCACCAGGCTCGAACGACTGGCCGGCAAACGCTTCGGTTGTGTCATACCGGCATTTCTAGAGCTGGCAGAGCCGGATATTACGACCGGCGTCGGACTCTGCGCGAAGCACGGCGCCACAAAAGTCACCGTAGTACCCTACTTCCTCTCTGCTGGCCGGCATGTGGCAAATGACATCCCGGCTGAACTGGAAAAAGCCGCACGCAAGCATCAGGCGATAACGATTCACCAGAGTGACTACCTTGGCAAACATGAAACCATCACCGAATTGCTGCTGGCACTGGCGATGGACAAGTCCGACCCTGGCGCGCATCAGCAAGCTGCACAGGCAACAGGCTGACCGGAGACCGGCGTGCATTTGCCAGGTATAGACCCCTACAGTTATCTCGCCGAGGTCTCCAGGGTGATGGACACATTAACGCAACGGGATCAAATCGAGACGGTACTCGATGAAGTCGAATACCTGTTCGAAGTCATTCCACCGGAACTGCAAGACCTCGCCGAGCCGATTATCCAGGCCCTGCGCAAAAAACTCGCCAACTGCACATGAATACGTACCGGGAACCGCGCTGCTATGCACTGCGCCGCCTGAATCCGTTTCTGGGTGTTGTACAGGTGGTCGAGACCCCCTCAGGGCGGGCATCAAGCAGCAACGGACTTGTGTGGGATATCCAGATACTGACGCAAGCGCCTGCAGACTGGGGAAGCCTGGGCGCGGCCAATCGGGGTAAGGCCTGGTATCGTTATGGCCTGTGGTCTGAGCGGGACGGCCTGGCACACCAACCGGTCGCTGCACAGAGCCAAGACAGTCAGCAGCACATAGATAGCGAACATCTCATCGAACAGATACTCAGGAATCTGGACCGGTTGCCGTATGCACTGGCGGACCGGCGCGAGTTATGGCTGCTGGACGCGGAACAGCAAAAACCACTTGCCCTGCTTCACGCCATGCTGCCCGATGCCAACCCACCCCGCCCCGAACCACGCTACTGGACAGGCTGCCTCGGACAACAGGGAGTAGCCGGGCAACGTCGCTTTCCGGGCACTGCTGAACTGGAGTCGCAAGTGAAAACACGCGCAGGATTCAACATCAATCGGGCCTGGGTTACCTGGAATCCCGAACGCACAACCCTTGTTGAGGGAGACAGCAGCCTGATGCAGGACGATGAATTTCCAGCCTTCGGCATACGCGAAGACTGGCCGGACAGTGAGGACCAGCAACTCGTGCAGCGCTATATCGACTGGGCAGCGCCCGCATTCCTGACACTGCCCTACCTCAATGACTCTCAACGTACCCGCCTTGAATCCAGTCTATCAGACCAGGCAGTCAGCATTGAGTATCACTGGCGCCTTTACCCGAAGATACTGGACAAAAACAAACTAATCGCGGCGCGCGTTAAGGCTGGCCTGCAAGGTAACGGCACTCCCAATCCTGACTAATAAACGGCAATACAGCCAGTGTATCGGAAATCAATAACTATCCTTATAGAGCGCCATTTCCCCGATACACAGATCGGCAGCGAAGGCGCGTCCGATAGCGACAAGGCCGATTCGCTCCAGTCGCTTGAGGTCCAGTTTCTTTCCGATACGGTAGCCGGTAAATTCAGCGAAAGGAAGTCGTACCGTCTGCCAGCGGGCGGGGGCCCTGAAAGAAGTGCGGTAAGACTGCCAGGGCAACCAGACATCGCCGGTGCGCAGGTGCAGATTGTATTCCTGGTCATTGCCGTACACCTTCAGCAACAACCCATGGTAATCCGATGCATCGGCTGCTTCGGTGTCTTCGACATCCAGCGCAGCCTGGATAAATCCACCGTTGTATTCCAGCCTTACATCGCCGCGCAGGCGCAGACAGGCTTTGTTATTGATCGTTTCCAGGGACAACTCACCGCTCGATATCCCGCCCATTACGCCATCGGTCACCATTCGCCAGCTGCCACCAGCCACGGATTCCAGATCACCGGTCCGGCGGTCATCGATTATCAGAACATCATCGGCCATAAGGTTTGCGCAACCGAGGTAAGAAAAGAACATTATTGCCATGAATCTCAGGATATCTCCATGGTACTTCCCGCAGGGCACTGAATGCCCGTCATCACGAGAGACAGCGCAGCAATAGCGCGAACTGATATCCGTCTTCGACACTCGCATTAACACACAAGCGTTCTTAAAGCTGCCCCAATCTTGCAGGAACCAGCCTCCACCGCTGCAGCCGCATAATCCACGCCGATCAGCTCACGCACCGGAAAGCCCGCAGCGGTGGTCTCTACAGAAGCGATGCATGCGCCAGGGCCTGCCATTACAGGTCTCGTAAAGTCCGCAACGAGTTGTGCAGCCCCTGCAAGGCAACCGCCCTACAGGTTGCGAATCACCCGCATTGTTCACTTCAGCACCCGGCCTGTCTTTTTGTTCAGTCAATTCCATTTTCCAGCGAACCCCCTGCGATGTTTTATCGAAACCAGAAGCCGGTACAGCCGGATAAAAATACCAGCAGCATCAACAAAAAGTGTGGCACGGGAACATTCATGCAGTCAGTGTAAATTTGCCGGGTGTTGTATTCTTTTACGCCTGCGATGGACCATCCCCCTGGCCTCGCTTCGAACGACCCGGTCCTCTTGCAAGAGTAACCTGGCCCGGTCAAATTGTTCTGCTGACATGCCGGCTGCGACCACTTTACGTAGAGCGGCAGCACCGTTATCACCCTGCTCAACGGCACGCGTCAGCCAGTAAAACGACTTGACTTCATCCTGGTCAACTCCCCTGCCCTCAGCGTAAATCAGGCCCATGCCATACTGCGCATCAACATCGCCCTGTGTTGCGGCCTGTAAAAATTCTTCAGCGACCTCGGGATCGTTCCTCAACAAGGTCAAAGCAGCTAAATTTGCCATGTTTTAGCCGGTACTCGTTTGGTTATCAGGTTACTTACGTACAATGTCATGTATAAATATTAACACATCCAGGTCGTTTGTGGTACAGTTATTGTACAACTTATGAGAGGCAAGCACATGCCGCAATTATTACCAGCTGAAAAACCCGCACTGGCAGGCAGTTTTTTACCCATCCGCACGGTGGCCAATTTGACCGGGATCAATCCTGTCACCTTGCGCGCCTGGGAGCGGCGCCACAACCTGATCACACCCCGGCGCACACCAAAAGGACATCGTCTCTATACCGAAGATGATGTTGAACTGATCAAACAAGTGCTGGACTTACTCGATCAGGGCATTGCTATCAGTCAGGTCAAGCCCCTGCTGGAACAGTCATCCGGTCAGCAGACCGGGACAGCACTTGCCGAGTCCGGTGATGTCTGGAAAGACTACCAGCAGAAAATGCTCCGTGCGATCGAAAGATTCGACGAGCATGCGCTGGACAGTACCTACAACGATGCCCTGTCCCTGTACCCTGTCGATGTAACCAACCAGCGCCTGGTGTCCCCGTTATTGAGGATCATCGGCGAGCGCTGGAAAGAACGCGACACAGGTATCGCCGAAGAACATTTTTTTTCTGTTTATTTGCGCAATAAACTCGGATCCCGGATACATCACCTGAACCAGCGCAGCAGCGGTCCGCTGTTACTCCTCGCTTGCCTGCCGGGTGAATACCATGAAATCGGTTTACTGCTGTTTGTCCTGGCAACCGTAAACTTCGGCTACCGTGTGCTGGTACTGGGTTCCAATACACCATTGGAACAATTACCCAAAGTCCTGCAACAGCAAGACTGTGCCGGTATTGTCCTGTCAGGCTCAGCCCGACCATCGCGCAGCCTGTTCGACAGCGAACTGCCTGAACTGGTGAACTACAGTGCTGTCCCGGTTTTTGTCGGCGGTAATACCGCGACCAAACATAAACAAAAGATTGAAGCCGCCGGCGCTATTTGTCTTGGCGAGTCGATCAGCGCGGGACTCAAATCGATGAGCCAGCTATTCAATGCCGGCAAGTAGCGTATAACCGCGTGTCCACAGCAATACTCTGGTTTCGCAGGGATTTGCGCATTGCGGATAACCCGGCTCTAGAGGCATTACTGCAGGATGGACACCTTCCTGCCCCCGTTTTCATTCATGACGAACCCGACCCGGACTGGCAGACGGGCGGAGCCAGTGCCTGGTGGCTGCACCACAGCCTGGTTGCGCTCAAACAAGCACTGCAACAACTGGGCAGTGACCTGTTTATCTACAGTGGCGACACTCAACGACAGTTAACGCAACTTATCCAGAATACCGGCGCCGAAGCCGTTTACTGGAATCGCTGTTACGAACCGGCATTTGTCATTCGTGACGAGACAATAAAGAGACAACTCAGGCAACAGGGCATCAATGCAAGCAGCCACAGCGCCAGCTTGCTGCGCGAACCCCAACAACTGCTGAAAAAAGATAATACCCCCTATCGCGTGTTTACCCCGTTCTGGAAATCGCTCTGTAAAATCGGCCCGTCACGCGACATTGCAACAACACCGGACAGTCTGCCTGCGCTTGCCAGGAGCAAACAACCGGATGGCCAGCCCATCGAATCCCTGGAACTGTTACCCGCTACTCACTGGGACAGGGCCTTTTACAGCCACTGGCAACCCGGCGAGGACGGCGCCTGGAATACCATAACGGACTTTTGTGACACCCGCCTGTACGGTTACAAAAGCGACCGCGACATCCCGGAAAAATCCGGCACATCACGCTTGTCTGCACATTTACATTGCGGAGAAATAAGCCCGCTGCAGCTTTGGCACTATCTTTTACAGCGGTCTGTGTCAGACACCGCGCCCGGCACACTGACTGCAGTCGAAACATGGCTGCGCCAACTGGGCTGGCGTGAATTCAGTCAGCACCTGCTCTATCACTTTCCACACACCACCCTGCAACCACTCGACGGGCGTTTTGTACAATTTCCCTGGCGCACTGACTACGCAGATTCACTGAAGAGCTGGCAGAAGGGCCAAACCGGTATTCCAATCGTGGATGCCGGTATGCGTCAATTATGGGCGACCGGTTACATGCACAACCGGGTACGCATGATCGTTGCATCATTGCTGACGAAAAACCTCCGCATACCCTGGCAGGATGGTGCGCGCTGGTTCTGGGATACCCTGGTGGATGCCGACCTGGCGAACAACACCATGGGCTGGCAGTGGACGGCCGGCAGCGGCGCTGATGCAGCGCCCTTCTTTCGAATTTTCAATCCGGTGTTACAGGGAGAAAAATTCGACAAGGAGGGAGTATATGTTCGTCGCTGGGTACCTGAACTGGCCAGGCTGGGAAATAAATTCATTCATCAACCCTGGTCTGCCGAAGCGAGTACCCTGGCGAATGCCGGCATCTGTCTCGGCAAGGAATATCCCGAGCCGGTGGTCGACCTGAAAGTCAGCCGCAAACAGGCACTGACCGCCTGGGACCGCGTTAAACGGCTATCCACCTGATGCCGTGCCCGTAAACACACCCTATAAATTGTTTCTTATCAGCAACGCCTGCGGATGCGGATTCAGGTACACCTGCTCTTTGATGTAGGGGTGAGGATGTATGCTGAACAGGTAATATTTAAAAAGGAAAGATACAACAGAACCTATAATAGATTCTAGATTACTTCTATAACTTGCTGTTTAATATTATGGTGCGCGGCCAGAACGAGCATAGAGAGTTAAGGATCGTGATCTTTCTCTACAATGGCAGCCCGCTAATCGGTTCTGCCAGATGCTCGGTTGATCAACGCGATAACACCGTCCGTATCGTAACGCCCGAGAAGATTATCCAGTTCGTCTGCCAGGCACTGCGCACCGGGACCGAGCCCTTTGAGCTCGACCATCAAGGCCTCTATTTCCGTCAGGGCGTTTATCCTGGCAGCGGCAAGCAGGCGTTCACGCAAGTCGTCGGGGAGATCGATTTCACCAGGTTCATCGACACACGGCTTGGCCCCTGCCGGCACCCCAGTGTCCGGTTCATGCACGAACTCGACGTGCAGGTGCCTCACCATGCATTCGCAAACCTTGTCAAACAGGAAGGGTTTGCCGATAAAGTCGTCAAACCCCGCATCCAGGTAAAAGGAACGCTGGCGCAACAGGCCGGATGCCGTGATCGCAACACAGACAACTGTCTCGGCTGGCCAGCGTTCACGCAGCAGCCGCACGGCGGCAAGCCCGTCCATCACGGGCATGCGCACATCCATGAAGACGATGTCAGGAATCTGTTCGGCAATACGCTGCAGCGCCTCGCCGCCGCTGTTCGCCATGGTCACCTCGACGCCGGCCCGCTCCAGAAGCCCGCTGAGTACTTCGCGATTGTCCTCGACATCATCGACGACGAGAGCGCGGACCCGGTGTGGCTCGGCCAGTCGGCACAGCCGGCCAGTCTGTCCATACTTCGATATCAGGTCACCCTCGGCAGGTGGCAATTCCAGCTCAAAGCGAAAGCAGCTGCCCTCACCCGGGGTGGACTCCAGGCTCAATGAGCCACCCATGAGCTCGATATGGCGCCTGGTGATTGCAAGGCCCAGGCCAGTCCCGCCCTTGGCCTCGCCCTCTTCGGCCTGCTGGAAGGGTTCGAAAATACGTTGTTGCGCGTCTTGGTTTATGCCAGGGCCGCTGTCCGATACGTTGAATATGTAGCGCCGGCCACGCTGTTCTACCATGAGACCAACCTGACCCTGATCGGTGAATTTAACCGAATTGCCCAACAGGTTGATCAGTATCTGGCGCAGCTTGCGGTCATCGGCATGGACCGCACGCTCCCCGATCCGTACGTCCGCCTGCCAAAGCAGTCCCTTCTGCTCGCAACGTATCGCAAACATCTCGGAAATATCCTCCGTCAAGTCACCCAGATCGAAATCGCGGGCATCCAGTTCCATGGCGCCTGCCTCGATCTTGGACAAATCAAGGATGTCGTCGATGAGACTGATCAGGTGGTTACCCGCCGAGTGGATTGCTCTCAGCGGGCGGCGGTAACTCTCTGGCAATTCCGGATCGTTCTCGATCAGCTGGGTGAAGCCCAGCACCGCGTTCATCGGGGTACGGATTTCATGGGACATATTTGCCAGAAACTGCGACTTTGCGTGGCTAGCGCTCTCGGCCTGTTCCTTGGCGACGCGCAATGACTGCTCGGCTGACTTGCGCGCAGTGATGTCGCGAATAATGCCAACGAAAACCTGCTGCCCACCCGGGCGCGCCTCGCCAACGGACAGCTCCATCGGAAAGGTCGTACCATCCTTGCGCCGGCCCTCCACCTCCCGGCCAATGCCGATGATACGTTTGTTCCCGGTAGCGCGGTAACGATGCAGATATTCATCATGTTCCTCCTGGTATGGAGGCGGCATCAGCATCTTGACATTCTGGCCAATAACCTCGTCGGCCCGGTATCCGAACAACTGTTCACAGGCCGGATTGTATTCCTGCACGGTGCCGCTGGCATCGATGATCATGACCCCATCTACTGCTGTGCCCACCAATACCCGTAGACGCTGCTCACGATCTTCCAGCGAGCGTGTAGATGCCCGATAACGCAATACCAGATAGGCAGTAACCCACAACACGGCTGCTTCGAGAATGACATTGAGCAACAAGGCCGTGGTATCAAAGTAAGTGGCCGAGTAGAGGTAACCCACCACGATGAGCAGGGTTCCGACCGCGGCCAGCACCATCGGCGCATACCGCCAGGGCAGCCAGTAGCTGATGGAAATAAGCAACACATAGGGTATGCCGCGAATGACTCCCGATGGCAGGTTGAGGTCCAGCACGAGCATGCTCAACAGCACGACTGTGATCAGCAACAACATAAGCACCTTGCGCAACTTACTCATCAGAACCCTCTGAACTCGATCAGCCATCAACACGGAAACCGGCAACGGTCCCGGGGAGAATTTCGTCACCATTTTAAACCAGACACACTGCAGCGATACAGGACCTGGCGAGAGTATTTCGATGATTGACAGCACCAGCTTCTATCGGTGACTGCAGTTTGCTAAGCTTGCATCGCCATACACCATGCGCCCGCATGCCATGAGCAAGAGAACCAACGCCATGCCCGATCAAGCCGAATCACCCCAGTCAAAACTTTTGATTGTCGATGACAAAACCGCCAACCTTGACCTGCTGCGGGAGATGCTGGCACCGCTCGGCCACCAGATCTTCTTCGCTACCAGCGGGGCCAAAGCCCTGGAAATCGCCACTTCCACACTGCCGGATCTGGTGCTGCTGGATGTGATGATGCCCGAGATGGATGGCTTCGAAACATGCCATCGGTTCAAGCAGGACGCCGCACTCAGGGAGATCCCGATCATCTTCGTCACCGCCAGGACCGATGTGGAGGACCTGGCCCGGGGATTCGAGGCCGGTGCCGTTGACTACATCACCAAGCCTGTCAAACAGCCCGAAGTGCACGCCCGTGTCGCGACACACTTGCGCATCCAGGGGCTCATCGCACAGCAACGCGAGCACCTTGCTGCGCTGGAGCAGGCACGCGGTGAACTGGAGGCACTCAATGATACCAAGGACAAGTTTCTCTCGAATCTGGGCCGGGAAGTCAGCACGTCCCTGGCGCAGATTGCAGACACCAGCGCTTCCATCAGGGAGACGGCGAAAACCCCAAACACGCCAGGGAGCAACATCGACCAGCACCTGGCGGATGTAAATCGCTCAGCCAAAGAGGTGCTGCACCTGCTGGGGACCATACTCGAATGGCCGCGCCTCCAAACCGGTCAAAAGCTGGACCTGCTCTCGACCCAGATCAGTGATCGGGAACTGGGGAATCTGCTCTCCAGCCTGAATGACCTGCGTTTTCTCTCCCTGGCGGAAACCCGGGTCGGTGATGCAGGACTGGTCCATCTGCAATCATTGACCCACCTGCAGGAACTGCATCTCGACCACTCGGATATCACCGATGAGGGCCTGAAGCTCCTGACCACACTGCCCAACCTGGAGATTCTCGACCTCAAGGGCACGCGTATCACCGATGCCGGACTAGTCCATGTAGGCCGCCTGGCCCAACTCAAAGGACTCTACCTTACGCGTACCGGGATCACCGATGCCGGGCTGGAACACTTGCGCAGCCTGGGCAAGCTCGAGACGCTCATCCTCTGGGATACCGCTATCGGAGATGCCGGCCTGGAACACCTCAAATCATTAAGGCACCTCAAGGAGGTCATCCTCTGGAATACTCGAGTGACCCAACAAGGTGCAGAGGCCTTGCAAGCTACCCTGCCCGAATGTGACGTCAGTACGACCATGTTCGAGTAACGCCAAACAGCATGATAACCGGGGCTGAAACACCGATTTGCTCCGGCCCGGTCTTTTCCCGAACATGCGCATGAATACAAAGACAGGACAGCGACCGGAACCAGGAACCGCGATGAACATCCGCGCCCTCACCTTCGACCTGGATGAACCGCCAGGGTCTCCCGAATGACCCTGGCGTCTTTTGCCATGCGCAAATATCAGGCATGAGGGAGCTGCTCACCTTGCTGGGACTGAACTGACAACGAACATGACTCAAAGCCTGCGAGCCAGTCATGGGAGTCTCCATGGAACCGGTTGCAGCGGACGATGTCGTAACCATTATTGCTGCTTACTATTGACTGATGCTACGCATTGCCACTATTGCCATACTGATCGTACTCTGCTCTGCCTGCAGTCGTACCGAATTCGCCTACCGCAATGCGGACTGGCTGCTGGAGTACTACGCCTGGAAGGCCTTGCAGACCAGCACCGCTCAGCGCGACCACTGGCAACCGCTGCTGCAAGACACGCTGCGCAATCACCGTGAGCAGGAACTGCCCCTTGTTATCGCCTACCTGGATCGGGTAGAACGCTTTATCAGGGAACCGGAAGATTCGGTTGGCGCAGAGTGCCTGATCGATGGCGCGCTGCTACTTTATCAGCGACATGCACACCTCGCCGTCGACCTTGCGGTGCCCTTGCTGGTGGAGCTTGATACCGACCAGATCAGACACTTCGCAAAGCACATGAGCCAGCGCCAGCAAGATGCTGTCGGGCAGTACCTCAATCCGGACCCGCAGCTCAGGAAGACGGCCCGCCAGGAGCGGATCACCGAACGGATAGAAAACTGGACGGGAAAACTGAATGGAAGTCAGCGACAAATGGTGAATCAGGCCCTGGAGCGCATCCCGGATATGAGCGCATCCTGGCTGGAGTACCGGGCACAGCGTACCGACATGCTACTGGTGATGCTCAACACCGGCGCCGGTGCACCAACCCTGCGGACCTACCTTGAGGACTGGTGGGTACATCGGGACGGGACAACCGCTGAAACCAGGGAACACTGGCGCCTTGCACAGCATGAATTCATCCAGCTCATGGGCAAGCTTGTCGCCACCCTGACCAACAGTCAGTACGCAGCGCTGGAAAATCGACTTGGCGACATACGCCGTGACCTGGCAGCTTTCACGTCACCGACGGCTGCACCTGTCAGCCTGCAGGATGTGCCTGCATGCACATCCATGCCTGACTGATCCCGATCCAGCAACCGTTCCCGATCTACCTATAGCGCTGTTTTCAGTGGCTTTCGAGCACCTCGTTGCACCGTAATTATCTGAGATCAAAGCGGTCGAGGGTCATCACCCTGGTCCATGCATCAACAAAGTCACGTACAAACTTTTCTTTTCCGTCGTTGGATGCATAGACTTCTGCGACAGCACGCAACTCGGAGTTGGAGCCGAAGATAAGGTCGAAGGGGGTGGCCGTCCAATTCACCATACCTGTCGCACGATCACGACCCTCGTAAACGCCTTCGGAGATTGATGACTTCGACCACTGCGTGGACATATCGAGCAGATTGACGAAGAAATCATTGCTCAAGGTACCCGGCTGATCGGTGAAGATACCCTGAGCAGATTATCCGGTATTGGCGTTGAGCACTCGCATGCCGCCAACCAGAACCGTCATTTCCGAAACGGTCAGGATCAACAAGTCTGCCCGATCGGCGAGCGAGACCTCCTTACCATCCGATTGCGCGCTATTGAAGTCTTTCTGAATCTTTTCAAGTGTTTTTAGTACCTTTGCCAGTTCATCAGGATTGTTGGCTGGCCAATCCTTCTGTGGTGCGAGGCGAACACGTGCCCCGTTTGCCCCACCGCGCACGCTGGAACCTCGGCATCCACATAACGCGCACGCGGGCCCATGTCGAGATGAATGAGCTTGAACCAATCCTTGGAGAAGGCAAGATCAAATTCTTTCGGGTTATCCAGGAAGCGCTTAGCAATCTTTCGAAATTCCGGATCTTGCTTCAGCGTAAGGTCCGTTGTGAACATGATAGATGCATGCCGCCTCGACGGGTCGTGGTCATCCGGTACCAAAGATGATGCGGATTCGTCATTAGGAATCCACTTCACAGCAGCTGCGGGACTCTTCGTTTGCACCCACTCGAACACGAATAGATTATCCAGATAAAGCATCGACCATGCGGTCGGCGTGGAGGTCCAGGCGCCTTCCTCTGGTAATCGTGTCACCCGCATTGCCTTTGCCACACCTGTTCATCCAGCCGAGACCTTGCTCTTCGATGTCTGCGTCAGCGGGTTCCGGACCCACTCAATCGGCCGTACTTGCGGCACCATGGGCTTTACCAAACGTATGGCTGCCGGCAATGAGCGCAACAATCTCTTCTTCATTCATTGACATGTTACCAAACGTGGCACGAACGTCTTTGTCTGCCTCGACGGGAATGTATTGAGATATATTAAAACGAACTGAAATGTCCCGATCTCCTGTCGCCAACCGACAATGCAGATTGATCCCACACCTCTGCCAACCAGAATCGCAAGTCTTTTTCATCATGCAGGTCCTGCAACTTGCGACGTGCCATGGCATTTCGTAGCCGCCTCAAGCGACGTTCCGAGAGCCCTGTGCTACTGGCGACTGAATTTCCAGATGAATTTTTCATTGTCTTGCCTCCTCGCAGAACATGCTGATTGTGAGTACGATTACACCCTGTTACAGCAACACAACTACCTGTTTTTAATTCTCGACCCGTCAGAAATGAGAAACATTGCGTACATTCTCCCTGTAAACCGGTGAGTCCAGACCGTTAAAACGCTTATCGTTTTCTACCTTTTGCTGCTGCCGCTTGTTTAGACGTGAGAACTCCCACATGGTCAGTAACAACCCGATCAGCAGCATACTGAATACAAAGATTGCTGGATAAAGAATATCTGGTTCGCTCATGACACTTCCCTCCTGCTTGCAAGAACTGCAAGCTTGAAATAGATACCAAACGCGAGAATGGAAGGCACCCAAATCGCGGTAAAAATGCCGAGATCTCTGAAGCCCTTAAACCAAAGATAGGCCGATAGAACAAATGAGACAGTCACGGCAAGAAGAATGAAAATATCGGATAATTTGAACAAAGGATTTACCTCCAGGGGTTTAGAAAAAATGTTTGTCAACACTTGTGGAATGAGATTGCTGCCAGTAACAATGCTGCCACGGTGATTGCTGCCGGTGTCCGCATCCCTGCCACTCCAAAAACATCCACCATATCCGGCACCCATCCGAGCCAGCCGGCCAGCAACCAGACGAAGAAAGCTGCCGCCACCACGATCCCGAGCACCCCCAGAGAGAACCTCAACCGACTCAGATACGCAGGTCGCTGGAAAAGTGCTGTCACTGACAGGAGCCTCGATGGTCGTTTATGGCAGGCTGGTTGGCTGTATCTCACAGGCCGTCTTGAGAAAGCCATGATTGACGACTCAAACCGCAGAGGTCCCTCGGACCTCTGCGTTATTGCTGATACATAGACCTGTGAATACATAGCATTGAGCCTGCCTGTCAGTGTCCGGGATGCACACTGGTTTGCTCTTAGCCCTCATCAATTCCGCTATCGATCGGGTTATGGATGATCTGGTGCAACCGGCTACCAGGTACCACGGATGACAACACTTCAATGTTCTCCTGCTCGGCAGCACGGATGGCATCGTCATAGTACTGCTCTGTAGCGCGTATCTGCATTTCATAGTTGCTCATGTCATTAACTCCTTAGTTTCGTTAAGTGTGTATCACTTCTGTACAAGACCACGATTTATATTGTACACATCTTGTACAGTTTGTCTAGGACATTTTGTATTATTTTTTATTACAGTCACCCCAGGTATCACATATGCATGAAAATAATCAGGTTTATTCCATCGGCATGATCGAGAGAGACACCGGAATCGGACGGGACACGCTCCGTGCCTGGGAACGTCGCTACGGCACTCCCGAGCCCGTGCGCAATGCAAAGGGCGAGCGTGCCTACCCTGAAATACAGTTGCGGCGCCTGCAACGCATCCGCCGTTTGCTAGAACGGGGTATACGCCCGGGCAAACTGTTGCCACTCAGCGAGGACGCACTTGATGGACTTGAGGCCAGCCTGCAACCTGCAGCGCCAGAGCTACTTGATGAAACAGTCAGGGAGATACTTGATGCAATGCGATCCGCTGATGCCTGGCAGGTAGAAAGCCTGTTACGCAGGCTGTGCTTCCCGAAAATTCATATCACGTATTTATCACGCCGCTAACCGTTCGTAATGATGATGATGATGTAAGCCACCGACTTCCGGGAATTACACTACCTTTCCAGGAGCAGGTGGCTGCACCGATCGCGACTCAGGACTATCCATTTCCAGTGACAGGTGCGTACACCAGCGATGATAATAATAGCCGGTCAAGATTCGTTTTAAATGACTCTCATTCAACAGGATGACATGGTCCAGGCAATCTCGCCGGATGCTGCCGATGATGTGTTCCACAAATGCATTCTGCCAAGGACTTCGCGGCGCTGAGAGCACCTCTTCGATACCCATGCTTTGGACGCGCTTCTGGAATTGGTTCCCATAGATAGCATCTCGGTCCCGCAGCAGATACTTTGGCACCGTATCCCAGGGAAAAGCTTCAATGATCTGCTGACCGGTCCACCGGGGGGTCGGATGCTCCGTGACACTGAAGTGCACAACCCTGCGACGGTGATATGCGAGGACCACCAAAACGAACAGCACCCTGTTTCTCACCGTTGGCACCAGGAAGAAATCAATGGACACCAAATCTCTGACATGATTGTTCTGAAAAGCCTTCCACGTCGGGGACGGTGGCTTCCTGGACCGCACCCGGTACTTCTCCACGGTTGATTTAGCAACATTGATGCCGAGTTTCTGTAGCTCCCCGACAATCCGTGGCGAACCCCAGCTGATATTGGCTGCCGACAGCTTGCGGATCAATGCCCTGATCTCTTCTGGCACCTGCGGTCTATCGGGTCCGCCATGCTTACTCAATTCGGCCCAATGATCGCGAAAACGTTTACGCTACCAGGCAATCACGGTCCCCATTTGGACAAAAACCAGCGCATCCCGCCACCCCGACCAGCGGCGCGAGAGCCACGATCGGAGAAGACGGTCTCCGGAGCTAATTTGCGGGCGTTTGGTTGTTCTCTGATACACAGCAAGTTGATGTCTCAGTGCCACAATCTCGAGTTGCAGGGAAACCCGCAAACGGATCACGTGGACACAAGTAGTAACAGCGCGCAGACAATGGGCTTCATGGTTCTGGATCCTCTTCGGCAGCGACAATGACCGAGGACACCAGACTCACGTCGCCCCTGAAAAAGATCGAGAATATCAGGCAGTACGTATTTTCGGGAAGGACAACCGCATTGCACAGGCCAGTTTCACAACACTGGCTTCGGATTAGGTTATTGGTAGGGACAGCATCCGCACCGCATGCCGGCGGCGCAGATCGGTTACACGGGTGACGCGCCGATCAAGTCAGCCTTCCCCCAGGTCGTTCAGCAGGCGCTGGTACTCGTGATTGGTGCGTAATAACTCACCACCGGCGTCGATCAGCAGGTCCACCTGCTCGTCGCTCAGACCGAAGCTTGTAGGGATCTGGTTGAGAACACTGCGCCGTTCGGGATCCTGAATGCCGTCGAAGTCGAGGAGGATGAAATAGGGCTCGACAGGCCTGTCTTCAGTTGACATCTCTCGATCCCAACTATCAAGGGTCCTTTTCATCAATTCGATGGTCGCCGTGTTGTAGCGGTGAAGCTGGATGTCACTCATGGCGCTGATGGTCGTGCGCAGCGAAGGTTGCTTATCGCTCCGGTCCATCTCGGGGTCCGACTCGGCGGAGGCATTGACCGAGATCAGTACCAGACGGCGGGGCGGCTCGCGATTGTATTTTTTAACGTATTCAGTCATGCCGCCCGCGATCATGACGATCTCATAGAGGGCGCGCAGACCCAGATTGTCGGTAAGCCCCCCGTCCACAAAGTGGGCGTACTGGCGTTGATCACGGTCGTAATAGGTTTCCAGCCCCTCGACCACCATGGCAATCTCCGGGTTGCCGGCTGCCCGGGTGCGCGCCATCTTCAGCCAGTCCGGCACTTCGGTACCGCAATCGGGGTAGTTGCGAACCACCACCGGATTGAATAACACCGGTACCGCGGAGGAAGCAGTCACCGCACGTGAAACCGGGAAGGTCGACAGGTCGGAACAGAGCAGAGTGAAATACTCCTGGATGAAAGAAAATCGCACGCCGTAGCCGAGATCGGAGGTATTGATCACAATCATTGGTCCCTCCTGCTGCGACATATCAGCGAAGGTGGCACCCTTGAACACGGTCTTGTCGTAATAGTTCGCGGCCATCTCGGTGCGACCGGTATTGCTGAACCACAGCAACGGGTTGAAGAGCCGCCGGAACAGCGCTCCCTGCACATTCGGGCGCAGAAACACCTCCTCGAAGTCCTCGAAGATCCCGTCACCGTGCAATCCGTAATAGGCTGAGGTGAAACTGCCACCCGACACCGAGGAAATGCTGTGTACTTCATCCAGCAGGCGCTCGCCACCACCATCGATTGGTACCGGTGTGTCGCGCAGTTCTTTGAGCACCCCGTAGGACAGGGCCGCAGCACGGGTGCCGCCACCAGAGAACGCAAGCATCAGGGCATTCTCATCTGTTTCCCATTGCTGCTGAAATGTGCGGATGGAATAACTGGGTTCATTGCCGGGTACCGGCCCTGGAGTATTCACAACTACCCCGCGTACGGCGCAGCCGAAAAGCAGGAGTAACAAGATGGCGATGGAGAAAAGGCGCAACAGGGTCATAGCCGTGCTAGCAGCGATTCTGCAATTACGATTGGCTACCTGTACATTGCAATCTCCTGATAGCAACGCAACGACCGACTGGTATTCCATCTCGACCCTCTCCCCTCTAATGATCAACGGCAAGTTTATCCAGCGGGACCCTGCTGATCGTTTACAGCGGCAGATTGAACCTGGCTAATGTAATGAGGCTCGCGCACAATACCCGGACTTTGGATTGAAAGCGACAACTCACTCCATCACCTTTGCTCATTTTGATAGCGCCCTCTCCTCAATTCCCCGGGCAAGCAACGGCTACCCGGGGGGAATGCAGTACTGCACCTGCATGGTTACATGCTGTCGATAATGGCCTGCTTCCTGGCCTTGTACTCTTCCGGCGGATGCAGCCACCAGCCGCCAGCTTGTCGAGCTCGTCCAAGAGCTGCTGCGGTGACTTCTGGGCCGGAGCCGAATACACCGGTCGAGCCGCCTGGGCCTGGGCGGCAGCTGCCTGCTGCTGCTGCTCGGCCTCGGTCCGATCATTTATGTTAGTCAACAGAAGCTGGACTCCGGGGCCAGGTAGCGACCCTCATCGGCCAGTGCTGGGACGATCTGACTCGGTGGCAGGCTGTGGAACAAAGGAGTGCGCATATTTGCGTTAGCAAAAATCGCGAAACTTTTGGCAATCCGCTGGGTGCACTGGTTAGGACCATTCGGATACATCGTCAATCGAACAGTTCCATGCTCTTATACTCATACGTCGCGCAGTAGTGCTCTGCCCCCCTTAACTCCTCTCTTCCGATCAGCCTACTCTAGTAGCAATTGTATATGAAATGTAGTGCCCACATTGATATCTGAGGTCACCGCCATATGTCCCTGATGCTGATCTGTAATAATAAAGTACGCAAATGATAGCCGCTTTCCTGCATCGTAACCAACTTCAGGCTTGTCTTTTCTGACGAACGGTTCGAACAAATGCATTTGCTCTTCATTAGTTAAACCAACACCATTATTCTGGATTCTTATCCAGAAACTGCCATAACTTAAATTTATTTGAATCTTGATAGTTGGCTTAAAACCGGGGTCATTCACCCTGCCCAGTGCATCATAGGAATAACGAAACAAACTGAGAAATGCCTGCTGCAACTCAGTCACATAACAGGGTATCATTGGCAAATCTTTTTCATAGTTTCTTTCGATCTGTATATCGATGAACTTAAGTCTCGTCGGAGCCGATAACACATCACCAGCCAATTCCAGGGTGTGCTCCATAACATCGACGATATTGGTAAGTTGTTTTCTGTCACTGCGACCGCGTGCAAATTCCTGCAAATTATGGACAATTGATGTAACTTTTTCGCCTTTCTCATATGCGTGTGATAATAAACTACTGAGTTTTTCAGGCATACCATTGCTCTTGATTTCATTCATATATTGGCTGCTATCAGAAAGTAAATGCTGAAAGGTTCTTAAGTCTAATAAAATTGATTGGAGCGGCATGTTGATATCATGGGCCATTGACGATGCCAGTTCACCCATGGATGATATTTTGTCATTTTGAATCAGCATATTTTCAGCGGCTATTTTCTTGGTCACATCATCAATCAGGATTACTACACCGGTTTTAACCTGGTCCTGAAGCGGGTAGATGGTGATATCAAAATAGTATTGACCGCGCTGACTGTGTTTGATGGTGATCGTTTTATTCTTTTCGATAGCTTCGCCAACCTGACCAGGTGACACAGTAATTATCGGGTAGGCATTCCACAGATTTTTGTCCAAAACATCTTGTGCTTTTTTGCCGGTAATATCTTCAGCCCGCTTATTCCATTGAGTGATCTGCCCATTCTTATT
>Ga0316193_10000193_pt1 | contig 35080 bp, 33 predicted proteins | sample MerIslsedime2_MG_FD_207735 | JGI IMG/M metagenome (GOLD analysis project Ga0316193, IMG submission 207735) | Coastal sediment microbial communities from Maine, United States - Merrow Island sediment 2 | ecosystem: Environmental > Aquatic > Marine > Coastal > Sediment | place: USA: Maine... | reverse complement strand
CGTGAATACCGGCGGTCTGTCCGAAGGCGTATTCGAGAGCGAGATGTTCGGCCACGTGAAGGGCGCGTTCACGGACGCCAAGAGTGACCGGATGGGCTATTTCGAACTCGCCGATCGCGGCACCCTGTTCCTCGATGAGATCGGCAACGTGCCGCTCGCTCAGCAGGCCAAACTTCTCCGGGTACTCGAGACCGGTGAGTTCCAGCGAGTCGGCTCCTCCCGGACCAAGACGGTGGATGTCCGGATTCTGAGCGCCACGAATTCCGAGCTCGACCGACTGGTGGCGGACGGACGTTTCAGAGAGGACCTGTATTACAGGTTGAATGCGGTCGAGATATTCCTGCCGCCTGTTCGGGAACGGCGGGAAGACATCCCGTTGCTTGCGGCCTATTTCCTCGGCAAGAGCGGAAGGAAGTACGGGCGGCCGGACCTTCGTCTCAGCTCTTCCGCCGTTGAAGCGCTGATGCGCCACGCCTGGCCCGGAAACGTTCGCGAGTTGCGCCACTCCGTCGAACGTGCGGTGCTCCTCGCGGAAGGAAACGAAGTCAACCTGGAGCACCTGGGACTGCGCCAGGCGCCAGAAGGCTCGCTTCGACTGGAGAACATGCAGCTCGATGATGCGGAGCGGATTCTCATCCGGAAGGCGATCGCGCGGAACCGGGGAAACGTGAGCCGGGCCGCGGAAGACCTCGGAATCAGCCGGAGCAGTCTGTATCGTCGTCTGAAACGCCACGGGCTGCAGGTCTGAGGCTCGTCGGCGAGAGGGAGAATCCGTGAGCTCGCCGTCTCGAATCGGACGTATGCGACGCTGGCTGACCTACCAGCGACTGGTCCCGCTTCTCGCACTGGCCTCGGGAGCGCCGGCCACCGCGGTGGCCCTCGTCCTCGTGTGGATAGGCGACTTCGCGGAACGCACGCAATGGAGCGTGACGGTATTCCTCCTCGGGGCATGGTTCATCCTCCTGTTCCACATGCGGGAGCGCCTGGTCCGGCCACTCCACGCCATCTCGAACATGCTCGAGGCCCTGCGGGAGGGTGACTATTCCCTCCGCAGCCGATCGCCAAACCGGGATGATGCGCTGGGCCTCATCCTGCACGAAGTCAACCAGCTGGCCCAGTCATTCCATGACCAGCGACTGGACGCCCTCGAAGCCTCGAACCTCCTGTCCCGCGTAATGGCCGTGATCGACGTGGCGCTGTTCGCGTTCGACGAACACGATCGGTTGCGGCTGCTGAACAGCTCCGGTGAGTCCCTGCTTGGACGCCCGGCGGACCAGTTGGTCGGCCGGGATGCGGCCGAGCTGGGACTCGCCGACTGTCTGGACGGCCAGACTCCGCGGGTTACGGATCTCACGGTATCCGAGGGACTCGGGCGATGGGAGCTGCGTCGACGGACGTTCCGGTGGGATGGCCGACCCCACCGGCTTGTCGTCCTCACCGACCTGAGCCAGGTACTTCGCGAGGAAGAGCGTGTTGCGTGGCAGCGCCTGATTCGCGTCCTCGGCCACGAGATCAACAATTCCCTCACCCCGATCAAGTCGATCGCGGAGAGCCTGGCGATGCTTCTGGAGAGGGGCGACTCGGTAGAGGAGTACGGCGAAGACCTGCGTGACGGTCTCGCCGTGATCAGCGGTCGGTCCGAGGCGCTCGGGCGTTTCATGTCATCGTATGCGAGAATGGCCAGGCTCCCGCCACCGAATCGCAAACCGTTCGAAGTCGGCGCGTGGGTGCATCGCATCGCCAGCCTCGAAACACGCCTCCCGGTAGTCGTGGTGGAGGGCGAGCCGATCGAGATCGAGGCCGACAACGACCAGCTCGATCAGCTCCTGATCAACCTGGTCGAGAATGCGACCGACGCTTCCCTGGAGACCGGCGGCGGTGTCAGGGTTGGGTGGGAGCGAGTGGACGGCAGCGTCGAAGTCTGGGTTGAGGACGAAGGTCCGGGTATCGCCGCCACGGCGAATCTGTTCGTCCCGTTCTTCACGACCAAACCCCACGGTTCGGGAATCGGCCTGGCCCTGGGGCGGCAGATTGCCGAGGCGCATGGCGGAGTCCTCACGTTGCGAAACAGAACTTCCCAGACAGGTTGTGTGGCCCGCGTCAGACTGCCTCTTGACCAGGAAGGCACCGAAGCAGCGGCAGGCTGACAAAGGCGACAGCGGCGCCGGGCCCGGTGCGGAAAGGGCTACAGTTCGGGAGACGCGGCAGGCCGGTCGGACGGTCCTACCGGCCTGCGGAGCGAATTGAACAGCAGCGGAACCGTAGCCCGCGCCTGGCCGCGGAATTGAGGCTGGAAGCCGAACAGGATGACCCTCCCGCTACCCAGGGGCACTTCTGCCAGCGCTCCCGCACCGGCAAGCCAGGATTCGCCGTGTACCCACCCTGACAACACGATCGGCGATGCCGGAAATCGGGCGACTACGCGCACCCCGGAACCCTCGCGAGGCCGGAAGTCACTGCCGCCATCCACCCATGCAGCAGAGCGTACAGGGAGTCCGTGTCCAATGGCATGTGTAGTGTCGATGTCGAGGGCGACGATCGCGCCTGCCGCGAGCAGCTCTTCCTGAGGCAGGTCGGCCACCACGTCATCTACTGGCAGTTCCAGTTGCCTGATCGCGAAGCCTGACGCCTGGTTCAGCGCTATCAGGGTTCCGCCCTGGTCGACGAATTCGCGGAGCGCCGCGACGCCGGGCGCGCCAAGACCGCCAGAGATCAGCGGGGATTGCTCACCGGCGCGCCAGCCGTTCAGCAGCGTCTCCTCGGACGCCGACGGGAGGATGATCGCCGTGCACAGCCGGATCAGATCGCCGGCTCGAACGTCGGTGTCGGTCAGCACCACGTATGGAATCGAAGCCCTGTCCATCCACCATCTCGTCCACCCCTCATCCGTCGAGGGAACATGGGACCGGTAGAGTCCGACCAGCGTTCCCGGGTCATCCGTCAAACCGGGTGCCAGGAGGGGTGGCCTGGCAGACTCGAGCACCGGGACAATCTCCGTGGTCGGAACCTGGTCCAGGTGCAGGACATCGACTCCAAGTAGCAGAGCCAGCGTGTGAGCGGTCCCGTCGTATGGCGCGACCGGGTGGCCACGCTCGTCGAACGTGGGCGGATAGGGCTGCGGATCGAGTATGACGCTCGCGAACGAGGCATACGGCTGGCGGGAGTCGACGAGGAACGTCCCCGCCGGGAACGGGCGACCCGACAGTTGGAATCCCTGCGCCGCCGAGCCGACTTCGACGCCCCCGGTGCGAAGCGCGTCGACCAGTGCGTCCGAGGCTCCCGGATCTTCCGGGACCGGTGGAATCGCCCACATCCGAGGAAGTCCGCTTCTGCCGGCCACGGCCCGCTCGCCGATCGAGACGAACGACTCCAGCCATGCGCTTCGATCACGACTGGCGATTCGGAGCAACGCCATCGCGCCCGATTCCATGTAGTCGAGAATTCGCGCCAGGTCCCAGAGGCCGCCCGGCCACGGCCAGGGTTGGTTCCAGGACACCTGCTGCGGATCATATCCGCGGCCGGGACGGAGCCGTTCGAACGGCAGCTCTATCGGGCTGGCCAGCCGCGCGCTCGCAGTCTCGCTCAGAATCCTCACCCCTGCGTGGTAGTGCGGATAAGCCCGTGCGGGACTCCAGGCGTCGAAATCGCCCGCAACGACTACCCCCGGATGGCCACTGAGCGTCATCGACCAGGCGATCGCCGTTCCGAGCGCGTTCGCACCCGCGATCAGCGCCGGATCGACGTTTGGCTCGACCGGGTTCAGCCACGGCGGGACGAAATATCGGCTGCCGGTAACGCGCTGCTGGTGTACGTCATGGACGATCTGCGGGTGCCATTCCTCGTGCACCCGCCGCACGACGACTCTCGTTTCCTGCAGCGTGAACGCGCTCCAGTCACGGTTGTTGTCGTGCCCCGCGTAATGATGGTACAGGAAGGGTGGCTCTGCTCCTTCCCAGGGCATGTCCAGAGTGGATTCATACCACTCTGCGACCAGATCCACTCCGTCCGGGTTCAGCGACGGAACGATCAGAACTACGGTCTCGTCGAGGATGCTCCGGACCTCCGGTGACTCGGATGAGGCCAGGGTGTAGGCGAGACGGACGGGCAGCAGAGAAGAGCCGACTTCATTGGAGTGTAGAGCTGCAGTCACCAATACCACGAGCCGGCCGTCCCGGACCAGCTCCGTTCGTTCCTGGTCGCTCTGTATCGTTCGCGGGTCTGCCAGCTTAGCCTGTATGTCCTTGAGCACCGCCAGCCGGGCCATGTTCGCAGGGCTGGTTATCGTCAGGAGTTGCAGCGGTCGATCCAACGTGCTGCGGCCGATCGTGTCCACGCGGACCCGATCACTCGCTGCGCCGAGGGAATCCAGATATCCAGAGATCACGCCCCAGCCTGCCAGTCGACGAGCCGCTCCTGGTCGGAAACCGAGTACGGATTCCGGGGAAGGCAGGCGTTCGGCAGCTTCCTGGGCCTCTGCTCGAGCTGTCCACGTATCCGAAGACGTTGACCCGGTGACGACTATCGCTGCGACGAACAGGCGGATCCAGCGGCTCGGTCGGGCAGGCATGAACTCGGTCTCAGGCAATGATCAGCGCGGGCACGTCGGCCAGCGAGTCGACGACGTGGTGCGGACGGTGCTCAGGCGGTGCCAGGCGCGTGGCTTCGGAATCATACTTCCCGGTCCGGACCTGGATCGTCATAAGGCCGGCCGCCCGACCTCCACGCACATCGCTCTCGAGGTCATCGCCGATAACTGCGAGCCCACCGGCCGGAACATCGAGCCGGCGAGCGGCCATCGCGAAGAATTCGGGAGCGGGCTTGCCGATCAGGGTCGCCGTGGCGCCAGAAGCGTACTCGAGCGCGGCCACGAACGGACCGGCATCCAGTGTCGGACCGGCCTCCGGGATCCAGAAACGGTTCCGGTGGATCGCAACCAGCCGTGCTCCCGACCGGAGGCTGCGAAATGCCGAGTTCAGGCGCTCGAACGTGAAGCCGGCGCCGAGATCCCCGACCAGCACCGCCTCGGGCTGATCTTCGGTGAGCTCCAGACCCGTGAAATCGGCGTGCGTGGAGTCGGACACCAGCAGGTGGACCCGGTGGATTCCCTGTGCCTCCAGCCATGCGGCAGCAGCCACCGGCGCGGTCAGAATCTCGTCCTCCGATGCCGCCAGACCCATGTCGGCGAGCGAGGCCACGACATCGGCCCTGGACTTCCGGCTCGTATTCGTCGTGAACAGAAACGGAAATCCGGCCGAGCGCAGGATGGCGACCGCAGCGGCCGCTCCGGGAACGAGCTCCTGTCCGGCGTAGACGGTACCGTCGAGGTCGAGCAACAAACCCTGGGGCGCCTGCAATTAGACCTCCTGTTCGGTCTGGCGGAGCGTGTTCGACTTGCGACTGATCGATACACGTCGGAGCTTCGGACATCAGGGTCGACCGGCTCAACCTAGAGGCCCGAGACCGTGCGTCAAACCCGCCACCGCGAGAGGAATCCGTGCCCGACCTGCACCCTTTTCCCGCCTTGCGATTCAGTCGACAGGCCGGAAGTCTGTCGGAACTGCTCGCCCCACCCTACGACGTGATCACCCCGGCCGACGCTGAGCGGCTTCGGGCTCGGCACCGTGTAAATGCGGTACGCCTGGTCTTGCCGGAGGGCGATGTCCCCGGGATGTACGAACAGGCGGCGACCCTGCTCGGACAATGGCGCGACGAGGGGCTGCTCGAACTGGACCCGGTGCCATCGGTCACGGTCTATCGTCAGGAGTTCGAGGGCCTGGACGGACCGGCCTCCCGCCATGGACTATTCGCGGCCCTTACACTGAGCCCGTTCGATCAGGGCGAGGTCCTGCCGCACGAGCGAACTCACTCCGGGCCAAAGCGCGACCGGCTCGCGCTGACAATGGCTACGCGCGCCCAGCTTTCCCCGGTGTTCCTTACGGCGCGAGACGAGTCCTCCCGCCTGTTCGACGCCCTGCTCGCGGCCACCGGGACGGAACCCGACGGCCATGCCGTGACCCCGGACGGCGTGTCACACACGACCTGGCGAATCGACGATCCTGAACGCGCGGCGTCCCTGTGCAAGGCGGCGGGAGCAGGGCCCCTGCTGATCGCAGACGGGCACCACCGCTACGAGACCGCGCTGGAAGCGCACCGGCTGCTGGGTGGGGACGCGTCCGCCGCCCGACGAGTGCTTGCCTGCGTGGTCAGCGGACAGGACCCGGGGCTGCGCATTCAGCCCACCCACCGGACGGTCGTCGGAGCGCCGGTCCAGGGCTCGGCCGAAGACTGGACCGGCGTCCTGTCAGGTTCTTTCGAACTCCGGCCGTTGGCCGATCCGAATCCGGTCTCGGCCGCGCGACACTCCGAGCAACACGATGTGATCGTCATGTGGTCGAATGGACAGGCGTGGGAGCTTCGCCCGACCGCCGGTGCTGTTTCGGCCGGTGGGATCGACGCCGCGGACGCATCGATCCCAAGCGTGGTCCTGGATCGCCTGGTGATCGAGGGAATTCTCGGCCAGGATGCGGACACGGCGGCGCGCGATGGGCGACTGGCCTACTTCCGGGATGCCGAGGAAGCGTCCCTTGCGGCAGGCGAAGAAGGCGCGGCTTTCCTGCTTCCAGCCGTAGAGCAGGAGGCCGTATGGCGGGTCACATCCCTCGGGCGTCGTCTGCCGCCGAAGTCGACCTATTACGAGCCCAAGATTCCATCCGGACTCCTGTTCCGCCCGCTTGACGCGGGGAGCTGATCCGGGCGCCCCGGTCTCAGGTGGGGCCGGGTGGACCTCCCTCGTCTGCCGGTTGCAGCGCGTCGAGGGATTCGATGGCCATCCCGGCAACTCTGCGCAGCGAAGAGCGCTGGGCCAGGAACAGGTCCGCGCCCTCCGACAATGCCGTCGCGAGCTGAACGGACCGCTCTACCCGCCCCCCGATCTGGGCACGAACCTGGGCGGCCTGTCTGGCGATCCGACTGTCGAGCGGAATCACCCGAAGTCCGGGAATCGACCCGATCAGCTGTTCAATTCTAGACGCCGTCGACTCCTCCCCACGCCGGTATGACTCGACCAGTAACTGGTAAAGGCTGAGAGCCGAGGTCTGAGCCGCCACCTCTCCAGCATCCATCGCGCGAAACAGGGAACGCGTGAGAGGAAGAGTCCCCGGCACGCCGGCCGCGTGAAGTGCCAGCACGCTCGCGTCCAGGTGCACGAGGTCATGGTCCCGAAGGAGCTCGACGAATCGCTCTGCCTCACTCACAATGCGCCTCCGGCCACAGCTGTCGCTCGTCATCCGAATCGGCGACCAGGAGCAGAATCCCCTCGAGCTCGGCGGCTGGATCTTCTGGCCGACGCCGCATTTCGACGACTCCATCATCGCGCACGCTCACCACGAGCCGGTCTCCCGGTCGCAGGCCGAGCGCCTCGCGCGCCTCGCGTGGAACCACGATCTGGTGTTTGCTGCTGAGCTTCACGGTCGATGGCATTCGTTCCTCCCGCACGCAATGGATCGTCGGCACCAGAGACGATCGCCAGGCCAGTTCGCTGGGCTTTACGGAATTACTTTACTGCGCTGGGGCTTGGACCGGGAGGGGGAAGCGAGGATGCGTGTTCAGAGGACGCTGAAGATGAACAGGGCATAGCCCGCCAGGAGCAGACCCCCTTCCGCGCGGCTTACACGAGCACCGGTATAGGCGAGCGGGATCAGGAGCAGACAGAACGCCAGGGCCGGGAGCACCTCGGACTGGACGGTAAATCTGGACAGGCCGAGAGGGTGAATCACGGATGCCGTCCCGAGAACCAAGCCCAGGTTGAAGATGTTCGAGCCGATTACGTTACCGATAGCGATGTCGCCGAGGCCGCGGATCGCGGCGGCGATTGTGGAGGCCAGTTCCGGCACGGACGTTCCCACGGCGACCAGAGTCGCTCCGATGACCTCCTCCGGCACATCGAATACCCGCGCGATCACGATGGCCGAGTCGACGAGCCAGTCGGCACCGATCAGCAGAAGTATCATGCCGAGAAACACTCGAGCCCAGTTGAGCCACGGACGGCGGCCCTCGGGGTTTCCTTTCGTCTTCGCCGTCTCCACTTCCGCCGACAGCACTTCGTCTGTGCCTTCGGAAGCGTGACCCCAGCGGAACAGGTAGTACAGGTAGAAGCCGAAGCCCGACAGAAGCAGCATCCCGTCCACGCGATCGACATATCCATCGGCGGCGAGCAGCAGGACGGCCGCAAGGAAGCCGATCAGCAACGGCGATTCAGTGCGGATCAGCCGCCGGTGTACCGCGATCGGCCTGATCAAAGCGCCCAGCCCGACGATCAGACCGACGTTCGCCACGGTGGAGCCCATGATGTTGCCGATCGCCAACCCGGACTCGCCCCGCAGGGCGGCGGCGCTGGACACGACCAGTTCCGGCGCGGACGTGCCGAAGGCCACGATCGTGAGCCCGACCATCAACGGACTCACTCCTCGCTGGGCAGCCACGCGAGCGGCGCCTGTCACGAGCCAGTCGGCGCCCAGGGTCAGGGAGGTAAGCCCGAGCGCGAACAGGAGCAATTGAAAGATCAACGGGTGCGACCTGGTCGGCCAGAACGGGCCTGGCTCGAGTGAGGATATCGTGTGGATAACTCTCCGAACGCCGGATGTGTCGATTTCAAAATGCGATAGCCGCACGCAACTAGATTCAACCGGCGCTTATGCATCATAAAGCATTATGATATAAGTCGTTACAGTATCGCACACTCGTCTGTCAGGCGCTCTGAGCTGCGCTTGGCGGCGCCTTCTCGGACACTTTGGCACGCCCACCCGACTTCTGTTGAATGTTTGCGCCCATGTGGAGTGAGCCGTCGATCTGGCCGCCCTCTTCGAGCTTGACCCGGCGGCTGCGGATATCCCCCTGAATCCGGCAGGATGCTTGAAGCTCCACCCGACTTTCCGCCGTCACGCTCCCGTTGACCCTTCCCGCGACGATCGCGTCCTGGGTCGAGATGTCTCCTGTGACGATCCCTTCTTTTCCCACCACGACGCTCTTCGCCGCCTTGACCGCACCTTCGATGGATCCTTCCACCCGAATCGTGCCGTCGCTCTCACAGTCGCCGGTGATCTTCATGCCGGGGCCAATTATCGACACGACATCCCCGAGCTCGCGAGGGGCTCCGTTCCCAAGACCTTTCGTCATCACTGCAGTCCTCCCTGTTGGTCACGCTCAGAGCCGGCCTGATACCCAGGGCAGCGGGTCGACCGGCTCACCATCCTGCTCTATTTCAAGGTGCAAGTGCGGTGCCGTTGAGCGGCCCGTATTCCCGGACAGAGCAATTACTTCGCCTGCCCCTACCGAATCACCTTCGGCGACGAACACCCACGAGGCGTGCGCATACAGCGAGCGCAAGCCGTCGCCGTGCGAAATGCGAACGTACCGCCCGTATTCACGGCCCTCTCCCGCCTCATCCACGACACCCGCCCCTGCGGCTCGGATGTACGATCCGGAGGGGACCGCGATGTCGAGTCCAACGTGTCCCCCCTCGCCGAGCGACGAAGTGTCCCCAAACGCCCGCGTGACGAATCCCGGCTCCACCAACGGCCAGAGCCGTGGGCCGGGCTCAGTTGCGGCGGCGCGCCGTGAACTGTCTGACCCCTGGCGTTGGACCGAGCCGATATCCGGGAGAAGAACGTCTCCCGCAGACGGTTCGACCTCACCGCTCATCACCCCCCGGAGCTGCATGTACGAATTCTCCATCTGCACGAGTGCAGCAGCGAGTTCGGTTACCTTTTCCGATTCCCTGCGCAGCGAATCCACTCGCTGTTCAAGCTCAACCACCCGCGCCGGAGTCTGCAGGTCCGAGGCCCAGCGGCCAGCCATGAACGCTCCGAACACGCCCGCCGCCACGAGCGATCCCAGGCCGATCAGCCACACTGTGGTGAGCGCGAACCGGTGCGAGCGCGTTTCTCCCTCGCGGACCAACAGGACCGTCCATCTCCCGCCCGATGCGTTCACCCGTCCTCGAACAACTCTTTGGATTCTCGGGCTTCGAGGAGTCGGCGGATGATCCGCTCGAAATCCTCCGCATCATGGAACGGGATTCGAATCTCTCCGGCAGCCTTGCCGCGCAGGCGCACCTTCACAGCGGTGCCAAAGTAGCGCGCCAGTGCCGTCTCCGTGCGTCGCGCCACGGGATCTTCCGGTCTCGTGCGCACCTTTCCGCCGGGACTCCGCCCGGGTCCCGACCCGCTCCGGGCCCGCCGTTCCGCCTCCCGTACTGAAAGGCCTCCGGCGGCAATTTCATTCGCCAGACGAATTCGGTCGGTATTCGCTTCGAGGGACAGCACGGCACGGGCGTGGCCGGCGCTCAGTGAGCCGGATCCCACCATGTCCTGCACTTCCTGGGGAAGAGTCAGAAGCCGGAGGCTGTTGGCCACCGTCGAGCGGTTGCGTCCAACCCGGCTCGCCACCTGGCTTTGCGTGAGTCCGAACCCGTCGATCAACTGCTGATACGCAATTGCTTCCTCGATCGCATTCAGTTCTTCGCGTTGCAGGTTCTCGACCAGGGCCAGCAGCAGCATCTGCTCGTCGCTGAGCTCCCGGACGATTGCAGGGGCAGTATCACGTTTCAGCCCGGAAAGCGCCCGGAATCTGCGTTCCCCGGCCACGAGCTCGAAACCATCTCCTGCCACGCGGACCACGAGCGGCTGCAGCAGACCGTTTTCGCGGATCGAGGCCTGGAGTTCCGTCAGGGCGTCGCTGTCGAAATCTCGCCGTGGCTGAAAGGGATTCGGTCGGACACGCTGCAGCTTGATCTCACGGACCGGAAGGTCACCTTCCGGCTGCTCCTCGATCATGTCCCCCAGCAACGCACCGAGCCCGCGTCCGAGTCGATTCTTCGAATCAGGCAACTCCAGCCCTCCGTTTCCGCGTATCCCGCCGTACAATTTCAGACGCCAGGCTCAAGTATCCCCGGGCGCCGGTCGACAGAACGTCATACAGAGCGATCGGCTGACCGAAGCTGGGCGCCTCGGCCAGGCGGACGTTTCGCGGGATTGCAGTTCGAAACACCTTCGCGCCGAAATACTCTTCCGCTTCGCCCTTCACCTGCTTCGACAGGTTGAGCCGCGAATCGAACATGGTGAGGAGAACACCCTCTATTCCAAGCTCCCGATTCAAGTTGCGCTGGACGATCCGAACGGTATTCAGCAACTGACTCAGCCCTTCGAGGGCATAGAATTCACATTGAATCGGAATCAGCACCGAGTCGGACGCCACGAGGGCATTCAGCGTCAACAGGCCCAGAGATGGGGGTGAATCGATTAGAATATAGTCATATTGGTCGCGAATCGGCTCGAGCACGGTACGAAGTACTCGCTCCCGGTTGGGGCGTTCGATGAGCTCGATTTCCGCCCCAGCCAGGTCTCGACTCGCGGGAACGACATCGAGCATTGGAAAATGGACGCTCTGGCGGAGAGCTTCTTCTACGGGAACGTCATTGACCAGACAGTCATAAATGTCCGGAAGCTCTGGATCCTGAGGAATTCCCAGGCCGCTCGTGGCGTTGGATTGCGGGTCAGAGTCGACGATGAGGGTGCGCTTCTCCGCCACCGCCAGGGATGCGCCGAGGTTGATGGCGGTCGTCGTCTTGCCTACGCCGCCCTTCTGGTTTGCGATCGCGATGACACGTCCCATCGGCGCCTCGCGGCTCCTTGCTCGAGAAAACTTCGATTAATCCTTGGCAACGTCCGGTGGAATCGTCGCGCCGTGGTCCTCACGCCAGCCTCCGAGCATGCACCCTGACCTGTGCTCTCGCAGCGGGCCGGGAATATACACGCGGTGCTGCGGGACGCCAACAATCTCGAAGATGTTGCACGTGCAACAGGGCAGGGATGTGGGATGAGTTCGCTTCAGTCGCCCGGGTTCGCTGTTTCACGTGCAACATCGACAGGCGAGCGCTTACGGAGCTCCACGAGCAGATTCTGCAGGTCGGACGGGGATATCCCCGGAATTCGCGCTGCCTGTCCAAGGCTCGCGGGTCGCACCCGATCCAGTTTCTGCCGCGCCTCGCGCGACACGGAGTCGAATGCCAGGTAGTCCGCGTCCGGCGGCAGCGGGTGTCCCTCACGCGTTTTCAGCGACTCGGCCCTCTCCCGATCCCGTTCGATATAGCCCGCATACTTTGTCTCCATCTCGACGGTGGTTCGCGCATCCCGGTCGAGGTCCGGACCGGCGAGCGGCCCATCTGCAGCCACCAGGGCTTCGAGGGTTACTTCGGGTCGCCGCAGCAGCCTCTCCAGCGATTGCGTCTCCGGAATCGCGCTTCCCCCGCGCGATTCCAGCCACTCGTTCAGCTCCCCGGGGCGAACTCTGGTCTCGCTCACCCACTGGCGCGTCCGCTCCAGCTGCTCGAGATGGTGCTCAAGCGACTCGCGCTCCGCGTCGGTCAGCAGTCCCAGCCGCTCGGCTGTGGGACCCAACCGTGACAGGCAGTTGTCCTGCCGCAAAATCAGCCGGAATTCCGCCCTCGATGTGAACAGCCTGTACGGTTCGTCCACGCCCCGGGTCACGAGATCATCAACCAGAACGCCGAGGAACGCCTCATCTCGCGCCGGAACCCATGCGTCCCGTTCGAGTGTGAACAGCGCGGCGTTGATTCCGGCCACGACTCCCTGGCCCGCTGCCTCTTCGTAGCCCGTCGTGCCGTTTACCTGGCCGGCCAGCCACAGACCGGGGAGATCCGGTAGCGCGAGAGACGAGCTGAGCCTGTCGGGTGAGAAGTAGTCGTACTCGATCGCATAGCCCGGCTGCGTCATCTGCGCTGACTCGAGGCCCGGAACTGCTTGCAGGAAAGCGCGTTGTACCTCCGGGGGCAATGACGTCGAGAGTCCGTTCACGTACAACTCGGTCGTCTCGAGGCCCTCCGGTTCCAGAAACACCTGGTGACGTTCCGCCTCCGGGAACTTCACGACCTTGTCCTCGATCGACGGGCAATACCTCGGGCCCAGCGACGAGATCGCCCCACCATAAAGCGCCGAACTCTCGAGGTTCTGTTCCACGATCGCCTTGACTTCCGGGCCCGCGCTGCCGATCCAGCAGGGAAGGGGAGGAAGTCCACTGGACTCTTCCCAGTGCGAAAACCGCTGGCCGTCATCCTGTCCGTCCTGGCGCTCAAATCGCGAGTAGTCGACTGTTCGACCGTCGATCCGCGGCGGGGTCCCGGTCTTGAATCGCCCGGCGTTCAGCCCCAGCTCCTCGAGCTGGTCGGCCAGGCGAATCGTTGGAGGATCTCCTGCCCGACCCGCGCCAATCCTGGTCTGCGGGCCGAGGTGGATCGTTCCGCGTAGAAACGTCCCTGCGGTCAGCACCACCGCCCGAGCCCGAAATGTGCTGCCGTCCGACGTGACGATTCCCGCGACCTGTCCGTCCTCCATCAGCAATGAGTCGACAGTGGCCTGGAACAGGTGGAGCGATTCCCGCTCTTCGAGCTGACGACGGACCTCCCGCGGATAGAGACCCCGGTCACACTGTGCCCTCGGAGCCCAGACCGCTGGACCCTTCGACTGGTTGAGCATCCTGAAATGCAGCGTGGTTCGGTCGACGGCGCGCCCCATGACTCCGCCGAGTGCGTCCACCTCGCGAGCCACGGTCCCCTTGGCCACCCCGCCCACCGCAGGATTGCAGGACATCTGCCCGATTCGCGCGAGAAACGAGGTCACAAGGAGAGTGCGAACCCCCAGACGCGAAGCTGCATTCGCTGCTTCACTCCCTGCGTGTCCGCCTCCGATCACGATGACGTCGTACTTCATCCCGTCGCGCGCCCCTTGCCTTGCCTTCTAAGTTTCTCACCTGACCCGGCCGCGAACATAAGGAGATGCCCGGCTTGCACCAAGCGAACCAGCCACGGATCGACTGTCGCATCAGCGGCAGGGTGCAGGGAGTAGGCTTCCGCTGGTGGGCGGTTCGGACGGCTCAGCGCCTCGGCCTGGGAGGAACCGTGCGGAATCTCCCGGACGGCTCGGTGGAGGTCCGGGCCGTCGGCCCGGCCGACGCCGTGCGGGAGTTTGCCGCCTCGTTACATCAGGGCCCCCCGTACGCCCACGTGCATTCCGTCGAGCCAATTCCGCCATCCGGCGCGTTGCCCCCGGATTTCCGCGCCGAACGCTAGCGGCACCTTTTCTGATGTCCGGTGTATCGGCGGGCGTCCAATTCACTTCTGGCTTCTCGAGGATCGTTGAATGATAGAGCTTCCCGACGTCGAGCGAATGATCGACGCCTTCGCCGGGTACGCGACCGGCAAGACGGTGTCGGCCGTACTGATTGACAATGAAGAGTCCGTCGACATCGACCCGGAGTTGACCGAGGAGAAGATCCGAGGTCACGCCATCGACTCCGTCGAGCGCCACGGTCGTTACGTGGTCGTCCGCTTCCGCTCCGGTGCGAACCTCGTGTTCCACATGGGAAACGAGGGGCGGATCTTCCTGGAATCCCAGACGACTCCACCGGACGACGACAGCAGAATCCGGCTGCAGTTCGCCGCCGGGCGAGAATTGCGGTACGCCGCTCCGGGAGACGAAGGCGAAATTCACCTGGTGGATGGCGAGGACTTCAGCGGACTCGGTACATTCGAGCGATTGGGTCTCGATCCGCTCAGCGAGGACTTCACTGCCGATGTATTCGTCCGCCTCGCAGGCACCAAGCCGCGCGTGTCGCTGAAGGGTGTCCTGATGAACCAGGAGATCGTGGCGGGTATCGGCAACGAGTATGCGGACGAGATCTGTTTCCAGGCCGGCTACCGCCCTGATCTGAAGATCGCAGACATGTCCAGCGAGCAGCTTGGGCGGGTGCATACCTACCTCAAGCGCGTCTTACGCCGGGCCACTCTTCACTGGCAGGCTGCCCACGCGGATCCGGGCTGGCTGATCAACCGCCGGTCGCCTGGCAAGACGTGCCCACGCTGTTCCAGCAAGCTGAAGTCAATGAGCGTGGCGGGTCGGAAGACATATCTGTGCCCGCGGTGTCAGCGCATGGCCTGATCGTTCGGCGGGCTGTCCTGCATGATTGGTCCGGCCGGGGGTGGAAACGCAGTCCTCCCCCGGCCGTTTCTTTACTTCCCGACGCAAAAACTGCTGAATACGGCATCCAGCAGATCTTCGGTCGTGACGACCCCCAGCAGCTCTTCGAGTCTGAGAGTCGCGTCCTGCAGGTGGGTCGCAGAGACCTCGGGAGGAAGTCCACCAGCCCGAGCGGCCTCGAAAGCCTCCAGGTCCGACCGCGCGTCCTCCAGGGCCCGAACATGGCGACGGCGCGTGACGAGTGGTGCTTCGACCGCCGAGCGAAGACCGGAGTAGGCCGCCGCCAGCAATAGCTCGCGAAGTCGCGTCACTCCCGTTCCCGCGACGGATGAGAAATGGACCTCCGGGCAGTCTTCGGTAACGCCCCGGCCAGCAGCTGGTCCGGGACCATCGACCTGGTCGGTCTTCGTCCGCACCAGGATCACCCGGCCGGACTCCGTACCCGGAGAAACACCCGACAGGAACTTCTCCTCGTCCCGATCCAGCGGACGGCCGTCCTCGACGCAGAACAGCACGATCTCCGCCCGGCTCAGGTAGCTCCTCGCCACCTCGATTCCAATTTCCTCGATGTCGCCGGCCTCATCACGCAGGCCGGCGGTATCGACGAGCCGGAACGGGTACCCCTCGACCCCTACAACCGCCTCGATCGCATCTCGCGTCGTGCCGGGGTGCTCAGTGACGATCGCCCGCTCCGAACCCACTAACACATTGAAAAGACTTGACTTACCGGCGTTCGGCCGACCCGCTATCACGGTTAGCGCACCCTCCCGAAGCATCTCACCCTCCGGCGCCAGGGCAAGCAGACCGTCGATCTCGCCGGTCAGTGTGAGCACTGCTGCATCGAGCCGAGCCGGGTCCAGCGGACCGTCGTCTTCCTCCGGGAAATCGATGTCATAGGCGATGAGCGCCTGCGCCTCGATGAGTTGTGTCCGCAACAACTCGATTCGCCGTGACAGTCCGCGCTCGAGCTGGTGCAGGGCGACGTGCGCGAGGGCGGGAGACGCCGCCTCGATCAGGTCGGCCGTCGCCTCGGCCTGCAGCAGGTCCAGCCGGCCGTTGAGGTATGCACGGCGTGTGTATTCTCCAGGCTCCGCGGGTCGCGCCCCCGCGGCGAGCACGGCATCCAGCACGAGCTGTGGGACGAGCGCGCCGCCGTGTGAACTGATTTCGAGGAGATCTTCGCCGGTGTAGGAGCCCGGGCCAGGAAACAGCGTGGCCAGCACACGATCCACCCCTCCTCCACCGTCGGGATGCTCGAGACGGCGCAGGCTCGCACGGCGTGGTTCGAGGTCGTTCAGCCCGATCCTGTCAGCAATTGCCGGTACGTCGGGACCGGACACGCGAATCGCCGCGATCGCCCCCCGGCCCGGGGCCGTAGCGATCGCGGCGATCGTATCTCGCGTATCTCGCGCCGAATCAGTCGCCATCGCGTTTGCTTCGGCCGGTCTTCTTCTTTCCCTTGCCGTCGTCCGGCCTCGACGAAGCCATGCGGGATCGCGCCGCCTGCCGCTCCTTGGAGAGGTACAGCTGCTGTGGAAGCGAGGCGATATTGCTCGTCGTGTAGTACAGGTTCAAGCCCGATGGGAACCCGGCAAACATCACCGTGAACACGACAGGCAGGACGTAGACCATCATCTTCATCTGCGGGTTGTTCTGGTCCATTCCACGCTGTCCGATCCAGGACAGGAGGAACATCGATACACCCATCAGCAACGGTATGATGTAGTACGGATCCTTGAGCGACAGGTCCGGGAGCCACAGGAACGGAACGCCCCGGAATTCAATCGTACCCTGGAACACGAAGAACAGCGTAAACAGGATCGGCATCGGAACCATCATCGGCAGGCAGCCGGCGAGTGGATTGACGCCGTGTTCCTTGTACAGCTTCATCATCTCGGTCTGCAGCTTCTGCGGCTCGTCCTTGTACTTCTCCTGCAGCTCCTTCATCAGGGGCTGCACCTGCATCTGGGCCATCTGGGCCCGCATGGACTTCTGGTACAGCGGAAACAGGACGACCCGCATCATCACCCCGAACAGGATGAGTACCCACCCGTAAGCCAGGTTCAGGGTCTCGTGCATCCAGCCGAGAACCAGCATCACGATGCCGACGAGCGGGCGGATTATCGGGCGCAGCCACTTCCAGCCGTACGGATTCACGCCCTCGAGATCCTGTCCTACGGCTTCGAGGCGGCTGTATTCCTGCGGTCCGATGTACGCCTCGAATTCGAATCCGGCGCTTCCCGCTGGAACCGGAAGGGAGGTCAGGGTTCCGGCGGTGTGCTCCTCCAGCCCACCCTCCGCGATCAGTCCACCGAACAGGGGCCCCTCCTCCGGCGCCAGATAGGCGACGAGGAAGTACTTGTTCTTCACGGCCACCCAGCTAAACGGCCCGCCCTCGGTCGTTCTGATCTCTCCGGGGGCGATCTTGGCGAATTGAATGCTCTCGATCCCTCCCGCCGGGCCGTTCGTCACCACCGCAAGTTGATTGAAGTCTTCGTCCGGGTCCTTCTCGTTCGTCGGCAGACCGCTCCCAAGCGATGTCAGAACCGACCAGCCCTGATCTCCGAGACCCTCGAGTCTGCCGGTCACCTCCACCACGTAGGTGTCCGGGCGAAACCTGTACATGACCACGAAACGAATCGCCGACCCGGGGAATTCGTAGGACAGTCGAAGGGAGTCCGACTCCGTCTGCTCGCCCAGCGTGATCTCCCGACGGTCAGCCGTGAACAACCGGTCCCTGAGCGAGGCGGTGTCCCCACCGGCCGCCACCCGATACCCGAACAGGCGGTCACCCGATCGAACCAGTTCCACCCGATCGTCGCCGTTCGCCCTCGCGGAGTAGGACTCGTATTCGAGCAGGCGCGCGCCGATCAGGGTGGCCCCGAGTGTCGAAAACCGGAATTCGTACAGGTCGCTGCGGACGACGATCGTGTCGCCCTCTATGGTCTGCGCAACGCCAGGAAGACGAACGGCGGCGGCGGAATCGACTGTCAGAGACGGCTCCGAAACACCTGCCAGCTCGCCGGCATCGGTCTCGACACGGGTGTCCTGCACGAGCGAATCACTCTCCGCCGATTCGGTTCCGATCGGAGCCGGCGGCGGCGGAAACAGAACATTCGTCAGGAAGATCACCGCGACGGTCAGCACCACGGCGAGAACTACACGCTTCTCCATCTATGGGCCGGTTCGTTCGAGTTCTGGTTCAGATCGGCCGACATCGGGAACGGGATCGGGCCCGAAGCCCCCGAACGGTCGACACCGCGCAATTCGGCACGTAGCGAGCCAGAGTCCACGGCCCGGTCCGTGTCGTTCGATCGCGATGCGAGCGTATTCCGAGCACGTCGGCTCGTACCGACAGGCGGACGGAAGCAGTGGGGACACGCCGGCCTGGTACAGGCGCACCAGCCCGACCAGGGCCCGGCTCAACATGTCGGAATCTCGAGGCATGATGTCAATCGTTCCCGGAGCTCCCTGTAGCTGCGCTCATACGCGTCGGGTCGCGCTCGGACAACGAGGTCACCGTGGGGGGCGACGGGAAGCCAGCAGAGGCGGATAATCTCACGCAATCGTCGCTTGAGACGATTCCTTTCCACCGCAGTTCGTCCATGACGAGGTACGACGATAGCCACGCGTGGCGTCCCGCTCCGTCCGATTCCCATGAAGATATCCAGAGGCCCACACCGCTGACGGCGACCCGTTCGGAATACATTCCGGATATCGGTGGATCGCCGGAGCCGGCTGGCGCGGGGAAACGGACGTCTATCCGACACGGGCAGGGCGCCCGCCCGCGGCTCAGCGGCGGTGCTTGCGGTGGACTTCGTCGCTGACCGTCAGGGAATGGCGACCCCGGCGTCGGCGACGCGCGAGAACGTTTCGCCCGGCCTTGGTCTTCATACGCGCGCGGAACCCGTGGTCCTTCACGCGCTTTCTTCTGCTGGGATTTCTATATGTCGGCTGCATGTCGTCAGCGTCTCCGTTCGTGCCGTCGTTCAAAAATAGCCCTTGAGACTAGGCAGTTACGGTGTTTCTGTCAAACTTGTTTCTGGGTCGGTCCCGATGCGTTGACAGTGTGGAAAACTTCGCGTAGCATCCCTGCCCCGTTCCGATCCGGGGCACATCCGTTCCCTCATCCGGTCTACTTGCGATGGAATTGACGGCCGCCGAAGCCTGGTCCTCGATCACCTCCGCGGCTCGTGAGGTGCTGCCAGAGCAGACCTTCCGCACCTGGTTGACCTCCACGGAGGCCGTCGCGCTCTCTGAAGACACGCTCGTGGTCGCTGCGCCTACCCGCTTCGCGGTCGAGTGGATCGAAGACAAGTACGGCGACTTGCTGCGTGATCTCGCGCGGCGTGAACTCGGCCGGCCTGTCCACATCCAGTTCGAGCATAGCGGTTCGGCAGATCGCCTGGAATTCCCGGAGCTCAGTGGCGCGGCAGAGGCGGAACAGGTGTCTGGGCGCGAAGCACTTCCCCCGACTCCCGCTTCACCCGGTATTCGCATGACCGACGAGGAAGCTGCGCGAGCATCGGGGTTGAATCCCAGGTACAGCTTCGAGCGGTTCGTCGTGGGAGCGAACAGTCAGCTCGCCGCGGCCGCGTGCCGGGGCGTCGCCGACAGTCCCGCACAGCTCTACAACCCGCTATTCATCTACGGTGATACTGGGCTCGGAAAGACGCATCTGATGCACGCCGTCGGACATGCAATCCTGTCGAGAAACCGGTCGGCCAGGGTCGCCTATGTACCGTCCGAACAATTCACGAATGAGATGATTGCCGCGATCCAGGGTGGCAGGACTCCCGAGTTCCGTCAGCGTTATCGCCAGATCGATGTTCTCCTCGTAGACGACGTACACTTCCTGCGAAACAAAGAAGGTACGCAGGAGGAGTTCTTCCATACCTTCAACTCCCTGTACGACGCACATAAGCAGATCGTCATCACCAGTGACCGTCCGCCGCAAGAGATTCCGGGCCTGCAGGAACGGCTTGTTTCCCGGTTCGAGTGGGGCCTCGTCACTGACATCAAGCCGCCGGATTTCGAGACTCGTGTCGCGATCCTGCGAAAGAAGGCCGCCGAGGACCGCCTCGTGATCGAAGATGCGGTAATCGAATTCATCGCCCGCAATCGCAAGACCTCCGTACGCCAGCTCGAAGGAGCCGTGATCAAGCTCCTGGCATACAGCTCTCTGACCCGGCGGGAGATCAGCCTGGATCTGGCCCGGGAGGCGCTCGGGCCGCGGCTCGAAGACGAGGAACGGCTGCGGATCACTCCCGAGCAGATTCGAGAGCGTGTGGCTGATCGCTGGGGAGTCACGGTCGACGCACTGGTATCCAAGCGTCGCAACAAGCCGATAACGACTCCGCGACAGGTGGCGATGTACCTGATCAAAACGATGCTGGATCCGCCATATACGGAGATCGGTTCAATGTTCGGCGGGCGGGATCATTCCACCGTAATCCACTCCGTGAACAAGGTGGAAGCCGATATGGCCGCAGACGCCGAGCTTCGTTCCCGCATCGAGGCACTCCGGGATGAATTCGGTCGTGGATAACGACTGTAGAAAGATCGGGCGAGCGTGGGGAAATGTCGTGCATTCGACCGGGTACCGTGGAAGCGTGTGCAAGAGCACGGTAGTTTCACGTAGTCTGTACACAGATGACGAAACCATGATCGGCGCGCAATGATTAGAGGGAGCGGCAAAACAAGCCAGGTTTTCCCCGTTCCCACGGTCTCTACTACTACTGCTGTTGATGTATGAATAGAGTATCAGTCTACCGTCGTTCGGGAGAACAACCGTCTCGAACAGAATTCAAAGAGGGTGTGGAATGAAGATATCGGTAACACGGGACAGTCTTCATGCAGGTCTGGGAGCCGTAGCCGCAACGATTCCGTCGAAGACCACGCTTCCCGTTCTATCGAACATCCTGCTCGAGGCCAGAGATGGAGCTCTCTTCTTGAGCGGAACGGATCTCGACATATCGGTTTCCGTGAAGATCGATGCAGAGGTCGAACAGGAAGGTGCAGTGACGATTCCGGCACGTAAGTTCGCCGAGATTGCTCGCGAGCTTCCGGCGGCCCCTGTCCATATCGAAGTAGATGGGATGGAGATCCGAATCGAAGGGGGAAAGAGCAAGTTTAAACTATTCGGACTCGCCCCGGAGGAATTTCCGAGCTTTCCCGAGGTCGATTTCGGAGAAAGCTGGAGGATGAAGGCTGCGGATTTGCATGAGCTGATCACTCGGGTGTCGTTTGCCGTATCAACGGAAGAAAGTAGACCGATCCTCAACGGTGTACTGTGGCAACTGCGTCCGGATTCGGCGACCATGGTGGCCACAAATGGTCATCGCCTGGCGAGATTGAAGACCACGCTGGAAGGAGTCGGGGCCCCCGAGGCTGATCTGATCGTTCCACCCAAGGCCCTGCAACAAGTCCAGCGATTGTTCGGATCGGATGAAGAAGTGGAAGTAGCACGCTCGCGCAACCACCTCGCTTTCCGGTCGCCATCACGACAGGTGTTCACGCGCCTGATCGAGGGACCATATCCGAATTACGAACAGGTGATACCAACAGACAGCGACAAGGCCGCAACCGCGAATCGCGATAACCTCGCGGCCGCGATCCGTCGTATGGCGGTGGTCGCGAGTGACCAGACACACCGGGTCCGAATGGCTTTCAGTGAGGGTTCACTCTCATTCCGGGTTCAAACCCCTGATCTCGGGGAGGCCGAGGAAGAAATGCCGGTGGACTATCAGGGTGAGTCGCTCGAGATCGGCTTCAACGCCAATTATCTTCTGGAAGTCCTGCGTTACATGCCGGACGACGATGTGATTGTCCAGTTCAAAGCCCCGGAGCGCGCCGCGACCTTCATGCCGGCATCGGGAGCCCCCGACTACCTGTGCCTGGTGATGCCGCTGCGACTGCTCGACTGAGCTCGTTGAATCTCCTCTGCCGGAACCGGGTATGGATCGACACCCGAGTTCAAGGAGAACGCATGACAGGGTTTCGGCCCAGCAGATTGACTCCACTGATTCTGGCGTCGCTGCTCAGTTATGGATGCAGCGACTCGAGTGGTCCCAACGGATCCCTCGACGCACAGATGCGCTACGTGAACGCTATCAACAACACTGTCGGCACCGTCGAAATCGGTCTCGAGGGTGGACCGTCCTCCGAACTGGCGTTCAAGGGAGAGAGCGTATATGAGGGTGCTGCCCCCTCCTTCCGGATCGCGTTTGCGGCAGACCAGGAAGGGACGCTCAGAACCAGCGAAATTTTCCTCAGTTCCGGCACGCACTACACGATGGCGTTCGTCGGGCGTGCCGACATCCGTCTGGTCAGTGGGATCTTTCTGGCGGACGATCCAGGGGGCGAGCCCGACGAGGACAGAGCTTTCGTCCGCGTCGCTCAGGGGGGGCTGCAGGCGGGAGACGTCGACGTGTACCTGTTGGAGCAGGGAGATGAGGTCGACGGATCGCCGGATGTCTCGGGTCTGAACTGGCTCGATGTGACTCTGTACGGTGAGTTCGCAAGCGGCGATCTGGAAATGGTCCTCACGAGGGTGGCGGATCCTGACTCGGTGGTGTTCGAGTCCGGCCCGCTAGCGATCCCGTCAGGCTCGATCAGGACCCTGCTGATCATTGACGGCACGGCGGCCCCTGAGGCTATCGACCTGATAGTGTTGGACGACGACTGACCTCAGAGCCCGTCCTGTACCTCGGAATCCCGTTCCTCCGACAGGCGCATGATGACGGTAGCGGCGAGCTTCGGGTCGGCGGCCGACAACCAGCGGATGAAATCGTCCCGGTCGGACCCCGATCTCTCCAACGCCGCCTCCATCGCCATCTGGACCCGCTCCTCGAACGGGCGATCAGGCGGTCTCATCGGTTGCTCCCATCCGTTTCAAGTGGTCGAGTCGAGCGACGGCAGAAAGTCTGGAGCCTGTCTGGCACGCGTGGCCTGTTCGAACGCATAGGCGATCCGAAGCAGCGTTGGTTCGCTCCAGGCGCGGCCGAAGAACGAGAGCCCGACCGGTAGACCGTGAACGAACCCGCCCGGGACGGTGATATTCGGGTAACCGGCGATCGCCGCAGGCTCTGAACTGCTACCCGCGAAGTGGTCTCCGTTCACCAGGTCGGTGACCCACGCCGGACCGCCGGTCGGCGCGACCAGGGCATCCAGCCGGTAGCGATTCATGATCTCATCGATGCCCTTCTCTCCGGCCAGGGAGCGCGCGGTCGCCAGGGCTTCGAGATACGGCTTCTCTGTGAGTGGCCCCTTTTCCTGGGCAAGCAGGAGAATCTCCTGGCCGAACCACGGCATCTGTCGCGCAGACTCGCGCTCGTTGAACTCGATGATCTCCTGAAGGGATCGAACCGGTGCTTCCGGCCCGAGCTGAGACAGATAGGCGTTCAGGTCAGCCTTGAACTCGTACAACAGCACCTCCCATTCCGGAGCACCCATGTCCCGGATCGAGCCAGGGTTCGCCGGGTCGATGATCTCGGCGCCCTCGGACCGCATAGCAGCGAGCGCGTCCTCGAACAGCCCGTCCACCTCCTCGTGGAATCCGGCATATGCGCGGGCGACCCCGATCCTTGTCCCGCTCAGCCCGGCCGGGTCAAGAAAGCTTGTGTAACCCCCGAGCGTCCTGTCCACGCTCGCCGAGGTGGCGGGATCGGACGGATCGACACCGGTCAGCGAACCAAGGATCAGTGCCGCGTCCCTCACGGTTCGGGCCATCGGCCCCGCCGTGTCCTGGGTATGCGACAGCGGGATGATCCCGCTGCGACTCACCAAACCGACGGTCGGCTTGATCCCCACGATTCCACAGGCGTGCGACGGGCAGACGACCGAGCCGTCCGTCTCGGTGCCGATCGCGGCCGCCGCCAGGTTGGCCGACACGGCTGACGCCGAGCCTGAGCTCGATCCACACGGGTTCCGGTCCAGGATGTACGGGTTCCGGCACTGGCCCCCGCGGGCGCTCCAGCCGCTGCTCGAGCGAGTCGAGCGGAAGTTGGCCCATTCGCTGAGATTCGCCTTTCCCAACAATACGGCGCCCGCAGCTCGGAGCCGGCTCGCGACCGCGGAATCGGCCGGCGGAATCGATCCCTCGAGCGCGTAGGAACCCGCCGTCGTCGTCGTCCGGTCGTGAGTCCCGATGTTGTCCTTGAGCAGAATTGGGATTCCGTGCAGTGGACCGACTTCGTCGCCGTCGCGCCGAGCCGCGTCGAGGCGGTCGGCGATTTCCAGGGCGTCCGGGTTGGTCTCGATGACGGCGCGCAGCTCGGGGCCCTGAAGGTTCAGCGCTTCGATGCGTCCCAGGTACAGCGCGGTCAGATCGCGTGCGGTCCAGCGGCCGGTGCGCATGCCCTCGCCGAGCTCATCCAGGCTCAGCTCGCCGAGTTCGAACGGTTCCACGCCGGCGCGCGACGCAGCGTCTGCACTACCGCCGGAGTCTGCGGCGTTCCCGGAATCCGTCCGGGGTTCTCCCGAAGGTCCACACGCGGCGGGACCCGCGATCAGCAGGGCGCCACCTGCCGCGCCGTACCCGAGGAACCGTCGCCGACTCAAGTCGGTGTGTTCGCCCTCGTGCCTGTCGCCGTCGGACATGCGCGCGTTCCTTTCGCCGCCCGGTCGATCGGAGCGGATCGGTGGGATTCGACCCGGACTCCAACCGCTCGGAGCCCGGAAGGCGATGTTCAAGCTACATTCGGGGATCGCCGCCTGTCACCAGCCGCGCTTGACGGTCCGCTTTCCATCGAGGGAGTATGCCTCATGCACATCGATCCGCAGGACAGAGTGATCTGCGCGGGCGGCGGCCCGGAGGAAGACCCGCGTCTGTCGGCCGGGCCGGCCGGAACTGACTCGGCTCCAGCCTCCAGGCCCGCTGCGACACCGATCTACCAGAGTTCGTTGTTCACGTTTCCGGATTACGGGGCGCTGCTCGACGGTTTTGGTGCCGAGCACCGGACGAACCTGTACTCACGTGGGAAGAATCCGACCGTTCAGGTGCTGGAGCGAAAACTCGCGGCGCTCGAGCGGGGCGAGGCCTGTATCTGCTTCAGTTCCGGGATGGCCGCGGTCAGCGCCGTAATGCTGGGCCTGCTGCGCAGCGGTGATCACGTGCTGTTCCTCAACGATACCTACGGGCCGACCCTGCAGCTCGCGGAGCACCTGACGCGGTTCGGCATCCAGCACGACCTCCAGCTGGAGCTCGACCTGGAGTCGATCGAACGCGCGATCCGCCCGGACACCAGGCTTCTGTGGCTCGAGAGTCCGGGCACGATGCGGTTCCGGCAGTTCGACATCCGGGCCGTCGCGTCGCTGGCCCGTGAGCGCGGGATTCTCACCGGGATCGACAACAGCTGGGCGACCCCGCTGTGCCAGAAGCCGCTCACGCTCGGGGTGGACATCGTGATGCACACCTGCTCGAAGTACATCGGCGGGCACAGCGACGTGATCGCCGGTGCCCTGGTCACGACGGCAGAACGCGCCGAGCGGCTGTTCTACAGCTCGTACCTGCTCAACGGCGGCATCCTCGCGCCGTTCGACGCCTGGCTGTTGCTGCGCGGGCTCCGCACCCTGCCGGTGCGCCTGGCCCAGCACGAAGCCGATGCCCTGCGGATCGCGGCATGGCTCGACGCGCATCCGGCCGTCCGGCGGGTCAACCACCCGGCGCTGGGGGAGGGTCGCCAGTTCGCCGCTACTCAGCTCAGCGGCTACACGGGCCTGCTGAGCTTCGAGCTTGAAGACGGCGGGCTGGAGAACGTAAGCCGTGTGATCGACTCCCTGGAGCACTTCGGGATCGGAGTGAGCTGGGGTGGTGTGGAAAGCCTGGTGATATCGCCGAATGGTCGCACCAACCGGGAGCGGCTGGATGAGCTGGGTATTCCGCCCGGCCTGATCCGGCTGTCGGTGGGGCTCGAAGGCGCCGACCTCCTGATCGAGGACCTGTCTTCCGCCCTGGAACGGCTGGCGTGAAACCGTTCCGCACAGACGCGGCACTGTCGGTGGGCGAAGCCCTCGCCCCGATCATGACCATGCTGGGGCTGTTCCTGCTCGGGTCGTTCACGATCGGCCTGAGCGGTGAGCTGCTCGTCGCGGTGCTTCTCGCCTCGGCCGCGGTGGCGGGGCTCGTAGCCGGGCGGCACGGCCATGGGTGGGAGGACGTGCAGCGGGCGACCGGCGAGAAGCTGGCCGATGTTCTGCCCGCGATTCTCATCCTGCTGGCGATCGGCATGCTGATCGCCAGCTGGGTGCTGTCGGGGACGATTCCCTACCTGGTCTACTGGGGCGTGCGGTTCATCAGTCCGCAGTGGCTGGTGCTGACCGCGTTTCTGGCGACTGCGCTGATGTCGCTGGCCACCGGGACATCGTGGGGGTCGGCGGGGACGATCGGCGTGGCGCTGATGGGAACGGCCGCCGCGCTTGGAGCGCCGATGGCCGCCACGGCCGGTGCCGTCGTGTCGGGCGCCTACTTCGGCGACAAGATGTCGCCGCTCTCCGACTCCACGAACATCTGCGCGATCGGCGCCGGGGCCGACCTGTACGCGCATATCCGGCACATGATGTACACGGCCGTGCCAAGCTTCGTCCTCTGCCTCGTGCTGTACACGACGGCTTCGCGTCTCACACCGATCACCGCGGACGGGGCGACGGGCGGAGCCGAAACGTTGCTCGCCGATCTCGATTCGGTGTTCGTGCTCAGCCCGCTGGTGCTCATTCCGCCGGCGATCGTGGTCGTGAGCATCGTTCGAAAGGTCCCTCCCGCCCTGGCGATCGCGATCTCCTCGCTGGTGGCGATCGCCCTCGGGATCTGGCTCCAGGGTTTCGGAGTCGATGAGGCGATTCGCGCTGCGGTTGGCGGCTTCGAGCTCGAGATGGTCCGATCGACCGGTGCAGACCCGGCCACGACCGGCGCAGACTTCGGCAGGCTGGTGGAGCGGGGTGGCCTGTACGGGATGGCCAATACCCTGATCGTGGTGATCTCAGCGTTCCTGCTCGCGGGCGCGATGAGCGCATCCGGCTCGCTGGAGCTGTTGATCGAGAAGATGCTGGCGGCAGTCAGTTCCGTGTTCGGGCTGATCGCCGCGACGATGGCGGCGGGGGCGACGACGATCGCGCTCACCAGCCACGGTGGCGTGACGGCACTGGTGATCGGGGGACTGTTCCAGGGAGCGTACGACGAGCGGGAGCTGGCACCGGTGAACCTCTCCCGGTCGCTCGAGGACTCGGTGACGATCACCGAGCCGCTGATGCCGTGGACGGTGTCGGCCGTGTTCATGGCTGGCACGCTGGGGGTGTCGACCCTGGAGTACGCGCCCTGGGCTCTGTTCTGCTACGGAGGTCCGTTCTTCTCGCTGCTGATCGCGGCGCTGTACCGACGGACGGGATTCGGGATCCGGCGGCTGGAACAGGGCACAGTTTCCTGATGTAACGGCCGGTCAACTTCCGAGTGGATCTCCCGACTCGTCCTCCTGCTCTTCCTCCTCGACGATCTCTTCCTGCAAGTACTTGATTCCCGGATCGAACACGGAGGCCATCTCGCGCACGTGGTACGTCGCGCCACCCCTCGGCCCCTTCGTGCGCCGGTAGAAGATCCAGCCCTTGTGTTCAAGCCGGAGGAGCAAGCGGTCGAGCAAAAACAGGGCGACGAGTCCGGCGACGAGCCACGGGAGCCAGCCGTGCATCAATCCCTCACTTCCCCCTCTTCCTCGCCTTGCGGGGCGAGTGGACCTCTCTTACCCGCCGGACATACTCGTCAGCCGGCAGGTAGGCGATCGCCTCGCCGATCACCGGCAGCGGCAGGTCTTCCAGCTTCCGGAATCTGACGCACGACTTGCCGACGTCGAACCGCTTGCCTGTCGCACGGTAGTCACGCTCGAACTTCTCCCTCGCACCTTCGTCCATGTAGATGCCGCTCAGGTAGACAGCCATGTGGTTCTTCTGCGATGCGAGTGCGGCATAAGCGAGCGGCTGGCCGTTGTATGTGTCGGGATAGGTGGCGAGCGGAACTTCGTATGCGATCATCCCCCAGTTCATCGATTCCTCGTACCCCTCGGGCAGGTTCTCGAGGATGACCTCCCGCACGGCGGCAACCGCGTCGCGCCGGTCTTCCGGCAGCTCGGCCAGGTATTCGTCGACGGTTCGGGCTTCAGAGCGCATCGGTGCCTCCGGTGTCGTATCAGCGATCGGCGTCGAGAGATACCGACAGGGTCTCGCGGCGCGGGGGATAGCAGTATTCCTCGTCGCACGACTGGAACTGGACCTGCAGTTCGATCCGGTCGTCGGGCCAGGAAGCAACCGAATCCGGGTCGCCATCCCGGGTCGTGGGCAACCGCACACGGATTCGCGCTACCACGGTGTCGGTGAACGACAGCAGATCGAGCGGTTCGCTCGTGTAGTGGACCGTTACCGTTACCGGGTCGGGCCAGTCGACGGATTCGATCTCCACGCCGTCGGGTGTGGACGTGAGTTCGATCGAAGTGGCGATCGGATTCAGGCCCTTCAGCTCCGGCGGCACCACCGGCTCGTCCGGCCACGAGTGGAACCCGGCCGCGTGCTCGAGCGCGACCTGAATCTCGACGACCGGGGCGTCACCCCCGATATCCTGCGCAGCCAGCCGCTCGACTCCGGCGACTCGGACCCGGACGGAGTCAGCCCCGCCCCGAACGCCCTGTGCGGCGAGAACGGCAGGCATGGCAAGCACTGCAGCGAGCAAGATGACAGCGGTGTGGGCCGAGTGACCGACCGAGCCCCGGGCCAACATCAATTCTCACTCCGGATCAGGTGTGACAGCGTCTCGTCCAGCCGTTCGCCACGCAGCGATTCGTTGGTGGCGAGGATCGTTCCATCCCGCCCGATGAGGATGGCGCGCGGGATGTTCACGACGTCCAGGCTATGCGCAAGTTCGCTTTCGGCGCCCTGTTCGACAAACACGTGCATCCACGGCATCGGCCAATCCCCCTCGGATCTGAACCTGTCGACGTCTTCCCGTTCGAGGTCGAACGACAGGCTGAGAATCGTGAACCCTTCCGGCGAGTACTTTTCGAAAGCCTCGTGCAAATAAGGCATCTCACTGATACACGGCCCGCACCAGGTGGCCCAGAAGTCCAGCATCACGACTCTGCCCGCGAGATCCTCGCGACTGATCGTGACAGTCGGGTCGTCCAGCGCGCGGATCTCGAAGTCCGGGATCCGGCTGCCCGGCTGAATCAGCCTGTCGGGAGCGTACAACGCAGCCGCCTTTTCAGCCGCGTCCGAATCGGGATACTCCCCGATCAGCCAGGCATGATAGGCCTCGAGCTCGTCGGTGCTTCCACGGACCAGCGCATCGTCGAGGAGCCAGGCGAGCGCCACCGGACGCAGTTTGCCGACACGAATCGCCTCTGCCCGCGACGAGCGGAGGACGGCCAGCGCGTATGCACGGGCCCGCTCCCGGTCGCCCGCGGCGCTGAGCCCCTTCGACAGCCCCGCTGGCTGGATGAGCCAGGCAATGGAGCCCGGCGGGATCTCGTCCAGCGCGAAACGGGCGGACTCGGGATCGGTCTTGATCGGTGCGGCCATGTAGGTCACGAGTATGATGTCGCGCAGGTCGGGATCTGGCTCGGCGCTCAGCGCCGCGGCTGCAATCTCAGCACCCGGTGCCGGGTCATAGGCCTCGTAGATCTCCCGCATCTCCGTCAGGCTCGCTCCCGAGGCTGCCGCCCGGGACCGGGTCTCGAAATAGGCATCGACCAGGTCGAACAGCTGCCGTGAATACACTCCGAAACGGCCGGTCGGACTCGCCGGATCTGCAAACCGGACCTCTCCGACCCCGTCTCCTGCTTCGAGTGTCGCCGGATCGAACACGACGGTGGTGAAGGACTGCTCGACGTCGACCACCGACCGATATCCACCGGAGCCATCGTAGGTGTACCGCTGTGCCTTCGGGTCTTCGATCGGTGAGGTCCAGGCCACGTCGAGGAACTGGTAGGCCAGGGTATCGGCCCCGGTCGCGACGTCGATGGCGCGCAGACCGTCGGACCGCTGGTGCAGGGGAAGACTCCCCCGATCCTCGGCAAATTCGTTGAAGTCGCCGATCAGTGCGGCGGCGTCGAACTCGTCCCGCAGGGCGTGACGCCCGAGGCGCACATCGAGTTCGATGCGTTCTTCGTCACCCGTGAGATACAGGCCCACCCGCTCACCGCGGTGACCGACACCGGAGAACCATGCGAGGAATACGCCCGTCGTATCGACGGCCAGGGACCACTTCCCATCCGGGTCGACAGCGGTAGATGCGAGTACCTCCCCGCCGGGCCAGACATGGACATGGACGTGAGAGACCGGGATCGGGCTCCCGTCGCTGCCGACGAGCGTGCCGGAGATCCGGGTCGGCGAATCTGTCGCGGCCGGCAGTGGGGCGAGCAGCAGAATGAGGGCAATGACTCTGGACATCGGCTCCATGTTCGTTCATTCGGCGTGATCCACGTCTCGCTTCGTGCTTCCGGCTACGACCATGCCCGCTCTATGTTCCGCCGCGATGATAAGCAAACGACACCACCGGGGCCTGCTGGACCGCTCGCCGACCGCCACGATTCTGCTCGCACTCATCGTGGTCGGCGCCTGTTTTCGTACCCCGGGACCGCTCCCTCCGGTAGAATCGATTTCGGTCGAGATGAGCCATCCCGGACCCGCCTCGTCCGAGCAGCAGATCCGGGTCGGCTTTCTGAACACGCGGATGCTGCCGTTTTCCTCCGCCGGCAGCCGGGCGGATGTGATCGCGTCGCGGATCCTCGCCGGTGATTTCGCGATCGTCGTCCTGAGCGAGGTATTCAGCGAAACGGGACGCGAGCGCCTCGTGGAACTTCTCGGAGCCGTCTATCCGCACCGGGTGGAATTCCTCGGGAGCGCAAAACTGCATCGGCTCGACTCCGGCCTCATGCTGTTGAGCCGGGTACCGCTGTTCCTGATCGAAGGTTCGGCACGGTTCCAGACTCACAGCGTGAGGGGAAGCACAGAGCTCGGATCAGAACCGGAGCAGGTGACCGGATTCGTGCGGTTCGTTGAGTTCGAGGACTGCGCCAGCATGGATTGCTGGGCTGGCAAGGGAGCGGGTTACGTTCGCGCCGATCTGTGGGGCGAGCCGCTGAACCTGTTCTTCACTCACATGCAGGCGTCGTACGGCAGTCACGACGAGGCCCAACGGCGGGAGACGGTCGAAGCCCGTGCGAGCCAGCGAGCACAGATGGCGTCGTTTGTCGAAGCGGTCGCCGGCGAAGGCCTGCTCCGCGGTGAGAACGCCCTCATCGTCGGCGACCTGAACGTCGATGTCAGCGCCGAACGGTCCGAGATGATGAACCAGCTCTCGATCCCGTTTCCGTTCGGCCTGTCGGATATGTGGGCGGACCACGGCCCCCCGGGTGATCCCGGGCTCACGTTTCCGGTCCGGAATCCGTCCGTCCGCTTCGACTACGTGCTTGCCAGCCTGCCGGACACGCGGGCGCCGTTGTGCGTTAGCACGATATCGACGACGTATGGATTGGACACGCGCAGGCTGGCCGGGGACGCCGACATCTCGGTGGAACGCCGCGTCACCGACCACCTGGGCCTGGTCGTGGACCTGGCCCGGGCCACGGACGGCTGTAGCCAGGTCGCCTCTGCCGGACGATAGACGCCGGCGTTCATTCCCCGAGCGGAATATTGTCGGCGTTCGCTTCCAGCCATTGCTCGAAGGTCTGCAACCGGGGATTCAAGGACCGGGAGAACTCGGGATCGCGCGCACCCCGAAAATCAGCCTCGAAGTCCCGCTTGAACTGGAACATGTTTCCCAGGTCTTCGGCGCCCGGGAAGCCGAACGTCCGGTAGAGGGCCGGCTCCACGTCATTGTGAATTACTTCGAGTCCCATGGCCTTGCCGATCGCCGCTGCCATCTCCGCACCCGTGAGGTGCTCGCCGGCGATACCGACGGTGCGGCCGATGAACTCGTCCCCCCGCTCGAAGATCCCCAGCGCGCAGCGGCCGATGTCCTCGACGGCCATACCGGGCAGTCGAGCCTGACCCGTGGGAAGGGTGAATCCATAGTTTCCATCCGGGCCCTTCGCCGGGCCCATGCCGAAACCGATCAGATTATCCCAGTAGAACGAGGTGAGAAGATTGGTCGTCGGCACGCCGGCCTCGGCGAACAGGGCGTTGCCGGCGCCTTTCGCGTCGAAGTGCGGGACCTTGTAGTTCTCCATCAGGGTCGGCATCCGATCGTCCTCGAGCGGTACCCATTCCCGCGTGTCCTCGAGCGTCGACCAGATCACGTGCTTCACGCCAGCCCGCTTTGCGGCACGAGCCAGGTTCCCGATCTGGGCGGTCTCTTTTTCCGGGGAGAAATGCTCCCAGAAGTTCGTCACGAAGAACGCGCCGTACGATCCATCGAGCGCCCGAACCAGGCTCTCTTCGTCATCCAGATCGGCAGCCACGACCTCGCCACCTGCCGAGGCCAGTGCCTTTGCCCTGTCGGAATCCGGATTGCGCGTGATCGCCCTGAGCGTGAACTCGCCGTCGGGGTTGTCGAGAATGGCTCGTGCCAGCCCGCCACCCTGCGCTCCAGTGGCGCCAACGACAGCGATGACCTTCTTGTCAGACATGATGGTCCTCCGGGAATAGGCGTTGATCTGTGTTTGATCCCGGGGAAGGTACACGGGGCCGCGTCAGCCCCCCGGCGTCAGTCTCGGTAGTTCAATGAACCCGACCTTCGGCCTCCAGTTCCCAGAGTCGCTGGGCGGTGATCGACGGGTCGTAACAAAACGTGATCGGGACATCGCGCTCCTCCGGCACGGCCCAGTAGTTCTCTACCCGGGTGGCCAGCTCCACGGATGCGCAACCGATAGTCACCAGGTCTTCCGGCTCGACGCCCAGCAGCACGACGGGGTTCCCGGGCCGGTCGCCCGGTCCGAAGAAGTACCAGCTGCCAGCGAGGCTGACGACCGGTGGAAGGCCCAGTTCACGACCGTACAGGTCGAGCGCGCCCGCCTGTCCGTAGTTGGCGCCATACAGCAACGCGCCGGCTCGTTCACGGGCCAGCCGCGGTTCGGCAACGAACAGCATGCTCGCCACCGCCTCGGCCTTTTCCCGCCAGCCGAGCATGTCGGCGTAGTCCTGCGGCAACTCGAGCTGCGCACCCCAGTTCGTCTTCGTGCCGGCGGTGATTCCGGTCATCGCGGCGTACCTGGCCATCGGCTCGGGCGGAACCACCGGGAGCCCGAACGGCAGCACGAAGACTCCCCATACGACTACGGCGACGCCCATCCCCCAGCCCAGGAATGCTCTGAGCCTGGGACGGATGAGACCTTCCAGCCACACGGCACCGGCTCCGTAGAGCACAGGGTGAATCGGTCCCGTGTAGTATGACTTCCCCTTCATGGCGGCGAACAGGAACAGCGCGCAGAAGGTGATCCATCCGATCAGTCGATACCGCTTAAGGCGAGGTGCGACGAGCAGAGCCACCAGTCCGGCCGCGGCAAGCAGAATCTGCGGACCCCAGATCGCCTGCTCGAACAGGTGCTCTCCGAGCGAAATCCGGTTCAACTGCCCTTCGCGCAGGCCCGACATCTGGTCCAGGACCGGCCAGTCGAGCCGGATCTGGCCGATGACGCTCGGACTGCCGATGAGCAGGGTGATCCCGAGCGCCACCCACGGCCAGGGCCCGAGGAGCGCCTTTCGCCTCGGGGAAAGGAGCAGCCCGACGAGCACCGCGAGGCCGAAGAACAGGATCGAGAATTTGCTGAGCAGTCCGAACCCGCCGGCAAGGCCGAGGACGATCCACCAACGCTGGTCCTCCGTGTTGACCAGGCGAAGCAGCGCCCAGAAACCCAGCAGCCACCACAACTGGTCGATCACGACCGGCTGGAACAGGGAGGCCGTGCGCAGGAACAGCGGATTGAGCAGGACCGCGATCGAGGTCAGAATCTGTGCGCGGCGGCCGCCCCCGAGTTCCCTGGCAATCAGCACCGCGAGCAGCATCACGCCGATCCCGAACAGTGCCGGAGCAATGCGATAGCTGAGCACCGACACGCCGACCGTGTTCCTCAGGGCTTCGGACAGGAGCGCGATGAACGGCGGGAAGTCCATCTCGAACAGGCGCAGATGGGTTCCCATGCTGAAGTAGAGAAGCTCGTCGCGATGGAATTCGTACGGCGTGATGAACGCCGCCACGAGGTGCGACATGAGCTTGGCAGCGATCAGCCACAGGGCCACGGCGGAGACAGGTGGACGTTGGTCCGACACAGGGATGTCCTCTGGGGTCAACCCAGCGCTCCGAACATCGTCCCGAAGGCGAGGATCAGGAAGATCACCACCAGCGGGATGATCAACAGAGCCAGCCGCTTCGCCATCGTTCGCTGGTACTCGATCGCCCCCTTCTGTGCCGCGATCGACTCGGCCTGGTTGTCCAATGCTTCCTGGTAACGCTCCAGGTGGGTGCGCTGCAGGTCCCGGATTTCGGTCAGCAGCTCGACGACGCGGTCCTCGTTCATCGGATCTCCTTTCCAGCTTGCTCCCGGCCCTCGGGTGGCTTCTGGTGTCGCACACCTTCCATAACCTGCGCATTCAGATGTACGGTGGCCAATGTGAGCCGCCGCCGGTAGGAGCCCCGGTTCGGCATTGCTTCAGCCCAGATGGAGCGTTCCACATGCGTCATACGACTCGCCTGTTCACGATCCTGTTACTCGCTACGATGCTCGTCGCCGGCTGTTCCGGAATCGATAATGAGGTCCCCGCCGCTGACGTTCCGTTGTACGACAACCTCGGCGAGTATCATCGGGCAGTCGCTACCGACGCGGAGCTGGCGCAGGCCTACTTCGACCAGGGGCTTCGCCTCCAGTACGCGTTCAATCACGGCGAGGCGATCCGCTCGTACCGGGAGGCGGTTCGGCTCGACCCGGACTGCGCGATGTGCTGGTGGGGAATCGCCCTGGCCCTCGGACCCAACATCAACGCGCAGATGGACTCGGCGTCCGGCGCGGACGCGTGGTCGGCGATCACAACCGCCCGGGATCTGGCTGCCGGGGGGC
>Ga0316193_10000192_pt1 | contig 35141 bp, 35 predicted proteins | sample MerIslsedime2_MG_FD_207735 | JGI IMG/M metagenome (GOLD analysis project Ga0316193, IMG submission 207735) | Coastal sediment microbial communities from Maine, United States - Merrow Island sediment 2 | ecosystem: Environmental > Aquatic > Marine > Coastal > Sediment | place: USA: Maine... | reverse complement strand
CGCGACGTAGAAATTGAACAGTGTGTGACAGTGGCTGCAGTAGAACTCGTAGATAGGCATCTTGGAAGGACTTTGCTCGAGTCTCTGGGATATGGTGGCGCCAGCGGTCGAAGACAGCCGCGTACCAGATGAATTATCTAACACATCGCAGGTCTTTGGGGACGCAAGTCGTGTCGATCCCTTGTCGGCCGTGGGCGGGAACATAGAATCAGCTGGACAGGAAGACGACATGTACGACGAGCCCGAACCCGACGCCAGACTCGACAGAGAAGACCTGGCCGACGAGAGTTCCTTGACGGACGGAAGTCGCGTAGGTGCTTCTCGCGCGGCGCCGAAGAGTGCGTCAGGTGATGCGAGCCGGGTGGCCCTCGGGATTCTGTCGAGCCGAGCCTTCGGCTTTCTCCGCGAATCGGTGTTGGCCTTCTTCTTTGGCGCCGGGCCCCACGCCGATGTCTTTCGAATCGCCTTGCGCGGGCCGAACCTGCTGCAGAACCTGCTCGGCGAACAAACTCTCTCCGCCTCGTTCATTCCGATCTACTCACGGATGGTCGGTGCCGGCAAGGAGGAGGCGGCCGGGAGATTCGCCGGTGCGATTCTGGGCCTTCTGATGGCCGTTGCATCGACGGTGGCTGTGCTGGGAGTTGTCTTCGCTGAGCCCATCGTTGCAATCCTCGCTCCCGGCTATCTGGGGGATGCGGCACGGGTGGCGAGGGGTTTGGCCGAGGTGGATCGCTATTCTCTGGCCGTGACGGCGGTGCGGATCGTCTTTCCGATGACGGCGGTCCTCGTCTTGTCGGCCTGGACCCTGGGTGTTCTCAATAGCCATCGCAGGTTCTTCCTGGCCTATTTCGCGCCCGTTCTGTGGAACATCTCGATCATCCTGGCCCTTTGGCTGGCGGCCTACGCGGGCTGGCAGGTGTGGGGGGGACCAGCCGAGGATCCCCTGCAGGAGACCGCCTTTCGGAGTCGGCTCCTCATCGCTGCCTGCGTTGGCGCCCTGGTCGGGGGAGTGCTCCAGTTTGCAGTGCAGCTGCCGCTCGTTTTTCGACTCCTGAGAGGCTTTCGGCTCTCCGTCTCGACGCGAGTCGAAGGCGTCACCAAAGCTCTGGGCGCCTTTGGCCCCCTGGCCGCGGGCCGAGGTGCCGTGCAGTTGTCGGGGTATCTCGATCTGGTGCTGGCTTCGTTTCTGGTTCCCGGCGCGATCGCCGCTCTGGGATGGGCCCAGATCCTGTATCTGCTGCCCATTTCTCTGTTTGGTGTCTCGGTCGCAGCGGCCGAGTTGCCCGAGTTGTCCCTGCGAACTGCGCCAGCGGAGCAGGCCGGCCTGAGTCGGCGGCTCGACGCCTCGATCCGGCAGATGGCCTTTCTCACCGTTCCGACGGTAGTCGGTTACTTCTTTCTGGGTTTCTACTTCGTCGGCGGCCTCTTTCGCCGAGGGAGCTTCGGCATCCAGGACAACTGGTTGGTGTATCTGGTATTAGCAGCCTACAGTCTAGGCCTGCTTGCCAGCAGCACGTCCCGACTCCTCAACAATGTCTTCTACGCTCTTGGACAGACCAAGACGCCGGCTCGCGTGGCGGTTGAGCGGGTAGTCCTTTCGGCCCTTGTGGGCGGGGTTTCGATGGTCTGGCTCGACCGCGTGCCCGTCAGTCGAGTTGCTGGTCCTGCGGCCGGAGGGCGTGAGCTCTTCATGGGTGCGGTGGGGTTGGCGATTGGAGCTTCAGTGGGCGCCCTGTTCGAGCTGAGGAGGTTGTTGGTAGCGTTGGACCGACAGCAGTTCGGCATTCGACTACCGGTCCGGTCGGCTGTCAGGATGTTGGCAACGGCCACGGCCGCCGTCGTGCCTGTGGTCCTGATGCTGATGTTGATGAAACCGCTGCCCGTGCTGCTCAAGGCGATCATCGCCTTGATTGTCTACGTCGGACTGTATCTTTCGACGTCTCGTCTGGCCGGCCTGCCAGAGTTGGACTTCTGGTTGGGGAGCCTGAAGAAACGGCTGCGATAGGGAAGAGCCTCGAGAAGGTCTCTCGGTACAAAGCACGGAGGGTGGAAATGAGAATAGCGATAGCTTCCGATCATGCCGGATACCGTTACAAGGAGGCGATCAAAGCCCATCTCGTGGAGCTAGGACACGAAGCGGTCGACTTCGGCACCGACTCCGAGCTGTCGGTCGACTATCCGACCTTCGTCAGGCCCGCCGCGCTCGCAGTGGCTGCTGGGGACTGTGAACGGGTGATCGTTCTCGGTGGTTCTGGGAATGGCGAAGCCATGACGGCGAACCGTGTTTCCGGAGTTCGCTGTGCGCTGTGCTGGAACGAGACATCCGCTCGCCTGGCGAGGCAGCACAATGATGCCAACGGACTGTCCCTCGGCCAGCGTCTGGTGTCGTTGGAGATGGCGATCCTGATCGTCGACGTCTGGTTGGAGACGCCTTTCGAGGCAGGGCGACACGTGCACCGAATCGAATCCATTGATGAAGTAGAGTAGAGCCTCTTTCGCGGGAGCCGCCATGGAACAATCGCTAGTCAGTGTCTTCCTGGGCCTCGGACTCAGCGCCGCGACCGGGTTCCGCGTCTTTGTGCCCTTGTTGGTGATCAACCTCGCGGCGCGAGGAGGTTTCCTCGAGCTCTCGCCCAAATTCGGCTGGATGGCCAGCAGCGAAGCGATGATCGCCTTTGGTGCGGCCACTGCCCTGGAGATCGTTGCCTACTACGTCCCCTGGTTGGACAATCTCCTGGATACCGTGGCCACCCCGGCGGCGGTCGTCGCAGGCATGGTCGCGACTGCATCGGTAGTAACGGGCATGGATCCCGTGCTACGGGTCATCCTGGCGATCATCGCGGGTGGTGGGCTGGCTGGAGCAGTACAGATGACGACCGCAAGTGGCCGGCAGATCTCCTCTGTCGCGACCGCTGGGCTCGGCAACCCGATTCTGTCGACTCTCGAGTTGGTTGGGTCGTTGGGGCTCTCCATCCTGGCCGTACTGATGCCCATCATCGCGGGTCTGCTGGTGCTGCTGACCCTCATCCTGGTGGTGCGTAGACTGCGCCGCCGCCGCGCCACCCCTTGACGAGTCGATCCGAGGAGACTGGTTTGACATCTCTGACCAAATACCTGTCCATGCAAGTCCCGCAGCGGATGGGCTTTGAGAACATCACTCGGGAAGTGGAAGAGGCCGTCCGCGAAAGTGGCGTCTCGGAGGGCCTATGTCTGGTCAACGCCATGCACATCACGGCCAGCGTGTTCATCAACGACGACGAGCCAGGCCTGCATGAGGACTACAAGCGATGGTTGGAGGAGTTGGCGCCGTTCGACGCCAGTGCGCAGCGCTATCGGCACAATCTGACCGGTGAGGACAATGCTGATGCGCATCACAAACGGCAGGTCATGGGCCGAGAGGTGGTCGTGGCGGTGACCGATGGACATCTCGACCTGGGCCCATGGGAACAGATCTTCTACGGAGAGTTCGACGGGCGGCGGACCAAACGGGTACTGATCAAAGTGATCGGCGAGTAGAGGAGGGGGCGGGGTCCAACACCGTGTCTGAGAGCGAATCACCAGCCGGGCTTTGGCACTTGTGGGTGGACACAGGCGGTACCTTCACGGATTGCGTCGGCCGCGATCCGACGGGAGAAGTTCACCGAGCCAAGCTGCTGAGCAGCAGTTGCCTGCGTGGCAGGGTGGTCAGAGTCGAGAGTCCCACACGGTTGGCTCTCGATCTCGGTTGGGATCTGACGGACGGCTTTCTGGAGGGAGCGAGGTTGCGCCTCGTTGGGACCGAGGACGAGCTTTCTACCATTACTCGCCATTCTCGATCGACTTCTGAGCTGGAGCTGGAGCACGACATCCGGGGGCTTGGCGCTGGAGCTCCGTGCGAAATCGTCATCGCCGAAGAGGCGCCTATCCTGGCCGCTCATCTGGTCACCGGGACGCCACTTGGCAGACCACTACCAGCGATGGCCATGCGCCTCGCTACGACCCGCGGCACGAATGCGTTGTTGGAGAGGCGGGGCTCTAGAACGGCCCTCTTTGTGACGCGTGGTTTTGCCGATCTGCTCGCCATCGGCAACCAGCAGCGTTCGGACCTGTTCGCGCTGGCTGTCCTCAAGCCTCGGCCTCTGTATGAGGCTGTCGTGGAGGTGGAGGAGCGCTTGGATGCCGACGGCGAGGTGGTCGTACCCCTCGACCTGGAATCGCCTCTCGAAAAAGCTCGGGAGCTGTTGGACCGGGGCGTGCGTACAGCGGCCATCGCACTGCTCCATAGCTATCGAAATCCGCTGCACGAGCTGGCGCTGGCGGAGGAGCTCCGGTCCCTGGGTTTTACCCACGTTTCCTGTTCTGCCGAGCTGGCTCCTCGGATCAAGGTCGTGCCCAGAGCGCAGACTGCGATCGTGAACGCCTATCTGGCCGAAGTGATCGAGTCGTACCTGCGGCGGGTAGAAACAGCGTTGGCCGATGGCAGACTCCATGTGTTGACCAGCGCAGGGGGGCTGGTCCGATCTTCGGAGTTCCTGCCGAAAGACAGTTTGCTGTCCGGTCCGGCAGGCGGGGTCGTCGGCGCTGCACAGGCTGCAATCAGGTCGGGCTACCGGCGCAGCCTGGCGTTCGATATGGGGGGGACCTCGACCGATGTTTCTCGATTCGACGGAGACTATGACTATCTCTTCGAGACCCGGGTTGGAGATGCCCATCTCATGGCGCCGACGCTGGCAATCGAGACGGTGGCCGCTGGCGGGGGCTCGGTCTGCCATTTCGATGGCCATCAACTCAAGGTGGGCCCGGAGAGTGCAGGGGCATCGCCGGGCCCGGCCTGTTACGGCGCCGGCGGTCCACTGACACTGACCGATGTCAACTTGCTACTCGGACGGCTGCAGCCCTCTGCTTTCGAGATTCCTATCGATTCGGAGGCGGCGCAGCGGGCGGCCGCCCTGTTGCAACGGCAGGTGAACGAGGCCGATGATGGGTACGTCTGCGTGGAGGAGATGCTTGAAGGGCTGCTCGATATCGCCAATGAGCGAATGGCCGAGGCCGTCCGCCGTATCTCGATTCGGCGGGGCTACAGGCCCAGCGACTACGCGCTGGTGGCGTTCGGAGGCGCCGGCGGTCAGCATGCCTGTTGCCTCGCAGAGATTCTCGACGTGCCTACTGTCCTCGTACCGGCGGATGCCGGCCTGTTGAGCGCTGTCGGTCTCGGTCAGGCTCGCGTCGAGCGATTTGCCGAGCGACAGATTCTGGAGACGCTGGAAGGGTTTGGTAGCTCCCTGGATGCGCTGCTCGAGGCGCTCAGCCGCGAGGCGGTAGAGGCGGTCGCAAGCGAGGGGATCGACCGGTCGAGTGTGGAAGTCCGGCGGCGCTTGGTGTACCTGCGATTCGCCGGACAGGAATCGAGTCTCGCGGTGGAAGCGGTCCCGACCAGCGATCTGCGAGAGTCTTTTTTCCAGAGCTATGCAGATCACTATGGATACCGGCCCGATGAGCGGCCCATAGAAGTGGAGTCGGCGAGGGTAGTGGCGTCCTCGGTCGGCTCATCGATCGACTTTCTGCAAGGCCGGGGAGATACGGCAGTGTCAGTGGCCGATCCACCTGCCCGGCAGAAGGCATTCATGGAGGGTTTCTGGCACTCTGTCAGGGCCTTCAATCGCTTCGATTTGGAGCCCGACTTCGCGTTCCGCGGTCCAGCTCTGGTGTTCGAGAAACACTGTTCAACGGTGGTGAATGGGGGCTGGTCCGGGAAAGTCGATGCGTGGGGTTGCCTGGTGCTGAGTCGAGAAGGCGGCGGCAGGGATGGGAAATGAGTAAGCAAAAGGACGGATCGCGGACCGAGGCCGTCGAGCTGGAGTTGTTCGTCCACCGTTTCTCGGCGATTGCCTGGCAGATGGGCGAGGCACTTCGTCGAACCGCCTTGTCCGTGAATGTGAAAGAGCGCCTGGATTTCTCGTGCGCTCTCCTGGATCCCGATGGAGAGCTGGTAGTCAATGCGCCGCACATCCCGGTGCACCTCGGGGCTCTCGGACTTTGTGTGAGGACGGTCAAGAACGTCTTGCCCCTCGGGCCTGGAGACGTCGCGGTCACCAATCACCCCGGATTCGGCGGCTCACACCTGCCGGATGTCACGGTCATCTCCCCGGTCTTTGGTGACGCAACGGGAGGAGATCCGAAGGTAGGCCCTCTTTTGGGCTATGTCGCCAGCCGCGCCCATCACGCGGAGATCGGCGGCAGCAGACCGGGCTCGATGCCTCCCAGAGCTCGCAGCCTGGCGGAGGAGGGTGTGGTTCTCGAACCGCAGTATTTGATCCGGTCGGGGAGGCCGCTTTGGTCTGAACTGCGACAGCGACTCGGGGAGGGCGCTTTTCCCTCGCGGGCTGTGGAAGAGAACCTGGCCGACCTGGCGGCGGCGGTGGCGGCAAATCAGCGTGGCATCGTGGCGCTTCGAGGGTTGGCGCAGCAACATGGGCACACCGCCGTCCTTCATTACATGGAAAGCCTGAAGCGGCAATCGGAGGCCAGGGTTCGCGAGGCCCTGAGAAGCCTCGGAGATGGCCGGTTTGAAGCCACTGAGCTGCTCGACGATGGCTCGCCGTTGGCCGTATCCCTGAATCTGTCGGATGGGCGGGGGGTAGTGGATTTCACGGGCTCCGCGCCAGTGCATCCCGGTAATCTGAACGCCACTCCGGCGGTAGTCCGCAGCGTGGTGCTCTACGCCTTTCGCCTACTTCTCGATCGCCCTCTACCGCTCAACGAGGGTCTTCTGAAGACGGTGCGTCTGGAGATTCCTGAGGGTATTCTGAACCCGCCATTTCCACCGGACCCGAGATTGGCTCCAGCTGTCGTGGGCGGCAATGTGGAGACCAGTCAGCGTCTCGTCGATACCATGCTCAAGGCTCTCGGCCTCGTCGCTTGCAGTCAGGGAACCATGAACAATGTCCTCTTCGGCAACGAGAGCTTCGGATACTACGAGACCGTCTGCGGAGGCTGTGGCGCGGGAGCCGATTTCGATGGGGAGAGTGCCGTCCACAGTCATATGACGAATACCGCAATTACGGATCCCGAGATCCTCGAGCACCGCTATCCGGTGCGCTTGGAGAAGTTCTCCATCCGATCGAGCTCGGGCGGGTCTGGCCGTCACCGGGGAGGCGACGGTGTGGTCCGGCAGTTCCTTTTTCTTGAGCCGGTGTCGCTATCGATCCTGAGCCAGCACCGGGTAGAGGCCCCCTATGGCGTTGCGGGCGGCAGGGCGGGCTCGCTCGGTAGACAAGTCGTGACGCGGTCCGGTGGTGGAGAAGTGAAACTGCAGGGCATCGACGGCTGCGAGATCGAGCCGGGAGACCGGCTTCTGCTCGAAACCCCAGGAGGCGGAGGCTGGGGAGTGGAGGAGACCGAGGAGGCCGAATGAGGCGCCTGGCTTCCATCCTGCTGTGGTCGGTCATCGCGGCCGCCTTCATCGGTCCCGGAACGGTGACTACTGCAGCCTCCGCCGGAGCTTCGTATGGATTGGCACTGCTCTGGGCCCTGGTGTTCTCGACGGGAGCCTGCCTGGTGCTGCAGGAGGCGAGCGCCAGGCTTACCGTGGTTTCTGGACGCAATCTCGGTCAAGCGCTGCGCGAGCAGTATCAGACAGGGGCCCGCAAGGGAGCACTGCTGCTACTGGTGCTCGGCGCGATTGTCGCGGGCTGCGCCGCTTACGAAGCCGGCAACATCCTGGGTGGCGTGTCGGGTGCTGCGATGGCCACGGGGTGGTCGGCACATGCCTTGACGTTGCTGAGCGGGTTGATCGCCGGGGGGATGCTGTGGCGCAGCCCTCCACAGACCGTGGCGCGAGCCTTGAGTCTGGTTGTGGCGGTGATGGGCGTGGCATTCCTCTGCACGGCCATTCTTCAACGACCTCCTCTGGGGGCCTTGCTTCGCGCCAGCCTCGTGCCCTCGATGCCGCGTGGATCAGGTCTTCTGGTTCTGGGCCTGGTCGGCACCACTGTCGTGCCCTACAACATCTTTCTGGGCTCCGGGATCGCCGGTGGGCAAGAGCTCCGGGACTTGCGAATCGGTTTGGCGGTTGCCGTCGGCCTCGGGGGACTCATCTCGATGGCAGTTCTGGTAACGGGCACCGCTGTCGAGGGGGGGTTTTCGTTTCTGGCACTCTCGCAAGTCCTGGCGGAGCGCTTGGGAGGTTGGGCTGCGAAGCTATTCGCGGTGGGTCTTCTTGGAGCAGGGCTGTCCTCGGCGATCACCGCACCGCTGGCGGCAGCCGTGACCGCTCGCAGCCTCCTGCAGAAGGGTCGTGACGATGAGAGGTGGAGCCCAACTTCCTGGCGCTACCGAGCGGTGTGGCTCTCTGTGCTGGCGGTGGGACTCGGATTCGGCCTCAGCGGCGTCAAGCCTGTCCCGGCCATTGTTCTGGCGCAGGCGTTGAATGGTCTCCTATTGCCCTTGGTCGCGATCTTCCTATTCTTGGCCGTGAACGACCGGCGCCTGATGGGGGAGGCGGTGAACCGAAGCCTGGCCAATCTGGCCACTGTCGGCGTTGTCTGGGTCTCGATACTGCTCGGATTGACGGCCATTGCCAGAGCGGTTTCCAGCGCCTTGGGCCTACCGCTTCTACCCGGTTCCTGGCTTGTCGGTGCTGCGAGTGCTTCGATGTTGCTGCTGGCGGTGCCGGTCTACCGCTTCCTGCGGGCCCAAGCAGGACGTTGAGTAGCCGCGGCATGCTTCGATCAGGAAGACTGGCCCATAGGACTTGACGGGGCATAGAAGGACGCCGAAGCCTTCCAGAGAGTGGCAGAGCGGGCCATCATGAAGGCGGCCATCGAGGCCCATAGAAGGTTGTTGTTCTCGAGGTGGAGGGCGAGCGCGGCGAGGGGCAGAAAGACTCCGAATGTGCTCAGAAGCATGGCGTTTCTGAGTGCCCGGCCGGCCGTCAAGCCGAGAAACAGACCGTCGTAGATGTAGGCCAGTGAGCCGAAGAACAGGACCGGAGCCAGCCACGGAAGATACTGGAGTGCAGTCTCGACCGTCTGCGGGTGAGAAGTCAGCAGCCGGATCGGTGCCGCTGGCCGCATCAGGGCCAGTGCGCAAAAGGGCAGCGCGAAGGCGACTCCGGATCTCAGTGCGAGTCCCTGGAGGCGTCTCAGAGCCACTCGGTCTCCGGTTCCGAAGAGAATTCCCGCCAGGCTTTCCGTGGCGAAGGCGGCTCCGTCGATGAGGTAGGCGGCCAGCATGACCCAACGAAGGAGGACGGCATTGGCAGCCAGGACCACGGTACTCATGAGTGAGCTGAAGTTGGTGAACAGCGCGAAGGCGCTGACCAGGGCGACGGTGCGAAGCAGAATGTCACGATTCAGCCGGAATAGCCGCGTTAGAGCCTGCGCCTGCCAGACGTCGGACCATACCCATGGGACCTTGCCGGCGCGAGCCCAGAAGAGGATCAGTGCCGCCAGCAGCATCAAGAGTTGACTGATCGCTGTGCCCATCCCGGCTCCAAAGGCCGCCAGATCCATCTGCACGATGAAGACATAGTCGAGGACGACGTTGGCGAGATTCGCCACCCCGGTCATGATCAGAGCTGCGCCACTCTCTTCCCTGCCGAGGAACCAGCCCAGAAATACGAAGTTGGAAAGTGTGGCCGGTGCTGCCCAGATTCGGGCATCGAAGTAGGCCCTTCCCGCTGCCTCTACCTCGGGTGCCCCGCCGAGAAGCAGGAAGCCGAGCTCCCTGAGTGGGGTCTGCAGAATGAGAATCGCCGCTGCCAGCAACCAGGCGAGCAGGAGCGATCGGTAGAGGGTGCGAAAGACTTCGCCGGTGTCACCGCGCCCGACTGCCTGCGCCGTGATGCCGGTCGTACCCATGCGTAGGAACCCGAAAGACCAGTAGACGTACTCGAAAATCACTGCCGCCAGGGCGACACCGGCCAGGAAGTGAATGCTCTCGAGGTGTCCCAGCAGGGCGGTGTCGACCATGGAGGCCAACGGAACAGTGATATTCGAAATGATGTTGAGGAAGGTGAGCCGGGCAAACCGCTGGCGCAGATCACCAGACCCGGCAGACTGGGTGTTGTCTTCCTCGGGGTGCATAGGGTCTGCTCAGGCGTCGGATACGATTGCGAAATCCGGCGAGCGGTAGACTATCTCGAGATCGAGGATAATGGGCCAAGAGGACTCGACGAATGCAAACCAGAACTCGGTACCCGATGACGCAAGCACCTCTTGCAGGACTGATGCTGACCTTGCTTCCGCTTGTGGGCTGTGCCACCAACCCGGCTACGGGTGGCCGGCAGCTGATGCTGGTCAGCGAGGCTCAAGAGTCGCAGATGGGTCTGCAGCAAGACGAGCAGATTCTGGCGAGTGGACAGGTCTACGAAGATCCTGCTCTGCAGGACTACGTCCAAGACCTGGGCTCGCAGCTGGCGGCAAAGTCCGAGCGACCCGAGCTGCCGTGGACTTTTCGGGTCCTCGATGAGGAGATCGTCAATGCCTTCGCGGCTCCGGGTGGCTATATCTACGTGACTCGCGGGATTCTGAGCCACCTCAATTCGGAAGCCGAGTTGGCTACCGTGCTGGGGCACGAGATCGGCCATGTCACCGCACGGCATTCGGCTAATCAGATCAGCAAGCAGCAGCTGATGGGAGTGGGCCTGGCGGTGGGAATGATCCTGGAACCGGCTGTCGCAGCCTGGAGTGATGTGGCCCAGGCCGGCCTCGGTCTGGCAGCTTTGAAATTCTCCAGGGACGATGAACGGCAGGCAGACAACCTCGGCCTTCGATACATGGTAGGAGCCGGATATGATCCCTACCAGGCGCCGGAAGTGTTTGACATGTTGAATCGGGTGACTCGCGCCAGTGGGGCGGGTGCGATGCCGAGTTGGGCCTCCACTCATCCGCAGCCGGAGAATCGGACGGGTCTGATTGAAGGCCGTCTGGCGGAGATCGAGCCGTTACCGCCGAACCTGACTGTCGAGCGGCGAGGCTACCTCGAACGACTCGATGGGATGGTCTTCGGCCAGAATCCGCGAGAGGGCTATTTCGAAGAGGAGCTCTTCCGGCATCCCGATCTGGCTTTTCGAATTCAGTTTCCTCGGGGTTGGAAGACTCATAACGCCAAAGACCTGGTCGCCGCGGTGAGCCCGAAGCAGGATGCGGCCATCGTCCTGGGTCTGGCCGAGGGGGAGAATGCACTACGAGCGGCAGAGGAGTTCGCGCGGGGTGAGAGTGTTCGCGGAGAGCGCCCGAGGACGGGCCGAATCAACGGCTTGCAAGCCGCATGGACCCGATTCGAAGTTGAGACGGGCGACAATGCCGAGGATCTCGCGGGGCGGGCACTCTTTGTGCAACATGGAGGCAAGGTCTACAGGATCGTCGGGTACACGCCACGCAGCCGCTGGAGCGGCTATACCCAGACGATCGAAGCCTCCATGCAGACCTTCGCCAAGGAAACCGATTCCCGAGTGCTGAATGTTCAGCCGGCCAGGGTTCGGCTCGTACGAGTCGAGGCGCCAACGACCCTCAGCGAGCTCTATCAGCGCAGCGGTTCGAGCCTGTCTCTCGACAAGACAGCTCTTCTCAACGATCTCCAGCCCGACTCGAGATTGTCGAAAGGAGATCTGGTAAAGCTGGTAAAGGGCGGCCCAACCACCGAATCAGGCCACTGAAGCCGAGATCATTCCGCCGCGGTCTCTAGCCACCGTTCAGCGTCGATGGCCGCCTTGCACCCCGAGCCGGCAGCACTGATCGCCTGCCGGTAGATGGGGTCTGTAGCGTCTCCACAAGCAAAGACACCCTCGATATTGGTTCGAGTCGTGGGTTCCTGGACCAGGATATAGCCGACTTCATTCCGGTCCAAAACGTCTCGAAAGAGCTCGGTGTTGGGCGTGTGTCCGATAGCGACGAAGACTCCCTCGCAGGGGTAGTCGGACTCCTCACCGGTCCTGGTGTTCTTCACTCTAACTCCGTGGACCTTGTCTTGCCGGCTGCCCAGGATCTCGACCACCTGGCTGTTCCAGAGCCAGTGGATCTTGTCGTTGGCCCTTGCTCGGTCCTGCATGATCTGTGAGGCTCGAAGCTCGTCCCGGCGATGAATGACCGTGACTTTGCTGGCGAACTTGGTGAGAAATATGGCTTCCTCCAAGGCGCTGTCACCCCCTCCCACCACGACGATCTCCTGGCCCTTGAAGAAGAACCCGTCACAGGTTGCGCAGGCAGAGACGCCATAGCCCATCAGCTCCATCTCCGATTCCAGTCCGATCTGTTTGGCGCTGGCGCCGGTAGCGATAATCAGGGCGTCGGCCAGATAGCGGTCCTCGTCCGTGCGGATCTCGAGTGGGCGAGTCCGCAAGTCGACGGCGGAGACAGCCTCGAACTTGACCTGAGCGCCGAAACGCTTGGCTTGTGTTCGCATCCTGTCCATCAACTCGGGGCCGAGGATCCCGTCGGGAAAGCCCGGAAAGTTCTCTACGTCTGTTGTGATGGTCAGTTGTCCGCCCGGTTGGATGCCCTCGAGGACGAGGGGTTGCAGGTTGGCTCGGGCGGCGTAGAGAGCGGCGGTCAGGCCTGCAGGCCCCGAGCCCATGACGATGACCTTGAAGTGGTTGGTGTCTGGGCTTTCAGTGGTCGACATGTTTTCCTGAGTCTCCTCCGCACTCGCTGGATGTCGAATCGACGACCGGAGACGGTCCCGGTCGGTAAAGGGACAGTCAGTATAGCAACCGTCGCGCCTTGCCGGAGAATCGGCTATGCTCTTCGCCGCAGTCGAGAAGACGAGGCACCGTCGAGAGAGTCGATGAGTGTTTGACAGGTCCTGAGCTCAGAGGGGGACGAACCGATGTTAGCCAGCAAGAAGCTGCTGTCCGCAATGAACCAACAGGTTGGGAACGAGTTTGGAGCGTCGTTACAGTATGTGTCCATTGCCGCCCATTTCGACCGTGAGGCGCTGAGCGGTCTGGCCAGGTTCTTCTATCGGCAGGCCGACGAGGAGCGAGATCACGCCATGAAGTTCGCTCGCTTCGTCGTCGATGCGGATGGCTCGCTCCAGATTCCCGCCATTCCTGCACCCAAGAGCGAGTTTGCCAGCGCGGAGCAGGCGGTGCAGCTGGCCCTCGAGTGGGAAGAAGAGGTGACGCAGCAGGTCTACACCCTGGTGGACATTGCCAAGGAAGACTCCAACTACATTGCCGTCCGGTTCCTCGATTGGTTCGTCAACGAACAGTTCGAGGAGGTCAACACCATGGGGACCCTTCTACAGGTAGTGAAGCGCGCGGGAGAAGAGGGACTGCTGCATGTGGAGGAGTTCTTGGCGCGCGAGGGAGGAGAGATTCCACCACCAGAAGTGGAAATCGCGTAACCGATCGGTGCGAGGTCGAAGACAGGTCGGCGTCGGGGCGAGACGATTCTCAGCTGGTTGGCGCGAGTAGGTTCTCGACGATCTCAACCACGTTGGAGGCTCCTCCACGAGTGAGATTGTCCATCACAGCCCAGAGTTGGTAGGACCCTGGATGAGCCGGGCTGGGACGAACATCAGCCACCAGGATCTCTTCCCGAGCGGCCGCATCCGCTGGCCCGGGCAGATCCCCTTCAGCGACCATTTCGATCCAGGGTTGTGCTGCGAGGCACTCCCGAACTTGCTCGCTTCCCGGATCCTCCTCGAAGGTGACGAAGAGGTTGCACGCCAAGCTGTGAAAGACCCCGGTTTGGACGATCTGCAACGCCACGGCAGGCTCTGGGCCCAGGATGCGCTTCAGTTGATCGAGATCGGTGGAACGGTCCGATGGGACCGGCAAGAGATTGAAGGCGATCTGCTTGCCAAAGACCTCGGTGGGTTTGTCGTTTCGCATAGCGACAATGGACCGGGTCTGCCCGAACAACTCGTCCAGACCGACCTGATCGTGAATCGACACCGGCAGCAGAACCTGGGCAACGGCGCGTGATGGCCCCAGCTGCCTCAGTGGCTGGAGGAGGTGTGCGAGGAGGATCACGGCAGGTGATGGGCTGACGAAAACCCTGTCAGACTGCTGTTCAGTCGGATCGGAGTCGATGCCGGCCACCGCCAGCGAGCCTTCGGGCCAGTCGCTGGTCGGATCGACGACCACCAGGACCGAGCTTGTCGCCAGTGTCGGCGCCTGTTCTGGGTCGCCATGCAGCAGGATCGCGAGGTCGACCCCTCGCAGGGTCTCCGCGTCGCACTCCTGCACCAATGCCGCTTCGCCTGCGAAGTCGGTCACGGCGCCGATCTGTTCCGGATCGGTTGTCAGAAGCCGCACTTCGGACCACAGCGCTTTTCGTCTGCCCAGCTCCTGCTTGATTTCATCGCCGAGAAGCGATTGCGGATTGATGATTGCCAGGATTGTCACGCTTGGACCTCCTGTCCTTGGAACTGATGGTTCTGAGTGATCGAACCCGGCGCTCTGATAAGAGTCCCTCAGTATGGGGAGTGAGGGGTTTCACGGTGTCCTTGACTTGGCTACGACGGTATCGCCCTCGCGCAGGCGGTCACCCTGGCGTACCAGAATCTCGTACTGGTCGGGCAGCATCAGATCGACGCGTGAGCCGAATTTGATCAGGCCCATCAGGTCTCCCCGTTGAATCAGGTCGCCAGGAAGCAGTCGACAGACGACTCGTCGAGCGACCAGGCCGGCCACTTGTCGTATCCCGATGAGGTCTCCGTTCTCGCGTCGCAAAACGGTGAGGTGGTTCTCGTTGACGCTGTCGGCTTCTGCCTTGAAGGCCGCAATCTTCCGGCCGGGGGTGAAGCGGCTCTCGACCACCTCGCCGCTGACGGGAGCGCGTTGGACGTGGACGTTGAAGACCGACAAGAACGTGACGATCCGCTGCACGTCTCCCTCTCGGTTCAGCAGCGCCGGACTTCGATCGATGCGGAGGATGCGGCCGTTCGCCGGAGCCAGGATAATGCCGTCGGCTGCCTCGGCCTGCCGCTTGGGGATGCGGAAGAAGAGCAGCACCAGAACTGCGAGACCAGCCAGAAACAGGGCCGCGGGTAGTTGTCCGAAGAGGAGCAATACCAGCGCCGCGATTCCGAGAGGTGCCACGAAGGGCAGGGATTCTTTGGCGAATGTCATGAAGATCCGATGAGTGGTGCGAAATGCAGCGGGGGTCCTACTTGCCGTGAGTGTCCTTAGAGTGGGTCAGGCCGAGGCTTCCTCAGTTCGGCGTTGTCGCAGGATGGCTTCCATCTGATCCTTGAGAAAGAGCTTCTGGCGCTTGATCTGCTTCTCTTCCAGCTCGTCTTTCTCGGAGAGCAGTGATTTCTGGTGGAGCTTGGTGAGTCGGCGTTCACAGTCCTGGTGTCTGTCATAGAGGGAACGGAATTCCTCGTTGGTTGCGAGCAACTCTTCCCTCAGGCTATCAGGTGTCTTCGCCATCTGCGGTTCCTCCTAGCGAGAGTGGACCCATCCCCTCACACTCGAGAGAATGGCTGTCTGGTTGGTCTGCGGACACGGGGCTTTCGAGCTGTCGGGCTGGTCTCGAGTCGATCAGTAGGTCGATCCATGCTGCTGCGAACCGCCGGCTGGGCGCGCATTCGAGATGAGTCGCATCCAGAGACAAATGCACGACAGTGCGGGGGCACGATAGCACTGGCAGATATGTCGATCAAGATGACCCCTCCTTGGAGAGCCTGTGGTCTCTGTCGTCAGGACGATCTATCTCCTCAGGCAGCTGTGGCCGGCTGCGCAGCTGACAGGGCCTGCAGGTACAGGGGGCGGACGAGTCCGGAAGAATCCCACTCGCCCTGCCTGCGTTCCTGGAGGATCAACGCGTGGCTGGCCAGCGGAGGGGGCTCCAGAATCGCCGCTCTGAAGGCTTGATTTGCCGGCATCGAGATGTCGCCCAGTCCAAAACCGATGATCAAGTCGACACGCTCGGCTGCGAGCTCGTCGGTGGAGATAATTCGTGGATCGCCGAGCGATTCGGGAACGACATCGGTGCGAAAGGCCTGGACAAGCCAGGTCTGACGAATGGACTCGACCGCGGCCATGACCGTCAGGTTCGCCTCCGGAGACACGGCAGCAAGGGCCTCGAAGGTGGTGAGGGTGGTAGCCGGCACACCAAGCGCCTGATGGAGGCCCAGACAGGTCGCCAACCCGACCCTCAGCCCGGTGAAGCTACCGGGACCTCTGAGAGCCAGGATTCCGCCCAGCTCGCCGACCTCGGAATCGACATCCGAGAGCAGCGCATCGATCATCGGAACGAGGCCCGGCGAGGACCGTCCGCTCGGACTCTGTCTCTCGGCCAGCACCTCTCCGTTCCTCGCTACAGCTACGCTGACGACGGGTGAGCCAGTGTCCACCGCCAGGATGGTAGGGGCATGAACCTCGGTCCTGTTCTCGGTCACGACTCGCTATACTGACCCATCATGTCGGGCGCCGTCCAGCTCACCCCAATGCTCCGCCAATACCTCGAGGTCAAGGCGGAACACGAAGACGCCGTCGTGCTGTATCGGATGGGCGACTTCTACGAGATGTTCTTCGAGGATGCCGAGCGGGCGGCACCTATTCTGGAAGTGACCCTCACGGCTCGCAATCGGGGTAGGGAGAATGAGGCGCCGATGTGCGGGGTCCCCCATCATGCCCTTCAAATGTACCTCGGCAAGCTGCTTCGTGCTGGACTGAAGGTGGCCATCTGCGACCAGGTCGAGGACCCCGCCAAGGCCAAAGGCCTGGTGAAGCGGCAGGTGACCCGGGTGATCACTCCCGGAACGATCAGCGACCCGGAGCTTCTGGAAGGTGCAGAGGCCAACTACCTGGCGAGCGTGGCCTGGAACGATGCGGGCGGTGGCGGGGCGTTCCTGGATATCTCGACCGGGAGATTCCTGGTGCGTCGATGGACCCGGCTGGAAGATGCACTCGATGACCTGGCCTTGCTGCGACCGCAGGAGATCCTGCACCCGACTGTCAACCTTCCCCAGGGTCTGGTCGACTGGATGGATGCGGAGGGTATCTGCCGGACGCCGGAGTCGGAGGAGGATTGGCCCCGGTCCGAGCGAGCGGCGGAATTGGTCTGCCGACAGTTGGGGACCTCCACGCTGAAGGGGTTCGGGCTGGATGACGAAGAGCCGGCAGTCCAGGCAGCCGCTGCCGCTCTGCGGTACGCAAGAGAGACGCAACAGAGCGATCTTTCGCACGTCAGGGAGCTGCGCGTCAGCGAGGCCTCCGACAACCTGGTCCTGGACGCGACCACGGTCGCCAATCTGGAGATCTTCCGCAGCCTGCGGGATGGGCGTCGGCACGGGTCCCTCCTCGGAGTCCTCGATCGTACGGTCTCTCCTGCCGGTGGACGCCTATTGCGAGAGTGGCTCAAGCGTCCGCTGAAAGATCCGGCGGAGATCGACGAGCGCTTGCAGGCAGTCGGGGAGCTACTGGAGAAAGGTGAGGTGCGTAGCGGGCTGAGAGACCTTCTGTCCCAGGTCGGGGACCTGGAGCGACTCGCTTCGCGAGCTGTGTTGCAGACCATGACACCGCGCGAGGCCGCCACTCTGCGGTCGGGGCTCGAGCGTCTACCCGAGATCCTGAGATGTCTCTCCGGAGTGGACTCCGCCACCCTACAGGACATCGGTGGCACCGACCCGGTCAAGGATCTGGCGGCCGAATTGACCCGTCTGGTCGAAGAGAACCCCCCTGCCTCATTGAAGGAAGGAGGAGTCATCAAGGCCGGAGTGGACGAGGATCTGGATCGCCACCGGTCGTTGGCGCAGGACAGCCGACAGCACATTCTGGCCCTTCAGGCAGGGGAGCGAGCACGCACGGGTATCACTTCATTGAAGATCCGCTTCAACAGAGTCTTCGGTTACTACCTAGAAGTGACGAAGGCCAATCAGCATCTGGTCCCCGACGACTACATCCGGAAGCAGACGTTGGTCAACGCCGAGCGGTATGTGACATCGGAGTTGAAAGACCTGGAGGAGCAGATTCTCGCGGCGGAAGAAGAGCAGCTTCGGTTGGAGGACGAGCACTTCAGGAAGGTGCGATGCCTGGTGGCCGCAGAGTCCTCCCGGCTACTGAAGGCAGCGGAGGCGGTGGCGAGACTGGACGTGCTGGCGACCTTTGCGGAAGTCGCAGCCAGGAATCGGTACACGAGGCCCACTGTCGGCGAACCCGGAGGTGCCATTTGCATCTCAGAGGGAAGGCACCCAGTAGTCGAGAAGCTGGGGGGAGAGCCCTTTGTCCCGAACGACAGCGAGCTCGACAGTGAGACGGCGCAGATCGTGATTCTCACTGGACCCAACATGGGCGGCAAGTCTACGTATCTGCGTCAGACTGCACTGATCGTGCTGATGGCGCAGGCCGGCTGCTTTGTGCCGGCCGAGTCGGCTTCGATAGGTACTGCGGATCGGATCTTCACCCGAGTAGGGGCTTCCGACGACCTTACCCGTGGAGAATCCACCTTCATGGTGGAGATGATCGAGACTGCCAAGATCCTGCATCAGGCGACCGCCAGCAGCCTGGTGATTCTCGACGAGGTGGGGAGGGGGACCGCCACCTTCGATGGGCTTTCCCTGGCCTGGGCCATCGTCGAGCATCTGCATGAGCATGCCCGGCCGAAGACCGTCTTCGCGACTCACTATCACGAGCTGACGGAGCTCGCCGCGATACTACCGAGGGTAGTCAATCGCACCATGGCCGTCAGAGAATGGGAAGACAAGATCGTCTTCCTTCGGCGGGTCAAGCCCGGCAGTTCCGACAAGTCCTACGGCCTGCATGTCGCCAGGCTGGCTGGCATACCGGCTGCTGTTATCGAGCGAGCTTCTCAGGTGCTGCAGAATCTGGAGGCCTACGAGTACGATCTGAGTGGAAAGCCACGCCTGGCCAAGGGCGTGAAGGCCGACGGGGAGCAGGCTGATCAGATGATGCTGTTCGCTCCCGCCGAGGAGGTTGTGGCCTCCATCTTGAAAGAGGTCGATCTCGAGCGTCTCTCGCCCCTGGCGGCTCTGAACCTGCTTCACACCCTCAAAGCCAGGGTGGACGAGTAGCGGCTTCAAAACGGGATGTCGTCGTCTTCGGGCTGGGCCTGGAAGTCACCGGGTGGTTCGGGGCTCGAGGCTGAGCTCTGAGCACCACCATCGTACCCGCCTCGGGCTCCGAGCATCTGGAAGTGCTGGCAGATCACCTCGGTCCGGTACTTCTTTTCGCCACTCTGTTTGTCCTCCCAGGAGCGAGTCTGCAACCGTCCCTCGACATAGATCTGCTTGCCCTTGGTGAGGTACTGGCCGGCAATTTCGGCTTGACGGCCCCAACACACGACGTTGTGCCACTCGGTTTCTTCTTGCCGATTTCCGCTCTGGTCTTTCCATTTGCGATTGGTTGCAAGACTGAAAGTGGCCACGGGTTGGCCGGAGGGGGTCGATCGGACCTCCGGGTCGCGTCCAAGATTGCCTACCAGGATTACTTTGTTGACCATTCGAATGTCTCTCCTTGTCTCTGTTGAGGTTCGTTATCATAGCGCTTTCGCCGCCGCGATTCTTGGCCGATGAGGGAATCGCGCTATCGATCCCAGAGAAACGGCCTATGTATAAGGGACGCCATCGATGCGCCTGATCTTGCAACGAGTGAGCTCGGCCTCGGTGCGGGTCGATGGTGAGACGATCTCCAGCATCGGGGCGGGGGTTCTGGTTCTGGTCGGTGTGGAGAAGGGTGACGGTGCCGGTCAGGTTTCGAAGGTGGCCGACAAGATGCTCCACTTGAGGATCTTCGAAGATGCCGAGGGGCGGATGAATCGAAATATCCTGGAGGTCGGGGGATCCCTCATGATCGTCTCCCAATTCACGCTGGCAGGGAGTCTGGCCAAGGGGCGGAGGCCCTCTTTTGGCGCTGCCGAGGCCCCTGACAAGGCAGAGCCGCTGATTCAGCTGCTCGTGGACGATCTTCGTCGACTCGGAGTACCGGTGGAGACCGGTCGATTCCGCGCGAAGATGCAGGTGGACCTGGTCAACGATGGCCCGGTGACCTTCATCTTGGACGTTGAACCGGACTGCCAGCCCGCTCCGTGAGGCTGCTGCTCAGTTTGTTCGGTCCAGGATCTCAGGGGAGGATCGGCAGGAGCTCGAGGGGCACAGGCATGAATGTCAGAACCAGAATGAGGAGGCTGATGAGGGCCACCGCCCGTCGCCGACGGTCGAGCGGCTGCCTGCCGGCCAAGACCGGTGGATGGCGAGGGCCGATGATCATCAGAACGAGGCACCAAACCCACCATCCAGGCCAGAGAAAGCCCAACACCGCCAGCAGGCCGAGGAAAACCCAGGACAACGATACATATCGTCTGCCGAATGCCGAGTAGAAGATATGGCCACCATCGAGTTGACCAACGGGGATCAGATTGAGGGCCGTAACGAAGGTGCCGACCCAGGCAGCCAGAGCGAAGGGATGCAGATTCAAGACAGAGTTGGGAGGCAGAGAGCCGTGAAAGACGAGGGTCGCCACCGACATCAGAAGGGATGTTCCCGGTCTCAGCAATAGGAGACCGCCGGGCAGATCCCAGTCGACCTCGACAATCGATACCGGTTCGGACTGCGCGATTCCATAGAGCAAGATGGGCAGAAGGACGACGAAGCCGGCGATCGGTCCCGCGGCACCCACCTCGAGAAGCTCCCTGCGTGTTCGGATCGGTGCCCGAATGCGGATGAAAGCGCCGAAAGTGCCGATCAAGAAGGGTGCCGGAATGAAGTATGGGTAGCTGCTCGGGAGATTGTTTCTCCGGCAGGCGACGTAGTGCCCGAGCTCATGGGACAGGAGGATTGCCAGGGTCGGCAAGGAGAATGCCAGCCCGATCTTCAGCAGCTGGCCGTCAGACCAGACGGTTCGAAAGATGTAGTTTGTAAGGGCGAGAAACTGCGCCAGCTGGCCCAGGAAGACCCACTCGATTGCGGGCACCAGATCCGTCACGACGTCTGTTCTTGTCGAGAGGTAGAAGCCGGCCCCGAAAGTCGTCGTCGTAGCGAGGGTCGCCAGAAACAGACCGAGGGCAAGAAGCAGCTTTGGTGTGCTGGACTGCGCGCCCCCGGGGGAGCGCACCGAAGGCTGCTCCTCGATCGGCGAATCCGAGCCGGCACTTCGAGATGGCTTCGGAGGGCCGTACGACGAAGGGTCGGGCGGCAAGGCAGAGGAGGGGCCGGGCCTCACGCTCAGAGGTTCTTCAGCTCTTTGCCCGGCTTGAAGCGAACTGTCTTGCCAGGAGAGATGGCGACTTCAACGCCGGTCTTGGGATTTCGGCCGACACCGCGCTTGCGGTCCCGCACCTGGAAGACCCCGAAGCCGCGAAACTCGATGCGCTTGCCCTCGCTCAGGGCGCGTTTCATGGCCTCGAAGATGGTCTCGACCGCGAGAGCGGCTTTGACTCTCGGCACATCCGAGCTTTCGGCGACGCGGTTTACCAGATCGGCTTTGATCATGTCGGTCGATTAGGGCGTCCGAGTGTAGCAACGGCCAAAATGGGTGTCAACGAAAGTGGGCATTTGCCTCGCAGGGACTCTCATTTTCCATTCAGAGCTTGGCGCTGCCTGGCTTGCTTCTGCTCCAGAATGCATCTCTCGAAGGCTCGGCTCGCCACAGCAGTGAGGCGCCGAATGAGCTCCAGATCCAGAGCCTGGAGACCGAGAGGACCGCGGTCGCCATAGATCAGGCTTACGAGATGCTCCTGGAGGCGAAGCGGAAATACGGCACATTCATCAGTCAAGTCCTTGCTCCAGCAGGCTGCCAACTCCAGGTGAGGCGGCATTTCGGGCAGCTTGCCGATGAAGAAGCTGCCGCCTTCTCGCAAATTGAGGAAGATGGAGGGCTCGTCGAAGGAGACTCTGAAACCGGCGAGTCGGTCCCTGTCGAGCCCGGGACCGCGCCCGAGCCAGCCGAACACGGTGCCTTGCCGGACTTGAAAGATCAGGACCCTGACAAAAAACTGAGCAAGGTAGTCGACGAGAATCTGCCCGACCTCCTCGGGACGTCCGGCCGCCGCGAGCTGGGCCTCTACATCGTCTATCTCGGCGTTTCCGTCTGACCTGTGGTCGCGAGTGTAGAGAAACGGCGAGACCTTGGCCCCAGGATCTTCAGACGCGGCTGCGGCATCCAGGTTGGCGAGATCCCGGACGGAGAGGGGAATGCTCTGGGGATGCGGCAGTGGGGTCGATCCCTCGATCTCGGATTCTCCCGGCTCGGGCTGCGCGCTCCTCATCGGAACCACATGCGATATCGGGTCATTGAGCTCTGCCGAATGGATGAGTCGGGAGTCGGGATGAGGGCCGGGGCGGGTTTCTGGTGGCCGTTGGAGCTGCTGGTCGAGCAGTTCTGCCAGTTTGGCGAAGCGCTCCGGGAGTGACGCGTTGTAGTACCTGGCGAGTGCCGAAACGAGCCGTACCTCGCTCGCGATATGGATCTTGAGACGACTTCCGACAATGAAGGACAACTCGTCCTGCAACCAAAGGTTGTCGACCTCGAGCATCGCAATCTCGACCGCAGCTGTCGAAGATCTGAAAGGCACTGCTTGATAGCGGATCGCGAGCCTGGCGGGAAGCAACTGAATCAGCTCGGCGGGAATCTCGTTCAGATCCTCCGCCGTGGCGACCGGAACTGCCTGTTGCTCAGCCAGCATATGGTCGAGAATGCCTTCCGAAATGGCCCCCATCTCGAGCAGGCATGACCCCAGCCGGCCGCCGATTTCCCGCTGCTTGGAAATGGCCAGTCCGAGCTGCTCCTTGGTGATCCGGCCGCTTTGAAGCAGGAGGGTTCCGAGAGACTGCATACCCAAAGGTCTGATCTCCAGATCTCTAAGCCAAGCGCCTAAGTTATTGGTATGTGGCTACTTAGGCGGTTCAGGCGGATTATAGGCGGGGCATGGTTGCTTGTAAAGGTAATAGGGCGGTTGCTATCCTTCCGGCCGTGAAACCTCGATGGATGTTTCTGTTGGCTGGATTGTTGATGGCGCCCTGGGCTGCCGGAGAGGGTGTTGATGCGGCGCCCTCATACCATCTTCTAGTGGCGCAACTACTGACGGAGGAAGGTGACTATCGAGGGGCTCTCGAGAGTTTCGAGACCGCAATAGCCGGGGCGCCCGATGATGTCTACGCTCGACTCGAGTACGGACGGTTGCTTCTGCGTCTCGGAAGATCGCAGGAAGCCGTCGTGCAAGCGACGGTGGCGAGGGAAGCCGCGCCAGAGCTCGACGATGTGCTGCTCTTCTACTCAGAAGCGCAGATGAGACTGGCGCAAGAGGACCCCGCTGCGTTGGAGAAAGCGAGACAAGCCCTGGAGGAGATTCGAGCCCGCCAGCCGGACAACATCGAGGCGATGGTTACTCTCGGGCAGATCTATCTTGGAGAGTCTCGCCCAGACGAGGCCGCGGCGGTATTCAAGGACCTCCTCAGCAGGCGATCGGGGAACCGAATGGTGTTTTCGCTGTTGATCGACTCCCTGATGCGAGCGGATCGTCCGGCGCAGGCTGAGAAAGCGATGCAGGAGGTCTTGGACGTCGACCCCGGATTCACCAGAGCCCGATTGAGTTTGGCACAGGCTCAAAGCGAGCGGGGCGACCACGCCAGTGCGGCAAGGACTTTGGAAGAGGGTCCCAAGGAGGTCTTGACCGACCCGGAGGTGCGGAGACGGCTGGCCTTCGAGCTCCACCAGTCCGGTCAGTACGCCCGAGCTCTTCAACTCGTCGAAGAGATGTTGACCGAGGATCCAGGCTATTTCCCGAATCGCTACCTCCAAGCCATGAGCCTGGCCGCAATGGGAAGAGAGGACGAGGCCATCGTCGTCACGCGAGATCTTCTGCGAAACCACCCAATGAACCTGGACCTGGGAATCCTGCTGGCTCGCCTACTGGAGAGCCGTCAAGAGCCGCAGGCCGCTGAGGAGACCCTGAGGGCCATGGAGAGGCGCCTTCGTTCTGATGGGCAGATTGAGGCCGCAAATCAGGCGCGAGTTCAGCGGGGATTGATGCTCATGCGGCAGGCCAAGTGGGACAAGGTCGTGGGGCTTTTCGAGCCGCTTATTGGGCGGCAGGTACCCCCGGGTGATATGGACATGGCAATGATTCTCGTCGAAGCCCTGGTCAGGGCCGACAGGCACGACGAGGCTCTCCAGCTCCTGGCTCGGATCGAGCCGGATACACCGGCCGAGCGACGCGGCTGGGCGAGGCAGGCCGAGATCCTCTTCGATCTGGGGCGAAACCGTGAGGCGGAGGAGGTGCTCTCCCGTCTGGCCGCCGAAGGAACGCTCGATGATCTGACCCTTCTTGCCGAGGTGTATCAGTCGGGCCAGCGATACGAGGAGTCGATTCCGGTGTTGGAGCGTGCCCTGGAGCTGGATCCGGACTCGACCAGTCTGTTGTTCTGGTTGGCGGCTGCCAATGAACGTTCGGGAAAGAAGCGCCAGGCAGAGGACGTGCTCCAGCAGTTGCTGGCGATCGATCCCAACTTTGCTCCGGCGTTGAACTACCTTGGCTACATGTGGGCGGAAGCTGGAGAGAACCTCGAAAGGGCATTGCTGCTGGTACAGCAGGCGGTGGACATCGAACCCGACAACGGGGCCTTTATCGATTCTCTGGGATGGGCGCACTTTCAACTTGGCCAGTACGAAGAGGCTCGGGGTTTCCTCGAGAGAGCCGCTTCGTTGGTAGGGGACGATCCAGTGGTGTACGAGCATCTCGGTGACCTCTACGTTGTCCTCGGCAGGCTCGAGCAGGCGCGGGAGGTCTACGAGCGGGCGCTGGATCTCGAGGCCGACAACGCCGCAGTCGTGAGAGGCAAGTTGGATCGGCTGGCGCAGCCCTGAGACAAGAACGGTCTGCGTTCGGACCCGGCTGGAGTACCTCCGTGTCAGGGATCGAAACGCCTGATCTGTTGTCGCTACCCCGGGTCCCGAACCCATGTCCTGTTTCACGTCAACGACCTTTGTCGGCAGAGGATCAGTCTGGGTCCTGTGCTCGGTGGTTCTCGCCGCTCTTGTGGCTTTGCAATGTGCTGGTGGATCTTCTGGGCCGACTGTTCTGCCGGACTCGGATGGAGCAGGCAGCGGATGGGCTCTGCCAGCCGATGCTCTGGGTACCCAACGTCTGTTTCGGGTTCGCTACGAGGGACAAGAAGGGCACGGTGGGATGAAGCTGGTTCTGAAGCTCGCCTCGGATTCCAGGTTCCAGGTGTCGACCACCGATGCACTGGGTCGCCCCATGTGGAGCCTTCAGGCCAGCGAGGTGGAGACCCTCTTGATCGATCATCGAGGCAAGGAGTTCTGCAGGGCCAAGGACATTCTCCTCCCTGACCCTGTGCTCGAGGCGATGCCATGGCGATCCCTCCCGCGGGTACTCCTCGGCTATCTACCTACCGAGCCCGAGACGATCGACCACAGGTCGGCTGAAGAGATCGACTTCCGGGGCCGTGACGGGCGGCGATGGACATCGCGGCTCGATGCCGGTCGGCCGACGTCGTGGGTCCTCTGGGAGGAGTCCCGCCCCGCGCTCTGGTGGAGTCGGCAAGGGGAGGGAGGAGTGCTCTCCCATCGGCAGGGTATCCAGTTCAAGTGGCGGGAGATCGTCAATGAGCCCTTGCAATCCCCATTGGTCGATCTCCAGGTTCCGTCGGGCTACGAATCACTGGAGTGCCACACGCGTGATCTACCGTAGCTTTGCCAAGGTCAATCTGCACTTGGAGGTTCTGGGTCTGCGACCCGATGGCTACCACGAGCTGCGAACGCTCTTCCAGTCGGTCGATCTCTGTGATCTGGTCCATTTGGAGATCGGCGGCAGCGGTGTCCGCCTCGCGGTAGCCGGCCAGGCTTTGCCCGCCGACGAGCGCAACCTCGCTCACCAGGCGGCGACCGCGTTCCTGGCCGCCTGGCCCGTGGCGGATGGCGTTCGCATCACCCTCGAGAAGAACATCCCTCTGGGCGGTGGCCTTGGAGGTGGCAGTAGCAATGCAGCAACCGTACTTCAGGGCCTCCGACATCTCCTTGGGGTGCAACAGTCGACCGACGCACGGCTCGAGGAGCTGGGTCGTGCGCTCGGAGCGGATGTGCCCTTCTTCCTGACCGGCGGTCTGGCGCTGGGATCGGGGCGTGGAGACGAGATCCTGCCGCTACCGGATCTTCCGGAGCGTGAAATCTGGCTCGTGACACCTGCTCTGGAGGTGTCGACAGCGTCGGTGTTTCAGGAATTCAGGGAATTGACAGGGGATCGGGAGGTTTCTAGTATGGGCTCGCTCGTCTGGGGGGAGGGTGTCGATTGGGAGATGGCGGCCCGGGGTTGGAACGATTTACAGCCGATTGTGATGCGTCGATTCCCAGAGGTGTGCCGCGTATATAATGCGCTGGTCGAGGCCGGAGCACGGACCGTGCGGCTTTCCGGTAGTGGTGCGACCTGGTTGGCGCTTTTCGACGACTCGATAGAGAGCTCGGACCTGCTAACCGCGTTGGCACCGGGCTGTCGGGTGTTTCGTGCCCGGACGTTGACTCGCACCTCGCTCCAGCGACTTCGTGTCGTTCACTGAGGGGGAAAATCCGATGCACATAACCGAGGTCAAGGTCTTCCCAGTCGACGAAGAGAAGCTGCGGGCCTTTGTCTCCATCGTATTCGACGACTGCTTCATGGTGAACGACATCAAGGTGATTCAGGGCAAGGACGGAATGTTCATCAGCATGCCGAGTCGCAAGAAGCGCAATGGAAAGTTCAAGGACGTGGCCCATCCGCTCAACAACGAGACTCGGAAGATGCTCGAAGACCAGATCTTGGCGGAGTATGATCACGTTCTGTCAGGGCAGAGATCGGGTGAAGCACGGGACAGGAGTCAGCCGGCGCCGCCTGAAAGAAAAGAGCTACCCAAAGCAGGGCAGAAAGAAGAACCCCTTGAGAAGAAGAGCCTCGAGGAAGTGGCAGAGATGCACCTACGGGATTCATTCTGGAATTCTTGATCAGATCGACTCGGGGAGACGGGATCAGTTCAGGCCATCGAGGTGCTCTGTCACTCGAGCATTCGGTTCTGTGGAGAGCCGAGCGGTCGGCAGGGTTTGCTCATGATGGGGCGTCGCCAAGTGGTAAGGCACCAGACTTTGGATCTGGCATTCGTAGGTTCGATTCCTACCGCCCCAGCCATTCAGATCAGCTGCCTGATGGGGAAACGAGATGTACGGTGATTTGAAGGTATTTGGCGGTCGGGCACATCCCGAATTGGTCCGGGAGATCGGTGAGTACTTGAGTCTGGACCTCGGGCGGGTGGAGGCGTTCAATTTCTCTGACGGCGAGATCTTCTGCCAGATCGACGAGAACGTCCGCGGCTCGGACGCCTTTGTCATTCAGCCAACCTGCACGCCAGTGAACGAGAACCTCGTGGAGTTGTTGATTCTGCTCGACGCTCTGAAACGCTCCTCGGCTTCTCGAGTGACGGCTGTGATCCCCTACTACGGTTATGCGCGCCAGGACAAGAAGGACAGGCCAAGGGTTCCGATCACCGCCAAACTGGTGGCGGATCTGATCTCGGCGGCCGGTGCCGACCGCATCCTCACAATGGACCTGCACGCCTCGCAGATCCAGGGCTTCTTCGATGTTCCCGTGGATCATTTGTTCGCTGCCCCTGTGCTCCTGGATGCCATCCGTGAATTGGATATTCCCGACTTGATGATCGTCTCCCCCGATGCCGGGGGCGTGGAACGGGCAAGGGCCATCGCCAAACGATTGGATGCCGGGCTGGCGATCATCGACAAGCGCCGCGAAGCGCCGAATCAGGCGAAGGTCGCGCACATCATCGGTGACGTGAGGCAGCGCAGCGTCCTGCTGATCGACGACATCATCGACACCGCAGGTACCCTGACCTCGACGGTGGAGGCTCTAGAGGAGAACGGAGCCGAGCGCATTCTGGCCGCAGGAATTCACGGCGTCCTTTCGGGGCCTGCCCTGGAGAGAATCAACGGTGCGCCATTGGAGACGGTCCTGGTCACCGATACCACGCCTCTCGAGGAGAAGTTGAGCCAGTGTGACAAGCTCAAGGCCCTATCGGTGGCGCCTCTCCTGGGGGAGGCCATTCGAAGAATTCACGAAAATAGCTCAGTAAGCTCATTGTTTGTCTAGCCAGTTGGGAGTCCTTTTTTGTCATGAGCGATATAACCCTCGAAGTTCAATCACGCGAAGAAACCGGCAAGAACGCCAATCGGCGGTTGCGTGCCACAGGTCTCATCCCTGCAGTCGTCTACGGTGGGGATTTGGACCCCGTAGCCATTCAAGTCGACCGCCGTACCCTGCATGACCTTTTCAAGCAGACCGGTGGTGAGAATGCAGTCTTCCTGCTCAAGTTGGCGGGTACCGATCAGAAGCGCCACTCCATGGTTCGAGAGTTGACCATCGATCCGATAACCCGACAGGTGATCCACATCGATTTCTTGCGGGTGCTCATGACCGAGAAGGTCAAGGTCCAGGTGCCGATCAATCTCGAGGGTACTCCAGTGGGGGTCAAGAACGAGGGCGGTGTTCTCGACTTCATTACTCGCGAAGTGGAGGTCGAGTGCCTTCCAGGAGACATTCCGCAGACTCTAGAGCTCGACGTCAGCGACCTGGAAATAGGCAGCCACTGCGAAGTGAAGGATCTCGAGGTACCCGCGGGAGTCGAGCTGATGGTAGAGCTGGACAAAGTCATCGTGGCAGTAGCTCACAGCAGAGTGGCGACCGAGGTCGAGGAGGCCGAGGCCGAGGCTGCCGAGGCAGGACTGCTGGAGGTCGAGGAGGCCGAGCCCGAGCTCATCGGACGCGCTGCAGAGGACGAAGCCGAGGAAGAGGACTAGAAGACCGACAGGTTCGGCACTGGTTGTGGCTGTGCCGAAGCAGATCCGAAGCAGTCGTCTTCCGCTACCGATCCAGCCATGTGTCCGTCAGTGGCAGAAGAGGCGAACGTTGGGGTTCGACTCATCGTCGGATTGGGCAACCCCGGTGAACGCTATCGCCAGACCCGCCACAATCTGGGCTTCGCGGTGCTCGAGGAGTTGGCAAACCGACGCGGCAGCTCTTTTGATCGAATCGAGTGCAACTCCCTACTGGCCGTCGAGCCGTCCTTGATCCTGGCTCGTCCGCAGACGTACATGAACCGAAGCGGCTATGCCCTGCGTTGCCTGGCGGAGAAGCGGGACTTGAGAGCAGATGCGATTCTGGTCGTCTTCGATGACGTTCACCTGCCTTTGGGGAAGCTCCGGTTTCGGAGGTCCGGCGGTCCAGGCGGGCACCGGGGCATGGAGTCGGTGATTCAGAATCTGCAGAGCGAGAGGATTCCCCGGCTCCGACTGGGAGTAGGAAACCGCGATGACGCTCCCGAGGGTGATGCCCTCGTCGACTTCGTGCTTTCACCGTTCTTGGACACGGAGGCCGGCGAAGTCGAGGAAATGACCACTCGAGCCGCCGATGCCTGTGAGTGCTGGCTAGCGGACGGTGCAGAGGCGACCATGAACGAGTTCAACCGATGATCGGGCGATTACCCTCGGTGAGCGACAGACCCTAACCGGGAGAAGATGCGCCATCTTGGAGGAGGAACCAGACCGTGGAAATGATGAGCTTGATGTATTGGGTACCGATCAGTGGAGTCCTGGCGCTTCTGTTCGCCTGGTTCCGGAGTGCCTGGATTCGACGGCAAGATGCCGGCAACGAGAGGATGGGCACGATCGCCGGGCACATCCGTGAGGGAGCGATGGCCTTCTTGGGCCGCGAATACCGCGTCCTCGCGGTCTTCGTCCTGGTCGTCGCGGTGCTCTTGTCGTGGGCCAATGCTGGCAAGGCCGAGACCTCGGCCTTGATCGGTTTGTCATTGATTGCGGGCGCGTTCTGCTCGGCTCTGGCAGGGTTTTTCGGCATGCGGGTAGCGACTGCGGCCAACGTGAGAACGGCGTCGGCTGCTCGGAATAGCTTGAATGAGGCACTGCAGGTTGCCTTTTCCGGTGGTGCGGTCATGGGCTTCAGCGTGGTTGGACTGGGAGTCCTGGGCCTCTCATTGCTCTTTCTGCTCTATACAGCGATTTTCGATTCAGGAAACCCCCAGGCCGACCTGATGAGAGTCGTCACCGTGCTGACCGGGTTCTCGTTCGGTGCCAGCTCCATTGCGTTGTTTGCCCGTGTCGGGGGCGGTATCTACACCAAGGCAGCAGATGTCGGCGCCGACCTCGTTGGAAAGGTGGAGGCTGGTATCCCGGAGGATGACCCTCGGAACCCGGCAGTCATCGCCGACAACGTGGGCGACAATGTCGGTGACGTGGCCGGCATGGGCGCCGACCTGTTCGAGTCCTACGTCGGTTCGATCGTCGGCACGTTGGTGCTCGGAGCCAACGCTACCCTCGTGAGCGGCGAGGCTTACACCCCGATGCTGGTATTGCTGCCCATGGTGCTGGCTGGTGTCGGAATCGTGGTGTCGCTGCTAGGCACCGCTTTGGTTCGCACCAAAGAAGGGGGCGACCCTGGCCGGGCACTGCATCGAGGCCCCCTGTTCGCAGCCGTTGTCATGTTGGCTGCTATCTGGGCGTTCTCCAGGTGGCTCCTGGCAGATACCTACGTGATCTCAGGCTTGGAATTCACCGCGGCGGGCGTCTTCTGGGCAACAGTGGCGGGACTCGCTGGCGGTGTGCTGATCGGGCTGATCACGGAATACTACACTTCGGAGTCGAAGAAGCCAGCCCAGGGGATCGCCAAGGACAGCCTGACCGGGGCAGCGACGAATATCATCTCTGGGCTAGCGCTCGGCATGCGGTCCACGGCCTTGCCGGTGATCGTGCTGGTCGGCGCGATTCTCGTGGCCCACGACCAGGCTGGCCTGTACGGGATCGCGATTGCCGCACTGGGAATGCTCTCCACGACGGGTATTCAGCTGGCTGTCGATGCCTACGGACCCATTGCGGACAATGCCGGTGGTATCGCCGAGATGGCCCATCTCGGAGAGGAAGTGCGAGCTCGAACCGACAAGTTGGACGCCGTCGGCAACACCACCGCTGCAATTGGCAAAGGCTTCGCGATCGGTTCGGCAGCTTTGACAGCATTGGCGCTGTTTGCGGCATTCCGAACGACGGTCGGTCTGGAGGTCATCGACCTGGCGAATCCGAGAGTCATGGGAGGATTGCTGTTCGGAGCCATGCTGCCCTTTCTCTTCTCGTCCATGGCAATGAGGGCTGTTGGCCGTGCGGCGTTCGAGATGATCGAAGAGGTCCGTCGCCAGTTCAAGAGTATCCCGGGTCTCATGGAGGGCGAGGCCGAAGCGGATTTTGCGAAGTGTGTGGACATCTCGACACGGGCAGCTATCAGGGAAATGGTGGCGCCTGGATTGTTGGCAGTGATCGTGCCTGTCGTCGTGGGTTTCTGGGACACTGCTGCCCTGGCCGGAGTGCTGGCGGGCGTCACCTCTTCCGGCGTGCTCATGGCCATCTTCATGGCCAATGCCGGTGGAGCATGGGACAACGCCAAGAAGTACATCGAGGGTGGGGCCTACGGCGGCAAGGGATCGGACGCTCACAAAGCGGCAGTGGTCGGCGACACGGTCGGAGATCCATTCAAGGACACTGCCGGTCCAAGCCTGAATATCTTGATCAAGCTGATGTCCGTGGTGGCCCTCGTTCTGGCGCCGCTGTTGGTCTGAATCGGAGGCTGAGATCCGGCTTGGGAAGGATAGAGTCGAGCTCGGTCATTGATTTTGGCCGCAGATCGGCTAGAATCGGCGGCCAGTCGAAGTGAGGCGCTGTCTAGGATGCGCCTCCAACCATCAACCTCTCTGTCCCCGCGAAGTCGGGGACTGACCAGGCCAGAGGGAGGATTCAATATCCATGCGTAAATACGAGTTGATGTTCGTGGCCGACCCTCGTCTTTCCGATGAGGAGGTCGTGGGTCTGAGCCAGGACTTCCAGAAGATGATCACCGATGAAGGAGGGATCATCGCCAAGGAGGAGAGCTGGGGCAAACGGAAGCTGGCGTATCCGATCAACAAGCTGACCGAAGGACACTACGTGCTGCTGCATGTGCAGAGTGAGGGTGGTAGTCCCTTCGGCATGGCGCGGCAAAGAATGCAGCAGAGTGACAATGTTCTGCGGTATCTGACGGTTCGAATGGACGCTGGCCGACTCAGGGAACGGGCATCCAGGATCCCGGCAATCCCGGACGAGGGGGTCGCCCCCGAAGCCGTGACTCAGACGGACGCTGACAGCAAGGAGGACAGCTAATGGCAGGCGGAGCCAGAGGGTCAGGTAAGAAGAAGTTCTTCTTTCGACGTCGCAAGGTCTGTCGAATGTGTGCCGACAAGCTCGACACCGTGGACTACAAGGACATTCGCTTTCTCCAGCAGTACTTGGTGGAACGCTCGAAGATCCTGCCGCGCCGCATATCGGGTACCTGCGCCAAACATCAGCGCGTCATCCAACAAGCCATCAAGCGCGCTAGGCATCTGGCCTTGCTGCCCTATACGTCGGACTAGGAGAGAGCATCATGCAAGTCATCTTGATGCAGGACGTATTGCACACGGGCGAGCGGGGTGAGATCGTCAATGTCAAGCCGGGGTACGCGAGGAACTTCTTGATACCCAAGGGTCTGGCGCTGGAAGCTACCCGTGGTAACCAGAAGTACTTCGAGCAGCAGCGCAAGAAGATCGATGTCCGACACGCAAAAGAGCGGGAGGCAGCCCAGGAGATCGCAGCCGCGATTGCCAGTCTGAGGTTGCGCATCGCCAAGCGGGTCAGCGAGGCAGAGACGCTCTACGGTTCGGTGACCGCTGGCGAGATCAACGAGCTCCTACATGAGAAGGGCGTGACAGTCGACAAGAGGCGAATCGACCTCGAGGGCGGGATCAAGACTCTGGGGGAGCATCAGGTCAGGATCGAGCTTCACCCGGAGGTTGTCGCGGAAGTGACTGTTACGGTCGAATCGGAAGAGTAGGGCAGATGTCGAGCCCGGAGTCGCCCAAACCGGACCCCTCGATCGAGGATTTTCTCGGTGAGCCGACGCGAGACCTGTCGGCGTGGCGTTGGCTGTGGGAGGGCAACCACGCCTTCCCCGTGGTCAGCCGACGCCAGGGGGTGGCCGGCTGGGCCGAACGGCTCCTGAAACGCGTCGCTCGCCTCTTCAGGCCGGCGGCGACATTGCCGCAGCACGATTTGTGGGTGCGTCAGCAGACCTTCAATTTGATCGTTCTCGAGAACCTCGAGTTTCTGCGCCAGGCGCCTAGCGACTTCATCCGCGATCTGCGCCAGGTGCGCGACGACCTGGTGCGAGATGTTCAGAACAATCACCGCCGTATTACCTACCTGGAGGCCTTTCCGCGCGAGGTGCTGACTGACTTCAATCAGCATACCGATGCTCTTTACGCCTTGATGGATCAAAGGCTGGATCGGTATCGACGGGAGAGCAAACAGTACTGGAGCCGATTGGGGAGCCTCCTGGCCCTAGTGTCGGAGTCCACAGGGGAGCCGGTCAGTCGCGAGGTCTTGGAAGAGGCCTGGAGGGAGCAGGGTTACCTGGAGCTCGAGGACCGTTTCCGCGGTACCCGCGAGGAGATCTCGAATCGAGCCCGGGCGTACCTCGGCTACCTGGAGGGAAAGGGCCCGGTACTGGATCTGGGCTGCGGTCGGGGCGAGATGCTCGCAGTCTTGGAAGGGCATGGTCTAGCCGCCCGCGGTGTCGACCAGAGCGAGGAAATGGTGGCCCATTGCCGAGGTCTGGGCCTCACCGCAGCTCGGGCGGATCTCTTTGGCGCACTCGAGCAAGCTCCAGAGGGGAGCCTGGGAGGCGTGCTCTCCATGCACGTGATAGAGCATTTGCCGGCGACGGACCTGGACCGTCTTGTCCGTTTGGCCTGGCGAGCCCTGGAGCCGAATGGGAAGCTGATCCTGGAGACCCCGAATCCTCTTTCTCTGGTCGTGGCAGCGAGGAATTTCTGGCTCGATCCAACCCACAGAAGACCGGTGCATCCTGCGACACTGATGCTGCTCTTCGAACAAGCCGGCTTCGAGCCGGTGGAGCGACTGGATCTGCGGCCATTCGAAGCGGAAGATCGCCTACTCGAGATCGACCTGACGGGCCTATCCGATGAGATGAAACCCGTGGCGGACCATGTCAACCGGCTGCGGGATCAGCTGGACGAGCTGCTGTTCGGGTTTCAGGACTACGCGATGGTTGGCACCAAGCCCCGGTAGCCGACTGGGTGCCGAAACGACTCAGTCCCGTTCTTTTCCTTCGGCCCAGGTTTCCTGGACCAGGGTCCAATCGTCCACATCGTCGGGCATTCTCTCACCGACCTTGGGCAGGTAGAAAGGCCGTTGCTGATACCAGGGAAGCTGGAGAATTCGAAAGCTCTCCTGATCAACTTGACGCGCCGGCTCGGTGCCGGAGACGAAGGCCTCCGAGATAAGAGTCTGCGCTCCGGGCCCCGGCAGCAGGCCGGTGAGATACTCGACCTGCATCTCTACGACCCCTGGCGGGCGGACGAAGGTAGACCCCGCTGCGATCCAACCCTCTTCCAGACCGGTCTCCACGATCGACTTCCAGATGGGAAGAGCGGCTGCGGCCCCTGTCATGTTCCTGCCGATGGAGCGGTTCACGTCGTGGCCCACCCAGGTCAAGATCGTGTAGGTCGGCGTATAGCCGACGAACCAGGCGTCGATGTAGTCGTCGGTGGTGCCGGTCTTGCCGGCTAGATCGAGCTCCAGACCCGAAACCTGGGCGGCTGTCCCCCTGTCCACTACGCCCTCGAGAATGTGCCCCAGCACATAGGCGATTTCCGTCTCCATCGCCTTGTGGGCTCGCGGTTGGTGAGTCTCGAGCTCCTGACCATCCGGCGTACGAACCGTCTCGATCAGGTAGGGCTCGAGGTACACACCTTGATTGGCGATGGCCGAGTAGGCGGCCGCGAGCTCTAGCGGGATGATCTCCGCAGCGCCGAGGGCGAGGCTCGGGTAGGGTGGCAGGTCGGATCGAATTCCGCAGCGACGGGCGAAGTCGATCGTCCGGTCGACGCCAACAATATCCATCAGTTTGGCGGAGCAGACGTTCATGGATTTCTCGAGCGCTCGTCGTAGCGTCGTAATCCCGTAGTACTGGCGGTAGAAGTTGCGCGGGGAGTAGCTGGGAACGTTGTTGGCACCCGGGAAAACTGTCGGGGCATCGAAGATGGTGTCCGCAGGGGTGAATCCGGTCTCGAGCGCAGCGCCGAAAACAAAGGGCTTGAAG
>Ga0316193_10000191_pt1 | contig 35246 bp, 34 predicted proteins | sample MerIslsedime2_MG_FD_207735 | JGI IMG/M metagenome (GOLD analysis project Ga0316193, IMG submission 207735) | Coastal sediment microbial communities from Maine, United States - Merrow Island sediment 2 | ecosystem: Environmental > Aquatic > Marine > Coastal > Sediment | place: USA: Maine... | reverse complement strand
GAGTCCATGTAGCTGACGGACGCCTTGCCGGTATGCTTCCTGTAATATGCCAGCCATACTTCTTTTTCGCTGGCATGGTTCTCAGCTAACCAGGATCGCCACGCCTTACGGTCTGAAACACGGAGATAGTGCATATTTCACTCCGGTTAGGGTATGGGTAATTCCTATGTACGTGCTTTACCTTGCAACCTTAGAACTATTGACCCGCTCTGAACAGCAATCCAAACCGGCCGCTAAAAATGACGGCCACCATACCGGCAAAAAACCAACCGGGGGAAAGCGGTTTTACCCAGATAAATACAGCCGCGCACAGCAGACCGGTCAGAAAAATCTTTGCAACCTCGGCTACTGCCGCAGTACGTAGAAAGATAGCACTGTCCGAACCGAATTTCGGTGCGACCACCATGGCAAAAAGTAACGCCGGCAGGTAAGCCGACAGGCTACCGAACATGGATGAGTAAGCCGCAACCGGCCCGACCAGTAATAAGCCGCCGGCCAGTACCAGTGCCACTATGGACTGAATTCTCAAGCTCCGGCTTACCAGTTGATTATTCACAGCGGTCATGTACCCGTCCTCGTTACCTGGCTCCACCCGTCACCCAATCACTAACCTATTGGATTGACAGATTAACACACGCCCAAAAGGCAACAACCACCAGGCCGGGAAACCTCGTAATGGATATCGTGATTACAAATCGCAGGTATCCCGGGAGCCTCTGATCGCCCAAAGGCGCCTACTCTTGGCAACTCATGAGGTTCCCTTTGTTTAGTCGATAATAACTTCTGTTGTCAGAACGACTTCAGACTTCAGCGAAGCGGTAATCAGGCATAGGGCTTCTGCTTTTTCCAACAGCCTTTCTGCCAGTTCAACTTTCGCGCCATCGGGTGCATGTAACACTGCATGAACATTGAAGGTGGTGAAAAAAGTCGTCTTCTCAGGCCGTTCGAGCACACCTTCCGCTTTGCATTCCAACGAGGTCCATTCAAACTTGGAAGCACGTGCTATCGCACGGAAAGTCAGTATGAAGCAATTGGCAACTGTTGCTGAAAACAGGGTTTCCGGAGACCAGACACCAAGGGGTCCGTCAAACTGCGGGGGAGACGCAGTATCCAGGTCCGGTAAACCTTCACCGGTAACAACGACATTGCCTTCATTTGCGGCGGATGCGTTGGCAACATAGAAATGAGGATAACCTTGCATGATGAATACCTTCTGGTGAATAAAATTGGTTAATTAATGGGGTGAATCATAGCGGCAGAGGATAGATTTATCTTTGACCTTGGTCAACAATCATTCAGTCAGTTTCCAGACCCAGATGCTCCAGGATCCCATCCAGTTCGTCCGCCGAATTATAGGCAATCACCAACTTGCCCTTACCCCTGGCATTAAACGTCAGCTTGACCTTTGCACAGAGCTTTTCAGCCAGCTTGTCCTGCAATTGCTGTACATCGGGATCAAGCACAGAAGTCCTGGCTACCGGTGGGTTTTTCAGACGCCGGACCAGTTGTTCGGTTTCGCGTACTGACAAGTCCTTACTGACCACCTCCCGCGCAGCCTGTGCCTGCAGGGATGGCTGGAGCGTTAACAGGGCGCGTGCATGACCCATTTCCAGATGCTTTGCATCGACCAGTTCACGTACTTCCTGGGACAGTTCCAATAAACGCAAAAGATTGGACACCGCGGAACGTGAACGTCCTACCGCATCACCGGCTTCCTGGTGGGTCATCTGAAACTCATCTACCAAGCGTCTTAAGGCCGTCGCTTCTTCAATCGGGTTCAGGTTCTCACGCTGGATGTTTTCGACCAGCGCCATGGCAATGGCAATCTCGTCGGGTACTTCGCGCACAATCGCCGGAATTTTCTCGATACCGGCCAAATGCGCTGCCCGCCAGCGCCGTTCGCCGGCGATCAACTCGTAGTTGTCTTTACCACGTACACGTACGACAACCGGTTGAATAACACCCTGGTGACGAATGGATTCAGCCAGTTCCTGCAAACGGTCTTCATCAAAAATTGAACGCGGCTGAAACGGTCCGGGTGTGATCAGGTCTACCGGCAAGCTTCTTAAAATGTCGTCACCGGATGATTCACCGCTCACATTTTCCACTGCATGCTGTAAAGCGGATTTGCTGAGCATTGAACTCAGGTTACGACCGAGTGGATTCTTTTTTGCTGCCATTGACTGTTTTTCCAAAACTGATAAATCATATTATCAATTTAAATAAAATAATGTGAACTAAACGTACCGGATATCGGTATGACCTGTAAACAAATCTGTTCTAGCCCTGCTGTCTTTTGCGATTTCTACGCAGCATTTCGCCAGCGAGGCCCAGATAGGCAAGCGCACCGCGTGAAGACGGGTCGTATCTCAATACCGGCAAGCCGTAGCTGGGTGCCTCGGCTACACGCACATTACGTGGTATTAACGTGCGGTAAACACGTTCGCCAAAGTGCTCGATCAGTTGGTCAGATACCGCGTTGGACAGGTTGTTACGTCCGTCGAACATGGTGCGTAACAAGCCTTCGATTTCCAAACCCGTATTAACGCTGCTGCGCACCTGATCGATGGTCTCCAGTAATGAAGCGAGCCCTTCAAGGGCGTAATACTCACACTGCATTGGAATCAACACGCTATTTGCCGCCGTCAACGCATTCAAGGTCAGCATATTCAGAGAAGGTGGACAATCGATGATGATCCAGGCGTATTGATGTGCAACCTTTTCCAGTGCTCTTTTCAGCCGGTATTCACGTTCATCAACCTGTAGCAGTGAGATCTCTGCCGCAGTCAGGTCGCTGTTTGACGGCAACACATCAAAACCCAGCGATTCAAGCTGCACCATGGCTTCGGGAATATCACATTCCGCCTGCAGCACCTCAAGCGCCGAGACCTCAAGCTCACGCGAATTGACCCCGCAGCCCACAGAAGCATTGCCTTGCGGATCAAGATCAACCAGCAGGGTACGATATTTCATATCTGCCAGCGCGGAAGCCAGGTTTACGCAGGTTGTAGTTTTTCCAACGCCGCCTTTTTGGTTGGCGACTGCGATAATTCTTGCCATGGTTAAGGTTACTTTATTGTCTTGATTAATTTGAAGCTGACATAATGACGACGTGGCGCTCCGCATGCAAATACGGCACGGTCAATTGTTGTACCGATTCCACATTGATCCATCCGGGCAATTCTTCAAGCTCCTGATCAGGATAAGCACCTTTCATTGCCAGCAAGCGGGTGGTTTTATCCACACAGGGTCTTACAGCTTCCACGAATTCCTTCAGTGAAGCAAAGGCCCGGGATGTGATATTGGTAAATGTCAAACCTTCGGCCAGGTCTTCGACACGTTGATGAAGCGGGTGGATATTGGCCAGCTTGAGTGCGCGTCCGACATGCCGGATAAAGCGTATCTTTTTGCCCGCACTGTCGATCAACGTGACTTCCATGTCCGGCATGGCAATAGCCAGGGGCAACCCGGGCAATCCGGCGCCTGTACCAGCATCCAGCAAACAGCCCGGTTTGAGCCATGGCGCTATGGACAGCGAATCGAGAACATGGCGGGTCAGCAGAAAATCACGTTCCCGCGGCGCAACCAGGTTGTAAGTGCCCGACCATTCCTTGAGTAACACCATGTAGGTGAGCAGGTCATCAATAGAACCTGGTGTTACATCCAGCCCTAACCGGGCGAGTCCGGATTCGAGCTTGATGCGTTCGGGGTGGTCGTTGGACATACCTGGGAAGCCTGGAGGGACCCTAGAGGGTCCCGGTGGACTTCATCATGGAAGTGATTTTCTTGGCAACATCCTTGGCGGTGTCGTTATGATCGAGATCTTTGGAGCGCGTGATCATACTCCACTTGGCCCGGTCATCCACGATATCGAAATACGTCGTTTCAACGTAGAGAAAGTTTTCCTGCGCGTAGAAACCTGCTCCCTCTTTGACGGTGTATACATTGGTAAATCCGGGTGAAAACCATCCATAACCACCACCATAAAACCCGGAGCCCACCAGGACAGCGTAATAATCGGCCCGCTCCAGACGTTCACCTTTACCACCACTGGTCATAAATACAACAACAATGGCGTCCACGCTTGCCGCTTTGAGGGCCGGTTCAGCCGTTTCCCTGGTCAAACGACCGGAGAGGCCGGGGATATCACTGGATACCAGTGCATTCCTGCCCGATTTTCGCATGACCCGTACAATTTCCTGTTCAACGGTGAGTCGCTGCAGGGATTCCGGCATCATCGCGACGACGGCTACTCTTTCCCGCTTGTCTATATTGTCGCGGCCGGCATCCCATTCGCTGATCACTTTTGTGGATTGGCAAGCTCCCGTTAGCAATAGAACGGACACTAATGCCAGGGCTCGAAGGTTAATTCGGATCATTCCAATTTCCTCTATCAAATCTGATTTTATCGGTTGGGGCGTATTCTAACCGCTTTTGCCAATGGTCAAGTCAAGTTCTTCAGCCCGATGACAGGCAACCCAGTCACCGCTCTCCATCCGCCTGAGGGCCGGCACCTCTAACTGGCACCGTTTTATCGAAAATGGACAACGGGTGTGAAAGACACAACCTGAAGGGGGGTTCAGGGGTGATGGCATATCGCCGGCCAGTCCGGTGTCGCCAGCGGCCCTGGCCAGTTTCGGATCAGGTATCGGCACTGCCTTGATCAGGGCACTGGTATAGGGGTGTAACGGCTTCCTGTATAGCGAGTCACGTCGGGAAAGCTCCATCGCCCGCCCGAGATACATCACCATAACACGATCGCTGATGTGTTTTACCACGGATAAATCATGGGCAATAAACACCAGCGACAGGTTCAGTTTTTTCTGTAAATCCTTTAACAGGTTAACGATCTGCGCCTGTATGGACACATCCAGAGCGCTCACCGGTTCGTCGCAAATAACCAGCTTCGGATTCAATACCAGGGCGCGGGCAATACCGATTCTCTGGCATTGGCCTGCTGAAAACTCGTGTGGGAAACGGTTGACCTGGTTTGGCAGCAATCCCACCATCTGCATCACCCCGCGCACACGTTCATCGACCTGTACCCGTGCAATCTTGGGGAAAAACGTCCATAAAGGCTCGGCAATAATATTGCGAACTGTCATGCGGGGATTAAGTGCAGCCAGCGGGTCCTGGAAAACGATTTGCATATCCAGGCGCTTTTTCCTTAGTGCTTCGTCATCCAGCATGTTCAGGTCTTCGCCCAACCACAACACACGGCCACGAGAGGGTTTCACCAGGGCCAGCAGGGCACGGGCCAGGGTTGATTTACCACAGCCTGATTCACCCACCACACCCAGTGTTTCACCGGCGTCAAGGTCAAAGCTCACACCATCGACCGCTTTGACCGTATGTGTCTTTGACCGCATGAGGCCGCCTTCACGGAGCTTGAAGTGCACAGCGAGGTCCTGAACTCTCATCACCCTGTCATTCATTCCGAGGCACCCAGGAAGCAGCGGAATGCGTGGCGCTCCTCATCCAGTTGCATCGGTGGTTTTTCACTGCATGCGTCAAATGCCCTGGGGCAACGATCACGAAATTTGCAACCGCCCGGTAAAGCCAGCAGGTTGGGCGGATTACCGGCGATGGTTTCCATTTCACTGTCATCCGGCTGATCCAGACGGGGTATGGATTTCAACAGGCCCTGTGTATAAGGATGCTTGGGATCGTAGTAAATCTGATTCACCGAGCCGCACTCAACCGCCTCGCCGGCATACATTACCAGTACCCGGTCACATAGTCCGGCAACGATTCCGAGGTCGTGGGAAATCAAAATAATCGCAGTATTTGATTTTTCCCGTAAGGCACTCATCAGGCGGGTGACCTGAACCTGTACCGTCACATCAAGGGCCGCAGTGGGCTCATCTGCGATCAGAAGTTCCGGTTCGCTCAATAAGCCCATTGCCACCATCACCTTCTGCCGCATACCACCGGAAAGCTCGTGTGGAAACTGGCGGATTATGCGTTCGGGATCCGGTATATGTACCGCCCGCAGCATCTCCACCGCTTGCGCCCTGGCCTCGGATTTTTTCAATCCCTTGTGATGGATGGTCACCTCGATCATCTGCCGGTCGATGCGCAGGTAGGGATTCAGGGAGGTCATCGGATCCTGAAATATCATTGCGATTTTATTGCCACGATGCTGGTTCAGTTCCGCAGTATTCATTTGCAACAAATCTTTGCCCTTGAACAGGGCCTGGCCGGTGACATGGCCGTTCTCGGCCAGCAGTCCCAGGATACCCATCACGGTCTGGGTCTTGCCGGAACCAGATTCACCGACAAGCGCCAGCGTGTCTCCGGCTTCAATTGAGAAATTCAGATTGTTAACCGCATAAACCTCACCCTCCGGTGTATCAAAGCCGACATTCAGGTCCTTTACTTCCAGCAATGGCATTAGTGCTGCCCTTCTTGCCAGGGACTAAGGACATTACCTGCGAGCTTATGTGCGCCTCGCCTCAAGCGCCTACTCTTGGTGCCATGGACCTTGACATACCAACTGAATCCGTGATTGTCACATTGGAAGTGCACTAGAAGTGGTCCTTGGGATCGAGTGCATCACGCAAACCATCGCCGATAAAGTTGAAACAGTACAGGGTTATCGTAAGGAATACCGAGGGTACTACCAGTGTCCAGGGTGCAGACTCCATATCCTGTGCACCGTCGCTGACCAGCGCACCCCAGGAACTCATGGGTTCTTGTACACCAAGGCCCAGGAAACTTAAAAAGGACTCGACCAGGATAACCTGTGGAATGGTCAGGGTCACATAAATAATTACCACACCCAGCAGGTTGGGCGTGATATGGCGCCGGATGATGTCCCAATCACTCACCCCGCAGGCTTTTGCAGCTTCCACGAACTCCGTGTTCTTCAGGCCCAGTGTCTGGCCGCGAACAATGCGCGCCATATCGAGCCAGTTAATCGCACCAATGGCTACAAATATCAGCAAAATGTGCCGTCCGAAAACCACCATCAGTAATATGACAAAAAACATGAACGGCAAGGCATAAATAATATCTACTGTACGCATCATGAGACGATCCACCGCACCGCCAAAATATCCAGCTATGGCACCATAACTGACGCCGATCAACAAACTGACGATAGTTGCTACCAGTCCGACCATCAATGAAATCCTGCCGCCTTCCAGGGTGCGCACCAGTAAATCCCGGCCCACCGCATCGGTACCAAACCAGTGTCCACTGGCCAGGCTTGGCGGTGATGAAGTGTAATCCCAGTCAGTGAAGTCAGGCTCCCAGGAGATCAGCATTGGCCCGAACACCACCATCAATAACATGGCCGCCATAATAAAAGCGCTGTAAACCGCAGCACGATTTTTAAGTAAGCGATGCCACGCATCCTGCCAGGGTGAACGCCCCTTGACGTCGCTGACACCCAGCGCCGCTTCGAAAGGATCGATAGCAGGTTGTTCAGCTTTTTGCGTCATATCGAACCTTGGGATCGAGCCAGGCGTAGATCATATCCACGATAAAGTTGAGCGTTATGATCAGCACACCATAGAAAATCACCACTCCCATGACCAGCGTGTAATCACGATTGAGTGCCCCTTGTACAAAGTAGCTGCCCAGCCCCGGAATAGAAAAAACACGCTCTATGACGACCGAACCACTGATCATGCCGGCGGTTGCCGGACCCAGAAACGAGATAACCGGTAACAAAGCCGGTCTCAATGCATGCCGGCGAATCACCAGGCTTTCCGGCAATCCCTTGGCACGTGCGGAGCGGATAAAATTACTGTGCATAACCTCGATCATGCTGCCCCGGGTCAGACGTGCAATATAAGCGGTCACTGGTAATGAAAGCGTCACCACCGGCAGCACCATACTCGCGATACCCCAGTCCCAACCGCCTGCAGGTAACCATCCGGCATAAACGGCCAGCAATAGTATCAATACAGGTGCGATCACAAAATTGGGGACCGAAATGCCAAGCATGGCCACCCCCATCAATGAATAATCAACACGTGTGTTTTTTCGCAAAGCCGCTGTAATACCCAGCAACGTCCCAAAAACAAAAGCCAGCACCATTGCGGCCAGACCGATGGTGAGTGACACCCGCATACCCTGGCCTATCAATTCGTTGACGGTCCAGTCCTTGTATTGAATAGAAGGACCAAAATCAAGAACGGCAACCTGGCTGAGATAGCGAAAATATTGCTGTAATAGCGGCTCATCCATGTGATACCTGGCATTCAGGTTGGCTTCGATGTCCGGGGGTAACAGCTTTTCTGAGTCAAACGGTCCGCCCGGTGCTACCCGCATCAGAAAAAATGCCACCGTGATCATAATCAACAGCGTCGGAATCAAACCCGCCAAACGCCACAAAGCGTATCTTGCCATACCGGAGTCCTTAATCATTCGATAGAATCCTCCAGCACGGTCTCATCGTCAGTCCCGGCTTCGGGCGGCTTGATTTCACCGGGATCGACCGATTCTTTCTCCTCCAGCGGTAACTCCTGTTCGGGATCCACTGTTTCCGGATCTCCAGCAGGTTCTGCCGGCTGGGATGTCTGCTCAATTAACAGGGTTTCATCTCCCTCCCCGCGTGCATCAATCTCCTCCAGTAAAATAGTTGTCGTCGTTTCTTCACTCCCGGTTTCACTAATTTCAATTTCCTCGAGAACGGCAGGCGCTTCATCAGACGCGGCCTTGAGGAAATACATATCTTTACTGTAGTGGTGATCCATTACATTGCTTTGCCAGCCTTTCAGGCGTGGGTTGACCATGCGCTTGGTCACATAGGTGTATAGCGGTATAAAAGGCAGATCTGCCAACAGCAGACGCTCGGTTTCATACATCAGACGTCTGCGTCGTGACGGGATGCGCTCGGCCGCCACCTCGTCGAGAAGCGCATCGTAAAGGCTATTGGTATAACCGTAATCATTACGTCCGTGACCGGTACGGAACAGGTTCAGAAAGCTATAAGGGTCTGCATAGTCGCTGATCCAGCCCGCCTGAAATACCTGCGTAAGTATCTTTCGTTCCCGGTTCTGTAAGAACACCTTGTACTCTTCGTTGAGTAATGTCGACTGCACACCCAACACCTGCTTCCACAGGGAAGAAGCGGCCAGCGCCATCTTTTTATTGTTTACTCCGGCGGTGTAACGAATTTCAAACTGCAGTGGATTGTCCTCTGAATAACCCGCTTCGGCGTAGAGGCGTTTTGCTTCAGCTTCACGCTCTGCCTGGGTCCATTCTGCCCACTCAGGCACCGGTGATACATAATCCATGATACCGGGAGGCACCAGTGTATAAGAAGGCAGCTCACCAAACTGCGTCACTTTTTCCGTCAGCAAATCCCTGTCGAGCGCCAGTATCAATGCCATGCGAAGCCCCGGGTTTTCTATAAAAGGCTCGCGCTCAAGATTAAAGCCAAAGAAGTACGAGCCAAGCCATGGACTGATCACCAGTTCATCCGGATAGTGTTTTTGCAGCCATTTGAACTGATTGTTGGGAACCCCGGCAGTCCAATGCAGTTTCCCGGCCCTGAAACGTTTTAACGCGGTGGACTGGTCTTCAAACTGAAAATAATTAACCTTCTCCAGGATGACGTTGTCTGCATCCCAATAATTCTGGTTTTTAACCAGCGTAACGCGTGAACGAATGACCCATTCACTCAAAACATATGCACCATTGGATACGAGGTTGCCCGGGCGGGAAAATGCTGAGCCATGCTCTTCCACACTGTCGCGGTGAACCGGGAAGGTCGAAGAATGGCTGAGCAACGCGAGAAAATAAGGTGTAGGGTCCCTCATGCTGATCTGCAAGGTAAATTCGTCCATCGCGAAGACACCCAGCTCACTTGGTGGCAGATCGCCAGCAAGCACCTCTGCAGCATTCAAAATCGGTAACAATATCTGGGCATACTTCGATGCCGTTGCGGGGTCAGCGCTGCGTTGCAATCCGAAAACAAAATCCTCTGCCGTTACCGGGTCACCATTCGACCAGAGCGCATCACGCCTGAGATAGAAGGTATAGGTTTTTCCATCCCGGCTGATATTCCAGCGAATAGCAGCGCCCGGAACAATACGGCCCTCGGATGATTCGGCTGTTAAACCCTCAAACAGGTCCCGTAATATGTGCGCCGACGGCAAACCCTCGGCCAGATGCGGATCAAGTGTTTGCGGCTCCTCACCGTTGTCACGGTTCAGTTCCTGTTGCTCTGCTAAAACAGATGGTACGGGACGACCATCTTCGTTGAGGATTAACTCAACCGGCCTGGCATGACTGCCCCGGCCGGCTAATTTTTCCCGGTAGTCATCGCCACAGGCTCCGAGCAACATAAAAAGAATGGTCGGCATGACGCATTGGCGCAATAGAATCACGGAGTTATACATTCCACTCTTCATTGACCAGTTCTGCATTTTCACCATGGATCTGACGTGACCTGAAGGAATGTCGAGTCATGCAGAGCGAAGAGCCATTTGAGTTCATCTTTCGAACGCACAGAACCCAATTTGTCCGCTGCAGCATCTCGCCACACTATAGTATATATAGTACATTACGATCATCGTTCCTTGCACTGAACAAATTGACTCCGGTCGACCTGTTCCGGCAAGTGATTACTTACCCCCGGGTTTATACCGGACAGAGTCAACATGGAGTGCTTCACTTGAATCTACCAGGCAACCCGGCCCCTATTGAAAACAGTCAACAACTGGTTGAATACCTTGAATCCGGTTGTAAACCCAAGTCAGAATGGCGGTTGGGTACCGAGCATGAGAAGTTTGGGTTTACCACCCATGATCTGCGACCCTTGCCTTATGAGGGCAGGAGCAGTATTCACGCCATGTTGCAGGGCCTTGCGGACCAGTTCGGCTGGAAGCAGGTCTATGAGCAAGGCAAGCTGATTGCCCTGCTCGATGATACGGGTGCATCTGTAACACTGGAACCCGGTGGCCAATTGGAGCTTTCCGGGGCACTGCTGGATAATGTACACCAGACCTGTGATGAGGTTTACGCCCATTTGAAACAGGTCAAAACCATCGCTGAACCTCTCGGGATCGCATTCCTGGGTATGGGCTTCCAACCCAAGTGGGAACGCAAAGATACACAGTGGATGCCCAAGGGCCGTTACCGCATCATGCGCGAGTACATGGCCAAACGCGGCAATCTCGGGGTGGATATGATGGCGCGCACGTGCACTGTTCAGGTCAATCTCGATTTTGCTTCTGAAGCTGATATGGTCAGGAAATTCCAGGTGTCACTGGCGCTACAGCCGATTGCGACGGCGTTGTTCGCCAATTCACCTTTTGTGGATGGTAAACCCTGTGGCTATGTCAGTTACCGCTCACACGTTTGGGAGGATACCGATCCCGACCGGACCGGAATGCTGCCCTTTGTCTTCGATTCTTCAATGGGCTTTGAACGTTACGTTGATTACATGCTGGATGTACCGATGTATTTTGTTTACCGAGATGGTGAATATATCGATGCTTCGGGCCAGTCCTTCCGGGATTTTCTCAACGGCACTTTGCCTGCACTACCCGGCGAAAAACCGGTAATGAAGGATTGGGAAGATCACCTGACAACCGCTTTCCCCGAGGTTCGCTTGAAACGCTATATGGAAATGCGTGGCGCAGATGGCGGCCCGTGGCGGAAATTGTGCGCCCTTCCCGCCTTTTGGGCCGGGCTGTTGTATGACGATGCAATACTCGAAGCAGCCTGGGATCTCGTACGTGACTGGAGCATGGAAGAACGTTTAAAACTCAGGACAGATGCGCCGAAGCTGGGCTTAAAAGCAGAAATCCGCAATCGCAACCTGCAATCCATAGCACTTGAAGTCCTGGAAATGGCGTCCAGGGGATTGACGGCACGCAACCGTCTGAGTTCGTCCGGAGAAAACGAAACCGGCTTTCTGGAGCCTTTGTTCTCAAATGCACACCTGGGAACGACACCGGCGGAGAAAAAGCTGGCGCTTTACCAGGGCCGCTGGAATGGTTCGGTGGATCCCGTATTTTCAGAAGCCGCGTATTAAGCTACCGCCTAGCGGGTGGAAGTATCAGAATTAAGGGCTCCCTCAATGTGCCAGACGACCAGTTTCCACTCTTCGGGATTGGCGGATTGATGGTGATAGCCGAGATAATAAGTAGTGCCTGGCTGAAAGTCGACTTCCAGATCGGCGGCACTGCTGATATACAGGTTGCTGTCGCTTAAAGGACAGTTCGCCAAATCCAGGGTGGCCCTGCCGTTGACAGTATGCACACCCGGTTCAATCAGGAACCCCCGTGCCGGTACCGTTCTCTTTTCACCATTAATTGTGCTCACTGCAAGCGGCACGAGGCAATCGGCAGGACGGCCCATCGAAGTCACCACTTTAGCCATCCCGTTAGTGGCCAGTTCAGTTGATAGGGGCAGCACGAGTGTCTGCTCACCAACAACTCTTTGCGCCAGTACCGGCAGGGATGCCAGCACCAGCGTCCCGGTGAGCAGTATTTTCAATGCCCGCACCATGTCTAGAAAGGCATCTTCAGCTCGTTATTGATCGCCAGCATCTGCTGCCTGAATACATCCTTGATGCGTTGCAGGGACTCCTCTGTGTCACCTTCAAAACGCAGAACCAGGACCGGTGTGGTGTTAGAAGCACGCACCAGGCCCCAACCATCGGCAAAGTCCGCACGCACACCGTCAATGGTGGTAATCCTGGCATCGGAAAAGCGTGCCTTTTCCTGCATTTCTGCAACAAAAGCGTGGTTCTCACCCTCCTGCATATGAAGTTTCAATTCCGGCGTACTGACGCTTTTGGGGAGAGCGCTGAGCACTTCTGCCGGGTCACGCTCATCGGCCGCCAGGATTTCCAGCAATCTGCAGGCAGAATAAATACCACAGTCAAAGCCATACCAGCGTTCTTTGAAAAAGAAATGTCCGCTCATCTCACCCGCGAAAGGTGCATTGACCTCTTTCATCTTGTTTTTGATCAGTGAATGACCGGTCTTATACATCATGGCCCTGCCGCCAGCTTCCTCAATGACATGATGCAAGTGACCGGTACATTTAACGTCATAGATAATGGTTGAACCCGGCACCCTGCTGAGGACGTCAGTCACAAACAACATCATCAGTCGATCGGAATAGATAATCTCTCCTATGGAGGTAACCACACCGAGCCGGTCCGCATCACCATCGAAAGCCACGCCGATATCGGCATTCATCAGGCGAACGGCATCTATCAGGTCGGTCAGGTTTTCCGGCTCACTTGGATCCGGGTGATGATTCGGGAAAGAGCCATCCACCTCATCAAACAGGGTGATGACCTCGGCACCAATATCACGCAACACATCGGCAGCAGCTACACCGCCAATACCGTTTCCGCAATCTGCGATGACTTTCAATGGCCTTTGCAACTGGATATCACCGGAAATTCGTTCCCGGTAACGGCTCAACATTTCCTGCTGACTTATGTTGCCCTTACCCACGCGCACGTTGCCGCTCATGATGCGCTTGTAAATATCGGTAATTTGCTCACCAGCTTGCGTAATACCCCCGATAAGCATCTTTATTCCATTGTAATCCGGGGGGTTGTGACTACCGGTTACCATGACGCCCGTGGCACTACCCAACTCATAGGCGGCAAAATACAACACACCGGTCGGTACCGCACCAATATCCACCACGTCACAGCCGGTGGATGCAATTCCATTGATCAGTCCCTCACTAAGTTCCACACCGGAATCCCTGCCGTCCCTGGCCACTACCACGGGCGCGGCATCCTGTTCCAGCGTTAGCGTTCCCACAACCTGGCCAACCTGGTAGGCAACATCGGCATCGAGGGTTTTACCAACAATGCCACGAATGTCGTAGGCCCTGAAAATACTTTCTACCAGCTCAACAGGGGGAAGAACTTTTTTAAGATGCACGCTGGCTTTCTCCAAACTAAAACCAAGATCCGGCAATTCAATCGTTCCCAGGCCATCTCCCGGGTTGCCGGCGGTTTGTGGGCTGTCAGCACTTTCTGCTACAGAATCCGTACCCTCTTCCAGCTTAGCAAGAGTACCTTGATCCTTCTGCTGATCGGCACTTTCAATAGGGTCTTCCAGCAACTCCAGCGGTAGTGATATGAGCGGGCGAAACTTTAACACCAGACCCAAAACCAGTAACAACAGACCTGCGATGAAGACTACCGGACGCAAAATACCCAAGGACACACCGGTCTGGACTCCATTTACGTAGCCAACCCGAAACAGGGTCTCCGGTATACGAAGCCAAATGATATGCTCGGATGAGGTGGGCGGTACGGCAAGTTCACCGAATATCAAAGGCTTGAAACGGCCGTTGAATTGATCAAGCATATAAGCACCCGGTTCAGACAAAGCCGTCTTGAACGTCGTCACCAGCCCGTCCGGCTTGATCTTCGCCATCAAATACCCTTTTGGTGACGCCTGATCACCGACCCGCACTGCCATGGCCAGGTAAGACTCCTCACCCTTTCCATGAACCTGGGCAGGTGCCACGCCGCTTGCTGACGTGGTCAATAGCATATCTAACACCGCATACCCAAAAGGTCCCAGGTCCCTTCCCCGCAGGGTTTCGAGATCCGCTGTGTACAAATCAACGGCGATGAGGTCTGGAATACGGCCGCTGATATATTGCTGCAGGTTTGATAGCTTGTCCGGGTTTGCAGCAGCGATAACAGCCAGTTCCTGTACCTGTTGATCTTCAAGTACACGGCGGAAGTTCTGAACATGACCACTGACCTGCCCTATGACCTGTTCGGCCTGGCTGAGAGAGTCGTCATTATCCTTCTGAGAGGTGCCGCCGGTGAAAAAAAGACCCGCCACCAGAATCAGTGCAGCAGAACCAGCCCCGATCAACAGAACAGGGTTCAGGTGCTCAATATGGGATGACAGAGAATCAAGGATTCCACGAAAATCCACTTTGCCGCTAAATTCAATCTTCGGAGTTTTCATTGGCGGCCTGTATGTCCGAATCCACCTGCGCCCCGCTCACTTTCCTTGAATGATTTAACCACTTCAAAGTCAGCCACGACTACGGGTACGAAAACCAGTTGTGCAATTCGCATGCCTGGCATAATCTCAAATTCCTTATCTGAACGATTCCAGCAGGAAACATAAACCTGCCCCTGGTAATCGCTGTCAATCAGGCCAACCAGGTTTCCCAGCACCAGGCCGTGTTTATGACCTAACCCGGAACGAGGCAGAATAACTGCAGCCATACCGGGGTCGGATATGTGCATGGCGAATCCCGTTGGCACGAGCAGCGTTTCGCCCGGGCGAACCAGTGTTTTGCTTTCGACGCAAGCACGCAAATCCATTCCTGCGGAACCATCGGTGGCGTGTTCGGGTAATGGGATTTCCTGACCCAGCCTCGGATCAATGATTTTTAACTGGATAACTTTTGAGCTCGACTTTTTCAATTGACATCCCTATTCAATCTATTTTATTTGTGCTGACGCAATCATACCAAGCCTTCGCCTTGTAGTCTGCAACACTTGAAAATTGCGGTTTCATCCTACAAACACCGTTTACAAGCACCAATATACACTGCCACCGTGATGCTTCAGCATTGAATTCAATTCAAACCAAGAGCCGATGATGGAATCGACCCAGTCACAAGTCATGGCCGGAGAGGCCCGGCCTCAAGCCCGCTTTCAACCCCGCTTGCTGACGGATGCAGAGTTGCTTCGCAAGCTACTTTATCCCGGCAAACCAAAAGCTGAAAACTGCCGCAAAGCTGAAAGCCTTTTACAAAGTTTTGACGGCCTACGCGGTCTCCAGATTGCCAGCCGCCTCAACCAGGGCGAACGCCAGGGACTGGATGATAAAACTGCTGTCATGATCCGGCTGGCCCATGAGCTTGTGCGCCGGCAACTGAAACAGTCACTGCAACGGGGTATTTCACTGACCAGTCCGGCGATGACCATGGAGTACCTGCAAACAGTATTGAGGGATCGCAAACGCGAAATTTTTACCTGCCTTTTCCTGGATACACGCCATCGCGTCATCGCGTCGGAGGATCTGTTTCAGGGCTCTATAGACGGTGCCTGCGTCTATCCCAGGGTCGTTGCAGAAAGAGCCCTCAGGCTGAGCGCAGCAGCGGTCATCGTTGCACATAATCACCCATCCGGTGTCAGCGAACCCAGCCTTGCAGACCAGGCCATTACCCGTCGCCTGAAAGATGCTTTACTGTTATTGGAAATCCGTTTGCTGGATCATTTCGTGGTCGGTGACGGGCCGCCCGTGTCCATGGCTTCCAGGGGAATGTTATAGTTACCGGCCGTGACGGTCATCAAACCCGGTGTTTTAACGGTCATTTAGTCAAAATTATTGCAAATGCGGCAATATTGCGGTATAAAGTGCGGCTCACTTTTGATAGTACAGAAACGGAATAATCTAATGTCCAGAGTTTGTCAGGTAACCGGTAAAGGTCCCATGTCCGGAAACAATGTAGCGCATTCAAATGTTAAGACCAGACGGCGCTTTTTACCCAACATTCACCATCACCGCTTTTGGGTGGAAAGTGAAAACCGTTGGGTTCGCTTACGTATCTCCACCAAGGGTTTACGTATTATTGATAAAAAAGGCATCGATGCCGTTTTAGCCGATCTGCGTTCGCGCGGCGAAAAATTCTGAGGAGTTTAAATCATGGCAAAATCAGCAAGAGATAAAATCCGCATGGTATCTTCCGAAGGTACCGGTCACTTTTACACCACGGATAAAAACAAAAAGAATACTCCCGGAAAAATGGAGATGAAGAAATACGACCCCGTCGTACGTAAACACGTGATGTACAAGGAAGCCAAGATCAAGTAAACGATCCAAGGCATAGATTGAAAAAGCCCGCACTTTTTGCGGGTTTTTTTATGTCCGGGAAATAAGGAATGCGCCGGAGGAATCATTGATTCCTTGCGGCTGAATCACTTACCAGCCTGACGATAAAGAAGCAGGTTGCCCCATTCATCTGATTTAACGGACCAGGCTGGTTTGATCCAGGTTGTCGCTACTGACTCTGTCAGAATGTAAGGCCCTTGCAATGGTTCACCGACCTTCAGATCGTGGCGATTGCACGACGGTACTCTGGTGGAAAGCTCAGCCATGTGGATCATTTCAATCGCGCTGGAATCCGTTTCCTGCTGTCGTATGTCGATCGATTTCAGAACTGCCGGGGCCCGTGCACTCAAACGTAAATTCACCAACTCAACCGGATGTGGCAAACGCAAACCACTGGCCGTTTCATGTGCTTTATGAAATGTTGCTTCATGGTCACACCCACCTGACCAGTTGATACTGATGGTTGCGCTCTGGCCCTTGTAACGAAGCTCTAACTGGCGTCTGAATGTCACGCTATCGGGCTGGCAGCCCTCGTTAATCAACTGTGTTCCAGCTTCAGTTTCGAGCGACCGGAACCACTGTCCGATATCATCATCGGTCAGTGCTGCGATTGGTGCCAGCACTGCCTTTGACAGCTCCCTGCCTGGTTCACTGACCAGCATACCCATTGCCGATAACACACCTGCCCGTGACGGAATAATGATACGTTCCATACCCAATAACTCAGCAAGGTCACAGGCATGCAGACCACCTGCCCCTCCAAAACATAACAGGGCATAATCAGCCGGATCATATCCACGCTCGACGGAAATGACCCGTAAGGCCCGCGCCATATGCTCGTTGGCCAGCCGCACAATACCCCGGGCCGCGTCCAATATGTCGCAGCCCATATCTTTTGCCAATGCTTCGACAGCCCGTTGTGCCGCCTTCAAATCCAGCGGCAGGTATCCTCCCAGTAGAGTGGATTCTGGTATCCGCCCGAGCACCAGGTTGGCATCCGTTACCGTGGCCCGTGTCCCACCCTGCGCATAACAAGCCGGTCCGGGACTGGCGCCCGCCGACTCCGGGCCCACCAATAACATTCCGGCCCTGTCCACCCGGGCAATTGAACCACCGCCAGCACCAATGGTATGTATGTCTACCGAAGGGATCGACAGCGGCCAGGCGCCAAGACGGCATTGTCCTGTCAATGGGATTTCACCATTGAACAGGGAGACGTCAGTCGAAGTGCCGCCCATGTCAAAACTCATCAGCCGGGGATTAGCGGTTTGCAGTGCAATGCTACGGGCCGCGGCCAGTCCACCGGCGGGACCGGACAGCAATAAACGAACGGCCTGACCAGCGGCCTGATCTGCCGCAATGGTCGTGCCGGCACTCTGCATCACGGCAATCCTGGCTTCAGGCAAAAGACTTTGCAGACGTCCCAGGTAACGTGAGATCACCGGTCCCACGCTGGCATTCAGCCAGGTCGCCATACCCCTTTCATACTCCTTTACCTCTGGCAGGATTCTGCTGGAACAAGACACAAACCAGCGGTCACCGAGCTTTTCGGCAATACGTTGTTCCTCCTGGGGTCTTAAAAAAGAAAACAACAGGTTAATGGCCACCGATTCAACTTCAAGTACCTCAACGCGGTTCTTGAATTGCGTCAGTTCTTCATCACTGCTCTCATTGAGCAGGCTGCCGTCTGCAGAAATACGCGTGGATACTTCAAGGCAAAGATCGGCGGGCACGGGTGGTTCGGTTTCGGCTTGCCTGAGTTGGTAGACCTGCTCGCGTTCCTGGCGGCCAAGGGTGAGCACATCTGCAAAACCCTTGCTGGTCACATAGGCAACACGTGCACCCTTACCCTCCAGCACTGCATTGGTGCCGACGGTGGTGCCATGAATAATCTGTAACTTCCGGTTTTCCAGACCCAGCTTTTTCAAACCCTCAACAATCGGCCTGGATGGGTCTGACGGATCGGAAAGCACTTTACAGTGCCGCATACTGTTGGCATTTGAGCCGCGCTCGAGTACGACGATATCGGTAAAAGTACCGCCCGTATCAATGCCAACCAGTGTAATATCATCCATAGGATCAAATGCTAACATCAGCCGGATTACAATACCGCTATCGCATAGGTTTTGAGCATCAATGCCCGAATTACCAGAAGTTGAAACAACCCTCAGGGGCATAGAGCCACACCTTCTTGATCAGCGGATTAGGCGTGTTATTGTCCGCGACCCGAGACTACGCTGGCCGGTACCCGCTGAGGTCAGCAAGGCCGAGGGGCAGTCGTTTGTCAGCCTCGAAAGACGTGGAAAATACCTGTTGCTCAAACTTCAGCAAGGCGGTCTGATCATACACCTTGGCATGTCCGGTTCTCTGCGTATTCTGCAGCAAACCGTGGATCCGGAAAAACATGATCACGTTGATGTCGAACTGGAGAGCGGCACGTGTCTGCGCTTCAACGACCCCCGTCGCTTTGGTGCTTTTTTATGGGTGGACGGTGAGATGCAATCGCATGAATTATTGCGCAAGCTAGGCCCGGAACCCTTGTCCGCAGATTTTACTGCAGACTATTTATACCAGCGATCCCGCAATCGAAACGTGGCGATCAAGAACTTCATCATGAACGGCCATATCGTCGTAGGTGTTGGCAACATCTATGCTTCCGAAGCACTGTTCATGGCGGGTATTCATCCACAACGCGCCGCTGGACGTATTTCAAGACAGCGCTATGAAGGCCTGGTAGCAGCGATTCGTGACGTACTGGACCGGGCAATAAGACGGGGTGGTACGACCTTACGTGATTTTGTAAATTCAGACGGGGCACCGGGTTACTTCGCACAGGAGTTGCTGGTCTACGACCGCGCCGGGGGCGACTGCTTCCAGTGCGGATCACCGGTAAAACAGAAAGTCATCGGTCAGAGGTCAAGTTATTATTGCCCTGCCTGTCAGCGCTGATTCACAATGGCCATCATCACCAACCAAACCGGGCATTTATTTTGAAAAAATCAACACAAGCCGTACACGCAGGTACCCGTCGCGAAAACAACATGGGAGGCCTGAACACCCCGCTGCTGTCTTCCAGCGCCATCGAGTACCTGGATGATTCCGAAGTCCGTTATCCTCGCTATTTCAACACTTTGAATCATGACGTGGTCGCCGAAAAAATGAGCGTACTCGAATGTGCCGAAGCGGGACTGGTCACCAGTTCAGGTATGGCAGCCATCTCTGCCATCCTGTTTGGCCTGCTGGTGAGTGGTGATCATATTGTATTAACCGAGGGCTTGTACGGCGGCACTCATGCCCTGATCGTCAACGAATTGGAACGCTTTGGTATCAGCTACAGCTTTGCGAAAACCTCCGTTGACTCCCTTGCAGCAGCCTGCGGACCTGATACCCGGATGATTTTCGTGGAATCACCCAGCAACCCCTTACTGACCGTGGTTGATCTGGCGGCGGTTGCAGCATTCGCAAAACCCCGTGGGATTCTTACAGTCATCGACAATACTTTTGCCTCCCCTATCCTGCAGAATCCGCTGGCAGATGGTTTCGACCTGGTCATGCACAGCGGTACCAAGTATCTCGGTGGCCATAGCGACCTTTGCTGCGGCACCGTCAACGGTTCTGAACCATTGATCCGGAAAGTCCGTGATCACGCGGTTGCCTATGGCGGCTGCCTGAATGCCCAGGACTGCTACCTGCTGGAACGAAGTCTAAAAACACTCGAGCTCAGGGTAAGCCGGCAAAGCAGTAGCGCGGCCATTGTTGCCGGGCGACTGGATGAAAGCGAGCATATCAATAAGGTTTACTATCCGGGTCTGAAAAACCACCCGGGTCATGAAATAGCAGAGCGGCAGATGCGGGGCTTCGGCGGTATGCTGTCGTTCGAACTGGCTGGCGATATTGATCCGGTCAGTTATATCCGCCGCCTTGCGCTGGTGAACTGCGCAATCAGTCTCGGCGGTGTGGAAACCACGATTTGTCAGCCGGTAGCGACATCACACCAGAAAGTGTCTGAGCAGGAACGCCAACGGCTTGGCATCACCGGCGGTTTGTTAAGGTTATCAGTGGGTATTGAAGACGCAGACGATATTTCCGCTGATCTGCTGCAGGCTTTAAATTAAAAGGTGTGGCGAGCAGCCTTTACTCATTTGGTCACCTTCTGGATGACTTAAGGCCATACACACCAATATCCCGGCTTCAGGTTCAAGCGTGCACCTAACCCCCGGAGTCTTTCTCTACCTGTTCATCCATCTGTTTTTGTCGCTCTTTGGTGGCATCCAGGTAGGACTTTTCGAAACCCTCCGCCTTGCGCAAAGCTTTGACGGGGCCACCGATAATACCCTCTTCGATCGGGGGTGGTTTGACCTCTTCAATACCGCGGATATACCACAGAACTGCGAATACAATGATCAAAAAAAACAGCCAGCGCATCATCGCTCTCCCGTCACCTGAATGATGACTTCATGACCTGACTATAGCAGCCTGTCGTGCTCTTGTTCATCTTCCGGAACGCTTCCGTCTTCGGCTTCGTTAACTACCGGTTCAATAAACTTGATACGCTCGCCACCGACAAAAACTTTTTTAAACTCGGCACGGCTGACCGAAACATAACGTTCGTTACCGCCGATCTCTAACTGTGCACCTTCTTTGATGGCATAGCCTTCATCATCAACCCTCACCACCATGTTGGCTTTACGGCCGGTGTGACAGATGGTTTTAATTTCAGTCAGCTGATCGGCCCAGGCCAGCAGGTACTTGCTGCCTTCAAACAACTCACCCTGAAAATCGGTGCGTAAACCAAAACACAGGACCGGGATATTCAGGCGGTCGACGATCTCGCTTAACTGGTAGACCTGGTCACGACTCAGGAATTGCGCTTCATCGACCAGCACGCAGTGGATATTCCTTTCTTCCAGTTGTGCCAGCGCGATTTCAAACAGGTCGTCTTCCGCTGTAAAAATAGTGGCCCTGGCTTGCAAACCGATTCTTGATTTGATCCAACCCACACCGTAACGGTCGTCAAGCTTAGGCGTGAACAACATCGGCGTCAGGCCGCGTTCACGGTAATTGTGTGCTGATTGCAGCAAAATCGTGGTTTTGCCGGCATTCATTGAAGAGTAGTTGAAAAAAAGTTTAGCCATTCAGGGTTCCAGGGGAATCTTTCTATTTTGCCACAAATTCCTGGACCAGTTGCGTCACTTCAGCACGCTGGGTCAGTGCCAGCAACACCATGCAATCCCCCTCCCGCGCAGAACTCAGTGCGTATTGAACACCCTCAACCGGGCTGTCAAACCGCTTCACGGCTTCCTGCTCCAGACCTTCAGTAATGGCGAGCTGACATATCAGGTCTGCCACCTGGCCGGGTAAGCGGCCACGCTCGTAACCCGGAAGGTCACACACCAGTAGCGGCGCGGGCTCCAGTTCGCATGCGGCACTTAAGAAAGCGCCAATTTCCTCATTACTACGATCACCTGCCTGCCCCATCAACACGATGTTCCGGGAAGCCTTGAACGCCCTGACAGTTTCGGCGACCGCCTTTAAACCGTGTTCGTTATGTGCGAAATCGATGAAAACCCGTATGCCGTTCTTCTCGTACAGATTGCCTCGCCCGGGATTAACGCTGACATCACCACTGAAGGACCTGAGACCCGTGGCCAGGGATTCATCATCCACCCCCAGAACGGAACATAAAGCCATGGCAGCAAGCGCATTGCTGATGTTGTATCGCGCCACCCCGCCAAAGGTGATGGGGATATCTTCAGCCCGTACAACTTTTCTGGCTTTGCCGCCTTCAGCGAGGACCAGCCAACCATCCGACAGGTAAGCCGCCTGACACTGTTTTTCCAAATGGCTCCGTAAAACCGGGTGACTGGCATCCAGCCCAAACCAGATAATCCTGTTATCCAGTGTTGCGGCCATCCTGACACCTTCCGGATCATCGGCATTCAGAATAAGCGGCGCATCCTTACTCAATGCGCGCCGCACGATGAACTTGGCCTCAGCCATTTCGCCTACCGTGTTGATGCCGTATTCACCCATATGGTCTTCCGCGATATTGGTGATCAGCGCCGCATCAGCACGTTCCACACCAATACCACGGCGCAGCAGGCCGCCGCGTGCCACTTCAAGCACCACGGCTTCGGATTTCGGGTGTCTTAGCAAAGTACGTGCACCACCCGGACCGGAATAATCACCCCGATCCAGTATTTCCTCACCGACCCGTATGTAATCGGTCGAGGTTATTCCGGCACGAAGTCCGGCAGCGGCCAGAATCTCTGCCGACAGTCTGACGGTAGTGGATTTTCCATTGGTACCTGTGACAATACCGAGCGGGATCGAACTGATGGCTGACCAATCTATGCTTTCCGGTTCAGGCAAACGGTCAGCTGGCCATGTGATAGCAGTTTTGCCAAAGCCTACCGATACCTCGTCATCATCCCAGAGGAAAGGTACCTGGTGATGGGCGGCGGCAGCCTGCATATCCAGCAAAGTGGGCTTGCTTTCATCGGCTATCAAACGGGTCAAGGTTGAAACGGAGTCGCCCGGATCGGCCAACGGCTCACCTGTCAGGCCTGTAAGGGCCCTGTTGAACGCAACTTCATTGAGTTCACAAGCGGCATACAGCACGTCTATCGGCGCATTGATGACCAGGCTGACACCTCCATCAAAAACCCGTGAACAGATGTGTTCGGGAGGCCAGCCAACCGCTGCCATTAAGACCCCAACCTCTTTTGACCAGGCCGAGATCAGCCGGTCTGCGGATATACCTTCAATGGCTACGTCCAATATCGCGCCCGGCAATCCCCAGAACAGGTTTGGCCCGGTCAGACGCCGACTATCAAGCAATTCGATATTCACAGTCTAATCTTCCGGCAGCTTACTAGTCGGCTTCTTCTTCCCTGGCCACACGTACACCGCGCTCATCCCTGACCAGGCGTACACTGGAATCCAGTGAGAAAGCATCCGGATCCGCTTCCACAAAACTGTGCACGGGTTTGGCCATTTCCGGGCTGACAGCCCCGCTATCGTTGCCTTCAAAATGGATCACCTGGTTCCAGCAGCGCCTGACATTATCGACAAACAGGACAACCAGATCGCCTTCCTTCGCCACATCCAACGCACCTTCAACAGCCAACACCTCGTCGGGAATAATATCAATGGCGGCAGGATCAATTCCGTTGGTCACCAATTGGTCACGTAACATCGCCGGCACCTCGTCTTCACCACGTCCGCGCCTACTATCATCTGCACGGCAAATGTAATGATCAAAGTGGCCGCTGGCCTCGTTGGCAATGGCCTGGATGTCTTCATCCCGGCGATCACCCGGTGCAGCGAGAACACAAATTCGCCGGCCCGCCACTTCCAGCCTGTCAACCAACTGACAAATACTGCCGATAGCGGCGGCATTGTGGCCATAATCCAGGATCACACGGAATGGATGTTCATCAAATACATTCATACGGCCGGGAGCCTGGAATATAGTGGTATTGAAGGTGCGCAGGCCATCACGGATATCATCCAGTGACTTGTCCAGCGAATAAGCCAGGGCGGCCGCAAACATGGCGTTCTGTACGTTATGTGTCGCCTTGCCATCCATCGTTGCCGGTATCTGGTGTGTCCAGACCAGTTGGTAATGCGTGCCATTGTCATACAAGGTAATCATGTCGCCGTTGAAACCCTGTTCAAGCACCACCGCCCTGCCGCCAGCCCGAACGTGTTCTTTTACAAGCGCATGGGCAGGGTTCATGGTGACATAACAGACATGCTCGGCCTGTGTGTAATCGGCCATTCTCAGGCATAACTCATCATCTGCATTCAGCACAGCCGTATCGCGGGCAACTTCGATAACGATTCTTTTGACCTCCGCCAGCTGTTCCAGCGTGTCGATGCCCTTAAGACCCAGGTGATCCGATGCAACATTCAGACAGGCGGATACATCGCAACGGCGGTAACCCAGGCCTGAGCGCAGCAAACCGCCACGGGCGGTTTCCAGCACAGCGATATCAACGGTCGGATCCCGCAGCACAATGTGTGCGGACGTCGGTCCGGTCATGTCACCTTTAACCGTCAGGCGACCATCGATATAGACACCATCTGTTGATGTCATACCCACGGTATGGCCGGCAGTTTTAAGGATATGGCCGAGCATGCGGGAGGTTGTGGTCTTACCGTTGGTCCCGGTAATACTGGCAATCGGAATACGTGTGGGGGTACCCGGCGGGAACAGCATATCCATCACCTTGCCGGAAACATCGCGTGGTTCACCTTCAGAAGGGGCAACATGCATCCGGAAACCCGGTGCCGCATTGACCTCTACAATTGCACCCCCGATTTCCTTGTAAGACTGGGTTATATCCTGGGTAAGAAAGTCAACGCCACCCACATCCAGACCCACCGAGCGAATCGCCCGCTCCGCCATTTCCTTGTTATCGGGATGAACCACATCCGTCAGATCAACGGCTGTACCACCGGTTGAAAGATTGGCAGTATTCCGTAAGTAGAAAACCTCACCCTCCTGCAGTACCGTATCAGCGTCATAGCCGCCCAGCTCCAGTAGTTCGAGTGCCGGCCGGTCAAGTTCGAGCCGTGTCAGTACTTTTTCATGTCCGATACCCCGTCGCGGGTCTTCATTGATCTTGTCCACCAGTTGCGTGACGGTACTTTTTCCATCACCAACGACATGACCGGGTACCCGCTTGGCGACTGCTACCAGTTCGTTATTAACCACCAGCATGCGGTGATCAAAGCCCTCGACATAACTTTCAACCAGCACAGCCTTGCTGGTGCCCTGATCACGCGCAAAAATGAATGCACTTTCAACCTGTTCATCAGTGGTCAGGTTGATCGATACGCCACGACCGTGATTGGCATTCAATGGCTTGAGGACAACAGGGAAACCGATACTGCGTGCCGCACGAACGGCTTCACGCGGGCTATAAATCATTTTTTGTGAAGGAACCGGCAGACCCAGGTCTCGCAACAGGTTATGCGTATCTTCCTTATCACAGGAAATCTCCACCGCGATATGTGGTGTTTTACTGGTTATCGTCGCCTGGATTCGCTGCTGATATGCACCGTGGCCAAACTGAACCAACGAGTACTTGTTGAGCCGTATCGAGGGTATGCCCCTTTCTTCTGCCGCATCAACCAATGAGGCGGTACTTGGCCCCAACTCTTTGCGTTGAGCAAATAAAATGAACTCATCGCGTTCTTCTTCATAGCTAAAGTCCTCATCGACATCAGATGAAACCTCCTTTTTCAGGTTATCCGGTAGAAGACTTAATAGAAGCTGAAGCGCTATACGGGCAGCCTCAAGACCTACATCACGCTGCTTGTACTGAAAAACCATGTTGTACTGACCGGGCTCCCCAGAGCCACGCGTACGTCCAAATGAAACAGATGAACCTGCCTCATTTTGCAATTCCAGCGCCGCATGCTCCCAGATGTGAGCCATCCAGGTACCATCATCTTCACGCATACGACGGATAAATCCACCAGGCTCACCATAGGAGCAACCATGGTTGTGCAGACCCGGTAATGCCTCGACCAGTGCATTAATAAAGTCCTCTCCAAGCCTGGCGGATGGCCATTCTTCCAGGATACCCAGGTCTACATGGTGACGAATAACCGGGAAATGTGCGTACAGACTGGGGCCGACGTAGACGTTGGTGGACAGAATTTTCATAACGGGACCTTCAAATTTGATGTCATTACAAAACCGGCGTTGCCGGGTTCACGGTTTAGTTCATAACCATATCATGCTGTACCCGGTTCGCATATTGCACCGGGTTCAGAGTGATTATAGTGTTGCCTTGCGGGTCTCAAGGTTAAATTGAGAGCCATGGGCCAGTACATGCAGTTTCAATCCGATCAGCGAGACGGCCTCGGCTTTACGCACATAACTCATGGAGGAATGGCGCAGGTCTGATGGATCGACCACTGTCACGGTTCCGTGGCCTACGACCTCCATTGTTCCATCCGGCGCAATAAACCCCGCAGTATTCTCGTCAATACCCAGACCGCAGGCAAAAGGATTAAACGACAGGGCCGCAAGAAGCCGACCCATGCGGCCACGCCGGTTAAAGTGCTGATCAATGATGACGCGATTGGTTAAGCCCAGCCCGGGAGCTAATACAACACCGCTTTCGCGCGGCGACGGACCGCCACGACCACCGGCAATCATGTGTTCAGAAACTATGGCGGCGCCGGCAGAGGTACCTGCCATATGTACCCCTTCAGAGTTCAGCCGGCGAATGGTGCGGGCCACCGGTGTTCCACCCAGTATTGTACTCAGACGTAACTGGTTGCCACCCGTAATAAAAACCCCCGTGGCCCTTTCAAGCGCGGCTATTGTCTCTTCCCGGTAACAGTCATCACGCTCTTCAATCGGGATGCAAATTGCTTTTGCACCCATGCCTTCAAACAACTCCTGGTACAAAGGACCGGTTTCGTCCAGCAGTGAAGCGGTAGGAATGACCAGGATACGCGCGTCTTCACCACCACACAGCGCTATGAATCGCTGGAGAATAACCGGATCTTTGTGTTTTGCTTCTGCGCCACCGATGGGAATGATATACCCACGGGATTGGTTTTCAGTTGGTGTTGCCGGACACATCATTTGATACCTTTGAAATCGGGGCAGATATTGTAGTTGCTTACGTCCGGCTTTGAAACGAAGACGATAAACAAATCAATAAAAGCCGCTAAAAACATGGTCAAAACCGCCTTTCAATTCCAGTTTGCGTATAATAAAAGGTCACATACCAAGGAAGATAAAATGAGCCTGCAACAAGTCCACCCCGGAAGAAATATACCCGACGAAATCAACGTCATCATCGAAGTCCCGATGAACAGCCCGGCTATCAAATACGAGGTAGACAAGGACTCCGGTGCAATTTTTGTCGACCGGATGCTAAAAACGGCCATGTACTATCCATGTAACTACGGATATGTACCCAACACCCTTTGCGGTGACGGCGACCCGGTTGACGTCCTCGTTGTGTTGCCTTTGCCAATGTTGCCCGGAACCGTCGTACGCTGCCGCCCGGTTGGCGTATTACAAATGAAAGATGAGGCCGGTGAAGACGCCAAAGTGCTCGCCGTACCTGTTACCGAAGTCACTGGCATCTACCGGGATATCGAAACATACAAAGACCTGAATCCCATGCTGATTGACCAGATCGAACATTTCTTTGAACACTACAAAGACCTTGAACAGAACAAATGGGTAAGAACCGGTGACTGGGAAGGCCTCGATGCCGCCCGTAAGGAAATTGTCGAGGCAGTCGAACGCTACCAGGCAGCACCCGAGAAGCCCGCGTTCTAGTTAATTCATAGGGTGAGATATGTTCAGGATGAACGGTATATCGCGGGTGAGCACATGGATGTGCGGCGCGATTGTTTCAGTTTTGCACGGCTTGTAGTCGTAGTATTTCCAAAGTTAAAAGCCAATGGTGCTACAAGCATCATTGAGCAATCCCTGTCCTGTCTATTCTCTCGAGGCCTCTACTTTCTTTTTTATCGATGATTGGGGACGCTGGAGCGGGTGTTTAGTTCCAGGACTCGCTTGAACACATCCTTGTGTCGCTCGAGACTCGGCGTCCTGCCTCGTACGGTCCTGAAACTAAACACCCACCCCAGCTTCGGCCGAAACAGAATGTATCTACCTGAAACCAATGTAATTTGATTAAGTACTTAGCCGAGGGTGTACAGTACCTTGCTTCAGGACCTTACGAGACAGGGAGGAGGTGAGACCGCAACGCGGTCGAGAGGCTGGCCTGGGCCATGTCGAGGATGAGCGACACATGGATGTTATGTTCAGGATGAACGGTATGCCGCGGGCGCAGGGATGCGCAGGAGCGGCTTGAGTCCTGAAGCAAGGTACCGTGCAGCCTTGGCGCCCTGATAGAAACCATTAACTTTTGTGTAATGATCAAAAATGATGATTGGATTAAGACATGGTGCGTAAAAATACGCACCCTACGGATCACCCCCAAAACTGTTCGGCGACATGCCAAATTCGCCATTGGGCTGGGTCTGTGGAAAGGTGGCTGTCCAGAAACGCGGCGTACTGCTCAACAAACTCCTGAGCGTCGCTTGAGTTAAACGGTCCCATCAATTCAAGTTTTTTCCTGACCATGCCACCCACTTGAAGGTTAATAGCGTAAAAAACATATTCTTTGTGGTTATCTGCAAGAATGTTCGGGAAACCCGCTTCAAAGTTGGCATTTTTACCGATCACCCCGGCGTTCAGTGTCGGCCTGCCTGCCTTCGGTGGTGCATCCATCACCACGATAACACTGCCCGGTTGATCCATCATTGCGCGTAATACCTTGCCCGCACCACCAATCTTTACCGCCCGATCACCCATGGTTTTTACGATATGCCGGGTCGCGAGGGTCACAAATATGTAAAAAAAAGGCCTGATCCGGAGTATTCCCCGTTCCGGCTTGCGGTATGGCAATGCCGGATTAAGACCGGCAACCTGCAATAACTTTAAAATGGATATGGAAGGACCCCAGTGCATGCCGATCAGGACCCTGTCCCTGACGATCTCCAGATCCGTGTCGCATTCAATTTCTCCCAGTACAGAGCGCGTACGGCCAAAGCTCATCAGGTACAAGTCGCGTGCATCCAGCATCTCAACCTGCTTCCAGCGCGCTTTCCAGGCCTTCTCATTGCCTGTATCGACATACTTGCTGGCACTTGACCAGGCGGCCTCCGCCTCCTCTGACAACACCCAGTTGAGGTTGGAACTACGCGCCAGAAGTGCACGTGACCAGGCTGATGGCAGAAAAACAGAGACCAGTGGTAACGCCAGGTAGACGATGAAGTCGACCGACTGTCTGCGAATGGCGTTCCAGACTTTCATAGATTTTTTTTGGCCCCTGGAAATCCGTGCTATATGTGAAATTTTAAATGGCTGTCGAAGACTGACCGACGGAAAGAGTATATTATCCAACTCACTTACCAAAGTGTCATATAGTTTCTTGCCAGTGCAGAAAGTTTCAAACCGGGTATCACATCTTGAAAGCAGCCATACTTACCTATCACTCCCAGAATATCACCGGCAGTGCAACCGGAAACAATGATCATATTGCCTTGGCGGCTGATCTGGATGCACTGCACACCGCCGGTTGCCGGTTTATATCCCTTGAAGCTCTCGTAACCGCTCTTTTCGATGGCGCTTCTTTGCCTGCAGGGCGTCCGCTCATCTGCCTGACTTTTGACGATGGTTGTAATTTTGACGTGCGCACACTGGAGTTTCCCGGACATGGTTCACAGGCGGGTTTTCTGCAAATCATGGAAAAATTCGTCGCGGTTCACGGCAGTGAAAATCAGCCCGGTTTACATGCCACCAGCTTCGTCATTGCAAGCCCGCAGGCACGCCAGGTCATTGATCGCAAGTCACTGTTTGACATGGGACATATGAGTGATGACTGGTGGCGCAACGCAGATGCCCATCCATTGCTGGCCATCGGTAATCACGGATGGGATCACAACCACCCTGACCTTGAAGAAGGGGACTATGCACGTGGTGGTTTCGAAATGGTTCGCAGTCTTGACCATTGTCGTGAACAGGTCGTCCAGGCTGGTGAATATATCGAGAGGAAAACCGGTCGCAGACCCCGCTTTTTTGCCTATCCCTTTGGCGAATCCAGCGAGTATATCCGCAATGAGTATTTTCCGTTACACCGCGACGAACATCATTGCCTGGCTGCCGTTGGTACCGATCGCGGGCTGCTCACTGCTCAGAGCAACCGTTGGAATTTGCCACGCTTTGTCTGCGGCAGGGACTGGTCTACCCCGGAAGAACTACTGGCAGAACTGGATCTAAATTCTCCGCGATGACATAAGCGGGCTACTCTTGTCGGTAACAGTCAAAGTACATTGAGATAGCATTTTCAGGTGAACGCAAATCGAGCCCCCGCAATTCGGGAACGTCACTTTGTTGAAATTCGACCCTGCGGGCGTCGAATCCACACCGAAGTGTAAGTGCCTTGAATGTCTCTTCATCATATAAAAAAGTGTGTCCTGCAAACCGCATTCCCCTATTGAAAATTTCACCCTCGGTGTCCAGAGACAAGGGAATACCAACGAACGTACTCCACAGGCTTTTGAGCTGCAGCGGGTCGTTGAGGTACAGATGCGCCAGTTTCCTCATATCCGGTGTCAGTACACGCAGTACACCACCCGGGGCCAGGATGCGGTGGCACTCGAGCAAGAATTCGGCAGCCTGATCAAGCTCCAGTTGATCGATGAAATCCTCGGTGTGCATCAGGTGTGCAACACCGCTGGCAAAGGGCAAACCGCCCGCCAGGTTGGCACAAACATCCGGTTGGCTTTCATGGTCAATATCCACATTGATCCAGTCTCCCAGCTTCCAGTGGCCTGAACCAAGGTTGATTTTTACCTTAGCTTTCATTCTTTATTCCTGTCAAAAGCACCCAGCCATCCAAAACTTCCTTTTTCAACCCGGGGAAACCGGTCGTATAGGCAGACTCGACTTCTTCTGCCTGGGCTTCGAGAATACCGGAGAGAACAAGTGAACCTCCCGGCCGGAGAGATGCGCTCAGGCGCGGCGCCAGTTCCATCAGCGGACCGGCTAATATATTGGCGAGCACCACGTCCGCTTGCCGTGGTCTGAATTGTTCCGGTGATTGGACTTCAACCCTGTCCTGTACGCCGTTCCTTTGCGCATTATCCGAGGTTGCGGTCAGGGCCTGGGGATCGTTATCGACACAAGTTACGGTTTTGGCACCTTTAATGGCGGCCGTAATACCCAGCACACCGGAACCACAGCCGTAATCTACCACCCGTTGAGAATTGAAATCATGGCCATCCATCCACTCAAGACAAAGATGCGTGGTCGGGTGTGTGCCGGTGCCAAAAGCCAAGCCGGGATCCAGACGCAAAGCATACAAGGCCGTGGCCGGTATCTGCGCATCACCCGGAACAATCCACAAATCAGACCCGAACCGCATGGGCTTAAACCGGTCCATCCAAACCCGTTCCCATTGCTGATCTTCAAACTTTCTGAAATTGACCTGGTGTGGCCGGTCCACGCCCGGTAAAAGGCTCAGCAAACGCGTCAATGGTTCAACCGGTGTATCTCCGCTGAATAACGCGGTGACACAGACGGATGGCCACAGGGGTGTTTCACCAACACCCGGTTCAAGCACGGGATCATCTGCATCATCTGTTAGTGTCAACGCCAACACCGGCTCGTTTTGCAGGAGACTTTCAACCAGCGGCGCGTTCTGCCGCGACACCCGAACGCTGAGTTCGAGCCACGACATCAGGGTCTGGGGCCTTTTGACACCGGCCGGATCGCTATTTTGACGCCCGGTCTTTGAGGCGCTTTTCGAGGTAGTGGATATTGAAACCGCCTTTAACAAACCCCTGGTCGAGGAGTAACCACTTGTGTAGCGGAATGTTGGTCTTGATTCCGTTCAATACCGTCTCATCAAGTGCCATTCGCATACGGGCAATGGCTGTCTCCCTGTCTTCCCCATGGGCAATGATTTTACCTATCATGGAATCGTAGTCAGGTGGCACCCTGTAACCATCATAGATATGCGACTCCACTCGTATACCGGGTCCGCCGGGCGCGTGGAAACCAGTGATGGTTCCGGGGCACGGCATGAAAGTTTCCGGGTCTTCGGCATTGATACGGCATTCTATCGCATGTCCCCGGATGACAATATCGTCCTGTGTATAAGAGAGCCTGTCGCCAGCTGCCACGCGGATTTGTTCCTTGACCAGGTCCACCCCGGTTATCAGTTCACTGACCGGATGTTCGACCTGTATACGGGTGTTCATTTCAATAAAATAAAAATGACCATCATCGTACAAAAACTCGAATGTACCGGCGCCTCGATAGCCGATGCGTTTGCAGGCCTCCACACAAACACCGCCAATTTCTGCACGCTGTTCTGCCGTGATTCCGGGTGCGGGCGCTTCCTCGATAACTTTCTGGTGACGACGCTGGCTTGAGCAGTCACGTTCTCCGAGGTGTATGGCGTTACCATGCTGATCAGCGATCACCTGCACCTCTATGTGACGCGGGTTGGTCAGGTATTTTTCCATGTAAATGGTGCCATCACCAAATATTGTCTCCGCCTCTCGCTGCGTCAGCTGCAGTGCATTGGAAAGGTGTGCTTCGGTATGAACCACACGCATACCCCTTCCGCCACCGCCGGCAGCCGCCTTGATGATTACGGGATAGCCGATGCGCCGGGCAATGGACTGATTCTCCGCGAGGTCCTCGCCTAGTCCACCACCGGAACCGGGTACGCAGGGCACTCCTGCTTCCTTCATGGCCTTGATGGCTGAAACCTTATCACCCATCAGGCGAATGGTTTCAGGCCGTGGACCAATGAAAATAAACCCGCTTTGTTCGACACGTTCTGCGAAATCTGCATTTTCGGCCAGAAAACCGTAACCCGGATGCACCGCCACAGAATCGGTCACCTCGGTCGCCGCAATTATGGCGGGGATATTCAGATAACTGTCTGTGCCGGGGGCAGGTCCAATGCAAACCGCTTCGTCTGCCAATGCCACATGTTTCAGATTGCGGTCGACGGTAGAGTGCACAGCAACGGCCTTGATGCCCATGGAATGGCAGGCACGCAGTATACGTAGCGCGATTTCACCGCGATTGGCTATGACGATTTTTTCAAGTACGGCCATTTTATATAGTCCAGGATTATCGAATCACGAATAATGGCTGGTCATATTCAACCGGCTGACCGTTCTCGACCAGTATCGCAACCACTGTACCGGACACGTCGGATTCAATCTGGTTGAACATTTTCATTGCTTCAATGATGCACAGGGTGTCGCCCATACCCACAGCCTGTCCCAGGCTGACAAACGGTTCGGCACCGGGGCCGGAAGCCGCAAAAAATGTGCCTACCATGGGCGAAAGGACCAGCTCACCTTCAGGTACTTGGTCTTCATCATCTTGAGCCAGTTCTGCTAATGGTGTAGTTAGCACCGGTGCAGCTGCGGGTGCAGCCATCTGAGGTGCAGCGAAGGGTAAGGTTGGTACCTGCCCGCCACGCGCCAGGCGCACGGACTCCTCGCCTTCTACAATTTCAATTTCTGTAAGGCTGGATTCTTCCAACAGCTCAATGAGTTTTTTAATTTTCCGGATATCCACGTGCCATCGCTCCCGCTTCAGGGTTCAATTTGATTCAAAATAGCCTGTAAGGCCAGTAAATAACTCTCACCGCGAAACCCGCTGATCACTCCGATAGCAATATCGGAGAAGTAGTTGATCTGCCTGAAGGGCTCCCGCGAATTCACCGCGGAGAGATGGACTTCAACAAAAGGTATCTCTACTGCCAGCAGCGCATCACGAATGGCGACACTGGTGTGGGTATAGCCTGCGGGATTGATGATGATGTAATCAACACCGTCTTTACCCGCCTGTTGTATGGCATCTACCATTTTTCCTTCGGAGTTGGTCTGCATATGATCCAGTTGCAGACCGCAATCAGCAGCGAACTGCTCAAGGTCCTGCATGATATCCGACAGGCTGCATTGCCCATAAGTACCAGGTTCCCGCTGACCGAGCAGATTCAGATTGGGGCCATTAAATACGCGAACATTTACCACGGATCAGCATTCCTCGTCTGGGGGCAGTCAGTCTGCCCGAAAAGATGACACTTGTCTACCGTTCGCCACCGTATTGAAGAAGATCACCACATAATCGGCGCAACAAAATATTAACAAACTGGCAATACGCGCCCCGAACCAGCGGTCTGGTACCTTCTTTCCTGCATAGACCCGGGTCTCAGGACGCTTAACGGGAACCTGAAGAGAGTGATTTTTCCAGCATCACTGAGCTGGGCGGAGGTCCCGGCCTGCGCCGGGAGAAGGTGAGGCCGGGGACCGGCCGAGAGGCTGGCCTGGGCAATGACTTTGCCATCGATTGGTTTTGTGCGTGTCTAGAGCAACTCGCTCAACAGGCTGGAGATCTTGTCACGCTGGATGATGCCTGCATATTGCCAGCGGACAATACCCGCCTTATCCACGAGCACACTGTAGGGCAGTACGCCTTCCCCGTTTCCATAAGCCAGGCTAATGTCGAAAACATCGGCTTCACCTACCAGTATCGGGTAAGTGATGCCATAGGTTTGTATAAAGCCCTTGACGGTTTCGGCATCGTCAAGTGCGATTCCCACCACTTGCAAGCCGGCTGATCCGTATTGCCTTTGCAAATCCATTAACATGGGCATTTCATTTCGGCAGGGGACGCACCAGGTTGCCCAGAAGTTGATCAGAACTGTCTTGCCGGCATAGTCAGCCGGGGTAACAAACACACCGGTGCTGTTTCCCAGTTGAAAATCCGGACGAAAACTTCCCACCAGGGTGCTGCCAGATGCTGGCTGAGCAACAACAATAGGTTCTGAAAAGTGACGTGCTGACAAATAAAACCCG